>Ga0247763_1001378_pt1 | contig 13906 bp, 18 predicted proteins | sample UWRJL141409B4_FD_179926 | JGI IMG/M metagenome (GOLD analysis project Ga0247763, IMG submission 179926) | Plant litter microbial communities from Arlington Agricultural Research Station in Wisconsin, United States - UWRJ-L141-409B-4 | ecosystem: Environmental > Terrestrial > Plant litter >...
TGAGCCCCTAGGTCTCTTTGTATCTAGGTACCTATGCAGGTATTGCGCCTTTGTCTTTTGGAGCTTTAGCTTTTGGGTGCATGTGGTTCGAATAGCAACTTTTCCGTGATATGATATGAAATCTCCCCACTGTCAATTTGTCTGGTCTAGTGAGGTGAGGTGAGATACCGTGCTAGGTAAGGAACCTAGGTAGGTATCCATCTCTTGTTTGGAAGTTCCCGCTTGGTGCAATATAGGCATCTTTGGTAAGTTGTATGTATGTATGTAGGTATGTAGGTAGGTAGGTAGGTAGGTAGGTAGGTAGGTAGGTAGGTAGGTAGGTAGGTAGGTAGGTAGGTAGGTATCTAGCTCCTAGGCAACTACTTCTTTTTTTCTAACACCCGAGAAAGCCTTACAAGTTACAAGATGGCGTTGCATTTGTACGACGCTACAGCCGGCAGATACAATGAGAATGCCAGTTTAGGGGCCGCCTGTGCCGTGACGTGCCGCCTTTTTTGATAACATTTAGGTGTTTAGGTACGTGCCTTACCTAGGCAGGTATGCAGGCAGCTACATGTCATTCTTATCGATTGACTAGGTACCTTGGGTATTTATTTACTTGCTTTGTAACATAGTGGCGTCACTGGCGTAGCGTAGCCTAGGTACATTTGCACATAGTGGCGTAGATTTCAATCTGTTTCATCCCTGCCCGCCATGGCTGGCTTCATTCACTGTTGGTCAATGGCCTGGCCACAACAAACAGAACCGACAAAGGAGCCCGACAAAGGATCAATGCGTAAACGAACATGAATGACAAACTTGAATACAACACAGCGGCTGGACCTGAGTCCCTTAACCTAACCCTCAGGGTAAAATGAAAATAAAGCCATGAACCCCTGCCCACAAAAATCGAAGGAATCGATATGCCATGCCATGCCATGCCACTATGCCCAACAGAGCCACATACCAGACCAGAACCAGATTTGGCCTAACTGACACTAACACTGACACGGACATGGAAGCCGTCATGATCCACGTACCGAGAATTTCAGCGTTGGCCTGCCTGTCGATCCCCCAATGCTCCCCCGTTACGCCCCCTCCAACATGAATGGGTGCATGACAAGTTCCAGTCACGCACGTACAACATAACTGCGGCCTCATCAAAAGAAGACAGGAGTGGAGTGGTTGCGATATAGATTATAAAACTAGGGCACGGCCTCGATAGGATTGTAGGCAACGCACAAAGTATCATTGGTCGCTATAGAGTAGATTATTTTCCTTTTCCGTCATAGCGGCCATCAGGGGATGGGGAGGTGGGGGGATTTGTCCCATCCGTTCTTGCCTGCCGGCACTGTACCGCGCGGCTTGATGAAACCGCCCATGTCGTTGAGAGAGGAGGATGTGGCTAGACAAATAACTTGAAATATTGGTTACACAATGCTACAAAAGCTCATCGGTATCGCCCGTTGTGCAGTTGTGTAACCTACTGTACAAATACAGAGAGATATAGGAATGACTCGGATGGGGAAAAAATTCCGCGGCTGGTGTGACAAGAAGGATCACGAAGCGCATGGTAGCCTCGGAATGGGATTGGATTGGATGGCTCGGGTTTCAGCCCTGTAGGGTCGCATTCGGGTCAACGTTGGCGCGCAGTACATATGTCGTCCCAACAATCCGGCCACGTAGGAGTACTAGGTGTCAGCCTCTAGTTACAACGAACGGACAAGGGGGGTAAGTTGGTTGGTTCCCCCCGGTTGTGGAACCGGAATTGCTGGCGGATGTAGTGCGCTTTTGTCCCGCCCTCCACCGACTTCCATTGATTAATGATACAACTCCGATCACTGAAATTCGTTGGTATGACGAACCACGGCCTGCGGGCAACAAGATATCATCTGCAGGGGCCTGATCCGAGTGGATTGCTCGTTGGGCGCTTGTTGGTGTTGGGATCCAGAAGGATGGAAATTAGGTACGTTGAAACTAACACACCTGGAACAGCAGACTGTTAGTCACGTCGGCTAAAGGAGGAGTTATGAACAAAAAGCCCGCGGGGTGGTTCGGGTTTCGGAGTAAACAATTTGACGCTAGGAACGGGAGGTTCCGGGAAGCCGTTACGTTGCTTGGGTCATGACTTCGAGCTTTTGCCGCTGCTAACGCGATTTGATGTGTTGCACGAAATCTTGATGGGATTGCACAGTTGCTGACTGATTTCACGCTGTTAGCTGAGAGGGACGGCCAAAATATCGACGTTGTTATTACTCACCTGCAGAACACAGTTCTCATCGGCCAGAGGTGGCAATAATTGGCTTCTCCTTTTGAAGAGCAGCGAAAATGCGTGATTTAACGAAAGGACAGGACAATCCAAACCACGGTAGCACCCCTAAACCCTGGCGATAGCTTCTTTTCAGCCGATGGCATTCGGTTCCGTTACCGGGTGCAAGAGGCGGTGCCCGCCTTCGCCGCTCAGGACATTGGCTGAGGCCCTTCTGTCGCGTACCTTCTCAAGCCACTGAAAAGTCACTTCACAATGGTCTACTTTGAGCTCAGGGGCAACGGCCTGTCCAGTCGGCCAGCAGATGAAAGTCGGATGACTATCGAGGTCATGGCACACGACCTTGAACACCTGCGCAAGCATCTCGGTATCGAGAGCGTCCCCGTCCTGTTCGGCCACTCCAACGGAGCCTGCATCTCGTTGATTTATGCGGCCCTGTATCCCGAACGCGTGGACAAGCTGATCGTTATGGCCGCCGAGATCAACAACAACACGCCGAACAACACGTCTGCTCGATTTGCATCCGTGCGCAAAGATGATCCCGTATACGGACCGGCCCTTGCCACCCTCATGGGTGTTGTCGCGAATCCACCGCAAACAGACGACGAATTCATCCAGGCCCTGGAAAACTGTTGCCCTACTATTTCAGCGACAACAGCAAGGCGGTTGTCGTGGCGGACAGCATAGAGAACGATGTGGTTCCGCCGCGCGCCTGGGCGCTTCAGTGACAGGGAAAACTCGACAGGGAAAGCCTAGGTATTTATGCACGTGGCTGCAGCGCCGGGCATCAAGCCAAAACACTGATTGTGGCGGGGCGCGACGATGCTCTTTGGAGTCTACAGAGGTCAGTTGAGCTGCACGAGGCGTTACGAGACTCCAAACTGGTCGTGTTTGATTGTGGTCATTTCCCTGTCGCCGAGGTGCCCGAGGAATTTTGGTCGGCCATAACTAGCTTTTTGGGCCGCGAGGTTTGACGGACATTGGGGATGGGGAATAGACTAGATCGGATTGCACGATGCGGACTGATCAGTGTAGTGTGGCACGTGGGAGTAAAATATCGGGTTCATGTGTGGCTACCGCATTAAGCTGGATTGTGGACGATGGTGCGGATCGCAGCAGTGCGACCTCCCATCTCTCACCCCATTCCCCCTAACAAACGGGAATGCTCCGCTGCAGTGACGTCACATGTGCGCCTAAAGCATCCGCCCACGACATGATGCCGTCAGACAAACAAATCCAACGCCGCTGGGCAGCCATGGCTGGTGGCGCGGAGGGGAATCATGACGTCATATGCGCCGGAGCATCTTCCCCTGGGTGATCGTCCAAGCATGTGCTTTTGTTCAGTAGCTGGCCCTTTGCTCTTGCTGCCCCAGGCAGCAGGAACAAGCAAGCTCATTGGCCCGTTTGGTGGTCGTTCGCTTCAGATCGCAATCGGCAGGAGTGACGTCCTTGATTCCCCGGGTTGCAGCTGCCTGTGTGAGGTCACCTTTCTTTGCTCTCATTTCCCGCACTGCACTCCACTCACAAAACGTTGCTCTCTCCCACTTTTCACCACCACACAGCGAGGTATTGTATCTCAGCCCTGGAAACGATCCACGACAACCACAACACACACCCACGATTGAGCGAGCATGAGGATCGCGACCACCCTTATCGCGCTGGCCCTCGGGGCTAGCACCGTGCTTGGCAGCTCTTGGTTCTCTAATGCTGGTATGTTTTGGTAGAGATGCCCCCAATTTTCAACAACTTGCGCTGACATTCGCTCCGACAGCATACAACAAGTGGCACGAGACGGAGCTGGAGCGCTGGCTTTCCGATCACAACGTCCCGTACCCCACCCCCGCCGACCGCAAGGAGCTTGAGAAGCTTGTGCAGAAGAATTGGAATTCCTACGTCGTTACCCCCTACAAGGATTGGGATGCCGACAAGCTCAATGAGTACCTGAAGCTGAAGGGAGTCGAGACCAAGGATGCGGCTGCAGCCAGCAAGGATTCGCTGATCAGCCAGGTCCAAGGCGTTTGGTACGAGTCGGAGGACAAAGCTCAGACTGCTTGGTCCAGCGTCAAGGATTGGATCTTGGATACCTGGACCGAAAGCCAACTCAAAGCTTTCTGCGACCACCATGGCATTCCTGGTAAGCTCAAACTCATCTCCCTCAAGTCTCAATCCGTGCTGATTCAATCTAGTTCCCCAACCCCGCAAGCGCGACACACTCTTGGAGAAAGCTCGCAGTGCCTACGATACAGTGGCGCAGAAGGTCGGCGAAACCGCTGCCTATCCCGGAAACTGGCTGTACGAGACCTGGACTGGTGAGATCTCCGCATCGATTGCTCATCATCGCACCCTCGCTAACGTTGGCCAGAGTCGGAGCTGAAGGAGTGGCTTGATACTCATGGGGTACCTGCCCCTCAGCCCACAACGGTGAGTTTTGAGCCCTGCCAGGCAACAATCGCATGGTACTAACCGCTTTTACAGCGCGACAAGTTGATTGCTTCTGTCCGACGCAATTCTCGCCTTGCGTACCTGCGGATGCAGGAACAGTCTGCCCAGGCGCAGGCTAGCACTAAGGCAGCCTATGACTCGTTGACCGACAAGATTATCGACGCTTGGAGTGAGTCTCAGCTCAAGGAGTTCTGTGACAAGAATGGAATTAATGGTAGACCGCACACCTCCCTGCTTGGGCTGAGCGTCACTAACCGGAAAGCAGTCCCCCAAGGAACCAAGGTCAATCATCTCCGTGCTTTGGTCCGTAAGCACCGAGCTGAGCTTCTCGGCGATACCGTCTCCGCTACTGCTGCTTCAGCGTTCGGCGCTGCAACCTCCAATGTTGGGTCGGGTTATGCCAAGGCCACTGATTCCGCATCTCAGGCGACTGAAGCGGCGTTCAACAAGGCCGTTGATACTTGGTCGGAAAGCCGCCTCAAAGGTTATCTTGATGCCCGTGGTGTGGTAAGTCCCAGTGTCTCAGGCTCCGCCAGAAGGAGTCTCGCTAACAACAGACAGCCTGTTCCCCACGCCTCGAAGACTGACGAGCTCCGTGCCCTTGTGCGCAAGCACTCCCACAAGGCCGCCAGCGGTTGGACTGCCTGGACTTTCGACGATTTCACGTACGCCAATCTCAAGGACTATATCGCGGCCAGTGGCAACGATGCTGCCAAAAAGGCCAGCGAGAAAGCCGGCGCCACGCGGGACGATCTGCTGAAGGCCGCCAAGTCTGCCTATGCTTCAGCGTCATCTGCTGGAGGAGATTCGTACGCCTCTGCGACGAGTTATCTGGCCAAGGCCACGGACAGCGTCAAGGCCAGCACTTTTGAGACTTGGAGTGACAGTGAATTGAAGTCGTATCTCGACAGCTATGGCATTGTGAGTTGTTGGGCCCCCCAGATCGCGCTTCAAGGTATGCTAACTCTTTCCAGCCCGTTCCCCAGGGATCCTCCCTGAACGAGTTGCGTGCTCTCGCCCGCCGACAGTACACGTACTTCAAGTACGGTACTTCGACTCCCACGGAAACCATCTTCGCTAAGATCGGAGAGAACGCCAAGGCGACATGGGACTGGGTCATGACGCAGCTCAACATTGGCTCTGATGCTGCCAAGAAGAAGGTGGAGGAGGCAAAGCAGAAGGGTCATAAGGAGCTCTGATGCGTGATCAGCAGACGTGACCCTGGTTGTATCGTGGGGGGATAATGGTTTGAGAGAGACGCCGCGCTGACGACATTCGGATTCATTTTCATGATTGTCTTCCGCGGGAGATCTGTGGGTTGGACGGAGTTAGGCTGTACTTTGCGTTTCCGGGTTGTCGATAGCATGATTTTACCGTAAGAAAATTTACTCTGACACCCACTTGTCTGTTCGATCTTGATCCTGTCGGTGAGGTCAGGTTGGAGTACTGAGACCCGCAGAGCGCTGGTTGGTCCGAACATCGGTGCGGGGTCAAATGGAGGAAATACCTCCAGGCAGCTCTCAACGAGCAGCTTGTAGGACCTCTAGGCAGCTCCCAAATCGCATGCAATATCATGGCCGGTATCACCTTTCCAAGAACTATATTTTCTGGCGGTTTTGTCCCAGTTGGTAAGGATTGATTCCAACCCCCGGGCTACGCGCGGGCGTTCGGGTGTGTCCGTCAAATATCCCCCATTTGTACTAGCCTATAGGCAGATGCATTCCAGCAAGTGTTATGGTGGCGTTTTTGTTTCGTTTCGTTTCGGATCCAAACCCGGTTGGCGTTTTAGTGTCCGGCCAATGTGACGCTGACAATATGGGATGGATCTGGTCCGGGCCGGATTCTGGGGTCTGGGTCTAGAACTTACCGGCCAGTTCGTCAGACGGGATTCGGTCGGGTCTGGTCATGGCCAGAATCTGCGTGCGGTGCAGTTGGGTGTCGGGTAGGGTTGCGGATGGCGGATGGCGGCTGCCGGCTGCGGCTTGGATGTGGCCTATCTACTGTGTTTTGTAGGTCGGTTGGTTTCCTAGTGGGTCATTGTGGAGGCCAGGCCTGTGGGAACATGCAACATATTGCGTACGTACCAAGTCGGGGAAATCTGGAGGGGATGGGTTTAACCGCTCGGATGAGTCCCTATCCGCCTGGTCTAGTCTGCTCTGCTCTGCTCTGATCTGATCTGTCTACACAGTGCTACAGAATAAATCAATAAATTGTCGGCGGATTATTTTTAGAGCACACAAGGCGTGGGGTCTCCCGCTAGGGACTTGTGTAAGTGACCCTGGTTTTCTGAGCGTGATTGGCACCGCTCGTATGTCTTCTTGTCAACCATCTTGTTACCACTTCTGAGTTGTTGATCGTAAGATATATTCTCGTAAGGGAGCCTAGAGAAGTATGGAATTATAACTTCTCGGAAAGGAATCCCGGCCAAGACATTTCTCATTCAGCAACACAATGCATGACAACGTGCCTACCGGTGGATACTTTCTCTGTCTGTTAGTCTGTCTGTCAACTCTCTCAGAAGCATCTTGTCGCGGCTCTTTTCAAGAGTGCTATTTTTGGTGAGTTGACCGGCCCATTCTCAAACCAGCTTCTCGCATCCCCTGCTACATGTAACCTCCAGTCGGTGGCCTGAATATCGCATGCAGTTGCTGGCCCAGCCCACCTCTGCCCAGGCCGAGTACCAGGTAGGTTGCCCGAGGTATCGGCTGTTGGCCTTCTAGAATGACCACTGAGGCGGGGCAGTGGATTCCTTGCAGACGCAACGGCTTTCTCCGCCTTACCAAGTTGGGGAGATGCTGTTGTGACACGCGCTTTCAGTACCCGGCGGTGAGTGGAGAACGGTGATTCCCCGGCGCTAGTTCAGCGAGTCATTTGGCGTGGGGTGTTCCACGGCGGCAAGAGTGGGAGGTGTGTAGGAGGGGTGGAGGGGGGTGGCGTTCAGCCGTCGGACAGGAAGCGGCGAGGTCGTTCCTCCACGCCCCCGCCCTCCGGAATCTACGCCTACCCCTCGTGCCCGGAAAGCTAAATGGCACTGGGGCGCAAAAGAACGCTTTTGGGTTTCTAATCCAAGACTCGAGAAACTTTGGAATCGAGAGGATGGAAGTGATAGGGCAGGTGACATCGTCTGAGAAATAGGAAACATGAATGGAGACAGGGTATGCTGTTAGTAACGCATCTTCCCGGGCTGCAGGGCGGGTCGCAGGGCGGCATTTTCTCGCTCGATGGTTGTAACTTTCCTTGCTTGCAGGCAGGGTGTGGATCAAACCACAGTTCGTACGCCAACGTGAACCTGACGGCCTGAGGCTGGCTCAGGCAGGGTGTTTCTGCCCACCAATACCGATTGTGTGGACAACCGCTGTCCACTGCCCTCCTTCCTAACCACACCCGAAGGGATACAGACAGGCTCAGTGACGACTCTCTACCGCACTTGACGCTGCCGTTCACGTGGTTTTCGACTCGTACGTTCCGTCTCCGGTTTGTAGGTCGGCACGAACATTTGCTCATACAACTGACTGTGGCCCGGGGAAGTACTGCCGAGTCCGGGTATCACAAAGGCTGATGATACCAAGAGCTGTGCCCCTTACTCAGGGGTACAACGAGAAACAGCGCGGTACCTTGCAGCACTGAAATGGGAAGGTCAAAGGTACCGAGCGACAGGGTTGCCATGTGGTTGACAACTCGTCGGCCGAAAATACGAGGCGTACTGACAGCTTGCACTCCAGACACTACCGTGCCAAGACGAAAGCCAATAACACAGGAGAAGATCAGCCCAGGCCTATGTGGAGGCTATACCAAGCGTTGAAACCTAGGTCTGTGTGTTACCCCTGACCGTGTGCATGAGGCACTGAGTGTGGTGGCGTATGTGAGTGTGCCTCATTGCCGTCCACACATCAAAGTCCAGTATCCCTCGGGATGTACCCGCCAAGCCACAATCAACATCACAGCTCCCTCATGTCTCATTATTCATCGCTGTATGAGTCTCTGCGAACACATAGCGTCGATTGGTCGGGGCACATGGCGGTTTTGCCGGCTGCCAAGGCTCAAAGTTGGCAGTTGCTGTGGAATATCGCCGCTGCCTTGCAAGTTGAGCTCTGACTGGTGTTTCTGCCTGGAAATCCGGCTTGGTGACGTGTGAGCCTTGCTGTTCGCTTGTGAAATTGCCCTGTATTGCCTTATGCTGGGGATTTGTGCTCACTGGTGACCGACCACCGGCCGCTCAGGAAACGGGAAGGGGGTGGGCGGAAAGATGTTAAACTCAGTGAATAAGTTAGAGTGAGCTGAAACACGCCAGAATTGCTTGGATGACCCTTAGGGAAACGTCACGAGCTAGCGGCAGAGTTCTTTTGGATCTTTTCCAATCGTGGGCAATGTTTCCTCTTTTATGGTGCCCAAGCCAATGCACGTGTCCCGCAGGGTGCCAATCTTCGCCGTTCAGCCACCTAGCGGGAGCGCCCGACGGCGTGGAAACAACTTCGTTCGTTCTTTGAAAAGAAGACGGAGCTCGGTATTCTCAATCTCCCGTGCAGCGCCTGGCAGATCCTGTAAGGAGCGAGGCATGTGGGTGTTGTTGTGCCCGGTGTGGAATTTTCAGCATGGGTCCGCCAGCCGATGGGTTTGATTCCGCCCTATCAGCGCTGTCAAGGGGCCCGTCCCAGCGACCCAGCTCGCTTGATCGAGAAGCGGCGAGCGCTGACGGGAGCCACACAACGTCGTACGGGGCACGCACAATGCCACATTGTCGGAAACGCATCCCAACTGGGCATACTGCAGCAGAGGCTCAGCAAAACTTGGCATCGGGACTCGGATGGAGATATCATCACCCCGGGGGGATCTCGCCACAGCGCTTGAGATTTGGAATTTCAAGACCCCGACAAGCTAGATTGTGAGGCGGTGTTGCTGAACACACGACCCTTGCAGTGGAAAGCGCCAGCGGTGAAAAGTGCTAGCGGCAATGGCGTTCTCTGTCGATTGGGGGCCGAAGTCATGGCAGTCGGGTGGGCCTTTCTTTTTGAGCTGTTTGTGTTCCCGGCGAAGCGGGAGGTGGGAGGTGAGGTTGGCCGTGAGCCTCGGCAAAGGTTGGTCGAAGGATGCGAATAATTGAGACGTTCAAACTGATTGTTGGATGTGTCAGCAGCTTGTCGGGGGTTTCGCGTGTGGGAGGACAACGAACAGACCCACACAATGCCGGTTGCCTATCGAGATGGGAAGTGGGTGATGCAATGCGGATTGAGACAATGGAGCCAACTCCGATACATCACTCTCAGTGCTCGATGTTGACTCTAGGCCGAGCGAAACCGCGCCCTGCGAAGTTGAGGCAGCATCGCGGCAATGCTGGGATCTTTTGGTCTAGGCAACGGAGTCTCTTTGTTGTGGGTGCGGGAAGCCAGTTCGTGTGCATCATTTCGCCAGAAACCCCACTGCGGCATCCGGCGACCAAATGTCCCCGCGCCGGGCCCGACTTCCAAGTTGCCGGCGTGCTGAGGCTGAAGACCGCTGCCGGGGCCGATAGATAGATGGCTGTGAGAAGGTCCGAGGCGGCCGGGAAAATCAGAATAGATCGATCATTTTGCGAGCGCGAGACGACCAGGTCAGCATCTCAGCTTTTTCGCATATGAATGAGGAAGGGTTCAAGGAAGGCAAACGCCAGGCGCCAAGGCGAGATGTGGGGGAGGGGTGCCTGATAAATTTGGTAAGCTGGCCCGTTGGCGCGAGGTATTGGTCGCTGGTCTGGCAATATTTAGGCAGCTCAAGAGAGGCGGATTCTTGCATCAATAAGTTGGCCCGCTACGTCGACCCGCGGACGAACTGCAGTGATGAATGTGCTCGTGTTCACAGCTCTGTGGGCAAGGTGACCAAGGAAGAGCTCGCAATCGTGATTCTGGTCTGCAGCCCTATGGGCGATCGGGTCCCACAGGCTGCGGGGCATGACCCCCCAACCTCCACCTCGGGGACACTTCAACGGCACATGTCCAAAAATTAAGGCACCGAACCTAGCGGTGTCCATGTGTTGAAACGGGCGAGGGCGACTACCTACGTATTCGTCGTTCCTGCCTACTTGGAATCATGCTGCTTGTTTGAGGAGCAGCTGGTTGTTCGCGGCAGGTGCAACCTGACCGTTCGCATGGATCGGTGTCTGGTTCGCTCAGAGCGCCCCACAGGCCATCTCCCACCGCACTTCGCAGCTCTCCAAGGACGAAGGAGTAACCTTCAAACGACCCTCATCGCGCCTCGGAGGAGAAGGCAGCAATTCAGTCTCCCCAGCAGCAGACGACTTTCCTGATCGAATGTCTCCCGCAGAATGGTCAGCCTTACCATGCCTCATGCGAGGAGCCGAATGCAGTGGCGGGCGGGAAACTTGCAGCAGGAAGCCGGTCATTTTCGGCCTGTTGCTCCCTGTATAGCGGGTGGGGAAACCTATCGGTTACCGCCGAGCCTGCCGCAACCGGGTCCGGGGTGCGCGCCCACACATGGAAGAAAATCAACACACCCCTTTTTTCCGCCCAGTTTCGGCACCACAACCAACGCATTCATGGCTTCGGAGACTGGTTTTTGAGCCCGGCACGTCGTCGAAATTCGTGCGTTTCCCCCGTCGAGATCGAAGCCGAGAGAATGTCAGCCGTCGCCCCTCCCCTGACTCCCTCGACTGCATGGAACTTGTGCAACGCCAATGAGCTCGCTGTCACAGTCACTCTCAGCCCGCGACCCGCGACAATGGGTGACAATCGAAGCAAATGGTGGTTATTAGACGGCTGCCCTGCCACCCCCCTTAACTTCTTCGGGCGAAGCGCACTGCTCCGCATCCAAACCCATGCGCTTCAAGACCCAGGCGTCGACAGCAGTACGTGCGAGCACAAATACGTACCAGTATTCACACAATACATGCACACCACCCCTTGCTCCAGATCCATTCCCTCAAAAATACGTCGACTGGGCTCTGTCTGAGCAAACCGGTCTGTCTCGGGTGTGGCGCGTTTCAGTACCTGCGAGGCGATTGTAACGACGCGCTCCCTGCTGCGCACCGCACCACACTCCCCAACCTCGAAACCTGTCGCACCGGCATTCCCAACGCGGATCTTGTTCCTAATAATGGCAAGGCTCGATCCTAAAGAATCACCGAGGCTCTGTTCTCCTTCATCGGAACCGGGGCCACCATCATATAAACCTCCTCCCCCTCGACGACACTCACGACATCATGACCGAGTACCCTCTGTCCCTCCTCGGCCCGCCAAAAGCACCACTGACAAGACACGGCACCCGCAATCCGATCCCAACATGTTCAGGCCGACCAAATCCGACGACTGGGAACCCTACCGGGAGGTCATCAGAGATCTCTACCATACCCAGGCTCTAAAGCTCAAGGATGTGATGGCTACGATGCAAACACAGCATGGATTCAAAGCAACGTGAGACTCCCTGTCTCCTTCTTTCTCCTTTCCCCCACCCCGGCCATCCCGTCTAACTGGCCTTTCCTCAGCGAGAAGCAGTATAAGACTCAACTCAAGAAGTGGAACTTCGACACCAAGTACGTTAAGGCGTCCGAGTACATGGCAATGATCAAATTGAAGCGGGAGAGGGAGAGAGGGAACCCCCCTAAGGATACGCGCTTTATCCTTCGAGGACGGCCAGTGGACCCTAAGGATATCACACGCTTTGAGAAACGGCAGATAAAGAAGGGAAAGCTTCACATTGAAGACGACGAAGACCAAGGTTGGATCTCCCTCACGCCCTGACCCCGACGCGACTAAACCATTCTCCTAGAGCCAGTCGAAGACCTTATGTACGAGACACCACCACCGGAAGAGGTTGACTACCCTTGTAAGGAACTAGCTCCCCGCTCCTGATTGTCTGGGAACACAGGTGAATAACATGCATGATTTCACAGACGACGAAGCCTCCACGTCGTACGGCAGCGCACAGTACGCATCTGCGTCGTACGGCTCCACATCCTACGCCTCCGCCAGTTACAGCAATACTGGCTATGACGATGCCGGGTACGAAGTAGCATACGATGAGAATGGGTACCCGTACTACCAATGAGGGCTCTCACCACGAATTCATCAGTTCCATACCGGGGTGGATACTTCCCGAGCACTTTTTCCCGGGCGTGGGACTGATGCCAAACCGATACCGTGTAGTAGGGGAATCCGTTTGCAGCGGCCGGCAGCACCAATTTTTCAACTTGTTCTTCATATTCAAACTACATCTCCCATCTTTCGCAGCAGATCAACCGACTCGAGGTCCTCTCTTCCCCTCGCCTACCCTCTTAAGGGACTCCGTCGAGCAATCCAAGATTCCAAAGGTCAACAACCGCAACAGCAATAAGCAGACACCCAAAAAAGAAAAGACAAAAAAAAAACAATTCTAGTCGTACCAGGAAACGACTCTCTTCTGTTAGATCTCCTTTCTATGTTGAATTAGTGTGGCTCATCGCCCACAGACTGGCGCGCCTGCGCCCGGTTTGTTCTACAATACAAGACATTCCAAGAAACATGCCCGAGCCTCAGTCTCTGAGTAATTTTACGGACTCTAACACTGCAGAAGATATTCAGGGACGTTTTCTTGTCTCAGACGAGGAATGGGAGGTTGGTACCGGAGGCCAAGGCCGGCGGAACCCGCATGACTCAGGGTGTCTGACTCACTATTCATAGAAGTCGTGCGTATCCCGATATGCAGCCCAGCAGGGCGCCTTTGCGGCTCTGCATGACATTTTGAGCCTCATTGATGTCATGCCTCTCTCCCTTCGGCAGTCTCCGAAGAAGCCGTCACCATGTCATTGTCAACATGTCAGTCAGTCGGGGGTTAGGGTTATCACACTGCCCCAACAAACTTGGATGAGATGTTTCCTCTCTCGCTCTCTCCGAAGTGCACTTGGAATGGATAACATTAGCAAGCGTATCTAGACCTATCAAGGGCTGTGTAACCATTGACGGGTCCACCCCACCGTCACAATCTGACGGACCTAGACCAGTCATATCCGAAACCAAGAAGATTGAATAGGAGGAAGCCAAGGCAAACAATACATATCGATGTCTACGATAGGATAATTTCCTACACCGCATCTATAGTGACTCGGGGAAGCCGGCATGATATTCCCCGGACCGGCTGACTAATTTTTTTTTTTTTTGGTTTCTTCTTGGGACTGGATACCAAGAAAGTCCGAGAGGGTCCGAGAGAAAGGCAGAATTATTGGAATCGTCATGTGCTTCAATTTCAAGT
>Ga0247763_1001381_pt1 | contig 13890 bp, 10 predicted proteins | sample UWRJL141409B4_FD_179926 | JGI IMG/M metagenome (GOLD analysis project Ga0247763, IMG submission 179926) | Plant litter microbial communities from Arlington Agricultural Research Station in Wisconsin, United States - UWRJ-L141-409B-4 | ecosystem: Environmental > Terrestrial > Plant litter >...
CTCCTGCCCCTGTGCAGCAAGCCACCGCTGCCAACTACACCCAAGCGACGCTGAGTCCCCAGACTTCCGCCCAGCCTATGATTCACCAGAACCACCCCCATGCGAACGGTAATGGGGTCGCTGTCAAGATGGAGCCTGGACTGAAGGAGCCTGTTATCAAGCAGGAACCAGGGACCGGTCCTGCTCAGAACCCCATGGTCTACAACGCTGCTGCTCCTCGCACTGGAATGGCCGCTCAGCGAGCCGTTCAAGCTCTGCAGGATGCATATGGCCCAAGAGCTGCAGCATCCATCGGCGCCATCCAGAGCGGTTTGGCATCACAGCTGGGCAACGTGGGCCAGCAAGCCCCACGTCCCGGTCAGCCCCAGCAGCCCATGAACCCCCAGCAATACCGCCATGGAGTTTCCGCCAGCATGCAGCAAAGAATGCAACAGCAGCAACAGCAACAGGTACACCAACAGAACGGACTCCCTAGCGCCCAACTGGACGGGTCAAATGATGGCTTCGAGGGTGTTTTGATGAAGCGTGGCCCCGATGGCCAGCCCTTTGAGATGGGCCGAGTTGAGATCGACAATATTCTCCACGCTCAGATGCTCGCAAGGGCCAAGGAAATGGAAGGCGGCGGCTTGATGCTGCCGCTGAAAGAAGCCACCAAGCACCGTGGCGTGGCCCGCAAGAATGACGCTACGAGCGGGTCATCTCAAGTAGACGGTCCTGATGATGAGGTTGTGGATGATGATAACCTTATCAACTCTGATCTCGATGACCCTGATGACGAGAAGGATGAGGATGAAGATGATGAGGACTCGGGTCATATGATGCTCTGCATGTACGACAAAGTGCAACGCGTCAAGAACAAGTGGTAAGTTAAGATGTTCTTGAGCACCTTGGTGAAGATACTCATTGTCATGCAGGAAGTGCACTCTCAAGGACGGTGTGTTGACAGTCAACAACCGCGAATACGTCTTTCACAAGGCAACTGGAGAGTACGAGTGGTAATGGAGCTGGCAACCCCCCATCTTTGAATCGCTCCCCACATCCCGACCACATAATCAGCGCAATAGCCTAAGGCCAACCGTCAAGCGCACCGCACTTGTCTGTTTGCACTGCACTAGAGCACAGAGTCTACACCCAGCGTTTCTGTCGGTATTTGCTACAGGAGACCGAATTACCGATGATTTCCCCCCCCCCGGGATCCTGGCTCAAACATTGCCCATGAGCCCTCTTGCGTTTTTCTCTTTTTTCGGATTTTATACCGTTCGTCACCAGACCAGTCTACGCTTGCTCACCAAGCGGTATGTGAGCGCTCGAAAGCGCTCACGTCTGGTGCGATAAGGGCGGGGTAATCCAGAAATGAAAATGATATGGGAGTGTGTTTTACCCCAGACCCCCTTCTCCCCAGGTTATACATTACAACAACCCCCAGCCCTTCTTTCTTCGTCGGTACGTAGTTTTCGATGGTTCTTGGGGTACCTATTGGTTGGGCAGGGATGTGGCTTTTTTCGCTCTTTGTTTCTCACCCTAAGTGGCGTCGGGTTGTTAAGTCGGAAATGCAGCTGCCTTCGTGGCGCAAATGCGTAGGCATCATGGGAACCCGGTGTATCAGTATGAAATAGAAACGAAATATCCAACCCACAACCGTGAAGCGTGAAGCATGAAATATGACACTAAGATTGAGCATGAACATAAATTTATGAGATATGATCACATATACAGCCACACAAGACGTAGAAATTGAGTGTTGCCCATCAAACATATGCTAGTTCCGCTGGTGTCATAAGAATACAACGCCCGAGTTATTTTTCCCTTCCCACGAACACCCCTACTCCACCCAAAATTAACAAAGGGAACCAGACAAACATAAAAACCAGCCATTATTCCAAGAATGAGGACTTTGCAACACGCTTGCTACTTGCCACATCCAGAACTTTCGTTCCGTTCATCCAGTAGAATATATCTCTATTTCAAGCTTCCTGTCCTTTTTGGGACTTGGGCCGCGCTTACGAATAAAACTGCGATTTTTGGAAGCTCTCGGCCGTCACATCGCCGACCTTTGTTGTCGGTACGACTGGGGCAGGGGAGAGGGGCGAGAGATTCGAAACACTCTGGCCGAGGGCGCTCGGGGCACTGACGGTACTGGTCAAGGAGTTTGCGCGGCTCGCGGATGTGTTCTTGATGGCAGCCACGGGCTGACCAGGCTTGCGAAGAACTTCGAGAAATGTGGCAGGCAGATAACCAATGCCGCCATCGCGGGCACGGCATTTCCACCATTCGCTCGCATTACCAAGTGGGTCTGCCTTGCTGAGGACGGCAACTAAGTCACCCTTGCGCACTTCCATGTCGACACCCTGAACGGCAGCCTGGCCTTGGGCGGCTGGTGAGAAGTCGTACAGCACACGGCAAAACTCTAACTTGGAGGGATCTAGTGGCTGCTGAGCGGCAACAAGCTGGCGTCTTCGTTCTTCTTCTTCGGCGTTCGCAGCGATGGATCGGATTACCTTGCTCATGACAAAAGGCAAACCGAAAGCAGCGAGGAGGAAGAAGAGAAGTGGTTTGCGGCTGGGCTTCGGGGGCCCCCCGTCAGGGAGGGGGGTTTGCCGCCCTTCGAAGCGGGCAAAGGCAGCTGGCGTCAGGGCCTTGGCGTCCACAGGTGGTGGTCTCCCTGTCAACTTTGCGATCAATGTTCGTACCCACCGCATCAGAGTAAAGATGCCCAGGACAGAACCCAGCGTGTCTCTGAGATTGCCAAACTGTTCCGCCACAGCAACCATGGCTGGTGGGTATGTTAGCACAGTTGTACACACAAACAGCGTCGAAGTTAACTCACCGAAGAAGCTGGAGTGTGTAGCCATATATGTGCTCTCGAGCATTTGTGCGAAGCCGCCAAAAGCGCCGACAATTCCCTCTAGCATCTGAAATGTTGCTTGGGTACTCATGCTGAAGCGGTGTGTCAGGCTCTCCGGGTTGTTGGGGTCACTCCCCGGGCCCATCATGCCCGGCATTCCCCCAGGCATGCCGCCATACATACCACCGTACATGCCTCCCATACCACCCATACCACCCATTCCTCCATAGCCCCCGTACATACCGCTGCCATAGCTTCCATATCCGCCGTAACGTGAGTACGGCGAAGCGTAGGGGGATGAGTAGGATGTTCCATATCCGCCGTATGGGCTCGAGCCTAAAGGTCTACTATACGCAGCGGCATTTTGATTCACGGTAGATGCAATAGATGCGGGCACGGGGGGGATCGCGGGCGCCGTCGAAGATGTCGTTGTCGTTGCCATTGTGGTCGCAGTACCCGAGGCTGGGAGAGTTGCTATGACGTCGCTCTGTCAGCATGGTGTTGTCAACGTCTAAAGTTAGGACGTGGCGTACTCGATGAGACCGGCGCAGCGCCGGGTCTCTCCCATGGCTTTGGGGGCGACGCCATGGCTGTTCTTGAGAGTTGTAGGGGGAAAGAGCGAGCAGGACTGATGGGATCGAGCAGCGTCGCGAGCGGCGAAAGTGGGCAGATGGACCCGTTTAGCGAGCGACGGGCGCCACGCGCGTCGGAGGCACGACTTGATTGCAGCAGGTGTCAAATGTGATACTGTACCACCAAAATACAAAAAAATACCAGTCGCGCCCGCGAAATGGGAGGCTCGCCGAAATAGTTGTCGTCAAGGCGACAAAGTCGAGGCTAGGACTGGAGGCCGGGAGCACGGTCCCAAGGCTTGGGCGTTGTTCGACTTGTGAACCTGGAACCTCGGTATTTGCTGATCAGTGAGCCTAATGCGGGTCCAGGCTATCCCAGCTTTGGTTAGTGGAGAATAAATCCGACGTTTAACCGTGCGCCATCCCTCTCAAGTGATGAAGTTTCAAAATTATAAATGCCTTTGTATGCTTGTACTACTTTTGGTCTTGCTTCCCTATCTTACAGAACCTTCAAAGCTCATCGTGCGCACTCGGCCCAGAACCGCCATTATTGTAAAGCTCGCTCGTGATAGGATTAACAATCTCAACCAGATTTTCCTTCTGCTCGTTAAAGCCCTCAGTCGTGGCTGTAGCAGAACTCTGGTCAAGCCAGACCATGGTCTCATCAATTGCCTGCTGAATCTGTGGCGGTCACGGTTAGTCAGTCGGTGCTGAAATCAACCTCAAGCTACTCGGATCAAGAATCCACTCACCGCCTCCTTGTCCTGTTCGCTCAGCCTATCGCCCAGGCCATTCTCGCTAGTGTCCCTGAGTTGGGCTTTCAGTCCGTAGACATACATCTCCAGGCTGTTCCGCGCTTCAATCCGTTCCTGGGCAGTCTTGTCGTCCTCGGCAAACTTCTCGGCTTCGGCAACCATGCGGTCGATTTCATCCTGCGAGAGCCTACCGTCATCATTACTGATTGTGACAGACTCCTGTCTCCCGGTACCCTTGTCCTCGGCGGTCACCTGGAGGATGCCGTTTGCGTCGAGTGCAAAAGTAACCTCAATCTGAGGAACACCTCGAGCAGCCGGCAGAATCCCCATCAAATCAAACTTTCCTAGGAGGTTGTTATCTTTGGTAAGTGCTCGCTCGCCTTCGTAGACGCTAATCCGGACAACGTTCTGGTTGTCTGCTCAACTATTAGCGACTCTCACTCTCGTAAATCCGCGCCACCAAGTCTCGTACCCGATGCTGTCGAAAAAATCTGCGACTTGCGCTGAAGTTGAAACCCAAGTTAGCCTGTTGGTCGAGAAAAACTCTGCGAAGAACCTACCGTTGGTATTCCAGTGTTTCGCGGTATCAGTTTGGCCTGCAACGCAAGTTGTCAGAACAAGACCGAAAAATACGAGGTCCGGTCCCTACCATGACACCTCCTGATGTTTCAATACCCAGCGTCAGTGGGTTGACATCCATCATGAGGACATGTGTCAGCGTCTTGGAGTCAAGTCAGCCTCATCTTTACCCACAAGACCGGGAATCCCTACCTCATCGCCAGAAATGATCTGTGGTTTGTTAGCATCTTCGATGGCCACCTGAAGATCAGAGGCTTACCCCAGCTTGCACCGCTGCCCCAAAAGCGACGGCCTCATCCGGGTTAACTCCGGTACTCGCACTCTTCCCAAAAAACTGCTCAACAAGGTTTCTTATCTTTGGGATGCGCGTTGATCCTCCCACGAGGACGATGTCCGTCACGTCTCGCTTCTCGACCTTCGCGTCCCTCAGTACCTGCCTCACAGGTGAGAGGGTCTGCTCGAACAAATCGGTATTGAGCTCCTCAAATTTGGCCCGTGTCAGTGTCTCAGCGAAGTCCACTCCTTTACTCAAGCCTTCGATCTCTATTCTCGCAGAGAGCTGAGAGGACAGAGTACGTTTGGCCTTTTCTGCTTCGCGCTTTAGCTTGCCCATGGCCTTAGGATCACTTGAGATATCAATCTGATGTTTTGTTCGGAATGTCGTAGCCAGGTGGTTGATAACACGTTGATCAAAATCCTCGCCACCGAGGCGCGTGTTGCCCGCCGTAGCGAGCACCTGGAAGGCACCATCCTCGAGAGCCAGCAAAGACACATCGAACGTCCCACCGCCAAGGTCGTAGACGAGGACGTTGCTCTCGCCTCCCCCCTTGTTCAGGCCGTAAGCCAAAGCCGCCGCTGTTGGCTCGTTGACCACACGGACGACGTTGAGTCCTGCGATAGTACCGGCGTCCTTGGTTGCCTGTCTCTGCTTGTCGTTGAAGTATGCGGGGACAGTAACCACGGCGTGTTTTATCCTATGTTGACATTTATCATCAGCATGAGCCTGGGTAATCCATGAGTTTTCCTAGCCCTACTTTTGTCCCAGGTAATTCTCAGCGACCTCCTTCATCTTGCCTAGTACCATTGCGCTGATCTCTTCGGGTGCAAATGTTTTGATCTGGTCACCAACGTCGATCTCGACAACTGGTTTATCAGCGGGGCCAGCTTTGACTTTGAATGGCATGTGTTTGATATCCGCCTTAACCTCCTTATCGGAAAAGCTCCGGCCTATCAACCGCCTGGGGCATCTGCATGTCAGTTGCCGCCGAAAATAAGATGGTTGGATATCGGAGAGGACAAACTTTATGTCGAATACAGTGTTCCTTGGGTTGCTCGTAAACTGGTTCTTGGCCGCGTCTCCTATTGTAACACTGTCAGGAAGCCCGCCTTGCGTTTCAGTTGACGGGTGAAGAGACGCACCTATCAGACGCTCGCCACCGGCAAAGGCAACATAACTGGGAGTTATTCGATTCCCTGACGCAATGTTAGCTACCCACCCCATGCCACAGCCCAGGAGAACAACCAGGAAAACCAGGAATGGAACGGCCTCACCCTGCTCGTTGACTAGTATCTCCACCTTCCCGTCTTTCATGACGCCAACACATGAGTATGTTGTTCCAAGATCAACGCCGATGATGGGCTCGTGTAGCTGGACCGTGGTACTGTAATCAGGACTGGCGCTAGCGCCGGCAACGGGAAGAAGCGCGAGGGGGCAGAAGACGACAAGGAGGAATATCAGAATGCCAAACCCAACCGCGGTAGATGGGTGATGTTGTGCTCTTCTGCGCGCCATGGTGGCAGCTGTTTGGACGTTGTTGCTGGTATTATTGACTGCCGAATGTGATTTGGTCAATTCCAGGTTGTCTAGGGTTAGTATTCCTAGTCTAGATAGGGATTTTCTCGATCGTGGTAGTGACAAGAGGGAAACGTGGCAACTGCTGTGAGTGGAAATGGAAACCTGGAAGTGCGTGTGTAGAAACGGCAAGTGCATCGAGAGAAGATATAATGGTCGGATAAGGTACACACTCCGATACTGCATTTGTGTCCTCCCCTAATCTCACTCGTCTCTGAGCTTCTATGGGAGTCTCCTGAATGAGTCCCAGACAGAGTCCGAGGCCGTGACAGCGACAGAGAGACACGTATCTATTCTGCTAAGTATCTAACCACACAGTCCACATGGAGGACGGAGGACAGAGGGACGCCTCGTCTCTGGTTGGTTTCAAATCCAGCAGAGAGGACACATATCTCGGAATTTGGAGTACGGCCGATTGCTTGGACGACACATGGTCTCGTCTGGGAAAGCCACAGTGGTTCCGGCGCGTCAGGAGTTTCATTACTCGCGGGAGTGGCTATGTATCTCTCTCATCTCCGATTTATAATTCGATACTAGGCAGAAGCTACACCTTTTTCATCCGGTGCTTTCGGTTGAGATGGTTTCAGTCATTCTGGCAGGGCGCTCGGCAGGCCTCCTTCATACTCATCAAATCACATCGCATCACATCGCATCGCAGGAATTGCATCGTATCATATCACACATTGTGGTCGTATTCGACACCTGGAATATGCTGACTTTCGCGTGTGACTCTATGGAATGACTTGACGCTTCTAGTCTGATGTTCGAACCTGGAGGATCCGGACACAGGTTTGTTGCTCATGACTCACATATCATCGCCCCTTCCACCCGCGAAACGTGTCCTGTCGAAAGCGAGATGAACCTCCACCATGGACAAAGGGTATTTTTGACCGGAGTTAGTGTTAGAAATGTTATTTCTCTTGCTGCAATCCTCTGTGCTGTATTGATGTTGGAAATCTGCCCCTCAGCAAATAGGCTTGAGGGCGTCGGATGATTTATATCCCCCAAGGTGGTCGTCTTGTCCTGCCAAAGTTGACCTGAGCCATGTCGTAAACATAGTCATCAGATACATCAAGACACCGCTAAAGGGGGCAGAGATAGGTATCGACGAGCTTGGGCCTGGAAACACTGACCTCTCAGGGTCTCAAATAGACACCCACACCCTGGAACCAGAACCAAGCCCGGATCTAAGGTCACCACTTCATCTCCTCCACGGCTCCTCCAGGCCCGCACCTCCAATGCCCGCATCGCCGCCGCCATCCTCACTGTTCAGCACACAGCCCCAGTCAGCACGCAGCATTCCCGCTCCCATACCCGGGGCCTCTTTCCTTCCCCGTTCTGGACGCCATGACTCTCTCTAGGTTAGTTTCTCTCGCTTACACTACCATTGCCCAAACCACCCAAAACCAAGGCAACGCCCTTGGTGAGGGAATTGGGCCGGACGCTGTAGTCGGGATTATGGTTCTAGAGCGGTCTTAGTTATATGGGCCAGTGCTGTCATACTTCCTTCGTTTACGAATAGGATCCCCTATACGCTAGCAGAAAACATTATCTTGGTAAAGGACGTAAATTGTACCTTGTTGTGGAACATGAAGGGGGGAGGAGCCGAGGGGAAACTCAAAAAACTAGAACCAACCGTCTGCTCTATGTTATTGGGAGCGATGTTTAGTGGCTTTAGATGACTGGGCACATCAGCCAATTGGGCGATAAAACGTATACGGCGTGTTGCATACAATGGGTTACCATTCAGAGCTCCCAAACCTCACAGATGGCTGCTGGCAGAATTGGGCTTGTAATAGTATGAAAAACGACAACATAGCCACCCCCCCTTTACAGATGACTTGCCTATGCCAACAATCTGTCCTTGGGAGACATGGTTTGATGGCAAAAGCCAGCGTTCGCTATCTCTGAGCATGACTCACTAAACATGCCCTGACTTGGCACAGTGTCGCAAAACCATCAAGAACCGCCAGAACACATTTCCTGAATCAATCTCACCCATGTCGATCCCATATTAGCAAAAGATTCGACAGCGAATGCCAAAGGATGATCTAGCTCCCGCAGCTTACCACTTGGGGGGCAAGGGAAATGAAATTTCACACTCAGCCGGGTGTCAATTTCATGGATCCACTGAATCGTGAAACCTTGGCATGAAGATACCGGTAGTGGGTTACACCATTCTACGTTTTGATTAATAAAGCAGGAAGTTTCACTTCCCTAACGAGTACATAGTAGGCCTCCAGGTAATGAACTTTGTGCGCGCTTCACTTCAAGGCAAAAATTCAACTCGCCTCACCTGACCTGAACCCACTTGAAATTTTCATGTCATTATTCTTCATTAAGATATTATGTATATGATACAGTCCACCACTCCGAGTGTTGAGTGTAGCGATCATCCCGCTATAACCGCTCACCCCTATCCCTGAGAGTCATACAGTCCAATATATACAACTCCGAAGCCAACTTTCCTCTCCCATCGCCTCAAGCCGTCTCTCGCCTCTCCCAGTAGATATTCGCAGGCTCAAGAGGACGCGAAAACAGAGATGCGTAGTCGGTGCCAATAACGTTGTTGCTACCATCGACGTTGCGGAACTTGAATTGCCGCACAACCATGGCTACAATCGTCTGTAGTTGCACGTTGGCGAATTGCTCACCGATGCAACGATGCCTTCCAGCACCAAAGGGGAGATACGGAGAACCAGCACCCTTGCTGACTAGACCGTAACCATAATCGACCTTCTCATCCTCCTCTTCGCTTCTGAGCATGTTGGGTGCGAGCGGCGAATCCGGCTCCCAACGGTGGGGTTCCCAGAGGCTTGGATTAGGGAAGTACTGAGAATCCGTGCCGCTGACACAAGGCGCAGCTAGGAGAACGTGGTTCGTGGGAATTACGTACTTGGTGCCGGGAACGGGCATGGGCTGCTTAACAGCCCGCATGATAGAGTGAATCGGGGCGTGAAGGCGCAGCGTCTCCTTGATGATGGCCTGGTTGAGGGGTAGCTTCTGGAGACCCTCATACGTCAGCGGAGGAAGATCGGCGCCCAGGTTCTTGATCTGTTCCTGGTAGAGCTCTTCCATGATATCGGGGCGCGACGCAAGACGGAGCATGATCCAGGCGCTGGTTGACGATGATGAGTGCTGGCCAGCCATAAGGAGCGCGATCATCATATGGGCAATCTCGTGGTCGGGGACTTTGACACCGTTCTTGTACGTCGAGTTCATCAAATGGTACATGATATCCTGCGCACCCGTCTCGCCGCGCTCGCGACGAGCCTTGATTGTGTCCATGTAGATTTTGGCAACCGTTCTCTGAGCGTGGTCGCGGCGGTTGTTCCAGGGGAGGGGAGCCCAGTGCAGCTTGAAGTTGATGGGAGAGAAGCCCATGTCCAAGTCGTGGTAGAGATCGGCCAGGGACTCATTGAATTTATCGCGGATTTCTTTGCCCTGGAGCGAGTGTGAAGCCGTGAAAATAGTAATCTGAGCCATCTTGGGGCAGATGTTGACGGTGCCGGACTTGCCCTTGAAATCAGGGCTGCGCTTGAAGTAACTCGACACCTCGTCTGAGATGATGGGAACGTACGAACGGAAAGCGTCGGTGGTGAGGGCGATCTTCATGAACTTCTTCTGCTCCATAAGTTTCGAGTTGGGGCAGTCGTAGACAACATCCTTTCCGAACACAGGCGTTGTGAGAACCGTGTAAATATCCTCGGCGCAAACATCCTTGATCTTGCCGTTGAGGATAAAGTCGTTGCCCTGCGTGCCGACGTAGGCGGTCGTCTTCTTTCCGAGGAGGATAAAGGTGAAGCAATCGCCATACTGCACCGCCAAGAAAGAGTCAGTTATTTCGTGTTCCAGTCACCTCGACGTCGCTTATTTACCTTCTTGCGGTTCTCGGCAAGGAATCGCGGGGGGTCCATGCCATACGTGATAGTGCTGCCGATAAGGGGGAACCAGTGGAAAACGATCGGGGGCTCGTTGGGGTTCTTGAAGAGAACTTGGTGCATGACGTTCAAAAATGCCGACAGAAACACAATCGAGACGACAACCACGCCGATTTGCCATCCTAGTCCCAGTTGCGAAAACCGCTCGGACAGCGGTCCCGCGACCTCTTGGAGAAAGCCCATCTTTGCGAACGATGGCGGAAAGCAGCTGAGAAACAAAATCACCGGCAAGGAAGATGTGGCCCACGAGAGGGCGCAAAGAAAGGTAAATATACGGAAGGTTTGACACCTGAATGGTACGCGGAGTCACGGGCTTGCGGGTTTTCAAGCGGTCTGGAAAAGAGGGAGCTTGCCCCATTTATGAAAAAAAAATCCCAAGCGACTGTCCGCGTGCAAGCGCAATTACACTAGCACCAAACTGGGGGATTGACCAATCAGAGCACGAGTTCGTATTCGGGTTCACAGGGAAAGGGCGGCCCTCGTGCCACAATCGGCAGTCCATGATCCAAGGACGGTATCTCCCGTAATGATTGGGGTTTCGTTCCCTGGAACGAAGGTCTCTGAAGGTCATGGGCGTGATTTTCTAGTAGCATTTGCGAAAAGAATTCGTGGGTCGACGCTGAGGCGATTTCTCGGTGTTTAATTCCGGTACGAATACGACGCAGGTATGGAATTTGGGATGACGTCCTCGCGGACGCGATTCGGCCGCAGTTCACTTATTTGCAGACAAAAACGTATTCGTACGCGTGAGACCCCGCATCAAAGGTGCGCATCCACTGTTTGAACAGCGAGTGGAGCAAGACATGGTTGACTTCATCTCCAGCCACTTGAACGGCAGTCGAGATGCTTGGTTCCGTAGTTTCTCTATCTATTCGTAATCATGCTCGGCAAATCCCCGAGTCCGATACTCTGGACTCCGGATCCCTACAATGAATCCGAAGAACCCATCGTGCACGGCAAAGTGTAGTTGCAACAATGAAAAAAGAACAAGGCCCAGCTTGAGATACTCAACAAGGCAAATGAAATTGTTACGGCTGACAAGCCTGTCCGATATCTTCTGTCAGATAAAGAAAAAAGAGAGTGCTGTGGTTGTATGCTGCGGTATCACATGCTGTGAAATCATCCCACCCGTCCATGCCCTGACTCCTCTCTGACCATTTGTACAGGTATATATCCCAATCCCAGCAATCTTAACCATGAACCCGTGGAAACGCCGCCTGAATGCTAACAACACAAAACAGACTTTGAATTGGTCAGGGCGGTAACCCGGTCCACTGCGAGCCGCCATCAACATTGATCCATTCCGATCTTTCCATAGCGCTGTCCCATCCCCTCATAACCGCCAACAACCGACAGCCCGCGGAGCTGGCTGTGCAGACAACAGCATCACTCGCATCAGCCAGCACGGCTAGGTCCATCATGTAAGCACGCCCAACCAGGCTCCTAAGCTTGATCTTCTCGGGCGACGGAGCCGACTTTCCGCCCGCCGCGTTGGCACTTGCCTTGCCAAGGTTCCAGAACATGGGTGCAAAGAAGCCGCCCTCCCAGCCAAAGTTCTCGTCGATGAACTTGCGCATAACGTGCCGGTCAGTAGTCTGTTGCTTGGCCTCCTGTTTACTGGCCAGCTTGATGCGGTCCTGGGCGAGCGTTGAGCCCGCGAATTCTCCGCTTTCATAAACGGTTGGGTCATCGGAGGCAACAATGAGGAAGCTTTGTCGCTTGGCAGCAGCGTCCTCGGCTCCGAGGGCGGTGTTGAACTTTTCTTCCACGATCGCTCGTGCAGCCTCGGCGTATTTACTGAGTGGGATGTACGAATGCCGGTACTTCGGCTCGAGAGGGTGGCGGTCGCCGCGGCGGATGTGGGTTCCGATAGCCACTCCGTTCTGCATACCTTTGGTCCTGGGCACTATCCGTTTGGCCATCAAATCGCGAGCGCGGCGATCGACATACTCGCTATCCTCCTTGATAAGTCGGAAGAGGGCATCATGGCCCTGGCGAGCGAGATCAAACTCACTTCTCTGCCTCGACTGACCTTGGCTCAGGAAGGAGAAGAGCTCGTCTGCAGTTGCTGCTGACGCTACAAGATGTCGCGCCTGGCGTGGACAGGGAACCGCCTCCTGTTTGGGCGGGGCTGAGCATGACGGCACTGGAGGCGGTTGGAAGATGTCCTTATATCTGCCGTATGCCCACCTCGTATCGTCGATAAAGAATGCACGCTTCTCCTTCTGGGCAAGCCCATAGGCCATCCAGAGCAACATTATTGCGTTTCCCAGTCCGGCATCGGCCGACTCCAGAACAAACGTTAGGCTCTTGCTGCAGACGGGCCTGTGAGATGGTCCTGGATTACTTCGCCACGCAACATCAATCTCGTGCAATTGTTTCCCACGTTTGTTCTTCTCCACCGGCTTGGGAAGATGACCGGCCTCCTGTGCCTCTCGGACGTCGATGAAAGTCGGATCAGTCGAATCTGACCCCCAATGTAGCCTGCTAGATAACCTCTGGCACATGCTACACATCTCCAGGTATCGCTCAGGGTTCAGAGGAAACTTTTCCGCCTCTGGAATGTAGACCGTCCATTGTTTCCTCCCTTGGTTTCCCGTAACGACAATAGGCGTTGGGAAATCCGGGAGAACACCCTGAGCTGCTGCCTCATCGTCAACTCCTATTGTGTTGTCCACAGGCGGGTCAACGCCGCCGTGAGAGAGCGCAAAGCCAGCCAGGTAGTATATGACGAGGAGACCGATTAACCAAACCGTATAGCGTAATATCCTGCTGGGACGAACGAGTCCCGTCAGTCCTCTTGAAGGTTTCCGAGGTGGCGGAGAAAGCGAAGGGAGGCCTGGAGATGGCGGAGGAGAGAAGACGAGATGGTTGAAGTTAAAACGAGACGATGTTGCCGACAGAGGGCCCCTGTCGTGGTTGTACGACGCCGCTCTCCGCAGATTAATGCGGGGCGGAGAAATAACCATTTTTGAATGGGTGGTCCTGCTAAGGTCAAGTGTTGGAGGCATTTTGTCTAATAACCAGTGGCCGAATGAGCGAGACTTCCGAGAGACTAACTGGCGAACCGCCTCCCCAGGAGAAGTTTAGTTCCGCGCCGATGAGGGGGGAAAATTGCAATTGATAACTTTTCGCACGTCCGCACAGGCTGTGTCCCAGATGTGTTTTCAAGCCGAGGTGGGAGTTCGACAAGCCGCCGTCATTGCAGACCTTGAATGCGAGAAAAAAAACGGTGAGAGCGCGGGAGAGGAGAATCTCATGCCCCAGCGGGCATGTAGGAAGGCGTCTTCTTTTTGTGGTTGGCTGTAGTCGGGGTGGGATCCAGGGTGAAAGAGAGGGTGAGATT
>Ga0247763_1001383_pt1 | contig 13883 bp, 16 predicted proteins | sample UWRJL141409B4_FD_179926 | JGI IMG/M metagenome (GOLD analysis project Ga0247763, IMG submission 179926) | Plant litter microbial communities from Arlington Agricultural Research Station in Wisconsin, United States - UWRJ-L141-409B-4 | ecosystem: Environmental > Terrestrial > Plant litter >...
GAGGTTTGGTTGAAGTCCAGCATTGGCGATCAAAAATTTCCATGCGTCTAATGACAAGATGCGACAGGCTGGGGTAAATGTTAGCACTAGATATTGACGCCTGCTAAATCCCAGCTTACAGCGCTCCTCACTAACAGATTATAACTACAGCCTAAGAACTTCCCCTGCACCGTTCCTGAACAACCGCCTAGAGCGAATTAGTTCACTGTCCCGAGAGTTACTCCGCATCAGATCCGCCACACATGGCCACAACAGTTCCAGTAAGTCCAAGCCTGATAAATCTTCAAAATTAGGTATCTGCCCTCCCACACTTGGTGAAAAATCATTGGCGGCGGCGTCTCTCCATTCTCTGCCAGTCACCACCCTCAGATGTCGTCATCAGGCCAAACCTCAACTCGGAAGGGACGAGGAAGGAGCAACACCGACCTTGTCACATGGCACGGAAAATGCAAAATCTTGCCGGTCCTCTACAGCTCAATAACTTTGGTTCTTGTCGAGAATCTCGATGGCCGCATATAATCCAATCCACCAAAACGCCACGGTTCTGCAATGACGCCCGATGAAAGCATTCAAATGTGTAATTTGTAAGGATAATGGCGGCATTTGAGTCACCCCCGCGCTCCGAAATATTTGTGCTGTTGGCATAGGCTGAAAGAGACAGCTTTGCAAGTAGCACAACATCTTTGTACGACGCCAGTCTCGGCCGGATAGGTGATGTCAAACCAGCCTAGACCAAAAGCATCAACTCCTGCTTGCGGTATTTCGGTGCTCCAATGGGTCATCATGAACGAAGACGCCACATGCAGGCGAGCGTTGGGTTTGGATTTCTGGGGAAGTCAGTGGTGCCAAGCATGATGCCTGAGAAGAGAAGAGGCCATCGACACAGGACGGTAACCGCAGCAGCCGCGACCAGATTTTTGTTTGTTTCCCATCCGACGTTGTTTCGCATGGCAGCTCGGGGCATAAATATGCCTCCGTGGTGACCCTTGATGAAAACCTTTCTCATCTCCTGTCAGACACCTCTCATCAGACTGGATCATCAAACTGTATCATCAGACGAGCAGCATCTTTTGCAACTCCAACCCAACATCTCACATGGCCCAAGCTGCCTCAAATGTCGTTGATCTCTGGACCAAGTTCTATGCCGACGGCGGCAACATTGGCTCCATGATCCCCGCCCTCGAGGAGTTGACTGCCCCCGATGTCAAGTACCAGGTTGTTGGCCAACCCGGACAATTTGCCCTCGCCACCACGCTGGAGGGAAAAGATGCAATGATGAAATATGTCGCCACTGTCCTGGCCCCTGCGTTCCTCGGCATCCTCAATCACACCAAGCCTGTCGTGCATGAGAGCATGGCCTTGATTGGCGATCCTGCCAAGAACAGGTATGCCCTTGAGGTGAAGGAGACAGGGACAACCCTTGACGGTATGTTGGCCTCGCCTGCTTGTTTGACCCTGTCTATAAGGGTTGTGTCTGATGTCTTGTTCTTACTGCCTAGGAGCCCCATTTGAGATGGATGTTGTGTTTATTTTCAAGACTAACGAGTCTGGGAAGTTCACCGAGATTCGTCTCTTTCTTGACACGCTCAACGTTCAGAAGGCTATGGAGACTGAGTAGGGGCTTTGCTATAGTCTAGAAGAAGCATTAGGGACGGGAAGTTTGACAAATTGACCACCGACCCGGGGGATTCTCGGAGGTGATTGGAACACTGGTGCTTCCTTCCGATGTGTACGACATGCCGTGACTTTGCCAGCCACCTGAAAGGAACCCGAGTAACCATTGACCCTTGACCCTTTGAGTGAGAAATTGATTTGCCGAAAGATATCAGATGGCTCGCCAGAATCAGATGCACACTATCACCGCTCTCCTCTACCTTTCTAGTCTAGTTGCGTTGGTTCGTATTCCTCGTCGCCTAATTCAACCAACAGAGTGACAAGACAAATATGCAAGATAGCCAACGCTGGCTTGGCCTCATACAATTCGGGCGCAAAGACGACGTGGGAATGCATCTTGGCAGTTAACTTGCATGCAAGAAGGATTCTTCTCGCATCGCAACCGAGAGCCTTGTCTTGATTCAACTCTCAACTATTTGAACCCGGCCTGCTCCCCCCCCCCGCGACTTGCAAGCTCATCAAAATCGAGTCAATACTTGAAAATCCAAAACTCTCCTCCCTCTTCTCAAGTCTAAATACCTTATCTAGGCAAGGTAAGGTATCTACCTTATTTTCAAAGAAACAACAGTCAATTGAGAATTTCAAGACGGTCGACTGGACTGGACTGGACTGGACGTGCACACGCCATCATTGAAGATGCCCAGCAAGAATAGCAAGAACAGCAAGAACAACAACACGAGCACCAACAATAGAAGAGCACAACAGTCGACAGCTACAATGGTCAGAACTGCAGACGCGCAGAAACGAAATGCCGAACAGCACCGAAAGCGGGAGATGAGGCAGGGTGGTGACGGTGGAGGAGGAGGAGGTGGAGGAGGAGGAGGTGGAGGAGGAGGAAATAATAACAATAATAACAATAATAACAATAATAACAATAATAACAATAATAACAATAATAACAATAATAACAATAATAGAGCATGAAGGTGGGAACTTAACTGAAGGCTAGGTGATGTCGAAAGACAGGACCAGAGAATGGCGGTGTATGCAGGTCCCCTCTTTTTATTTTTTATTTTTTATACTTCTCTTTTATTGTTCATTCTTAGTATTTGCCGCGTGTGGAAATATCGGGATCAATGTCCCTGAGACTGATTACTGACGATTTTGTTGCTGGAAGTAGACCCATGTGGTTGAAATGAAACACCGAGGAAATTTGAGGGAGGCGAGACACTCCTTTAATATACCTATGACAGAAGATACAGGTACATGTACCCATGACGTTACTTGCCTCAGGTAGGTACCTACCTAGGTAGCTATTTCTTCAATCGCAAGCTGTACATTGTACCCTTGCACGCCAGGTATGGCGTCACAGGTTTTTTTTCTTTTCTTTTTCGTTTTTAGTTCAGATGAAAGTGAGAGTAATCCACCTCGCTCCATGTACGTCTACAGATTAAGTGGTAACCAGCCCAGTCTATTAATCTCGCATATAATAATTTCATCCCGTGTTCCTGACGCCAGATAAAAGTACATTGTCATCAACCACACGCCGACAATCCCGTATCAGTCCACTCAGACGATCCTATCCCCCATCCATGCTACCAGCGAGAATCGATGGCGGTGGGATCCCTTTGACTCGATGACCAAATATAACATTTTCAGGGATCGATACGAACGAAAGCCACCTCGCCGGTCCATAACAGATGCCTGCCGCCAAAGGCCCACGGACTGGCCTGAGTTTGGAGATCAAGCGCTCTACACGTCGACGTTGGTTCGCGAGATGCGTGGGGAGCGTTTTGACCCAGCTGAGAAGGAGCGGATATTAGAAAACATGAAGAAAACTACACCGTCTTCGCCGATGTGGTGGGGGGAATGGCATTGGTAGGAACACGAAGAATGAAGGCTGGACGCACCGTTTGTTGGCTTTTGCACTTTTATTGTTATCTTCCATATTGTGTCAGATCTCTAGACATGTCAAGCCTTTGCAGCCTGGTATCTCGGAGGTGTCCTTCTGTGATTGAGGGAACAGAGTTTATATGTCTCAATTAGGGTTTAATGCACAATTGCAACCAACCTTGGCCGTTCCAACCCAGAGCTTCTCCTCGAGCTATTGTTGGTCAGTTTCCACTTGGATCTTTCTCCGCGTTGTTGACATTCTGTCAACCATTCCTTACAGCTATTGCCCCATTGATGAGCACGTACCCCGACAAGTTTGATAGTTGGGCGGCTTTAACCGGCTGTTCTCCGGTGCAAGACACTGAGATGTGGGGAACGGCAGGGGTGACTAATGACGTGTTGGTTTCCTCGTGCCTTGAACTTTTTTTTCGCTAAAAAGTCGGGTTGAACCGACCCAAGCAGAACCAACGCAATCGCTGTCCACGTACAATACAATACTGGCGTTGCGGGCAGCAGCCATGGAAACCATATACCAAAGCTATCCCGTCCGAAGAGGCGAAACCCGACTTTTGGAAGTTTACCGCGCCCCCTTTAGCCGGAGACTCAGTTGCCATTTTGTCACGGCTCGACTCGATCAGGCGCAGGTTCCCCGCTACACGGCCATTTCGTATGCCTGGGGTGAATCAATAAGTGCTTCTTCTCCTGCTCCGGCAGCATCAACGCCGACATCTCCATCGACATCATTAGCAAGATCGACATTGACATCACAGTCAAAATCAAAATCAAAATCACGAATCCAATTCCCCGGAAAGAAAATAAACGCCTCCCTCCCCCTCAGCGAAACCGTCACTGATCTTCTCACCTCCCTCTTGAAGCCCTCACCGTATGGAAAAATCACAGTTTGGATCGATGCAATCTGTATCAACCAGAGCGATGATGGCGAAAAAGCTATCCAGGTAGACCAGATGGGCGAGGTCTATTCTCTGGCGGAGCAAGTTGTGGTGTGGTTGGGCAATGCGACGAGAAAGAGTAGAGTGGCTTTTGGGTTTATGCAGTCAAAAAGGGGGGTGGACTGGCCTTGGCCTACTGCACTTTCACTCGAGAGACATGGACTCGATCAGCAGACACAGAAACAGAAACACAAGTCGAGAGGGAAACAAAGGGGGGGGATTTCGGTGGACGGAATCGAAGCGGTTTTCCGCCTCTTGGAGCGCACCTGGTTTCGGCGACTCTGGGTGATTCAAGAAGTGGCGTTATCATCCAAAGTGATTGTCGCGTGCGGGGATGACCGGGTTGACTTTTCGACATTTGAGAACTGCGTTAATGCAGTGTGGGCGTTTTCCGAAGGCGTGATTGACTGCGATGGAGACGATGCTGCGCTTTTGGGCCTCTGGAGCGTCACGAGGTTGATGGCGTTGCGGAATGAATTCCAACAAAACGGCCAGGTGCCCTGGGAACGCCTCCTTCAGGCGGCGTCGCAGCGCTTGACTACAGACAGTAGGGATATGGTGTTTGCTTTCCGCAGTATGGCGGATAAGGGGAGACCTTTACCCAAGACAGATTACGGGGTCGATGCGTCGACGGAAAAGTTGTTTACAGATACCGCAATTGCGTTGCTTTGTAACGGTGAGTGTCTGGATTTGTTGGCTCTGGCGGGAAGTGCGCAGAATGGGGACTCGAGCCTTCCAAGTTGGGTTCCCGATTACCGCAACTTTACGTGGAGTGAACCCTTCACCATAGCCGATGGGATGGAATGGAATGCGGGAGGCCCATTTCGATCATCACCAACCATCAGTCTCTCTTCACCTCTTGGCCTCGAGTTGGAAGTTTACAGCCCGTTGGGACGAATAGCAGAAACATGCCAGGTCTTCAAGTCCTGGGATGTTTTACACCAACAGACGGTGATGCAAGAACTCTTAACTCTGCGACCGAAATTCCGGCGACAGCCCCTTTCAGAAAAAGAATGGCTCGAAATGCTCGCCATGAGCTTGATATTCGGACTGGACTTGGACGACCAAAAAGCTCAGGAGGAGGAATATCGAGAATATTTCACCGAATGGCTCGAATGGTTGGTCTCAAGCACTTCGCAGGCGGACTTGGCAGCGATCAAACACAATAAATATCACCGCACCATTGGGCCGCGCCTAGATGATTGGAGAGCGTTTCTCACTGCTGATGGTTTCTTTGGGATCGGTCCGCCGGAAGTGGCTCTAGGGGACATGGTCTGCTTGGTGCCGGGTTGTCGACTTCCGCTTGTCCTGAGGTCTTTGACAGATTTGGATTCTGGGGGGGATATGATGACTCTGATAGGCTGGTGTTTTGTGGAAGGGATTATGGATGGGGAAGGGATAAAATTCCAAGAGGTTTTGGAGAAAGTCTTGCTTCGTTGAGGGAAATATAGCGACTTTTTTTTTTTCTTTCCCGCTCTAAAGTGTGTTTCATCATCTAGACGAACCCCCTCCCTTTTTTGAGGGGAACTTTTGTTTTTTTTCTTCTCTTATCTACCTAGGTGCCCAATATAGATGTGTCCTCTTTACTACCACCATGATATTCATCAAGCGTGTTATCTCTCGTATTCCCCGCCTTGACCTGAAAGGATAAATTCCATGCCGCCATAAAGACAATGGTGTCGAAAAATTGGGGAACCACTCTGCCCGTTATCAACACACTGGCGTGGAAATCCACATACGAAAAGGTGGCGTAATCAACCCAGCATTTTCCTTCTTCTTCTTCTTCTTCTCTTCCCGCACTTGTTGGGTAAAAAATCTCGGTCTCGATTGCGGGGTAGCCTAGTAAAATATCGCTTTGTTGTTCTTGTTCTTGTTCTTGTTCTTGATCTTGATCTTCACTTCCCCAGAAGGTCTCGCGAATGACACTGCTTGTCTGCCTACTGGCCTCGCCTTCTTGGGTGAATAATGTATCAAAGCCCTGGTGCTTGATGGTACTGTGCAAAGAGTTAATATGGGCAGCTCAGACGCGTGCTTTCCTTCCTTTCTCTCAAGTCTTGGGAGGTAGAGAGGTACATAGGTAACTCACACACAAATGTAATGACTTCTTGTTCGCGCAATGACCACCAAACGTCGAAATTTAGCGTTCTTACTAAAAGCAATACTACTACTGCCTTGTTGTGACGGAGAAGGACGAAAGTCTGGCGCCATGTCATTCTCACTGGTGGGTGCTGCTGGTGGTGGTGGGGCCGAGTGAGTCAGTGTAGTTTCAATCTGGGGCCAGGGAACTTTAATTATCTATCAATTGGGAAGGTCACGTTAGCTCTGCGCGTGTGGAAATGGAAGGGAAATACCAAAATAGGTTCAAGGGTGGTGGATAAGATATGCTCGTCACGTCAATACGTGTAGGTAGGTAGGCACTTACGGTCCCGGGGATGAGGCGCGACGGACACTCAACGCGAAACTCCTCTCCTTGTAATTCCAACGGCACTTCCGATTCTTCATCTTCTTTCCTTCTTTCATAAAGTAAAGCCGTTTGTTTTCGCCATCGTTTTTTTCCCGGGGGAGCTTTATTTTTCTTGTCATGGTGAAGAGCTATCTCTTCCTGGTGGAGTGACGCCACGATTATTTCATCTCGTGAACGTACTAGTACTTTTCCGTCTGGCAAGATAACTTCATCGTCTAGTGATGCTGGCACTTTTTTTTCTGAATCTCCTACTAATGCTGCCGTTGTTGTCGACCAAGAAACCCCAGGGGACAAAAGGTTTGTTGTTGTGCCCAATGAGGCGGCACCCCGCGCAAAACCAGCAGCAGACAAATTCTTCATCCTTGAACGAAAGAGCGAATCCGCAGCGGCACCCACAGCAATTCCTAAAGCACCCAAAAGTACATTCTGGGAGGTTCTGCTCCGCGGTGTGCTGTCAGGTTCTTCCGTGGAGTAAAGGTCGTCGGTAGGGGGGGTAGGTATTCGCGGTACCCGCCGGTACGGCTCGAGGTATAGTTCAAGGTCCGGAATAACCGAGCCGTCGTTATCGCCCTGGCTTTGCTGCTCTGGGGTAATGATAGAACTAGTCTCATCGATGCGCTGAGTCTGCTTTCTTAGAGACAGTGTCCCGACGACTTTTCGTGAATGTTCCCGGATGGCCTTCTTTTTCCCACTGCTGCTGCTGCTGCTGCTGTGAGGGAGGGACCGTGATGAGTCTTGTTCTTGTTGAAACCCATCTCCTGTGAGAATCTCCTCTAGCTCTGCGTCCCAGGAGTTATTGCTGCTGCTGCCGGTGCCATACCACCTGTCCGGTTTCTCATCTTCTATTATCCTCTGAATTGCAAATGCGACTCGTAAAAAGTTCTCGTCGTCAGGGCCGCGGAATTTGGATAAGCCCGAATGGGAGACATTGAGACCAATCTGATCCCAGCCGCTTAGAGTGGCCGATTCGCTGTCAACCAACTATTACACCACGCGGTTAGGTCTTGGGTGTCCTCAATGTGCGGGATGCAACAGACTGCAACTTGAATAGGTAGCCTGGGGGTCAACTAAGCAGTACTTACTACCATGGTTTTAAACCCAGAAATGGCGGGTGGGAGCCAGTTGGCTACGAAATTCAAGAGCTTCGTCGGTCGAGTCTCGAAAAAGCACGCCACTCGACAGTTGCCCTGCCATCGTTGGCGGGCAATGGAGGCAAAGCGGTCCCGGACCTCGGCAAGACATCCGGTTTCGTTCTGCAGCACTTTTATCAGCCGGGACGAAGCATCCATGCCCAAGGCCCCAGCAATGAGCGTGCGGATGTGAGTGGCCGATGCAGCTCCACTGCCTCGAAAAGGGGTTCCCAGAAAGACTACCCCCTGGGTTGCGTGGAGGGTCTCGCGCTCACGGCCCTCAGATGTGGATGCGAGACACAGAGCCTTGGCCAGAACCAAACCGCCAAAACACGAACCGATGAAAATGATAGGGCAGCTGCGATAATTCTGCTGCTCCCGAGAGACTACCCGCAGAAACTCTTGGGCGTGGTGGTGAAAGTACTGGCTGCTGCTATGGAGGGTTGTTGCGGAATTCCAGTCGTACGTGTATACTCTAGCGAACGGCACATAGGACGGGAGCATGTCTTCATCGCGAAGCCAGTGCACTAGACGAGACTTTTCATCTCCCTCGGTCTCGTGGGCTTGGAATGTTCTCTCTGAATGTGTGTCGAGTCCATGGATTGCAATTATGCTGTATCTTTGTCAGTACAATGCTACTACCATGGCCAGGTATCTTAGGTACCTACCCAACGGGATATTACTTACATTAACCGGAACCGAACTGACTTGGAGTTTGTCAAAACCTCGGATTTGGGGTAAACCAGGTTGAGACCCAGCTTCCTCCGCTCCGAGGACTCGCATGCCATGATGTCATGGGTGCAGTTGTTACCCTGGACCGAACACGTTGAAAAATGATGATTCGGGACGATTTGAGGTGTTTCAGCTGCCTTGAGCGTTCTTGACTTGGTAAGGCTTCGGATCTCGGCCAAACCGATTCCGAAAGAGGGGTAACGGGCCAGTGGTCGCCATCAGGCAAGATCACCAGCAGGCCGCTTGCGATATTGTTAAGCATCTTGGCAAGGCCTTGCATGCAAAAACTTACCAAGCCAAGACAAGACAATCCAAGACTGGATGATTTCGTCAACCCACTCATCTCTTTGCAAGTTGCATACTTGGTTAAACGTTGTAAGAATAAGGCACCTCTGCCGCTATGGTTTCGTGCGAATGCGGTTCTAGGGCCACAAGTCCTGAAGGGCGATTGGGTGCCGTGTGCGCAGGTGTGGTTGCCTGCCGGGTTGGAACGCTCTTTCCTCATGCTGTGCATCGGTTTTCCTTTTCCTCGTCGCGAAATCCACGAGAAAAGCGTCCGTGGCAATCGCAGTCGGCGACAGGATCCACAGCATCGTAATCTTGAACATAGTGTCGACGGCTCACCGACTGCCGAGGAAACCCGAAACCGCTGTGGATGACGCACTATTCTATCGTTGACGAACTCGATACACCATGCTCACCCTCGATGTTACAGCAATGCTCATATCGATTACTCCTCTTCAGCTGGCATCAGTCGTAGCCACACCACTACCCCGCGCGCCGTGGCTTTGTCGCAAAACAGCTGAGAGCCTGATTTGTCCGTCACAGCATGCGATGTAACATGGCAATGCACGCATCAACCAATGCCCTGGAGACCCGACACACATCTTTAGTTCGATCGCGTTCTAGACTCTGAAGCCTGGCCGGCCTCTCGAGGTCAAGATGGTCCTCTACGCGGAATCTGTGGCGTTATCGTTCCAGCTGACGGTTTATCTACATTTCGGTATTTGGGAAGGATCTCAGTGAGGCTTCCAGGTCTCAGCTGAAACCATGTCATTATGAAAGTACTGGATGTTTTGGTCCGGCTGAAGAGACCTCGACAGTGGGCTTGATGAAGATAAAAGGCACGTACCTCCCATACTCTAGTCACTTGAGCACAACTCTTTTCGTTTCTTCAGATATTTCTCGCTCTGTGATATCCACATTTCTGACGAGTACCCCATACCACTCTCTCCGCCTGATTGACCCCTTGCCACCATGTCTGGCAACACGGTAAAGACAACTCAAGATCCCATGGGAGCCGTGTCTTGCTGACAGAGCCCCACCACAGTTGATTTCGGAACGTTTCGCCTTTGGTGCCATCCCAGATGACAGGACGAAGCCTTCGCTCGAGTTTGAGGCCATCCGCCGTCGAGTCACCGAAGGTGGCCCTGAGGAATATATCCCTGCCGAGGCTTTCCCAACCTCCCTTGACAACCTCTCCAAGTCGGTCTTTGAAAGATGGAACGTGCTTGGCAACAAGACCACATGGGTAGATGAAAACAATGTGAAACGGCAGGGCATTGGCAACTGCACTGCCGTGGCCTGGGCCAACCAACGTCGTCTCGTCTCCAAACTCCTGGGTGGCAACGAGGTATACCCCGAGCTCAAACATGTTGTGGAAGTCTACAGGGCCGGTAAGGGGAACGACCAGTTCGATGCTTACAAAACCGACAAGGACTACGGACCGGGCTCCCCATATGACAACGGCATGTCAATCCAAGAGGCGCTCAACTTCCTCAGGAAGAATGGCGGAGGGCCTGATCGTGTCAAACCCGTCGCATTCGCTCGTGTGAACCAGGAAGATCCCAAAGCTATGAAGGATGCCATGGCAATTTTTGGAAGTCTCTGGATCTCGTTTCAGTGTCTTGGGTACAAGAGGAAAGGAGAAGAAGACAAATGGCCAAAGGTGTTTGACTGGGCAGGGTTTGATGGCACTGCCTTTGTGAATGACCCCAAAGCCGAAGTCGCTGCAGGCCATAGCGTTATCCTGGCTGGATATGAGAACAAGAGAATGAGATGTGTGAGTTGGGGAGAGCTTCGGGAGATGGATGAAAACTACATAGAAGCTAGCAGGGTCTATGATGTTTGGGCTGTGATTTGGCCAGAACATGTGGGAACTCGAAACTTTAGTAAGTGCTTTCTCTGCTTCCTTTTTCTGTGCCTTTTTTCCCTATGCCTCCCTTTCCTACGTTGCGGCTGACATGAACGGTGAAGTGCGCGGAGTTGATCTCACCCAGTTGTATGCAGAAATCAAGCGATTACAAACGACTGAACCGCTGGTGCTTCCTCCAGCACCGTACTCGGACGTCTTCTTCCTCAAGACCGGAAAGACCAAGTCGGGCAAAGTCGAAGTCTACGCTGCTAGAGCGAAGCATTCATTTTCCGACCCGCCCAACTCTTCTGAGTCTAAGATCTTCACATCACCCATCACGCTCGCTAGCCTTACCAAAACCGACATCCTCGACGTCGACAACGGTGATCTTTACCTCATCAAAACCGCCAACACTTCCTCTGGAAATGTCGAACTCCAACGCGCCTCCGCGGCCTCCAACTACTCGACCCTCCAACCTACAAAACCTCTTGTCACTGGCATATCCACCTCTGAAGCCCCGTACGGCAAATTCATCATTGACAACTCGGACCTCTACTTTATCAAGACAAGCAACACCTCTCATGGAAATGTGGAGGTCTCTTTTGTCACCAAGAGCAATGCGTATCAATTTGTGGCAACCAGCACTGCGCCCAATACTGCTGCACCCAACACTACCACTACACCCGACTCTGCCAAACCTCCCGCACCTGAGTTCAAACTTACTAAGACGACCTTCTCCACCGCTGAAGCTGCTAACGGAACTTTTGCCGTCCTAGGCAGCAATATCTTCTTTATCAAGACGCGAAATACCACATCCCGCACAGTAGAGCTTTACCTCTTCCGCGCTGTTGACAATTATACCAAACCCCCAACTTATTACAGCACTTCTTTCCCCGTTGAAGAAGGCGGTAATGGAACGTGGGATGTGGGGCCGAACAGGGACTTATATTTCCTCAAACAGAGAGGTGATAAATCGAAAGGGTTTGGCGGGAAAACCGAGGTGCATGTTCTGAAAGAGAAGGTGGAGGGACAGCAGAAAAAATATGTGGGTAGGGCGGCGACGTATGCGACGTGGGTGGGCGAGGAAGAGGGGAGAGAGGGAATTTGGAGGGCAAGGTAGTGTCTGTTTACCTGGGGTGCCTTAATCAGGGGGTATGCCGCTTGATATATAGGTAAGGGAGTGATGGTTGGTGTTTGGTGATTTATTTGTGTTATAATTGACTGTTTCGGATTTCATTTTGGTGGTAACTTGAAATTTGTCTCTTCATTTTCGATGGTATCTAGGGATGTGGTGAGTTCATAAGGCCACGCAGGAAGTCAGCTAGGTGGGTACCTAGGTGTGGCAGGCTACATAGAAAACAAGGTAAGTCTTGACACCACAAAATAACTCCAATACGTCACCACCAATCCCAATCCCGTCTTCCCTTCTTCTCCTCCTGGTGTACGAATTGGAAATCCCCAATTCCCCCCTGCTGCCAAAGCCAACACCCAATTTGACAGGAAAAGGGTCAATAGCCCTGCTATTGCCGCCGCTCGTACAGGACGGGGTATTCTCAGGGCATATCTTGTCGTTTCTGCCGTTTTGACTCGCTGATGCCAGAACCCGAAAGCTCTCGCCAGGACTTGGAGAGATAACCCGCGTTTCCATCCAGAGTTTTGTATCCTTCGGGAGATGACCAGTACAGGACCGAGAAAGAAAACGAGGATTCCAATGCCGTAAATCCCATAGAGGATTATCCATATCGCTTTTGTCTGTTCTGAAAATGCTGCTGCCAATGTCGAGGATGACGAGGAGGATGGGGATGACGAGGAAGCGGAAGGGGAGGGTGGGGTATGAAAGGTCTGCAGTCCCCAATATGTGCCTACCATGATATATACCACAATAGGGAGAAAACTGAGATATGTGCCGATGGCTTTATGTAAAGGCGGCAGGCGACGGCCAGGGTTATATCCGCGGATATGTTTCCCATCTTCATCTTCATCATGTGTAGTGCTGCTGCTAGTAGTTGAGCTGTCGGTGTCGATGTCGGTTTCGATATCAGAGTCAGAGTCGGAGTCGCCGCTTTCTGCTAATAATAGTTTCCTGATCGGGAATTGGGTAGGGTCGGTTTCGGGTCGCAATAATATGTCGTCGTTGGACTCGTCGTGGTCGTTGTGGTGGTTGTCGTGATTGCCGTTTGGCTTGAGAGGGGCTGTTTCGTCGTCGGCGTTGTCTTCAAGTTCAAATTCGTCGGAAGGGATGATATTGGCACCGCTGTCACCGCTCTCGTTTTTGGTCGTCAAGAACCGGGAAGTGTCGTCGCCTCCAGGTTGTTGCTCCCGAGACAATGTGTGGTTCTTCTTCTTCCCACCACCACCACCACCCTCCACATCAACCAAGTTGAACCGTAACCCCAGCGTCCACGCTACCTGCCGCTTTGGCGGAAGCCACTTTGAAGAAGAACGGAGCCAGATCAACATGGTTGTCGACGGCAGTGAGGTCATCGGGACAAATGATAAAAGCATGCATGCCATCATGGCCAATATTCGTAAATCGCCCGGGCCGCATTGTCGGAAAGTGTTCAGCCAAAGACCGTCACAAGCCAAAATCTGCACCCAAGCTAGGCCGAGGTTGAGGTGCGGCCGCCGTAATGTCCGACTGGGCCATAATGGAGATCGGGAATTTAGGACCTGATAGATGGCGTAGAGACTGAGAAGCTGACTGATGAGTCCCGGCACCCCGTACGGAATGGCATAGCACTTTCCAATGTCGAGAGTGTCGTTGTTCATCGTTCCCAGGGAGGCGGCATCGGTTACACGTTTCTGAAGAGATACCCAAGGGTTGGATAAAAGCGATATGAAGCTTGCCGTTCTTTTTTTTTTTCTTTTTTTTTCGTCTAAAAGATACCGGATTCAAGATTCGAGAGAGAAAGCCGGCAGTGGTGCGAAGAGAGATATGGTCTATGTTTGTAGCTACCAGATACGGG
>Ga0247763_1001384_pt1 | contig 13880 bp, 11 predicted proteins | sample UWRJL141409B4_FD_179926 | JGI IMG/M metagenome (GOLD analysis project Ga0247763, IMG submission 179926) | Plant litter microbial communities from Arlington Agricultural Research Station in Wisconsin, United States - UWRJ-L141-409B-4 | ecosystem: Environmental > Terrestrial > Plant litter >...
GCCGCTCAGGGCGCGCTGGTGAGCGAGGTCGCCCCGGGCAGCGCCGCGGCGCGCGCGGGCCTGCGCCCGGGCGACGTGGTGACCGAGGTGCAGGGCAAGCCGGTGGCGACGCCCGCGGAGCTCGCGAGCGCGCTCGAGAAGCTCGGCTCCGGGCAAGTGGTCCGGCTGAAGGTGGCGCGCGGCGACAGCAAGACGTTCGTCGCGCTCGAGAAGCCGTGACGCGGGCGCCGGCGTGAGCTCGTGAGCCACCGGCTCGCGGACGAACGCCGACGACAGCGATCTGGGCCAGCCCTGCACGGGGGCTGGCCCGGCGCTTTCCGCCGCAGTAATGATCTCGACCATGCGCCTGTCGTACAAGCTGAGCCTGGGCGTCGGCCTCTCTCTGGCCGTGGCCCTCGGCGTGGACGCCGTCACGACGGTGCAACGGTCCGTGGGGGAGTACGAGTCGGACCTGCTGAACCACACCGCGCAACAGGCGCACGCGCTCTCCATCTCGGTGGCCAAGTTGTGGCTGTCGTTCGGCGACGCCGGCGCCAACGAGGTGCTCGGAGCTGCCAACGACGTGTCACCCGAGATACGAGCGCACTGGGTCAACCTGCGCACGCTCTTGAACTCGACGCTGGAGCTCACCGACGCCGAGGTCGGGCGCCTGCGGCAAGGCCTGCCGGTGGCGCGCCTCGTGGGGCTGCAGGCGCGCGAGCGGGCGGCGGTGGCGTTCAGTCCGGTGGTGCTCGATCGCCAGGTGTACGGCGCGGTTCAGGTGTCGCAGCTCGCCGTGCGCCGCTCGGAGCTCATTCGCTGGCACGCGGAGCGAGCTCTGACGACGGCCGCCGCGCTGCTGGTGATCGCTGGGGTGTGCGGCTCGCTGCTCGGCATGCGCTGGGTGGCGACGCCCGTGCAGAAGCTGGTCGAGAAAGCCGCGCGCATGGGCAAGGGCGACTTCGATCGGCCGCTGCGGCTCGATACCCGGGACGAGTTCGAACGCCTCGCCGGCGCGCTGAACGACGCGTCTCGCGAGCTCGGCGCGTCGCGGGCACGGCTCGAGAGCGAGACGCGCGCGCGGGTCGACGCCGTCGACCAGGTGCGCAGAGCCGATCGCCTGATCACCGTCGGGCGCATCGCGGCTGGTCTCGCGCACGAGCTGGGCACGCCGATCCACGTGGCGATGGAGCGCGCCAAGATGGCGCGCCAGGGCGAGGTCGAGCCCGCCGACATGCCGCGCACCCTCGACATCATCATCGAGCAGACGGAGCGCATCGCCAGCACCATCCGTCAGGTGCTCGACCTGGCCCGCATCGAGCCCCCGAAGCGGGCAACCGTCGACCTGCGGCTGCTGCTCGACTCGACGCGCGAGCTGCTCGCGCCTCTGGCGCTCAAGAAATCGATAGAAATCGTCACCGTGGCTCCCGAGCGGGCCCTCGCGCCCATCGATTCGGGCCAGATTCGGCAGGTGCTCATGAACCTGGTGATGAACGCGATCCACGCCATGAACCGGCCCGGGACGATCTGGCTGCGCCTGTCGACCGACGAGGCCGAGGGGCGCGGCACGAGCGACTGGGTGCTGGAGGTGGAGGATCAGGGCGCCGGCATCGCACCGGAGAACCTGAACAAGATCTTCGAGCCCTTCTTCACCACCAAGCCAGTGGGCGAAGGCACGGGGCTCGGCCTGTCGATCGTCGCTGGCATCGTGCGCGAGCACGGCGGATCGATCGATGTGGCCTCGGTGCCCGGCCAGGGCGCCAAGTTCCGGGTGCGGCTGCCCCATGGGCCTCGCGAGAGGCCCCCGCTCGCAGAGGGGCCGCGAGAGGAGGCGCTGACATGAAGGGACGGGTGCTGGTCGTCGACGACGACAAGAGCATGATCGAGCTCCTGGGCGAGCGGCTGCGCAAGCGCCAGTTCGAGGTCATCACGGCACAGAACGCGGCCGAGGCGCGCGTGGCCCTCGACGGAGCCGCGCCCGACGTGGTGGTGACTGACCTGAACATGCCCGGGCAGAGCGGCATTCAGCTCTGCGAATGGGTGGTGACCAACCGCGGCGACACCCCCGTGATCGTGATCACCGCCTTTGGCAGCCTCGACACGGCGATCGCCGCGATCAGGGCCGGCGCCTACGACTTCATCACGAAGCCGTTCGAGATCGACGTGCTCGCCATCGCGCTCGAGCGAGCGATCCGCCACCGCGAGCTGCGGCACGAGGTGAAGCGGCTGCGCAGCTTGCTCGACGCGACGCGTGGCATGAGCGAGCTGCTCGGCGAGAGTCCGGTGATGCAGGAGCTGAAGGAGCTGATGGCGCGCGTCGCCGAGTCGCAGGCGTCTGTGCTGATCACCGGCGAGAGCGGCACGGGCAAGGAGGTGGTCGCCCGCCTGTTGCACCAGAAAGGCCAGCGCGCCGATCACCCGTTCCTCGCGCTGAACTGCGCGGCCATGCCAGAGCACCTGATCGAGAGCGAGCTGTTCGGGCACGTGCGCGGCGCCTTCACTGACGCGAAGACGGAGAAGGTCGGCCTGTTCGTGCAGGCCAACCGCGGTACGCTGTTCCTTGACGAGATCGGCGACATGCCGCTCAGCCTGCAGCCGAAGCTGCTGCGGGTCCTGGAAGAGCGCAAGGTGCGCCCGGTCGGCGGCAGCAAGGAGGTGCCGGTCGACCTGCGCCTCGTCGCCGCGACCCATCGCGACCTGGAAGACGCGATCGTCCAGGGCCAGTTCCGCGAAGACCTCTACTTCCGCCTCAACGTGATCCAGATAGCGCTGCCGCCCCTCCGGGCGCGCGGCAACGATGTCCTGTTGATCGCACAGTCGTTCATCGACACCTTCGCCAAGCAGGCCGGCAAGGCGGTGCTCGGGCTGACGCCGGAGGCCGCGGAGCGCCTCTCGTCCTATGCCTGGCCGGGCAATGTCCGCGAGCTACGCAACGCCATCGAGCGGGCGGTTGCGCTCACGCGGCACGAAAACATCACGGTAGATGACCTGCCGGAGCGAATCCGCGCCTACAAGGTGTCGCACGTGCTGGTCGCCAGCCAAGATCCGGAAGAGCTCGTGAACCTGGCGGAGGTCGAGAAGCGCTATATCGCTCGGGTCCTCGGCGCCGTCGGCGGCAACAAGTCGAGCGCCTCCAAGATCCTCGGGATCGACCGCACGACGCTTTACAAGAAGCTGCAGCAGTACAAGATCAGTTGAGGCCACAGCCGGCGCTGCGCGCGCGGCGCGGCCGGCGAGCGGCCCGCCTGCGGCTGGGGCGCCGACTCCCGGAAGTGGGGCGCCTTTCCGCGTCCGAGTCCGGCGTCGATTGCCCAGCACTGTGCCGATCGGCGACGGCACAGGTGCTGGGCACACAGCTTGCACCTCTCGCAGACACCGTCGATGGCCGGCGGCGATTCGCCGCAAACACCGGATTTTATACGATGCCGATGAACGAAGACACGTTGCTGGGGCGCCTGGTCGAGCTGGCGCCGTTCGCTGATCGAGGAGAAGCTCGGCGCGCTTTCGATGCGACGCTGCAGGCGATGCGCCGCGGCTTGAACGACGATGAGGCAGATTGGCTCGCGGTGGCGCTCGGTCCCGCGTTATCGGAGCCGCTGCTGCGCCAGGACTATGCGGGCGAGCTCCCGAGGGACGAGCTCTACCGCTGGACCAAGCGCTACTCGAAGACGCGCAAGAGCGTGGCGGTCGAGCAGGCGCAGGTGGTCTGTCGCGCACTCGCCGAGCTGCTACAGCCCGCCGAGCTCCAGCGCCTCCAGCGCCACCTGCCCCAGCTCACGTCGCTGTTCGAGGTACCGGAGGCGGACGATCCGCCGTCTGCGCCGCGGCAACGCCGGCCCGACCCGCCCGACCATACCTTGGCAGGTGGCAGGCCGGGCAGCACTCATCCGCTCAGCGAGGCGCGCCCCAACGAGGGCCGGTCGATCGCCGGAGCGCGTCACGGCGCCGGGCGCTGACGCTCGCCCGAGCGCATCGAGCCCCAGTCACACCAGAGCGCCTGTCACACCAGAGCGCGTCACACCGCAGCGAGCCTCAGGGAAGAACTCCGCGTTGTGGGCCGCTCGGTGGTGTGAGGTGACACACGCCGCAGTCGTGGATGTCGGCGTCGAACCGGTTCGATCGAGCGTGAACGGCATGAACGCGGATATCGAGCGCGTTGTCAAACTCGATGCCGAGCGAGGCGTGGCAACCGAAGCACGCGCGCCGGTCGTCGAGGCCGTGGAGGAGCGCTCCGAGGTCGGTGCGACCGGAGTGGCAGCTGACGCACGTCGTGCTGGGAGTGAACGTCGTCGGCGCTACCTGGCCGATCTGGACCTCGACCGTGGCGCCCCGGTTGAGGGCCTCGCCGGCGAAATCGCGTCGCGCTTTGATGGCCGCGACATACGTGCCAGGCGCTGCGTCTGACGGGATGGTAAACGTCGCCACATCGGAGACGGGAAGCGTCCACAGAGATGGATCGGATAGCCCCCCGAAGACGATGCCGGCGGGCGGTATCGTCTGCCCGACGGCCGTGAAGCCGTCGACGGCGGTCGTGGCGAATGGGACCTGCGGCCCGAAGAACAGCGTCGGATCGACCACGGTCGCGGGCGTGCGCAGCTGATCGGTGGGACCGGAGAGCACCAGGAACAGGTTCGACTCGCGGTGCTTGAGCGCGTAATAGAGGCGCGTCAGGAGCGAAAGGTCGAGGTAGCGCAGCCCGCTGTCGACCTGCCCCGCGACGAAGTCGCCATAGCTCGGCAAAGAACCCACCGGGTGCAGGCGCTCGCCGCTGCCGTCGAGGAAGCTCACGCGGAACGAGATCGTCTCGCCGGGCTCGTAGTAGCTGCCGTTGGCGGGTGCCCCGGCAGGCTCGAGATCGATCGAGAACCCGGCGTCGAACTCGGCCTCGTCTCGAGCGATACGATCGATCGCGACGCTGAACGCCGCGCCCGGCAGTCTATTCCACGACAGGCGCAGCTCGGCAGTGCTCGGGGGAACGATGCGCGAGTCGACCACCGGGTGCAGCGCACCGCGCACCTGCACCAGCGCCTCGGCGATGAAGGATGCTCCGCTGCAGTCACCGACGCTGGCACAGCCGAGCGCGAGCTGGCGCGCGTCGAAGCGCCGGATGAAGAGGTCGTTCGCCGGGCCCTGAAAGTCGTCGCGCCCGGCGCGCACCACCCAGGGGTTGCCGAGGGGGGTCCCACCCGGGCCGATGGCGGCGAGCGTGAAGACGCTCGCCGCGTTCATCCACTGCGCGTTGCGGTAATAGCGCTCGCGCGTGAAGGTGCCGTCGAGGCTCGGCACCCAGATCTCCTCGACCTGCTCGGCCCCCGTCCAGTTCAGCGCGGAGAGCCCGCTGCTGGTGATGAGCGGGGTGATGCCGTTGTCGACGGGCGACGGCACCGACTCGACGAGGTCGATCTCCTGAACGAAGCGCGGCGTGAGGCCGACCAATGTCTTGGGGGTCGAGACTCCGTTGGACCAGAGCAGGCTGAGGCCCACCGGGGCGACGCCGCCGCCGAGGGTGACGGGTTGTGAGCGCGCGGCCTCTCCAGCGCTCTCCGCCGGTGGGACGGCGTTCTCCGCGGAGGGACCCGCGGCGTCGCCGCTGCAAGCGAAGCCCAGCAGACAACCCAAACCAAAGAACAGACGTGGATTCATGTGACCTCTCGAAGTCATTCTCGGCACAGGAGCTATCGAGGAGCGTGTGGCCCCCGGTGCCGCAGCGGGGTCTGCGGCATCAACGCGGATTCTATCTCGGCGCGCGCACTCGGGCCACGCTCAGTCCTGTTTCACGCAGTCCTGTTTCACGCAGCCCGCTTTCCCGCGGCCCTGTTTCGCGCAGCCCTGTTTCCCGAAGCCCTGAATCGCTCGGCCCCACCGCGAGCGATTCGATCGCCAGCGGACCTGACTCGAGCGTCTCGACGTCGAGCAAGTCGCGCACGCGCGCGAGCAACTCGTCGGTAGAGAACGGCTTCTGCAACACCTCGACGCCGGGCCCGAGCTCCGCGAGCAGGTCCCCCGCGTAGCCCGAAATGTAGAGCACGGTCGCCTCGGGTCGCAGCTCGCGAAAGCGGCGCGCCACCTCGATGCCGCCGATCTCGGGCATGCTGACGTCGGTGACGAGCAGGTGGATGGGGCCAGGGTGCTCCTCCGTCGCTCTCAGCGCCTCCGCGCCGTGCGCTGCCTCGATCAACCGATAACCGACGCTGGCCAGCGCAGCTACCGACAGGTGGCGCACGAGGTCGTCATCTTCCGCGAAGAGCACCGTCTCGTTGCCGGCGCGCACGGGTGCCCGGCGTCTATCCGGGCGCGCGGGCTCGACCTCGGCGTCGACGGCGGGCAGGTAGATGCTGAAGCGGGCCCCCTGCCCTCGCTCGCTCTCCACGCCGATGTAGCCGCCGTTCTGCTTGACGATGCCGTAGCAGGTGGCGAGGCCCAGGCCCGTGCCGTGGCCCAGGGCCTTGCTCGTATAGAAAGGCTCGAACAGGTGATCGAGCGCCTCGCGGCTCAGCCCCTCGCCGGTGTCTTGCACGGCGAGAAGCGCGTAGCGCCCGGTGGGTGACGGCGCGAGCGACCAGCGCTTCGGATCATCGAGCACGACCGACGCGGTGCAAAAAGTGAGCGTGCCACGCTCGGCCATCGCGTCGCGCGCATTGAGCGCGAGGTTCATGAGCAGCTGCGAGATCTGGCTCGGATCGACGCGCACCGGAACCTTGTCGGCGGCGAGCCGCATGTCGATGGTGATGTTGGCGCCGAGCACACGGCTGAGCAGCGCCGACGTCTCGCGCACGAGGCGGTTCAAGTCGACCACGCGCGGCTCGATCACCTGGCGGCGGGCGAAGGCGAGCAGCTGACGGGTGAAGTTGGCCCCGCCCTCGACCGCGAGCTGCATCAGCGACAGGTATTCGTGCGCGGTCGAGTCAGTCGGCAAGGCGCGCTGCGCGGCGATGATCAGCCCGAAGAAGGCGGTGAGCAGGTTGTTGAAATCATGGGCGACACCGCCTGCGAGCTTGCCGATGCTGTCGAGCTTCTGGGCCTGCAGGATCAGCGACTCGCGCTGGCGCTCGTCGCTGATCTCGCGCGACACCACCACCAGCCCCACGACGGTTCCCGAGGCGTCGCGCTGGGGCAGGCGCGCCGTCTCGAACCAACGTTTGCCACGAGCGGGCAAGACGATCGCCTCGATGACGGCGAGCTCCGCCCGGCCCGAGCGCAGCGCCGCCAGCTCCGCCAGGTGTTGCTCGTCGGCGCCGTCACCGATGAAGGCGCGCAGCTCGCGACCTTCGAGCTCGGCCGCGCTGACGCCGAGGGCCTCGCTCGCGGCGCGGTTGACACGCAGGATGCGGTTCTCGCCGTCTTTGTAGAAGACGATGGCCGGGATCGCGTCGACCATCAGCGCGAGCTCGGAGCAGCGACGCTCGAGCGCGTTCTGCTCCTCGGGAGACCGCTCCGCGGGAGACTGCTCTGCCGGGCCTTGCTCCGTTGGACGCAGCGCTGCCGGCGAGTCGCCGGGCCCCTTCAAAGGTTCCTCACCGACGTCTCGCCGTCGAGATCGTCGCGGATCTTGATCTTGATGCCAGTGGCGAGCCCGATCACCGCGGTGGCGACCTTGATCAAGGTCGCGTAACGAGCGACCACGACCGTGAGGCTCGCGATCCGCGTCTTGTTCGCGAGCAGCCACTTCTTGATCGGCTGCTTCGTCTCCGGGTTATGCCCGTCGAGCTCGCGCAGATCGAAGATGATGCTGGCGTGGTCGTCGGGCATCATCTCCGACAGCGCCCCGAGAAACTCAGGCACTTCCCAGGTGCGCGTGGGGCCCACGAAACGCAGGACGATGACGCCGGTGGAGGCGATCTTGGTGATGGTCCAGCTCGCCCGCTCCTGCTGGGGACGCGCGTTCACACGTCCGGCGTCCGACCCTACCGTGGTGGGCTCTCTCCCCGCCGGAGCTTCGAGACCCGTTCGCATGCTGGCGAGCGATCCTCACTCCCCGCGATCACCCGAGTCAAGAGCGGGCTCTCGGTCGGCCGCCCTTGTGGCCGCCGCACCTTGGCGCCGATGTCAGCAAGCTCGTTTCACGATGATATGAAGCCGCGGGACCCCCGGCGCACCGTGCAACGCCCGGTCGCTCTCCCCGGGGACCGCTCGCTGGCAACGCTGGGTGCGAAGAGCGCCGCGGTATCGAGCGAACTCAGCTCGCGACTTCGAGCGCCATCTGTCGGGACAGCCTCTCGTGCCCGGCCGCCAGCCGGCGCCGCAGATGATCGGGCGCGACGCCGAGGGTCACCGCGACGTCACTCGGCGCGAGACCCATCACGTCGCACAGCACGATGGCTTCCGCCTGCTGAGGGGGCAGCTCCGCGAGCAACCAGCGCAGGCGATCGATGGCTGATCCCGAACCGGCGATGTGGGTGTCCTGGCTCACGGGCTGCACCATCGCGTCGCCCCACGAGACCTCGACGTCGCGACGGCTGGCGCGCGCTCGCAAGACGTCGAGCGCGACGCGCGCCGCGCTCGTGGTGGCCCACATCTTCAGGCTGCATTCCCAGGGGCTCGGGTGCCGCACCAGCTCCGCGATCACCTGTTCGATGCTGCGCTGAGTCATCTCCCGGTGGTGGCGGTCCGGGCCACCCATGACCCGGAGCAGGGTCGTCTGCACGGCCGGTAGCAAGCTGGCGTAGACCTCGGTGGCCCGCCGTTCGTCGCCCCGCCGAATGGCATCGAGCAAGACGCGCTCGACGGGCGCGGCGCTCGAACGTGTGCTCACTGGCGCAGCGCCCCCGGCTTCCGGAGTCAGCGCGACGAGCATGTGACGAGCCTCCCTTGCATGCCGTTCAGTCTGTCGGCGCGATGAGCAGGCAATATGTGAGCGATATGTAGAAGTATGCGGCGGGGGCTCGTTGTGCTGGCATCCGTCGGATTTTGCTTCTTTTTTGCGATGTCACGCGAACCTTCCGCACTCCGAGATGTCCGGCCATTGGGGATGCGAGGGGGGGCGCTGCCGTCTCTCCGCCCGGTTCGTGCCGAAACGACGCACGGCACCCCCGGGTGCAGCGCAGCCCGAAATGGCGCACCCTCTCTTCGCCGGGGCCGCGTCGCCCCGATCGCGAGACGCCTCGGAAGGTCGCCCTTCGGGAAACCGGCGAGGACGAGGTCACGTCAGGAAGGTCCATGAATCAGAGCACCGACGACATTCGCATCAAGCGGCTACGCCCGCTGATCCCCCCGGCGATCCTGCTGGAGGAGCTACCGCTCGAGAGCGAGGAGGCACAGTTCGTCACGGGCCACCGGCGCGCCGTGGGCGACGTCATTACCGGCCGCGATCGGCGGCTCTTGGTCGTCGTCGGCCCCTGCTCGATCCACGACCCCACGGCGGCTCTCGAGTACGCCGAGCGCCTGAAGGGCGAGATCGCGCGCTACGCCGACGACCTGTTGATCGTGATGCGCACCTACTTCGAGAAGCCGCGCACGACGGTCGGATGGAAAGGGTTGATCAACGATCCGGATCTCGACGGCAGCTTCGCGATCAACCGCGGCCTGCGCGTCGCTCGCACGTTTCTGCTCGATTTGCTGCGGCGACGGGTGCCGCCGGGTACCGAGTTTCTGGACCCGATCTCGCCCCAGTTCGTGGCAGATCTCGTCTCCTGGGGCGCGATCGGCGCGCGCACGTCGGAGAGTCAGGTGCACCGCGAGCTCGCGAGCGGGCTCTCGATGCCCGTAGGCTTCAAGAACGGCACCGGCGGTGCGATCGGTATTGCCATCGACGCCATCCGCGCCAGCCGCTATCCGCACCAGTTCTTGAGCGTGACCAAGCAGGGCCTGGCGGCGATCGTCGAAACGCACGGCAACGAGCACACGCACCTCATCCTGCGAGGCGGAGGCGGCAAGCCCAACTATGACGCCCAGAGCGTCGGGCAGGCGCTGGTCGCGCTGCGCGAGGCCGGCATCAGCGAAGGATTGATGGTCGACTGCAGCCACGCCAACAGCGACAAGGATCCGAAGAACCAGCCAAAGGTGGCGACAAACCTCGCCGAGCAGATGGAAGCTGGCGAGCGGGGCATCATGGGCGTCATGCTGGAGAGCTTCCTGATCGGGGGGAACCAGAGTGTGCGGCCCCGCGCGCAGCTCACACCTGGGCAAAGCATCACCGACGCTTGCCTCGCCTGGGAAGAAACACAGCCGGTGCTCGAACGGCTCGCCCTCGCCTCGCGCCGCCGCCCGCGAAGCCAATAGGTAAAGAGGCGCCCATCGGCCGGGTTCGAGGCGGCCTGACCCGCGCAGCCGGGGGCGCGGCGTAACCCGACACAGTCGAGCGGCATGAGGCACTAGACGCCACAGCGTGCGCCGGTGCACGCCGGCGCGACGTGCCCTTCCGAGACGTCTGAACTTCCCAAAATTGGGAGCCGTAATCAGAAACTAGCAACGACGGTGCTGGGGGGCGCCGGATGCGCGCTGCTGCGCGCGATCCAACCTCGGCACGCTCAAACTGCGAAGTTCGCCGAGGTCTAATGCTCCGCGTCAGCGATTCAGGGCCCGATACGCCCGCCAATGGCATCGATTGGGTAGATGCCGCGGGGCGTGGCACGGAGCTCTCCGCGAGCGTTACGGCTGCCCTCGATCGGCACGTCGCGGTGGCCTGCGCGGACGGGGCGGGCCGCGTCACGTTCGTGAATCACGCTTTCTGCAGGCTCTCGGGCTACTCCCGTGAGGAGCTGATCGGGCAAGACCACCGCCTGCTCGACTCCGGCTACCACCCGCGGGAGTTCTTCGCCGAGCTTTACCAGACTGTCTCGGGCGGCGGCACCTGGACGGGGGAGATCAAGCACCGAGCGAAGGGCGGCACGGACTACTGGGTGGCCGCGACGGTGACGCCGCTCGACGGCGGCGCGACGCCGAGCGGGCATTACCTCTGCATCTGCACCGACATCACGCACGCCAAGCGCCGCGCGCTCCAGGAAATGGAGCAGCATCAAGAGCTGCTGCGGCAGGGCGACGAGCAGTACGCCTACGCCGCCTCTCACGACCTCCAGGAGCCGCTGCGAGCGATTGTGGGCTGCGGCCAGATGCTGCAGGAGTGCACACCGCAGGCCGATCCCACGGTGAGCCAGCTGCTCGTTCACACGATCGAGGGCGGCAAGCGCATGCAGCGGCTGGTGAGCGAGCTGCTCGCGTACGCGCGGGTCGGTACGCACCGGCCTCGCCTCGCGCGGGTGAGCAGTCACGATGCGTTCGCGCAGGCCACCGAGCGCCTGAAGGCGACCATCGAGGCGAGTGGCGCCGAGATCGAAGGGCGCGATCTCCCCGCGGTGCTCGCCGACTCGCAGCAACTCGCCGACCTCTTTTACCACCTCGTGAACAACGCCCTCACCTATCGGGGGGCGGAGCGCCCCGCGATCCGCGTGAGGGCAGAGCTCGACGGCGCGTTCTGGAAGTTCAGCGTGGCGGACAACGGCATCGGCATCGACCAGGCGTCGCACCGCCGCATCTTCATGCTGTTCCAGCGGTTGCACGCCCGACACGAGTATCCGAGCGCTGGCGTGGGTCTATCCGTGTGCAAGAAGATCGTGGAACGGCACGGCGGGCGCATCTGGGTGGAGTCCGAGCGCGGCCGCGGCGCGACCTTCTTTTTCACCTTGCCCACGCGCCTCACGCCCGCGCTGGAACATTGCGAGTGATGACCAACGACGAGAGCTACCACATCCTGCTCGTCGAAGACTCCCCGACGGATCGGCTGATAGCGGTGCAAGCCCTCAAGCTCGCTCCGATGCGGACGACGCTGCAGTTCGCAGAAGATGGCGTGGAGGCGATCGCTTACCTGCGCGCGGGGGCGACAGACCCCAGCGTGAAGCGCCCGCATTTGATCTTGCTCGATCTCAACCTGCCAAAGAAGGACGGGCGCGCCGTGCTCGCCGAGCTCAAGGCAGATGAAGATCTACGCCTGATTCCAGTGGTGGTGTTGACCACCTCGAGCGCGCGCGACGACGTGATGCGAGCGTACGGGCTGCACGCGAACGCGTACCTCACGAAACCGGTGGACTTCTCAGAGTTTGCGCGATCGATCGCGACGACGATCAACTACTGGTTCGAGGTCGTGACGTTACCCACGCGCTGAGGGCGAGGAGGCCGCTCATGAACCTCGACGACTGGATGAACTTCGCAGCAGATGCCGCAGCAGAGATCGCGACGAGCGCGCTGGGCGTGGCGAGCACGCGCTGGCAACGCGCTCCGGGCGCGGCGCTGCCCGACGATCTCTGTGGCGTGTACATCCCGCTGATGACAGACGGCGACTCCGTGCAACTCGGCCTGCTGGGGCGCCGCGACGTGTGCGCACAGCTGGCCAAATCCCTCCTGGGGATGGGGCCCGAGGAGACACTGGACGATGACTCGACGGTGTTCGATGCCGTGGGCGAAGTCACGAACCTGGTCGCGGGCGGCGTCAAGGTGCGTGCGGCGGCGCATGTCAACGTGAAGCTCGGACTCCCGCTCGCGCTCAGCGGCACGGTGCTTCCGCTCACGGGCGAGGCCTTCGAACACGGTCTGCTGCAGATGGACGAGAATGACGTCTGGCTGGTCGTGGCGGGAGCGCCACCGGCCTGACGCGACGCTCGGGCCCGGGCGCGCCAGCGCAGAATGAGCGGCGCCACTAATCTCTACTGCGACCTTCGCCGCTGATCCATCGGGCGGGCACGGAAGCTGGGGGCGGCTCCTTGGGAAGAGACGACGAACCAACCGCTGCGGGAGCAGCGTCGGGCGATGACGAGCGCGCTGGAGGACGGCCGGCGCTCGGCGGCGCCTCGGGCGCGCCCGACCTCGACGAGGACATCATTCGCGAGTTCGTGCTCGAGGGCAATGAACAGCTCGCCGATGCCGACACGCGCCTGCTCGATCTGGAGAAGAACCCGAACGACGACGAGGCGCTCAACGCCGTCTTTCGCTCGTTCCACACCATCAAGGGCCTGGCAGGCTTCCTGAACCTCGAAGACCTGCAGACCACCGCGCACGCCTCGGAAGACCTGCTCGACTGTGCGCGCAGTCGCAAGCTCGTGCTGCACGGCGCCGCCATCGACCTCGTGTTTCAGGCCTCCGACGTGCTCAAGCAGCTGATCCGTCAGGTGGGCGACTGCCTGACGACGCGGACGTGGCCCCCGCCCGGGCTGGGGAAGGTCCCGACGCTGGTCGAGGCGATCCGCGGGCTGCTCGCGGGCGCCAGCTCCGTGTCGCCCGCGCCTCCGGGGCGCATCGAAGACGGGCTCGAAGAGGGCGCCGAGCGTACCCTGCACGTGGCCGAGGCGGCCGAAGAGGGCGCCGAGCGAGGGCGCGGCGAGAGCGCCGAGCGCACCATCCGCGTCGACGCTCAGCGGCTCGATCAGCTCGTCGACCTCGTCGGCGAGCTGGTGATCACGGTCAGCATGGTCAACCGGGCCGCGACGAACGGAGACGGCTCGCGCGACCTCCGGCGGCCCATGCTGCGCCTTGACAAGATCACGCGTGAGCTGCAGGAGCTGGCGGGCTCGCTGCGCATGGTTCCGGTGCAGGGCCTGTTTCGCAAGATGGCGCGCCTCGCGCGCGACACGGCGAAGAAGTGCGGCAAGCAGGTCGTCTTCGAGGCGTTCGGTGAGGACACCGAGCTCGACAAGACGGTGGTCGAGAAGGTGGCTGACCCGCTGGTGCATCTGGTCCGCAATGCCATCGACCACGGGCTGGAGGCCGACCCCGACGAGCGCACGCAGAGGGGCAAGCCGGGCGCCGGCCGCCTCTCGCTGCGCGCCTTCCACAAGAGCGGTCTGATCTTCATCGAGGTGGAGGACGACGGGCGCGGCCTGAACCGCGCCGCGATCGTCGAGAAGGCCATCCAGCGCGGCCTCTTGCGCAAGGACGAAGAGCCCGAGGAGCGCGAGATCTTCGCGCTGATCTGC
>Ga0247763_1001386_pt1 | contig 13868 bp, 18 predicted proteins | sample UWRJL141409B4_FD_179926 | JGI IMG/M metagenome (GOLD analysis project Ga0247763, IMG submission 179926) | Plant litter microbial communities from Arlington Agricultural Research Station in Wisconsin, United States - UWRJ-L141-409B-4 | ecosystem: Environmental > Terrestrial > Plant litter >...
TTTTGGTAGGTAGTTAGGTATTTCGTACCTCATCCCTCAGCGCCGTGGTGGATGTTGGGAACAAGGTGAAAAAGAACACCGGGTTCCCCGCTGCCGATACATGCTGAACCGACAGGGCAAACGTGGCCAAGAAACTGAATAGACGCATGTTGGGCAGAAAAAAACAAACCAAACTCGGTTGTAGTCAATCGGGTGCGTGTAGCCGTGTGAATCTGGTAAGAACAACCTTGGCGTGAGCAGTGAGCGGGTTGCTTTTTATATAGGTCAATAATGTCCCTAGGTAAGTAAGTACATTTATGGAGAAACATTGGTAGATTTTGTTTGCTACAGCCTGTCGACAGCTATTTGCCGTTTCCACGTCGGCGGTAACAAGCTAATTCTTTCTCCCCAAGTGTGTAACGTCGAGCAAGTTGTAATTGGGCAACGCATTTGGCTGTATGCAAAATTTAGATGAAATGCTTCTGCCGCGCGGTCGGTGCTCTGCCGAGAGCCGTGTGTTCCTGGACAAACCGTTTAGCACGGCAAACAGCCGCCCTGCCCTGCATGGTAGAAGGAATTTATTTGTCAGCTGAGCATTAGCAGATACCTGGTTGATTGAAGATTAGAAGTCAGCCACATCTGGAGAGCAAAGTCTGTTTAGAGGCGCACATAAGGGAAAGAAAAGAAAAAAATAGCAACGTGTGTCAGGCTGGCTTTGCGACGAAACAGGCAGCTGCATTTGTCGTGCCTTCCGTCCCTGACAGCATCACTTCCAATGTGTTACTGCTCAATTTTGTGAACAACCCCGCGGGGGGGAGCTCAGGTATCGCTCTTTCCATATTTTCACTGTCGCTTTCCACCCATTTGGCTTTCATCCTTAGCCGACCAAATTCTGCCTTCGCGATGTTCGTGCGAAAGGCAGAACTATAGGCAACAGAGGAGAGGATTTAGTTCGACGTGTTGGCGCCGTCGGTAAGTCCAATAGATGATGTTGATCTTGAGGACATGTGCCGTCGAAGGTCTGACAGCCAGAATCTCGTCTTCCCCACTCGCGTCCCCAGAACGGACTTCATGAAAGTCCCACCATCTTCAAATTCGTAACCTCTTTCGCCATCTTTGCTGCAATCTACCTCGTTTTCAGGCAGTCCTCGACGACGCATGTGCCAATTCCTTCACGGGAAGCTTTAGTCTGGAGCTGGGGTGTTGTGCGTCATCGCCCACGAGACTAGGAGGATCTTACGCCTGCCGACCTGGTTCTTGTCCTTCTCTTCTGTCCAATTGACAACCAAGAGATACAACGCCGTCCTTGACGACGGTCCGGCGGTTCTCGGGCTAACTGGAAGCGTCAGCCTTTGTGGTAAGAACCCCAGGCGGTGTCATTCTCTGCTTCAGTGCCAAGACCAGCCCCTATTCTCCGACAGTCAGCAGCTCAATTGTCGCTCACCACAGTTCAACACAGCCATACACAGGCATAAATCACGGGGTATTTGGATGTTTTGCGAGTGCGCTTTTGCACCCCAGTTTGATATCCAATGAAGCTGACGGTCTTCGCAACTGCCCGGCCGACAGTCTTTCAGGGATAAAAAAGTAGTCTCCGTGAGGGGCAATATCAGCTCGGCCAATGAACGTGCCGAGGTCGCTCTTTCGCCCCCGAAAGCCTAACACTCAGCCCGAGGAGACTCAGCAAAAGTCCCAGCCCCTCCGACATGACCTGATCAGCTGCAATTAAGCACAACCTGCGGGGAACGGAATACCTACCTTCTCGAGCCACACCTGCCACCGACCGAACTGTGTGAGGCTAATATCATTCAGATAAAAGACCGAGCCCAGGGGCCCTCGATTTATAGGGGGAAATTTCTCGCTTGTGATACAGGTAGCGTTCAGCCCTATATACGTTCCCCGAACACCAATCCAACCGAGAGGGTTTGGTGGAAGTGGTCCAAAAATAGGACTGAGGCTGAAGGGTCACAAATGAACCATGTCCGATGCAACGCATTCGCGGATTGGGTAGACTGTAATTATCACCCTATTCCGTCAATTGTCTTCTAAGAGCCATTAGAGAGGAGGATCAGATACTGGACGAAATATATCCAACCGAGGCAGGGGGTGAGCGCTCATGAGTCCCGATGAGTGCAAAGATATAGAGAGCAGCATCACTCTCCCTTGAGGACAAGCGTTTGCCCCATCGGCTTTCCTGACCTCGTTCTCACTTCGCCAGGAGCCACGAAAATGCATCTCGCCCATATCCTGCCCCTGGTGCTCGCCGGTATCGCGGCTGCACTGCCTAGCGCAGAGCATCTCAATCGCAAGGATGACAACCCTAGCCCACCCGGGATTCAGCTCGTCAACTTTGTATACAGCGGGTCGGGTTGCACGGCGGGCGCCGTCTCGGCCAAGACGTCGGCCGACAAGTCCAAGCTGATGCTGGAATACGACCGGTTTGTCGCTGTCGCAGGCCGCAACATCTCGGCCGCCTACTCGCGCCGTAACTGCCAAATCAACTTTCGCTTCAGATTCCCTGCCGGCTGGCAGTTCTCCGTTGCCCGGGCTGAATACCTCGGATACGCCCAGATCGAGGCCGGGCTCACGGGACTCACCAGGTCGACGTATTATTTTTCCGGGGAGCGCGCGCAGGTAAAATTCCGTTTTGTCTACTTACCTACCTACATACATACATACATACCTACCTATCTTACCTACCCGTAATCATGTCTTGACACGTGCAATCTATGACTGATGATTAAACAAGGTTTCCTATAACGAGACCATCAACGGACCATACGATGATCTCTACCACCGCGTCGACCTATTCAACCCGACCGAGACCGTCTGGTCTCCCTGCGGCGGTTCCGAGGCCTTGTTGAACATCAACTCCGAAGTTCGCCTGTCGCCTATTAGGGCTAATAATACCCTCGCCGGGACAATGTCTATTGATGCGACTGATGGTTTTGCCTTGACGTGGCAACGCTGTCCCCAGGTTACCCCACCACCGGTTCCCCTGCCCTCGACTAGTCCGGTCCCGTAGATGTGCTTTGAGTTTGTGGGAGAGCTTGAACCGAGTTTTGGTTATGGGGCTGCCTGTCATGTCACTACTTGAGCGTTGACTCCTTGTAATAATATATGGAACATGGAAAGAAAACTCAACAGTGTTGAATGCAGTCGGTGCAGTACAAAGTGGCATTTGATATCGGTTGACACAAAAAAAGGTGGGGCTGAGCAAGGAACGGTCAATATCACTAGGCTTGAGGGGCGGGGAGATCCGATGGGTGCGTGTGCAGCTCGTTTTTTGTCGATCGAGAACTGTATTGGCACCACGTCAGAAGGATTGTAGAGCATGGAGATAGTCCAATCATGTCTGGAAAAGATTGAAGAGAGCGCCTTTTTCTTTTTCGTTATGGCTCCGCAAAAACATGTAGCTCTCAAACACACACGTGTTCGAGGATGAGCTGAGCCGTGATTCCCAGCTTTCAATGTCGAATTGAGTCGCGAAGAGCCCTCCAACCTTGCTGAGCCCCCCTCCCCTCCCTGTGATTGTCACCCTGGCAATTCGCATCATGTTTGAAGACGAAAAGAGAACACCACCCCGAAAAAAAAAAGTTCTCGCCACGTGCTTCGAGTCGGGTCATCATACCAACCAACTCACGGAAACGTTAATTCCAACTCAACTTTTTTTTGCTATAGAGAGTCTTAGACAACAGACAATATGTCTCTTGTGATAATGACACTTGCATCAACAAACGTGGGCTAACTGGCAAAAAAGCTACGTTTCCCAAGTCTTAACAGAATCTTATCCATTTCAAAAACAGTTTAGTTAGAGAGGCGACAAGGCTGTCGTCGATGAATTTTTTCTTTCTTTTTTCTTCCTCGTCTTGGTAAATGCGAATATCTTCGGTCGGTCTATTTGCGTTGTAAGTGTTGAATGATAAAAAAAATCATACCTACCGTACCTACCACCTCTGGTCAGAACAACCAAGCCTGGTCTCAATCTTTCCTCGGGCGGAACGCTCCGGCTGTGTGGAAAGGGTCGCTATCACTGCTGCATCTACGACGTGCATTGGTCCAAAAAGCCCTTGGAGGGATGGTGAGGGGTGAGGAGCGGCGGGACAAGCGTGTCTCCATCTCATTGGCCAGGGGTTTTGCATGACGGCTCAGCGGTCCCGACATGAGCTCTCCAATTGAACTGAAAATATGGCGGGAAGCTTTCTTATGGCGTTGCTGATTGGACCGTGGCCAGACCAGACCTACAATCCAACCCCTGAAAGATTGTTCGCGCGGTTCTTGGAGCATGGGTCCCCAGCCAAATCTTTAAATCCTGGATTTTTATCACCAAATATGCGATTTCAACACAGAAAATTTGATAAGATAGATAAAAAGCTAATGAGTATCTGATAAAGTTCGAAACCTCTGGGAAAACCTGCGTTTTGTGGCGGTAAAATGCTGAAGTTTGAGAATGTCAAGCCTTGGCAGTTCCGCGCGAACAATCTTTCAGGGGTTGGATTGTACTGCTGCGGGCGTTTGAAAGCGGCCAATGAAAGTCATCAAACTGGTGAGTTTGAAGGGTCAGCACAGGTAGCCAATGAAATCTTGGAGAGCCCAACGACTGTCCGGTTTTTAGAGTGGTTTAGCTTCGACCGGTTTGCGAAAGCTGAGCCGTGATTACTGTTCGAAATTGCTCACCGAGGTGGAGCACCTAATGATCTCCAGACATACAAACATAACCGCACAGATAGCGCACTCACATCCCCAACGCCATTTTAAGAGGACCTACTTTCTGGCATTGCTGGATAACCGCTTAGATAGCTACGGGCAGCTACAGATAGCTTTAGGTAGCTACTTAAGTAGGTAGTCAATTAACAAACATGACCTCCATATTATAAATCTCCACAATGACAGAACTTTCCGGGATCCTTTTTTCGCCCCCCTCCACAGCTAACTCGTCATCGCTAATCGGCACATTCCCAATCCTAATGGCAGTGCCTATAAGCAGCGGCGATCGGCGTCTCCACCTGACAGTCTTGCCGGCTACGTCGCTGAACAGGTGAAAGCGGATGGGCTCGTAGATTCCTTGCCGCGCCCTGTCTCCCTAGGATAATTGTCAATTCAGTCAAGGGGCTCGATACGTTGAGATGCTGTAACATACAGTAGCCATCATGTTTGAGCGTTGCCTGTCATTTGCGGTCGGTGGCGTGTTTCAGAAAAATGATATCAACTCTTGTTGTGGCAGCGGCTTGGAAGACGGGGTAAGGAGAGAAACAGAGATGAAGAAGAACGAGAGATGCGGCGAAAAGAGCATGAGATACAACCGGACCGGGCGTCCCCAGTATCACACGGGAAGTTCCGAGAGCCTGTCAGAAAAGAGGCCCCAGATAACCTCTGCAGACTGGATTGGGTGTGATGGCCCAAGCACCTACAGCCCACAGATGTAATCGGCCAAGAGGGCACCAGTCAGATCAAATAGATAACCGCTGAAGTGGCCAAAAGAAGTCCAGCGGGCATAATGTGCTGATGACTAGCCAACAGGCGAACTTGTCGCCAGCGTAGGGTCTTTAGCCCTCACTTTGTGAAGCTGCCACCACCTGACTCCCACTTCAGTTGGGCTTGGCTGAGTTGGCTCGATGAGGCCGCTGGTCTGGAGGGGCATCAGCTGTAACCTTCATAGATCTCAAGGTCTTGGAATACGTATTGATCGGCCCCCCCAGATCCAGGCAAACCCAAGAGACACCTTTGACCCAATTTTGACTTGTGATGATTTGCCAGAGTGTCTTTTCGAGCAAAACCTTTTCCACACCCTGCACAAGTGAACATCTCCCCTGCACCATGGCCCTTGGTATGCCTTTTGCAATCGCTCTCTCGGGCAAATGCTTTCCCACACACATCGCATTTCCAATGTCGCACCGTGCTGTGTGTGTGTAGGTGAGAATCGAGATTGAACTTCCGTGAAAAGGTTTTCCCACAGTCACGGCACTTATGTTCCCGCTTTTGTCTCTTAATTGCCCGGAACTGCTGCAAGGGGTTTGCCGTGTTGTCAGATGAGTTGTGGCTGTCTTGCGTTTGAAGTGCATTCTTTGGGAGCCCGGATGCCCGTGTATCAGGTAGGTGTTGTTGTTGTTGTTGTGGTTGTTGTAGACTTCGAGTCACTTCATTCTCGTCAGGATATTCGTCGCCAAGCTGAGCGCCTCTATGCGCGTCTTTCATGTGCTTTTGGAGGTCTCTCTCAGATTTCAACCCCGTTGCGCCAGTCAAGCAACCGGCTACTGTGCATCGGAATGGCCTTAGGTGCTTGTCGAGGTGCTGGTCTCTCTGTTCTGCAGTTGCGAACCCGTTCGAAAAGAATTTGCAGCTAAACCTTGGACATTTGAATAGGTTGGAACCGTAGTGCTTTTCCAACTGAGTAGATACCGTGTCGCCGCTTTGAGCGGTCTGGAGCAAGCGCTCGAGTACCGCCCGAACCCTGCCCACAACATCCGAGAGGTCGAGGGCAATTTCTGCGTCGTTCATTTCACCGTAAAATGTGAGTTGCTTCCGCGTCGAAATTACGCTCTGCTGTAACTCTGTGTAGCAACTCATATCCTCAAGAGCGCGGAGTCTGTTGATATTTCCTCGCGAAACAGGAAAGCGAGTGGTTGGGTTCGTGTAATGTAGCTCAATGAAATCTTGGAGAGTACGTGAAAGTTCCAGCACATCGGGATCTTCCTTTTCCAAAGAGCCAAGACTGGCCTCAAGATGTCGAACCCAGTAGATGACAGCATAATCCATGAAAGCGTAGTAGCCTTCTCGAACGAGGCGATCTGTGTTCTGGAATTCGCCTGTAAAGCCAGCAAAACTGAGATAGTTCACACAAAGCGCCGCAAGCTGAAGGTCTCCCCGAACCTCATTGATGTGTTTCTCGCTTATCAGGAAACTTAGATGGGGTTAGTAGGACCTTGATGCCAACTCGCTAACAGGACTTTTGCTTACAGTTTGGCCGTCAGGTGAACGAGTTCAATAGTGCCATCGGCCCGAATCTCAACAAGTGATCCGCACAGATCCTTCGAGTCAAGACGAAAACGCAACTTGCGGAAATCCACCGTCTCGGCTTCCAAGTCCATCGATTTGGCACCCTGGATCTCGTGCCATTTCATGGAACGTTTGGCGCACACGAGCCAGCTCAGAAGCATCCTGCTTCCTCGCTGTTCTGACTCGGATACGTGGTCGAAGATCCTTGCAAGGATGCGAGAGTACCTGTCGACAAACATTCAGGTTATGGCATGGATTCGATCGTTCTTGGTATCTTGACTTACGCGTCATTGATTTCACGCGGGAATCGCCCAGGCTCGAGCTCGTAGTCCAACTCGTCGATATCCAGTTGATGGAAGAGATTGGTAGCGATAAGCTTGGCGAGGAGGAACATGCCTATAGATTGAGCCTGTAAGTGATAAATCTGCTCGTGGACTAGAGGGTAACGCTAACCTTCAGCGGCCTCAACAATACGTTTTGCAATTGAATCTCGCTTCTCGTCTGATAATTCGAATTTCCCTTGGATTTTGTTCGCCCAGTTGCAACTGAATTGCTCAATATCATGTTGATTATCCTCACTGCGGATCTTGATCGCGGAGACCGCTGCGAAGTCCCTCCGTGCGGGTCCATCGTCTTGGCTTACAAACAAACATCGAACTTGTGTCGGGCTGGCTTGCGGGAGACCGCCGATAAGGTCGCGGAACCATGATGCAACTATCTCGCGTTCCTTTCTTGGGCACTCATCGATTCCATCCAACACGATGTAGACATTTGGGAAATTCTGAAGAGAGACGCTGAGTAGGTCATCGATCGTTTCTAGAGTTGAGAGAACCGCTTCGGTGCTAGTCAAGTACTTGTCGTAATAGTACGGAAGCAAGATATCCTTGTTGTACGGGAGAAGCTGGGATAACAGACTGCGTGCAACGGAAACGAAATTGTCCCGTTCGTTGTCGCCGCTCTTGCAGAAGAAGTACAGCACAACAGGGGAGTGGCTAAGCCCCTGTGCCTCCCCAACAACGAGAGAGGCCAAAACAGTTTTCCCTGGCAGGATTCTTGTTAGCGATTTGACGTTGATTGGGCCTCTACCGTCACTAACCTGCTCCTGGAACGCCATTTAGCCACAATACTGGTGGTATGGATTGACACAGTGGCTCAAACCAGTCCTTGAACTTTGGGTTGTCTAGCAGCCAGCGTCCTGTGCCAGGGTACTCAGCACGAAGCTTGGAGAGTTCGTGTTGATCATTCGCAACATTCGCTGCCCTCAGCCACCCTTGAAGCTCGCGGAGCTTCCGGTTGCTCTCGGCCTCGGCGATATCACGAAACTGCTTGTCCCTTATTCTTCGTTCGTCTAGGGATGCTTCAATTCTTGAAAAGTTGGCCTGGTTGATGATCAAGTCCCTGTGCCTGCTGATTCCTCGGACCAAATCATCGAACCGGGTCCTGTGCGTCTTCCAAGTCGCTTGAAACAGTTGCCTCCACACTTGAGAACAATGCGTCAGGGGAGGACTGGGAAAGAGGGAAGAGCAGGGGAAGGAGTGAGGGGACGAGCAGGGGGAATGAGCTTACTTGGCTGTTGAAAATATTTCAGAGCCCGGCGATGGAACTCCAAGACATCTTTATAAAGATAACCCAACACGCGTTTCATGTTATCGTCTTCAGAGAACACTTTCTCATATTGCAACACGAGGGGAAGTTCCTCCCCAAGACTTTGATAGACGCCGAGGAGCTCAGTAAATGCATCGGCGAAGGTGCTTGCAATCTGTCTTGCTGTTAGAGAATGTGGCGTGGTGGAGATTGGTTTTTTTTGCAACGAACCTGAAGCAAGAACTTTAACGGGCCCTGCAGCTTGCATCAGCGATGGTGCGCGGAAGGTGAGATTCGTGCAAACTCACCCAAACGAATGCGACAATTTCAGAGGTGTTGACAAAGGTCTCAACGACTTTGCCCAACTGATTAAGCGCTTCGAGCATTCCCTTAAGACTCCCAATATCTCGAAGTCGTCGGGTGGCGTGCGGGTCCTTTTGGATTTTGTCGATCGCCTTGAGAAGGTCGGGAAGGGTCGTGCTCTGGAATGCAGCCTGCTGCTTCGGTCGTAGTTCCTTCTTAAAATCGGCAAGAGCCTGCTCGAACGCGGTTCCTCCCCCTCCCCCTCCTGAGGTCGCCATCGTGGCTGCCATCATTAACTTGAAGCGCGGGGGTTGTTCTGGGATTGGAAGTCACGATCGGGAGCCACAGCATGACAGTGTGCAACGGCCCAACTTCCAGAATTTTCAGGCACGAATGCATAAGTCACCTCGCCGGTTTGCGTAAGCTTGCCCTGCAGGTCACGCCGCGGTCGCCCAGCTTGTTGAGGCAGTGTCCGGCTCAGCCCCACACCACGGCATCCGCAAAGCACCTCGCGGAGCCTTACCTCGATTTTTTTTTTTGATGTCGTCCGTTGCCCAGCAGTCTCGCAACAACATGTGAAGCGAGGTAGGGCAAGATGTTCCCACGAAAGCGCCAGTATCCATTCGAAGATGTGTATCGGCAATTGACCCACGATGAACTCGTCGATGCCACCTGGCAACGGCCTCATGGTCCGAGCCAGACCTCATGGACAGATTTCAACCCCTACATGTACCGTGACGTGCCTCAATTTCAATCGGTCAATTGGTTCCCGCCCAACATCGGTGACGATGCCAGTTTCCAGCCATTTTCCAGGGTACATGTTACGGGGCCGTGGCAGGCCGGCCAGCTTCTTCCCCCAAATGAGCCCCTTATCCATGACAGCGACAGCGCCCCAAGCGTCAATGAAGGAGATATCTGCTTTGGAAGCGTATGCCCTCAGACTTTGCAGTCCACGTCAACGGAGTGCAATACACTCACATATCATGTCGCAGATACCAAACCTGAAAGCGCAGCTGAGAATTCGGCCTCCCGCTCGTCACGACGCTTCATCCGCACCATCCCAGTGCTTCGACATTCTCAAGTATGGCGAATTTTACGCCCTCGACTCTCTTGGATCAAAGTTCGCTATCCTAAGCAAAAAGTTATGTCAAGACATTCAGGCTCTCCAACAGAATCGGGATTTGCATCTGCGGGCGTTTGTCTCACGAGATCAGTGGTTGCAGGTAGTGCAGGAGTGGTACGAAGAGAAAGACGCGGCTGTCGTGGCCTTCGATATGAACATCTATGGGCGTCGACTGCAAGCAACCGAAGTGGGGAGAGCCTTGTCTTCTGCTAAACTCTTTTTACAGCGTCCTCTTCACGGCACTCACGGGATTCTTTACTATAACCCTCATTACCTTCATACAGATGAGATCTTGGGGAATGAGGTTCTTGAAACCCCCGTTATCTTTCCCGAGGAACAGAGTGACGAAAGTCTGGTTGAGATACACGAGCAAAGATCGCCAACTGAAGAAGTGTGCCAGCCGAATGATGATGCGGAAATCGATACCATCCTCAATTCTCTCTCTCACCATAGCTTCCTTGTAAAGTCCGCCGCAGATAAACGGATCAAAAGTAGCTTACTTGAGTACGTTTGGACGCAGCCCAGAATGTCCGGACAGCCATTAACCGTGACACAGTCACCAAGCTGAAGCACTCGATTTTATTTTCCGGCGCGAGACTGGGAATATTCCTCCCGAAATGAGTCTTTGGAGTAACGCTGACTCTGACTTAGAAGAAAAGCTGTATGCAAATTTCCAAGTTGCATCTTGACTTTTGTGTGCTAAGATTCTCACAGTTTCCAGCATAGCATTACTGGCGCAAAGTCAATGCTGCCCAGAGATGCGAAAGGCGGGATCCTCGCAGATGACATGGGCCTTGGGAAGACGCTGGTCATTCTGTCCACCATTGCGGGATCCCTAGGGCGTGCGAGTGACTTTGTTTCAAAGAGCCAAAGGAAGGACCATGGGACTTTGCCTTTAGTTGCGTCTCGTTCAACCCTCGTCATTTGCCCATCTTCATGTAAGAGCCACGCCCTTGACCCCGCAGCCGTTTTGACTAACATCATGTTTAGTGCTTATCGATAGTTGGATTGATGAAATTAGAAAGTGCGCAAGATGAATTTTGTTATCCCTTCTCTCTCCTGGATTTGACAAAGTTAACCTCAATTTCAGGCATACTTATCCGGGGTCTATTACATTCCACAAACACCATGGCCAAGGAAGGCAAGAAGAGAATAGTCAAAAACATCTTCTTGGGAACGATATCGTCTTTACAACCTACGCAACTTTGGCCACGGAGCTACGCAAAGGGCGTAGCGGCATCCTCAGGTGCATTCACTGGTTCCGCGTCGTGTTGGACGAAGGTTTGTTCCACTATTCCACTATTGACTACCTAGATATCATCTGTTTCCCCAGTCTGCCAGCTGACCTGGCTTCCTCAGCTCACGAGATCCGCAATCCATCCACCAAGCAGTACCAGGTAACAGCTGAGTTGCAAGCCGAACATCGATGGTGTCTCACGGGAACCCCTATCCAGAACTCGATTAACGACCTTGGAGCTCTCGCCTCTTTTCTCAGGCTCCCGATATTGGAAAACCCGACAACGTTCCACAAGTTCATCGCAAGCCCGTCCACCTATGGTATAAGAAAGCGATTCCAGAACCTTCGTCTGCTTCTCGGAAGTATCTGCCTGCGGCGCACAAGAGAGCTACTCGGACTTCCCGACCCCAAACCACAGCTGAGACGCCTCGAGTTCAGTCCTTCAGAGCGTGACAAGTATGACGAAATCCAAATTCAATGTAGACAAGAAATCGACAAGGCAGTGAGCGGACACGGAAACGCGAAACTCAACTCGACGGTCCTCGAATCACTTCTCAGGCTCCGCCTTTTCTGTAATAATGGGGCTCCGCGTCCCGACACTGGAAGTGTCTCACCAGTCCGTGGATTAGACCCTGACGAAATTCTCAGCTATTTGCAGCAGATAGGCGAAACAGGTTGCATCTATTGCCCTCAGACGATCTACACGATCAGCGACTCGCCAAACACAGGTGGGGGCCATGTGATACCCGGTTGCTTACACCTTGTTTGCAGTACCTGCATGTCGGAATTCCGCGCTGGGGGCAGCCGATGCACTCGTCATGCTCTTGGTGACGAAGAAAGGCCCATCAATCTCGAGGTAGCGCCTGCCAACGGTACGACACTCCAAGCACGTCCTCAGTACCCTACCAAGCTCCTCGCGTTCTTGAGTGACATCTCTACGCAGCTATCACACAAAAGGTATGTGCATTACAAGTTGAGGCTGATGGGTAACTGCTGACGCCATACTTTAAGCATTGTGTTCTCGTCGTGGAAGAAGACTCTCGGCCTGATAGGGGAGTTGCTTACAAGCCAAGGCATTCCTTTCTACTGCATCCACGGTTCATTGCTGCTCAGCGAGCGCATCCGGATTCTGAAGGAATTTCGGTCGTCAGGGGGTGCCAACATTCTCCTCATGACCCTGGGAACAGGCGCAGTTGGGTAAGGGCCAGATTTATACCCATCGACCTCGATTCTTGCAACCAGAACCAAAGCCCCATTTCTCTCATGATTACGGACCAACCCGCCTCCTCGACCCCTGATAAAATATTACCTAATAGCTAACATACCCCCTAGACTTAACCTTGCGGTAGCGACTCGCATCTATCTTATGGAGCCACAGTGGAACCCCTCTGTTGAACTTCAAGCCATCGGCCGGTCCCTCCGTCTGGGGCAAACCGAAGAGGTCACCATAGTGCGGTATATAATGAAAAGCACCATCGAGGACGTATGTTTATTTTTATTTTATTTTTCAGAGCCCTTCTTAGATTAGCTAGGTACCCACCTGCATGCCGCTAATTCGCAATGGTTTAATATCAGAGCAACATCCTCTCCAGACAGGAGGCGAAACTCCAGCTTGCCGGTGGCGGGTTCGAGAAGCGGAAACGCGGGGCACGAACGGAGCGGTATCAATCACTATTGGTTTGTCTCACCGAATAAGCTCACTATGTAAATCTGTTTACCTCTTGCGTAGGTGACTAACATGATTTTAGGGATTCTTTGGGGTCGATCAGATCTAATAGCAGGATTCAAGACCCTTTTCTGGGGCTGACACAACATTGACGGGTAAGGGGACCGGATGCCAGGCCAGGGGTGTAGGTAGGCTCCCAAATTAGGTAGGTACCCATGCGAACATGGAACAATATAGTAAGGCAGGTATGGTGCTGGCTTGATGGGTAAAAGAAGGTCAAATGAAATTTTCACCGCATGGTATGCACAGTCAGTCTCAACAGTAAGGAGGACTGGAAGAGAAGCGGAGGTGAGGCCCGGACTTATCCTTGCCGTTCCGGAGGTAACCGACAGGGATGCCCAGCAAGTGGTGATGCCAAGCAATGGTGATGCATGTAAGAATTACCGGATTGGGGAAATGCTCTTCTTGGCAAGATGACAAATCACCCTTTAATGTCAGATACATCTCCAGACTCCACTTGAACAAAGCTGGAGGCTGAGAGGCGGTCAAGCAATAGGTGCTTAGCTCGTGTCTCTGCTGGGGAGTTTTAGGCCTGAATGTCTCCCCTTGAAGGAGAGCTTTGAAAGAGACTGCGATTTCTTTTGATCCAGTCCGTGATATTGAAACTTTGAAAGTAAAAAAAACTGGTCAGTTCAGTTCAGTTCACAAGCAGAAACCATGTTCCGCTTCGTCCACACGTCCAACCCGACGCAGTTGGGAAAAGATGAAAAACGTCTAGTCCGATCCCACGCTTCTCGCGAGGCCTATGCAAAGATCCGCCGGGCCCGCGTTGCTAGTTACCTTGGCTTGTCGTCGTCGCCGTCAACTGCCATTACCAGTGGAAGCAGTGGGAGCAGTGTCAGTGCTAGCAACGACAACGGCAATGATAACAATAACAGCCCGTCTATCATGATGCCAAGGCCAGCAACTACCGAGAGAAG
>Ga0247763_1001388_pt1 | contig 13861 bp, 8 predicted proteins | sample UWRJL141409B4_FD_179926 | JGI IMG/M metagenome (GOLD analysis project Ga0247763, IMG submission 179926) | Plant litter microbial communities from Arlington Agricultural Research Station in Wisconsin, United States - UWRJ-L141-409B-4 | ecosystem: Environmental > Terrestrial > Plant litter >...
CGTTCGGCCGCGTGCCACGCGATCCGTGGCGAGCGCATCCCGCTGCCGCACCAGCTCGCTACGGCCTGAGACCGACGACGCTCAATCCGGCACGGCGGGCAAGACGGGGCTGGGCGAGGAGGTACGGTCGTACCACTCGAACGCCTGGAGAACGTAGACCGCGTAAGGAAATCGGCTACTTTCGGGTTTACCCAGAGGCCATCGTCGTCGTTGGCGTGCTGCACGGCAGGCGCCTCCCGCGAGTTGTCAATCACGAAGACCCGGTGCCCATCTTGGAAGTGCCGAATCACAATCCAATGCCCGCCGCGGCGTTGTCGTCGAAGAGCTAGGCATCGCGGATGTAGCGGCGCACGACAGTGACCGAGCGGTGCCCGGTTTCTTCATGATCGACCGCTCGCTCTTGCCGGCTTTGGCGGCGGCCGTTGCGAGCCCGGCGCGTAGCGAGGGGCTGGAAGGGCTGCTCCGTTCGGGCGCGCCTGCTGATGCCCAGTGCAACAGTCATCGATTGAACGGACGCTCCTGGATCCAGTGGAATGGTCGGGTGAGGAGCAAGCCCGGCGGTTCGCGCCGCAGCGTGACGCGAACATCGGTGTCGACCACCGCGATCTCGAGCTGGTCCGGGTCGAGCCGGCGATAGGTCCACCGCACGCCGGTGCCGTCGGGAACCTCGCCGGGTCGACCGGTGCGGAGATCGATCGCCGAGCCGAGCTCGACGGTCCGCGAGCCCGGCTCGATCTCCGCCATCCGCAGCTCGACGTGATCGTCCTGGTACCGGATGGCGATCATCACGTTCGGCCCGACCTTGGCTCCACCGGCGACGATCAGCCGGTGCCATCGCATGGCGTCGGTGGCCAGCGGTGGCCGCTGGACGCCGCGAACCGCAAACCGCTCGACGCGCCAGCTCCCGTCGAGATCGGTCGGCGGCGAAAAGAACATCGCGTAGCCGCGGAACGGCAGCGCGAGGCCGCCGAGCATCGCCGCGATCAGCACGAACTTGGCCACGTGCGCGCGCCGGGCCCATCGCGGCGCGTCGCGCGACAGCTCGGGGAGCTCTGGCACCCCGCGCCCGAGCAGCGCGGCGCCGATCCGGCGAAGCTGCGGCGCGATTAGGACGAGCGCGGTCACGAGCAGCGTCAGCGAGTACAGCTTGACCGGCACGTCGTAACAGAGGTTCAGCATCGCGACGTTCGCCATCACGCCGATCGTGACGATCAGGCCGAGCACCCGCGTCCGGCGCCACAGCAGCAGCGCTCCGCCGAGCAACTCGGCACAGCCCGCGAACACCGCGTAGGGCCGCGAGTACCCCATGAAGGTCCACAGCAGGCCCATCGGCGACATCTCCGCGACGCGACCGTCGAGCACGAACGGATTGGGCCCCCGGAACTGGATATCGAACACCTTGACCAGGCCGTAGGTCAGCAGTGCGAACGCCAGCCAGTGACGCACCGCCGACTCGGTGATCCGCGCGAGTCGCGGATACGCGCTCCGGCGGCGATCGATGACCGACCAGAGGACCGTTCCCACGACCGCGAGCCCGAGGGTGAGCGCGGTCATCAGCCAGGCCGCCGTCGAGTCGCCGCTGCCACCGGCGTCGTCCGTCGGCAGCGCGATACCACTGAGCTCCGCGAGTCCGCGCGTGCCCCACTCCCACGGGACGGCCAGCGCCTCGGCGACAGCGTCCGTCCCGGGTACGGAGCCGAAAGGAAATGGCCAGATCGTGAACAGGGCGAGCAGGCAACCGAACCGGAACGCCAGCTGCCGCGGGAGACTCCACATGCCAGCTCAACGCGCGAGCCGGCACCGCGTGACAGCGAAGCGGGACCCGCCGAGCCGGCGTACGTTCGGCAGGCTCGCCGACGACGCCGCAAACCCACATCAAACTCGCGATTCGCTTGGCGAAGAACCTGTAGGAGCGCGGCGAGCAAGACGGTGACGAGTCGATACGACGTGGCAGAGCATCTGCGTACGCCCGAGGAGATGGCTGCATACTTTGAAGCATGCTTCGAGGAGGCTGAGGGAGATGCCGCGTTCATCGCCAAGGCGCTTGGGGACATCGCTCGTGCCAAGGGCATGGCGCAGGTCGCTCGTGATGCCGGGCTGTCTCGCGAGAGCCTGTACAAGGCTCTATCGGGAGAGCGTAGCCCAGACTTCGAAACCATCCTGAAGGTCGTGAGCGCGCTCGGCTTGGAGCTTCGTGCCAAAGTGGATCGGGAGCGCGATGCTTCGTCCAAAATGACAGGTCGAAGTTTCAGAAATCGACCTGGTAAACTGCTCCACAGAGCGGTGCCTAACTCGGCCGTTGAAGCTGACGTGGCCCTCGGTCGCTGCGCTTCTTCGGGTCCACGCAGCATAACGCCAGTAGTTATGCAGACATTGGTGCTCACTAGGGCGCGCAGTCGAGGACTGGACGAGCTGCCGGATTGCTGTGGGAACGTCGAACTCGTAAAAGGGTGTGTTGGTTATCCGGTCACTGATCGCTGCGCCCCAAGAGCGTAGGCATGTACCGCGAGCGCAATGATCGTCTGGGTCCTCACCAACATGCGAGCGGGCTGCTCCAGGGCACGTTCTCCGGAGGCAGACCGGGCGATTCCAGCATCGCTGCCTTGTTCGCTGCGCGCAAGGCAGCCGTGGGATGTTCGAGCGACGTCGCTGGCGCGAGCGCCCGAGAGATGAATACTTCGCTGGTGTCCGGGGACCGCCGGCGGTGTCAAGGCGTCAGGCCTCGGCTGGAGCATCGTCCGGATGCAGACCTTGACGATCGGGCTTAGGTTGTTACGCCTCCCGCCTCGGAACGTCCGGTGATGTATATTCAGGGCCATCGCCCACTCGGCAACACCAAGTTCCTCGACATGGCAATCATTGAACCCAGGGTAGTTCGGGTCAGGTCTGGAACCGCAACGATTCGAGTCATAGGCTCACCCGATGCCGCAGCAACAATCGCGTTGCGCCTAGCAATGGCGCAGGAGACCGAGTTCTTGGCCGAGGAACCGGGGGAGGTTCGAACGGACGTCGACGAGGAGGAAGGCTTTCTCACCAAGAAGCTGAGCTCGCCTGTCGATCTGTACATCCTTGCCGAGGTTGAAGGCCACGTCGTCGGGATCGCATGGCTGGATGGGTCGACGATGTCGCGCTTTGAACATGGCGTCAGATTGGTCCTGGGAGTTCGCGGCGACTATTGGCGCCAAGGTCTGGGGCGAGCGTTGGTGCAGACGCTGTTAGATTGGGCAGACTCACGCGGGATCGTTCGAACCGCGCTCGAAGTTGTCGAAACGAACGCCGGCGCCATCCGTCTGTATGAGTCGCTGGGCTTCGAACATGAGGGCCGGCTCCGGTGCCGAACGAAGCTCGGCGGCACCTACCTCGACAATTATCTGATGGCACGAGTTCGATTGCCGAGGAAAGCTGCATAACTCGGACGTTGAAGCTGACGTGGCCCTCAGTCGCTGCGCTACTTCGGGGCCACGCAGCATAACGCCAGTAGTTATCCCGACAACATGTCGCCGGAACGCCAACCAGGCGCCATGGTTTGCCATCCCGGGTGGAATGACTGCCGGGAAACCTCGGGCACGCCGGAGCCGTCAATTGGGCGGTGCGGACCAACGCATCACGTTTGGCACGTTTATCGAACAGGGCGCGCGAGTTGTCCGAGGGTAGGTGCTGCCGCACCGCATCGTGCAACCGGTACTGGCACGCTTGATTTGATGCCGCGATGTACGCAGAATACCACAGTTTCGCATGACGAGTCGTATTGAAGCTGACGTGGCCCTCGCTGCGCTCGGGTCCACGCAGCTTAATACCAGTCGTTGGGCGGACCCCAACGGCCCTAGTGTCAGTATACCTCGAACAGAGCGTCCTCGGAGACTCCCGCAATCTTGAGAATGCCGCGGGCAGTGCCCTCCTTCACCGTCTTCCCCTTGTGAACCGGGATGGTGACGGGCGTCTGTCCTGTCCGCGCCAGCACCACATGGCTGCCGGACTGTCGCTTCACCGTCCAGCCGAGCTTGACCAAGGCGCGGACCAGCCGCTCCCCGGTGACCTGCGCAAGCCGACCCACGCGGTCACCTGGCCCGACGCCGGACGGGCGAGTCGGCGACGCTCAGCCAAAGCCGGATCGCATCGGTCGTCATCCTGCGTGCTTCGGGAAGACTATCGGCCTCGGTGACCACTCCGGGAAGCTCAGGAACCTCGATGCTATATCCACCCGCCGCGAGATCCGGGGTTAGCACCGCGACGAACGAGCGCCCCCCGACGCGAACTTTGATCTCCCGCGGTGACCGAAGTTCCGTGACCTTGCCACGCAAGTCCTCCGCGATTGGCGCCACGGAGAAGCTGATCACGACCTGGCCGCCAGATGTCGCGTCCACCAAAGCCTTTCCATCGGTAGTCCGTACTAGAATACGCTTCCCTTGGACTACGAGCGTGAGGCGCGCCAGAGGCCTGATGAGATCCGCGAAGTGCTGGCGAACGTATCGAGCTGCTCGTCTGACAGTGGCGAGCGATACGCCGATGCCGAGAAGTTGCGCAATGACGCGGAGCTCGACCAAGTCTTCGAAGCCGTAAACTCGACGGGAACCTTTCCCGCGTGCCTGTTTGACCGACGGCCGGACCAGACCAGTCTTGTCCCAGTAGTCGAGCTGGCGATAGGTGATGCCTACGGCTCGGCGAGCGACGTCGGCGCTGAATCCATCGGCAGAGCTCATCCATGGGAAGAATTACACATATGTAGTCCGAACGGAAGGGCCGAGCTCGTCCTCCGCTCGCACAAGGCGAGGCTGCCAGCGGCTACATCGGGCTCATGTACACGAGGTCGCGTTCGCAGTGCCGCTATGCGCCGCAACTGTACGGAATTACACAAGTGTAATCCGCGGCTCGACCGGTTGAGATAACCCTCCGGAAGAACGTGCCGGAGCCGTGCGGGGCGACCTCTCGAGAGCCCGCACGCGGAGCAACGTGGTTTGATGGCCCACTCCGCTATTGTCCGTGCCCGTATCGCAAGCCCGAAAAGCAAAGACGGACCCTTTTTCCGGCAGGGCTGGCTAACTCAAGCCCTGAGGCGGACCGCTAGGAAAAAGCGACGACTAGGTCGAGGCCTTGCGGCAAAGGCAAGCAGCGGAGCCTGACGCTTCTGGAGGGCCATGAGATAGCGAGCTTCGTCGTATGGCTTGCGGTCGAGCCAGCAGCGATGAAGGAGGCGGATCCACTTGAAGGCGAGAGCACGAAGCGCGGCTTGATGGGATCCGCCGCGTTCGCGGTAGCTCTCGTAGAAGGCGTTGGCCCAGAAGGAGCGAGGGACGGTTTGGCCCACCCATTCGATGAAGGTTTGGCGTTGAAAGGTGGGGCACGCGAAGCGCCAGTGGACCCAGCTCTTGTTGCCACTGCGTTCGGTAACGGGGGCGACGCCCACGTACTTCTGCAGGGAGGCGGCGTCTGGGAAGCTACGCGACTTCGGGTCCACGCAGCTGAACGCCAGTAGTTAGGCTAACCGAGGCGGGGCTTTCACAGTCCGCTACACGCCGCGATTCGAGTAACGGGCAGCTGCGCGAGCAGATCATGGCGGTGTCGGGCGACGACGAGCACTGGGGAGGGCCCGTCGCGCAGTGCGTTCTCTTGGCAAGGGGCCGGCCGAGGACGCTCCAACGAGCTCCCGGGTGGTCGTGCGAGGCGAAAGCGCCGTGTCGGGCGCTTCGGAGCGGCTCGGAGTGGTCGCGCGATGTTGCACGCCGCGAAATTTCCGATGCGGTGCACCGAGCGCCGCGCTCGCGCCTCACAAACTCCACAGACTCGAGGCATGCTCGTCTCGTGGCGATCACACGCAGGACCTTCCTTCAGACCACGCCCCTCGCCTTCGCGCCGCTGCTGCCCGGCTGCGGTGACGATGATCCCGTCGACCCGTCGGCGTTCCGGCATGGCGTGGCCAGCGGTGATCCGCTCCCCGGGGCCGTCGTCATCTGGACGCGCGTGAGCGGTGCATCGGGCAGCATCGCCGTGGAATGGACCGTCGCCGCGGACCCCGATTTTGAAACCGTCGTCGCCGTCGGTGTGAGGGACACCGACGCGGACCTCGATCATACGGTCAAGGTGGATATCGACGGTCTCTCGCCGGGCACGACCTATTACTATCGATTCGCGGCGCTGGGCGAGAGCTCACCGATCGGCCGTACGCGCACGGCGCGGGAGGGGGCCACGGAACGCTTGCGCTTCGCGCTCGCGTCTTGCTCGAACTATCCGTATGGCTTCTTCAACGCCTACGCCGCGATCGCGCGCCGAGCAGACCTCGACGCGGTGATTCATCTCGGCGACTACATCTACGAATACGCAGAAGGCGACTTCGGAACCGGGGCGGCGCTCGGGCGCGCGCCCGAGCCGGCGAGCGAGGCGCTGACCCTCGACGACTACCGCCGCCGGCATGCCCTCTACAAGCGCGACCCCGATCTGCAAGAGGCGCATCGACAGCATCCCTTCATCGCCGTCTGGGACGATCACGAGGTCGCCAACGATGCGTGGCGTGACGGTGCCGAGAATCATCAGCCCGAGGAGGGCAGCTACGCCGAGCGCAAGCTGGCCGCGATCCGCGCCTACTTCGAGTGGATGCCCGTGCGCGAGCCAGCCCGCGATGGCGGCGAGCTCATCTACCGAAGCTTTCGCTTCGGTGACCTCGTCGATCTCGTTCTGCTCGACACCCGGCATGCCGGGCGTGACCTTCAGGCGGCCGACCCTTGCGACGTGGCCACCGTCACCGACCCCAGCCGCCAGCTGCTCGGCGCCACGCAGGAAGCGTGGCTGTTCGACGAGTTGACCCAATCCGTCGCCCGCGGCGCGCGCTGGCGCCTCATCGGCCAGCAGGTGATGATGGGGCAGCTCATCAACGTCCTCGTTCCAGGCAACTGCCTCTTCAGCACGGATCAATGGGACGGTTACGCCAGCGCGCGCGCCCGCTTGCTCTCGGCGTTGACGGACAATGACATCGACAACGTGGTGGTGCTCACCGGAGACATCCATTCGTCGTGGGCGCACGAGCTCACGCTCACTCCACTCGATGCCGGGACGTACGATCCAGAGAGCGGCAGCGGCAGCGTGGCGGTTGAAATCGTCACGCCCGCCGTCACCTCTCCCGGCATCGACGATCCGTTGCTCTCGCAGCAACTGGCTACCGCCGTGCTCGACTCTCACCCGCACGTCAAATATGTCGACCTCTACCGGCGCGGCTACACGCTGATCGACATCACCCCCGAGCGCGTCCAGGCCGAATGGTATCACGTCGCCACGATCCAGGAGCCGAGCGCCGACGAAGAGCTGGCCTCTACCCTCAGTGTCTCGAGCGGCACGAACCACTGGACACCGGCGGCCGATGCCTCGGAGCCCCCGGCGGGCGCCGCCGCCCTCGCTCCACCGACGAACCGCATCGGCTAGTGCTCCGACCGGCGCCCTTCACAAGCTCGCGCTCAGCCCGAGAAAGCCGCTCGTGTACAGGTCGAGCACCGTCATCTCGTTCGGCGGCGCCGCGCCGTCGAGCAGGATGATGTCGGGCGATTCGAGGTGGTAGTCGAAGCGGCCGAGGGCTGCCGACAGCTGCACCCCGAGCCAGCGCCACACCCGGTAGTCGAGGGTGACGCGCCCCTCGAGGCCATAGCCCGAGAGGTTCGAATAGACCGAGTGATCCGCGTAGCCCACGGGCGCGATGAACGCCCAGGTGGTGTCGATGGTCAGCTCGCCGAAGCGCGCGCTCGCGTCGAGCGCCGGCTCGACCAGGGCGAAGCGCTGATCGAGGAGCTCGACCCCCGCCTCGAGGAAGCCCAGGCCCAGCCTGGCGCCAAAGCGCCAGCGGCCCAGGGTGTAGTGCGAGCTGACGAAGCCGAGCGCCTGGGAATAGTGAAAGCGGCTGGTGTCGAAGTCTTGCACCCAGCTCGCCCCGACGCCGAACCAATCTCGCACGCGCTCGGGCAGCGGAGACCACTCGAGCGCGAGTCGCCCCGCCAGCCCCACCGAATCCTGCTCGAACGAATCGAACGCGGGCGCCGAGAAGTCGACGTGGTGATACATCGACCCGAGCGGCTGCGCCTCCAGCCGGAACCGGTCTCGCGCGCGCGCCTTCGCGGCGCTCTCGCGCCCGGAGATGACCGTATCCCGCTCGCCCACTGGCGCCGGGTCAAGCTCGCCCGCCGGCGGCCGCTGCCGTTCGCCGAGGAAGCGCAGGAGCTCGGCGTCGACGCTCGCGTGAGCCACGGGCTCGAGCGAGCGCAGCGACACCGTCAACGTCTCGCCCGCGGCGATCGACAGCACGCGGCGCCGGGCGCGCTGGCGCGGGGCGACTCGCTCGATGGCGTGCGGCCCCGGATCGAGGTACCGCACTCGATCGAGCTGCTTCGATGGCCACACCGAGCCATCGAGGCGCACGACCACGGCGTCGCCCGCGAGGTCGACCAGACGCAGCTTCGCGATGCGACCGCAGGCCTCCTTGCCCTCCTGCGACGCGCCCTCGCGCGCCTGGGCGACCACGGGCGACTCGCTGGCCTCGGCCTGCGAGCGCAGGATGGCATCGTAGTCTTCACACGCCGCCACCCAGCGCCCGAGGCGACCGAACGCGCGCGCGCGATACGAGCGCAGCGTGGGTGCGTCGTGGAAGCCGAGCGCCTCTGTCAGGCGCTCGATCGCCGTGAGGTAGGCGTGCTCGTCGAAGGCGGCGAGGCCCTGGGCGCCGAGGCGCCGCGCGGCGTCGACTCGCGAGGCCTCTGCCGAGGCCATGGGCGGGGCCGCGGGCGCGACCGGCGCTGGGGGCGCGGCGAGCGAGGCGGCCTCGGATGAGGTGTCGGGCCCGACCGGCGCCGGCGCGATCGGTTCCGGCGCGATCGGTTCCGGCGCGGGCGGTGCCGGCGCGGGCGGTGCCGGCGCTGGAGCGGTCGCCGGCTGCGCGAACGCACCCGCCGCGACGCTCATGCGGCAGGCGATCGCCAGGAGCCCCGCGAAGCGAACGGCGCGCATGCTCAGAAGCCGAGGCGCGGATCGTCCGCGGGGGCGGGGCGCGGCGCGGCGGGTTTTCTGAACACGTCGGGCTCGGGCTCGCCCGGGTTGAGCGCGGGCGGCTCTTGCTCGCGGTCGTCGTGGGCGGGCTCGTGGCCATCTCGCCCGTCGTTCTCCCGCTTTTCGGCGGGCCCGTCGCTCTCGCGCGCGTCGTCATCGCGCTGGGCGTCGGCGCTCCTCTCTACGGACGGTCTGGCTTCGGAAGGTTTCGGCTTGGAGGGTTTCGGTTCGGAGGGCTTGGCGCCGAGCGCGCTCGACGCGGGTGGGCGCGGCTCGGGCGCTCGAGGCTCGCGCGCGAGCGGCGCTGAGCCGCCGGCTGCCAGCGCAATGGCCGGCGGCGCCGTCGACCCGTGTGACTCGATCGCCAACCGCCCCAGCGTCGCGCCCGTTTCACCCGGTGGAACGGCCACGGTTTCCGGCTTCACGTCGAGCGACGCGGCAACGGGCGCCACTGCGATGCCCTCCCCTGCCAGCGCCGCCCGCTCGGACGCGACTGTCGTGAATGCCTCTCGCTCCGAAGATGCCTCTTCAGGAGACCAGCGGGCATCCGGCTCGGTCGTGGGGTTTGGGCGCATCCAGCGCCCCGCCACGACTCCGCCCGTCGCGAGCAAGCCTCCCACGGCGAGCAGGGCGGCGCCGCTGGTGAGATGACGGCGCAAAGGGTGCATGCGGCGCGTCGGGCCGCTCGACACCGGCTGCAGCGTGGGCTGCAGCGACTCCGCGCCTGTCGACGGCGCGCGCTGGACCTCGCCGGGTGGCTCGAGCACGCACGCCAGCGCGTCGCGCAGGCCGCTCGCGAGCGCGGTGGCCGACGGCGGTCGCTGCGCGGGATCGCGCTGGAGCACGCGAAACCACCAGTCGTCCACGCGCGAGGGCAGGCTCGATCGCATGCTGCACGGCGAAGGGATCGGCCCGGTCATCACCTTGACCAGCACCTGCCCGAGGCCGTCGCCGTCGAACGGGGCGAAGCCGGTCAGGCAGCGAAACGCGACGACGGCGAGCGACCAGAGATCGGAGCGGTAGTCGATCTCCTTGCCGCCGTCGGCCTGCTCCGGGCTCATGTAGCCGGGGGTTCCCACCAGCACGCCCGACGTGGTGTGCAGGCCCGAGCTCGCGTCGATGCGCTTGGCGATGCCGAAGTCGAGGATCTTGACCAGCAGCGGATCCTCGTCGAGCAGGAAGATGTTCTCGGGCTTGAGATCGCGGTGCACGAGCCGCATCGCGTGCGCCTTGTTCAGGCCGCGCGCGACCTGCTCGATGATATCGAGCGTCAGGCGCGGCGAGAGGGCCTGCTCGCGGGCGAGGCGTGCCTCGAGCGACTCGCCGCCGAGCAGCTCCATCGCGATGAAGAGGGTGCCCTGCCACTCGTCGACGTCGAGGATGTGGACGGAGTTGGGGCTCTTCAGGCTCGCGGCGGCGCGCGCCTCACGCACGAAGCGGCGCCGGATCTCGGGCTCATGCGCCTGGGAGGCGTGGATGAACTTGACCGCGCACTCGATGCCGAGGTTGGTCTGGCGGGCCCGCCACACCACACCCATGCCCCCGCGGCCGATCTCGTCGATGAGCTCGTATCGGCCCGCGACCACCGTGTTGCTGATCGGGACGAACATGGGCTCGGGCGAGGCAGTATCGACGGAGGCCCGGCTCGGCGCAAGCCGCCCACAGTCCCGCGGCGCCGCGCGCTGAACTCGCTGGAAATGCGGGAGAAAAAAGCCGCTGCGGCCGGTTCCGCGCTTCCGTAAATCTTGCCCCGACGCTGCAGCGCCCCGCGCCGGTCGGGCGCTCCCTGCTTCCCCTAGCCCAGCGCCGAGCGGGGCGCGAGCGGCTATCGCGGCTTGGCGGCGGTCATGAAGCCGATGTTCGGCTTCGCGCCCACGTCGGGCCAGGCGACATCGATGAAGCCCGCTCGCCGCACCTCGTCCTCGAACGTTCGCTTTCGGAGGAGCTTCACCATCGGTGCCTTGCCGAGACGTCGCAGGATCCAGAGCAGCGGCCCAAAGGGAGCCCACGACTCGCCGAGGCAGACGGTCGACGAGACGAAGACTCCTCCCGGCTCGAGCAAGCGGAAGATCCGACCCAGCGCGTCTGGCAGATCAGCGACCAGGTGCAGCAGGCTGTAGGCGCAGATGGCGCGCACGCTCGCGTCACCGAACGCGGTGAAGCTGCCGTCGAACGGCCCCACGTGGAACGTCACGTTCGTGACCCCCGCAGCGGTCGCCTTGTCGCGCGCGATGCGGATCATCTGGCTCGACACGTCGAGCCCATGGACATGAGCCGCACACGGCGAGAGTCGCAGCGCCAGCGATCCCGTTCCGCACCCGATGTCGAGGACGACATCGGAGGGCTTCAGCAGGGACTTCGTGATCCCGATCTTGCGCTCGAAGGCGGCCGGGTCATCGACGGGCTTTTTCGCGTACTTCTCGGCGATATTGTTCCAGAAGGCGGCGTCGGCGGTCACTCGTGGCTACTCCTCGGCTCGGTCTCGGCGCTCAGCTTAGATGGACGAGCCGCCTCGAGGCCACTCTTCGGGTGCGGCGAGCCACGTCGACGTCAGCGGAACAACCGCCGAAAATCGCCGAGGCGCAGGAACCACGTCTCCCCCGACCAGTCGTCGAGGCCGTCGTTGTCGGTGACCACGAACAGCTGCCCGTCGTCGACGACGGCCACGCCCTCGGGCTTGTCAGTGACCCAGCCGTGCGTCGCGCGCAGCTCGGGCAGGAAGTCGTAGCTGCGCTTCTCGTCGCGCGAGACGCCCCCGTCGCCGAGCGCGCCACGGCGCAAGCGCACCAGCGTCTTCAGCGCGGCGAAGTCACCGGAGAGGTCGTCGCGCTCGAGCACGATGTAACCGCCCGGCACGGCGCTGATCTCGCTCAGGCCCACCCAGCCGGCGTTCGCAGGCAGCGGCTCGAGCTCGTACGCCACGTGCGTCCACGCGCCGGCGTTGGGCTCGTATCTCCAGAGGCGGGTCGACGGCGGCTCGGCGGGGTTCGTGCCAGCGGCGTCGTCGTCGAGCGCCTCGCACTCGGGCGTCGTGTAGTCCCAGCCGCGCTGCTGGGCGACGAGCAGCGCGTAGCCGCCGCGCGACGGCGCCACGGCGACGCCTTCGAAGCCGGAGCCCAGCGTGTCGCGGTTCGCGGTGGCGGCGCGGCAGGCCTCGATCTCGGCGGGCAGCCCCACCTCGCGCAGCACGTTGCCCGCGGCGTCTGCCTGGATGAGCAGGTTCGGGCGACCGTCGACCGCTGCTTCACCCTCGCTGGCGATCCAGAGCGTGCCGTCGGGCGCGATGGCGATGCCCTCGGGGTCATAGTTGCCGCTGCCGCCGCTGAGAGTGGTCGCGCTCGTGACGAGCGCCGGCGAGCGCGAGGCGTCGATCGTGAAGACGCGGCTCTCGGCATAGAACGAGTCCCACACGGCGAGGAGCTCGCGCGGGCGCCCGGGCACGGCCGCCATACCCGACAGCGCAGACCACGCGATCGGCTGGCCCACGGCGTCGTCGGCGGAGACGATCTGCGGGTAGCTGGGCGTGCTATCTCCCAGCCGGTAAATCATCACGCTCGATCGCACGCCGAAGGGCGGGTCGTCTTCCTCGCCTGACACCACGAGCAGGCCGCGCTCGGGGATGGCGCGCACGCCCTCGGGGCCGAGCGGCGCGGGCAAGAGTTGCACGAACTCGGGCTGCCCGGGCCGCGACAGCTCGTACACGGCGACGAAGCTGCCGCGCTCGGAGCCCACGAACAGATAGTCGGTGTCGCCGAAGCGCGCGAACTCGATCGCCTCGGGCTCGGTGCCCTTCGCGTCGGAGCGAGACTCCGGGTAGTGCCCGTGACGCACCGCGAGCTCTTCCAGCGAGCTTCCGCTGTCGAACACCACGCGCCCGCTGCGATCGAAGATCGAGAAGCCGCGGCTGCCGCCGAACAGGTCACCCTCGTTGCCGGTGGCGATGAGCCCGCCCCGCCGCCCCGGCAGCCACGCCACCGCGTCGGGCTCCCGCGCCGCCGTCAGCGATTCGGTGAGCGAGATGACGCCGTCGTCCTCGGTGTCGACGCCGTCGAGCGCGACCTCACCAGCAGCGAAGTGACTCACGACGCTGCCGCTCGGGAGATCGACCACGACCACGTGGTTGTTCTCTTGCAGCGTCACCACGGCCTCGTCGCGCTCGTTGACGTCGACGAACTCGGCCTCGGCGTCGCCCGGCGCGTAGCTCGCGAGGCCGGTCAGATCCACACGGCGCACGCCCCAGCCGGCGGGGTCGTCGCCCGCGAGATCGACGATCGCGAGGAAGCCGCTCGGCGCCTGAGGCAAGCCGCCCTCCACCTCTTCGCCCGCCTCATCGACGACCGGCAAGGCTTCGTTGCGCTCGTTCTCGATCACCACGGCGGCGAAGCGCCGGCTCGGGCTGATCGCCACCGAATCCGGCTGGCCCCCGAGATCGAGCTCGGCGACCACCTGCTGCGCCGCGATGTCGACCACCGCCAGGTGCCCGCTCGGCTCGGCAGAGGGAACGCTGCTGTTCACCGCCACGAGCGCCAGGTTTTCACCCAGCACCGCCACCGACGTGGGCTCGCCGCCCACTCCGAGCTTGCCGAGCGGCGACGCGGCGCTCGGCTCGGTGATGTCGAGGAACCCGATCTCGTCGAGCGGGCTATCCGTGTAGACGAGCGTGTTGCCGCTGGCGGTGGCCGCGATGATCTCCGACACCGTCACGTCGCTCGCGTCGGCGTCGTTCAGGTAGTTGGGCAGCGTCGCCACCCGCTCGAAGCGCGCCGCCGAGCACTCCAAGCCGCCAGAGGTTCGCGCCGCCGCCTGCGGCGCGGGAGCGGCGGGAGCCGCGGCAGCGACCCCA
>Ga0247763_1001389_pt1 | contig 13850 bp, 10 predicted proteins | sample UWRJL141409B4_FD_179926 | JGI IMG/M metagenome (GOLD analysis project Ga0247763, IMG submission 179926) | Plant litter microbial communities from Arlington Agricultural Research Station in Wisconsin, United States - UWRJ-L141-409B-4 | ecosystem: Environmental > Terrestrial > Plant litter >...
GAGTTGAGAGTCATTGAAGGTTACACGTGTCCATCAGATCTCAATTTGGTAACTCCTCCGATGCATGACACTATCTTGCATACCGTTATCGTGCGTCATCTGCAGGTAGAGTTAACAGTCCCGGCAACCCTTCTGGTGGGTTGTCCCCAGAACCCCTCTACTGCAGTTATTTGACAAGGTGCATGATCCTTCACCCACGCCAAGACCAGACGACATGCATACCGGATGGAGACATTTCTGCTAAACGTTATCCCCGGGAGGAATGCCCGAAGATGTGCAAGTTTCTCTCTCGTCCTGATGTGATTGAGATTGACTGATATGTGTTTGGGACACTTTCCAAATCGGATCGTCTCTCGAAACATTCCTGTCATGGTAAGAAAGGCGAGAGAGTGCAAGGCAATGAAGAATTCATGTACTCTTTCGTGTTCGTATCATATCCAACATTTGTTCGTGTTGCTCGCATCCTGAGTGTTCTCCCCTCACGCTTTATTCCCAACTAGCGTCGCCCTCATCCACAAATCCCATTGAACCTGAATGCCTGCGTTAAAGTTTTTAAAAGGTTTGGTCGGATACACCGTCGAGAGGTCAAATGTGCGAACAATCTGTAAAAAGCCATTCGTCAACTAACACCCCAACCACGGTAAAAAGTCGGGATTAGTAGAAGAGAAGTCAACTCACCTCGGTAATCGTCTTGTTGAGTTCCATTTGCGCAATATTCCGTCCAAGACATCTCCACCTTCCATAGCCAAACGCATACTCCACGGTCGAGTTCCTCGCTTGCACTTCATCTTCTGGTCCTGCAAGGAAGCGTTCCGGGCGGAATGTCTCGGCGTCTTCGCCCCAGATCTTCTTGTTCATGAGCATGCCCATGGCGGAGTATCCAATAGCGATACCCTTGGGAATGTGTTGGCCCTGGTAACTATCGCCCTCGGGGGGTACATCCTTGAGAAGAAGTCCCGTGATGGAGGGGAAGATTCGGACTCCCTCTTTGATGACGGCTTGGAGGTACGGCAGAGTTGACGCCTCAGCGTTGGTGATGGGCGAACTGGGCCGTGCGTTTTCGATCTCGGTGCGGAGTTTGAAGAGGATTCGGGGGTTGGAGTAAACGTGGAAGAGAATCATCCGGATGGCAGTTGCTGTAGTCTCGGCGCCAGCCAGACTTTTGAGTTGAGCATGTCACTGTTAGCTTCATGTTCCATACCATCATCATCCGAGGTTGAACAAAGAAAAGAACATACAGTTGCATCACAGATTCGCTTTCCGCTTCTTCCTTGCTTAGACCATGTCTGATAAAAGATCCCAACATGTCCTGGTGGACCTCGCCTTCCTTGGGAGGATACCGTTTATCAACTGTCTCGTGTGCCAGCCTGGGAAAGAACCTGTCAGCCAGCACGTTGGTGCCGAGATGTGAAAGTCAACTCACCCCATAATCCGACCCATCCCAAAACTATCCCCCGCTTTAGGAAGATATTTCTTGAGCGTCTCCAGCGACAGCAGATGCATCAACCACGGGAACAGACTAAGCATGATGAAAAAGGGAAACCCCTCTGCCGAGGTCTTCAAATAGTCGTACATGTCTTTATCATTTTCGAGAAAGCCAATAGGATTCCCAAAGGCAATATCGCCACTAGCATCGGCCGTAAAATATTGCACTTTTTGCGAAAAGTCAAACGCCTTGGTCTCGGCTGGCGAAGAGATGTAGGATTCCTTGAGCAGCTTAACGAAGGCGATGAGATTTGCGTCGACTTTTTCCTCGAGGCCAACGATTTCCCTTCCAGAATACTGTAAGCCTCGGTAAGTGCTGTGCTTAAAGTCACATGTAATTTGAGAAGGAAAAAAAAAAACTTACCCCAGGTGCAAGCTTTTGCTTCAGCTGGGAATGCGCTTCATTGTCGCGGTATGAAGCGATATGATCCTTTTCCGGGTTGAAGCGAAAGGCCATGTACCAGACATTTCTCTTGTACTTTGAGCGAGGGGCTGCCATCCGACGCATGAAATCCGGGTCCGAGGTGAGGAGAACATCAGGGGCGACAACAACCATAGGACCTGTTTGAGGGGGTAAAAACTGTGAGTCATTTTGGACTATAAACACAACAGACCACACATAAGCGAGGGTCAGGATGGACATATAAGTACCTACCGTATTTCTCGCTGAGTTCTTGGTACTTGAGATGGACCTGGCCGGTCAAATGCCAGGCAATGAGCGGGATTCGGGACCATCTTGCCAGCCACGGTCCAGGAAAGTGTCTCAGACGGACATATCGATGCAGAGATTGGGCAAAGGATACGGCGATGAGGAGAGTGATAACCGATAGAAATGGCCGCGTCGTAGCAGCGACGGCGACGACCTCAACTGCCGCTCCGACGTCTGTGAAATTGCCTGCGAATGACATCGCGAGCCTCCCACCACTACCGTGAGGGTCTCGATACCATGGGCTTGGGACGGGGACGGGAACAAGGACGGGGACGGGAGAAGTGGGTTGCGGGATCGGAAGACACAATGAGCTGATGATTAAAAAATAAAAGCGGGAAAGACGTGGCGAAATCCCAACCCCTCTTTTCCGATGGCATTTCGGCCTATCCCAGCGAGGAGCCGTGGGATCGGGAGCGAGGGACGCAGGTGTGGCACGGAGTGAGAGACGCCATTCCCAAAGCGTCGGTGCGTGGGATCTCTTGCCCTGTCCCAGTTTTCGGCGTGCCGTGCCGATACGATTACGAGCATGAAAGACCAGGGGGCCTAATCCTGATTTGTCCAAAGTTAAGTGCTCTCGGCTGTTGTCTTGGTCCCTTTCCGGGTTACTGATCCCAACTTCAGGGGAAGGAGATAATTGACAAGCGTAAAATTACCCATCCATGAAGAAAGCTGGAAGTTACCTAGACGGCGCAAGGAAAATGTTATTTGAAGATTTGTTGTATCTGAGCAGTCTAACTAGCCAAATCGAATTCCACATGTTTCCTCAAAATAGTCCCGTCCTCATGTGTCAGCATGACAATGTCATGATGTCTGGTATCTAGTTATCCTGGTTAACACCCGGAGAAAATTTCCCTGCTTGTTTCTTTTCCTTTCTGTCCTCCTGTTGTGAGTTCCCATCTGTACTCCTCCTGAATTTTTCAACCAACGGCTGGCTCAGTGCGAGCAGGCCTGATTCCTCCCCCCTATTCGCTTCAGCCTCTGCATCTTTCCGTTCCTTCTCTTTGTCCTTACGCAACTTGGTCATCGCTTCAGCAGTCAGATCTTGCTTGAGAATCCGCTCGATGACATCCTTCTTGCGGGTACGACGATCACCGATCGAAATCAGGATACCCGCCGCAGCGTTGGTGGCGAGGGAGCAACACAGAACTGCGGTGGTCACGGCGGCAGGGCGGACCTCGTAGGGTATTCCGTATGTGCATGCACCGAGAGTGATTTGTAGACAGCTGTGCAGATCCAGGAGAAGGACAACAGTAACGAGAAGACGAAGGGGAAAGGCGTAATGGGTTTCGGTTTCGTGGGGCTTGTAGAAGGTGTGTGACTTGGCGAGCTTGCTCTGGTGATGGAGCAAGACTGCCTGTTCCTTTTCCGAGAGAACGGGAAAGTAGGTGTCTTGTTGACTTGGGCGATTCGCTTCAAGGTCCGAAGTCTCCGAGTTGGCGTTCCTCTCGGCCGTGGGGAGATCGTTGTGGTCCTTGAGATTTGGTAGCAGAAGCTTCTTTCGCAGTTTCCACGTTTTTCGATCTGCAAACATATCAGTCGGCTGCTCTTTGATGCTTTTGCAAGCCCAGGTCGTCACCTACGGTAATGCGCCACATAGGCCATATGCACGGTATCGACGGCCCGCCATGGAGCAAGGCCGACACCAACCACGTTGAACAGCGCAACCTGCAGAGCACATGCCCGGTTAGCTTGACACCTAGCATCGAATCCTGGCTCTTAACTCACCAAAACATAGTCGATAACATTGATAGCATATAATTGCTTCTCTCCCACATAGATCCAACCGATGAGGAAGAGAACCCAAGCCAATCCAAAAAGGGTAATAAGTGAGGCGTAAAGCGTAACAAGAAACCCCAGCGGTCTCTTTGCATATTTCCCAAAGGCTTTCAGTTGCTGCTTGACCTTTGAGCGGCGGGAGTGTAGCATATGTCGAACATAATCATTGAGAAGTTTGATGTCTTCGTCTCTCCAGCCTTCCAGAGTGACATCGTCGGGAAGGATGGCGTATTGGGTGTCAGTCAGCACCGACGACATGCTTGGAGCTCTTCGTACTGAAGCTTGGTCTTGTTGCTCATGCTGGCCTTCGGAGACGTCTTCAGAGGAGGCTGGGAAAGTTCCCGGCATAGGATGAAGATGCGAGAGGTCATATGTCGGTCGCCGATTCACCCACCTGCCCAGCGAGGGCACAAACAGTGAGTTTTGGACATTGGTGATGGATGACAAGGTGGCAACCTCGGGATCTGCCAATTGTGTGAGAAGTGGGAGCCGCAGATGAGAAGTTGGGGAGACATACCGATAACGTCAAGAAAATCCACAATTCTATCATCGTAACAATCCTGATCACGGCGCGGTGAGTGGGAGTTTCCAGCCACGGTTTGGCGTCGCCGGCCTAAGAGACGGTGAAGGGCGCCCGGGTTCTTGGTATCAACAACGGCTACAACTTGTTCGGATCCATGACCATCACCATTCGGAACAACAACAGCTGCGGCTTCTGGTAGCGATGGGAGTGGCTTTTGCGTTGCGGGAGCCCCATTTTCTTGGCTCGCCGAAGAGAATTGCTGGGGTTCTGAAGTTGAACGTCGCCTGCCAGTTGAAGCCTGAGTGTTTGCCGAGTTTGCAGCTGCCTGTGGTGGGATGTTTTGCAGACGACGGAGTCTGATAACTGATTCATGGCGGTTGAGCGGTCGAAATTGGACCTGGCGGGCAGGATTGCTGACACCCCGGTGCCTCGATCCGGTCTCCTGTGGCGGTCTTGGTACTTCTGGCGGTCGCTCTGATACTGGAGTCGGTGGGGTCATGTCTCCTTGCTGGGGAGCATCGCTGGGCGTGGCATGTGATTGTACGTTCGGAGCTGGTCCAAAGTATGATGCATCGCCGTTGCCATGGCCTAACTGATCAGAGCGGTTTGCCTCCATCGCGGCGGGTTTGATCTCCGGATTAGGTGATTCTCAACATTTGCTTTCTTGGGCACTGTTTTTGTTTCGTTCGCCATGGTCGTGCCTGGATTTGGGTACTGACGTCATGGGCTGGTGTGATGCGGTGGCTTGCGCCATCGTAATTGTTAGTCCGCGTTATTTGTCGTGGGGGAAATTACCGCGGGCCGTCATCCGGGCCTAGCGCTTGGCTCTGATTCGGCATTCGAGGATGCCCCACTGTTGCGTGGCACCAAAAAAAACCAGGCCACATGCAAAAATTCGCGGATAGCAATGCGTCAGCCGCGAATCGAACGCGGGGCCCATCGAATTGACACTCAATCAGAGCATGGCAACGATGGATTTTACCACTAAACCACTGACGCTTCTTATGTTGATCACGTGCTTGGATGGTGCAGTAGCTTCACAGAAGTTTCCGTTGCACGCGCTGCAAAAACCTGCGCCAATCGCAAGATTCCAGGTGCCTCAGGTAGCAGCATGCGTTGTGTTAACGCGACCAAGATATCTGTCTGGTTTGAACTCCCATCTCAAGTCCATCGACAGAACACTCCGGTGTACACGCATGCAGCCACGGACACCGTTGCATGAGGCACCGGCATGGAAGTCAGAGATTTTGCCACCCTTTCGCCCTGAATCATCATCGCCGACTCGCATCCCCGAATTTACCAGACAACACCGTCACAGCGCCCGATCAATGCAAGTCATGTTGATGTGGGGATCAGGCCAACCTTCCCAGAGTATCCTTTGATCAACTCTGATCATCAACTTATCTATTCGATGCACCGAAGTCCTTGTAGAACCCCTGCCGGAGACATGCACAGAACCGCAGGGCCGGTTCTGAAGGTCGGTTATGGAGGTCGGCTCTGGGGGATCGGCTAGAGGATTCGCGATTGGGATGAAGCTAATCGAGATCCGGGCATCGTCGCTTTGCAACCCTACCACGGACATCTAAGCAGCCTGCTTAACCTGCATGGACCGAAACGGCACACATCCATATCGTTGTGGCGGGCGTGCAGGGGTCCTTGGCGAAAATGCTGTAAGGAGCGTTCGGGGCACAAGCTGCCCTGTTCCAGCATTAATGGTAAGCCGCTCCGAGTTAATAAGGATGTTTCCTAACCCGAGAGATAGAACCGAGCCCCCGGGTTTAATTAGGCATGAGGTTGGGTAGGGTAAACTTATTACGGCTGGGGCCAGCCAAGAACCGTTGGCCGAGATTGGTCACCGATGACTGGCGGATTAACAGTCTTGCAACTTTGCGAGTCCCCCCTGTTGTCATCCACTCTCTTAACGACCACAAGAACAGAGACATCCACAACCTGTCTGCTTATTAGCAAGTATGGCCGGGGCCGTCTCCGGGCGGGCCGATATCTCTAGATGCCGACTGGTGCGCGAATTTGTACCTGCGTCATGAATTAGCTCGTTGCGGGAGTTGGCGATAGATGGTACGCTGGCAAGCCGCCTATGCCGATTTTGGTGCGGGGGGTTAATATCCGGGTTGGAGCTTGGCCACCTTGGCCCATGATACCCGGACCGCCCAATACCACCACGGCCGTTGGCGCCGGTTGGGGAAACAGCGGAAAACGGAGACTCGGGCCCATTTCGCCTTCTTGGCTGTCCTGATTTCCTCGCGGAGCCCAACGGCAGTGTGTCGTCCGCCAATCGTCGATCGTATCCAGATAATGAGAACGGCCATCTTGTCGTTCCGGGTTGATGCGGAGGCGGCCCGGGGAAGATGAACATGGGCCATGGCACCCACTCGGCGGGCTCTCGATGCGTGGTACTTAAAGTCGCGGATACCCTCCCTTTGGGTTTGGGAATCGACAGCTTCGCCCGTGCCAACTCCCTGGGACCACGACAGCAAATATGGCACCAAAGGTTACCCTCGTCGGCCTGGCCGCCCTGCTCGCGGGCATGGTCAGCGCCCAGAAGCCCGGCCCTTCCAAGGAAGTCCACCCCAAGCTGATCACGCAGCGCTGCAATAAGGACGGCTGCAAGCCCGCGACCAACTACATTGTATTGGACTCGCTCTCGCACCCCGTGTACCAGGCCAATTCAAGGAGCCACAACTGCGGCGACTGGGGCCAGAAGCCCAATGCCACGGCCTGCCCGACGGCCGAGGCCTGCGCCGAAAACTGCATCATGGACGGCATTCCCGACTACAGCGAGTTCGGCGTCACCACCAGCGGATCGAGCCTGCGCATGCAGCAGCTCCTCAACGGACGCCTCGTCACCCCTCGTGTCTACCTGCTCGACGAGACGGAACAAAAGTACGAGATGCTCAAGCTCACGGGCATCGAGTTCACCTTTGATGTCGAGGCCGCCAAGCTGCCCTGCGGCATGAACAGCGCCCTGTATCTCTCCGAGATGGCTGCCGACGGCGCCAAGAGCGGACTGAACAAGGGCGGTGCCTACTACGGCACCGGCTACTGCGATGCCCAGTGCTTCACTACGCCCTTCATCAACGGCGTCGCAAACCTCGAGGGCAAGGGCTCGTGCTGCAACGAGATGGATATCTGGGAGGCTAACTCGCGCTCCTCCCACATTGCGCCGCACACGTGCAACAAGACGGGTCTCTACCTCTGCGAGGGCGAGGAGTGCAAGTTTGAGGGTGTTTGCGACAAGAACGGCTGCGGATGGAACCCCCGCCGCGTCAATATCAGCGACTACTACGGCAACTCGGACGCCTTCAAGGTCAACACGCAGCGCAAGATGACCGTCATCACTCAGTTCCCCACCGGCCCCGATGGCAAGCTCCAGTCTATCAAGCGCATGTACGTCCAAGGCGGCAAGCTCATCGACGCCCACACCGTCACCGCCCCTGGCCTCCCCAATGTCAATGCTATGAACGACGCCTTCTGCAAGGCCACTGGCTCCCGCCGCTACATGGAGCTCGGCGCAACCGCCGGTATGGGTGATGCCATGACCCGCGGCATGGTTCTGGTAAGTCTTTTGTCTCTTCTCAAGCACCACCAACATCAATAGGTCAACAATGATGCTAACCTCGATGACTTTAGGCCCTGAGCATCTGGTGGGATGAGGGCGGCGGCATGAAGTGGCTCGACAGCGGTGAGGCCGGTCCCTGCAACCAGTGGGAAGGCTTCCCGGCCAACATCACCAAGGTCGAGCCCAACCCCGAGGTCACCTTCTCCGATCTCCGGTGGGGCGACATTGGCACCACGTACAAGGACAAGCTGAGCGGCGCGTCCAAGTGCAAGAGGCATCTGCATTAGAGGGATACATGTAAGCACCGGGGGGGGGGCTTTAATGTCTTGTACTAAATGCTTGTGCAAATAATATCTTTTTGTCCAATTTTGGTCATGGTGAAACTCGTCCCTCGTGCATGTAAGACTCTATTGAGTCTTCTCTCAAGGGTCATATGCATGCACTTGGGGGTACAGACTTGTCCAGAACCACAAACGTGAAAACCGTGGTCAATAAGGTCGACAATGTAGATTCTAGAACAAATGGCTGGCAACATATGGTCAGGTTTTGCAAAGTGCAGTTAGTGTCACACAGGGTTGACTTTCCAACATATTGTGTCTGCGACCAACACCGGATTTGATTGAGATGCCCATACCACTAACATCGCTCAGTATGTAGCCCGACATAATTCATGTGCCAAGATGGTCACATGCACCCAAACATGGCAGAGTCGATTCTGGGTTGCCCATCTGGATCCGGAAAGCTTCCAGTCATGGACGGGGTTACCACCAATTAACTGGGCCCAAACGGTGGTTGGCTGATGCCACACGGTAATGATTTCGCGAGTTTCCGCGATGAGCTCATCAACCTGGTTGTTGGATCGCAGCTGGGGAAATCATTCGTCCCTGCCCGCCGGACTGGAACCCGAGATTTAGCGGGAATTATGGCTTGGCAAACTGGCTGTTACGGTGCTAACAGATCCACGCATTTTTTTAGCCCAGGCATGATAGCGCTGCATCCCGAAGCGGGGCAACCAAGCTGACTGATCAGGCCATGGTCGGATCACCGTCGTCGTGCGATGGTGCCTCCAGAGCTTCGCCATCATGCCACCATAGGATTCTGTCATGCGACCTTGGACAATATCTGGCCGATAAGCTCACCGCAGCTGAAAATGACACTGTTGGGATGAGTTGGAATTTTTGGTTTATTAACCAGGTCATCTCCTGCTTTTTTCTTCCAGTGAAAACACCATCGACCATTGCAAAAGAGACAACCAAGCCTGTGTTTACTCTCAATCTCCTCTCAATCAAGCCAAGTCAACTCGACTCCTGTGTAACAAGTACCTACCTATCTACGTACCTTCCCACGCAGCTCAACAACAACAAACTTTTTAAAAAAAAAATCGTACCACTCAAAATGCAAGCTATCACTGGACTGAAAGCTTCCACCAGGTAATTTCAGTCCATGCACAATAACCTGAATTCTGGTAGTCAGCCAAGTTGCTAACTTTAGTCATGTAGAATGGCACCCACTGTCATACTTCCTGGACTTGTTGTCGCCGGAGCAGGTAAGACTTCCCATCCTAGACTCAAGTCAGCGACTGGATGGAGTACAGTAATAAGCAATACTGACTTGCAACCTATCTCACCAGTCTACGGTGTCGCCAGCTATGTCCGCTCGCAGCTGATACAAGAGTCCAGCACCATGGACCGCATGTTTGCGAAGCAAAACACACCACGGGTCTTGGAGGCGAGGAAAAAGAACTTTTTGATCGAAACGGAGGGGGAGCCGAGGAAGACACCATATAACTTTTTGAACTGGTCAAAATATTAAAGTGGTAAGGGGTGATGGGTTGGTTTCGCTTCGAGTACATATTTGGTAGGATTATTTACCTAGGGATACCCAATGGGAGTGACATTTGACAAAAGTAAACTTTAGCCTGCCTGAGATACAACCAAGGTGAAATAATCCTGCAGCTTTGCGGTTTTGGTTCATTGGAGATGTGTCAGCTTAAAATCTCAGCAACAACGTGAATGGCTCAATCAGTGTACTCGTTGGAATAACCCCCAGCAGTAGCTTGGAGTGCGTAAGGCGGGTGTCCTACGAGCAGCGCGCTCATTAAACCAAACCAGGCAAACGGCGCCCTATATTTGCCTGAATTTGTAGGGGAAAAAAAAAGTTAGGTATTTAAGTTAATCTAGTAGAGAAAATAAGGTTATTTATTAGGCTTGCGCCAAATATCAACTTAAATATTAGTAATAATTATTAACAAGTATGGATTTCTTAGGCCTCCCTTTATATAAGGCCATTTTATCGATGAAATCTTATTGATAAGAAGCTTTAACTATTCTTAGGTTAGGTAATAGCCAGAGATAATACTTAACATAGCACGAACCAACCTTATCAATAAAAAGCTCGGACTATTCTAAGGTTAGGTAGTAGCCAAAAATGGTACTGCCCGGGGTCAAAACCAGTATTATATAAAACCTACCTCCTACAATATTAATCAAATATTGCCAAATCCAGGCAACTAAACACAAATAAATAAAAAAAGAAGGATTTGCCTGGAGTTTGACTCTTTTTTTGCGAATTTATCTAGCCGTTTGCCGGGTTTGCCGGGTTTATCGTAGCGTTCGTCTGGCTTGGTGAGCGCGCTGCCGACGAGCCGACGAGGTTGGCAGACTCGACCAGTGTCACGCCCTTCTTGTACTTGCTTGGCCCAAGGTCTAGGAGCCGCGTTGAGGACTCCTTTCTCCCTATCGGGGCACATTTGGCGTGGGAAGAGAGGCTGTCGGTGATCCACTTGCGGATGATACGCGCGCGGGCTTGAATACTGTTGTCCTGCGTCCACCAAAAGTTTCGGTCTAACAGGTTGTGTCAGGAGAGTCGCCATGATGGGTAAGAATGGATCGCCAGACCTTTTCTGCCTCGAGAGCGCCTTCCTTCCGTTTGGCCCCTATGGAGCGCAATTCCACGAATTTGCCTCTGCGACCTAGCCAATGGAACTCGGGCAGCTGAAACTCATCTGCAGGTGTCCGCGACCGGCCGAGGGCTAACTTCGTAAACGGCAGTTTGCATCACACGCACCACGAAGGCATTGTCGTGAGCGAGTCGCCCGCGGATGGCAAGTGCGGAAATGTAATTTCCTCGACGGCTTTTCACATCGCAAACGAAAAATCAGATGCTGCCCACTAGGCACTTTACATTTGAAGAGGTCTGCGAGAACCAGCAAGTCCCGTGGCCATGGAGTGAGGTTCCGCTACCGATGCGGTGCTCGCGGGCGAAATGAGATCCGAATACTATTTCCCGAGGATATCTCACCTTTTCATCCGTTCAGAAGAAGTCTGGAGAGCTCGCATGCCATTGGAACGACCGAAATCCGCCTAGCACGATAGATCTTCTTACCGGTGAGACTCTTTCTACACTTGTTACCATCCATTATCTAACCCGCTGTTTGCCTTGGGGTGCGGGTGCTCTCCACTAAAGCGTCAGATTTTGCCTATGTTCACAAATCGGCGGTAGCCTGATCCCCTTCCCCAACAATTCTCTAGGAAATACTGCAGCATGCGCGTCACTTCGATGTGCCTTCACGGCAACAGTCGCCCATCTTCTCATTAGACCTTTCTTTAATCCTCTTCGTCGGAAAAGAAGATCTCTTTCCAAAATCTTGATGGGAATGCAAGCGGGGCTTGTCCGGGAATTTCCGTTCCAATGCAGACGATCACATCCTCAGTGAGGCGGTATCAATTGATGCTTGGCGAGCTGAACAGCTGTTTATTGGCACATTCAGGCGTCGATTGGCTCAACCAGCATCACGGGATGCAACATCGTGCATATGGCAGAACGAAATAGGCATCGGTGCGCCCAGCCACCCGCTGTCAGTCGATTGGGTGCAGCTGGATCCATCTCCCAACACCCACACCCCACCGCCAGCAAACATCAACAGCACAGCAACAATCATGGACCCTCAATCCACGCCAGTCGACGAGATCTGCCGTTTCGACGGCAACCCCGACCTGTACGGTCTGGGCATCCGCAGCGGCGTCTACATCACGGCCTTCGCGACGGCCATCGCCCACGCTTTCGAGCAGGAGGCGGTCTACGAGCTCTGCAAAGTCGCCGGCCTCTTCCAGTTCGCCGTCCTCGTCGCCCTCGTGCGCGAGACCGTCACCAACCCCGACCTGTACGCCGTCGAGGCCCTCGTCACCTACATCTTCTCGCTGGCCTCGCTGGCCATCAACCCCATGCAGGTGATGCGCCTAGACAGCCCCGGTGACACCGCGGACCAGGACCAGGACCGGGCCCGGGACCGAGACCGAGACAACAAGCGACTAAACCTGCTCGAGCGGCACACGTCCCCGTCGCTGCTGCCCGTCCTCAGGCAGCTCACCGTGCTCGCCATCGACGCCTACCAGGCCTGGTTCTGGTGGGTCGGCCTTGACCGGCTGCGGCGCCTGCCCTGCGCCCGGACCGACACCTTCTTCTTCGTGCGCGCCGACATGTACGGGTCGTTCCGGACCTTCGGCAAGGCCTTCTCCATCTTCATGCTGGTGTTCGTCGTCGTGATACTCAGCCTCATGCTGGCCTTCCGTCGGCGCAGGGTCGACAAGCAGATCCCGGCCGACGCCCGGCCTATGATGGGGTTGGTAACCGCGCCCGGGAAGCTCATCGGGTTCGCGTTTCCCATCTCCATGGTCGTGTCCGCCGTGGAGCTGACGCTCAAGTGGAACAATGTCCAGGGGGTGAACAGCATCGATAGCGCGGGGCAGTTGATACCGCTCATCTTGGGGATCGGTACGTTCATCGGCTTGGTGCTGAACTGGGAACGCCCTTTTCGGAACGCTTTGGTGCACGAGGAAGCTGCCGAAACTGCCCCCTAGTCGCCTTGGTTGCCGAGTGTTTTGGTGCGTGGACAGGGTCTCGAGCGGACAGTAGTGTCAGTACGTACATGTGGCACTTGCCCCGTCAAGAGCGATTCTGCCTTATTGTCCTGCCCAGCCAGTGACCAAATCCGCGCGAGCGCTTTGTTCTGCGTTGCGGTCTACGCTGGGCTCGCACTTTCTGTCTCTTTTACCTAATGGCAGATTTAATCATGGTATGGTCCATAAATAAATGCCGGACGGTCGTCAAACAGTACGGCTATGGCTCCCTCCGTTGGCAATTATAATCCGTTCCTCCTTTCTAGCTTGGTCTCTTATCATAGGTGCGTGGTGCCTTAATAACAATGCCGGAAATGTTGGTATCAATCTTAGTTAGGTCGTGCCCAGTTTCCATGACAATAAAACCCGCCAGCCCAGCCTTAGTTGATATACACCTGTGACTAAAGTATCATGTAGGAACGGGGAGCGGAGCCCCCGACGGAACACGGCCCATAACCTGCTCAAACATTGAAGAGGAAAAAAACCACTATTTCCACTGCCAGCCTTTGTTGATGTAATGGCAGCTCGGCAGGAGGGAATGGTGTAGTTGTACCTGGCGTTCTCCCAGGACATGAAAGGGGGTCTGGTGTACACTGGTCAGCGAGGTGGATGAAAGGGAAAACAAAAAAAAAGAACGGTTACCGTGGCCCAGATGTCGTCCGGGTAGGCCTTGTCCGTGGTGTGTCACCCGTCGTGGTTGATCTTGAACCCACACCGGCCTGCGCCTGTTAGAAGTCTCCCAAGTTTTAGTAGGAAAAAAAAACTCACGCGTTGGCTGGGATCCAGGAGAATTGGATACCTTGCTTCAAATCGGCAACGTTGTTTCGCTGCAAGCTCGGGGGCCCTCCCAGGTCTGGTAGGCTCGACACTAAGAAGACGCAA
>Ga0247763_1001390_pt1 | contig 13841 bp, 12 predicted proteins | sample UWRJL141409B4_FD_179926 | JGI IMG/M metagenome (GOLD analysis project Ga0247763, IMG submission 179926) | Plant litter microbial communities from Arlington Agricultural Research Station in Wisconsin, United States - UWRJ-L141-409B-4 | ecosystem: Environmental > Terrestrial > Plant litter >...
ATTCTCGAGAGTGGCGCCGAGTTCAAACTGTGAATAGTTGCGCCTAGCCGCGGCGGCGATGCGCACGCAGCCTCTGGTTGGGCCACGGGTTAGGGTTCTGACAGCTGGCATACAGGGGGGGGGGGGCGGTAGCAATAGAAAAAGGGGGGGTCGCATCAGAAATTCTCTTGTAAAAGCTCTTTCAGACCCTAGATCAGTGCATATCATTTCCTGTCTCGCACGGAAAGAGGTGCACCCACCACACCAAAATCTCAGGCAATGCTGCCCAAGTTCCCCCCCAGAACCCAAAAATCGCCAATCACGGCTCTCGACCTCCCCAGCCTCGTCGAAAATCATTGGTAGCGTCTGCTGCGTACGCGTCGTTCCCGAGCAAGGTACACAGCTGTGTACGCTGGTGTGCAAACTAATCCAGATTGATCACCTTGTGGGGTCCGGAATTGCCGTGATTGGCCTCCCCGCGGCTGTCGACCGAGTCGGGATAATGATTCCGATGCCGGCAGATACAGAACCACGAGCCCCTGAGCTCCAGGCTCCAGGCTCCAGTCTCCGGGTTCCAGGCTCCCCAGGGCTTTTCTCTCGAGTTTCTTCCCCGATTCCCTCTGCTCCCCTCGGACGCTTGGTGTGTCAAGACCAAATGGCAAACCCCGAACTCGCCATGGCATCTAGCAAAGAAGAGAAGAGTGAGAGGTACCGAGGAGATGGGCAAAGCGTCAAGATCATCGAGTCGGACGATGCCAATCGCACTTCCTTCAAGTGGCTCAAGCGAGAAGCCCGAGGTAAGACTCTCGGTGCCAAAGATGTGCAATGCGAGCAACTAACAATGCGATGTGCAGGCTCTACGTATTCTAGCTACACCCAATTTTCCGACAGGCCGGCTTGCTCGTTCGATTTCGGATCCAATGGATACACGGCATCTTGCAATCTTGGGGGAGAGCTCTGCCAACTCACCATCCCATCCCAAAAAGAAGGAGTAATTACGGCGCGGGGAGCGGACAAGCACTCTCTCAGCGCCCTGATCGCTTCAATGCAGAGGTACACGAGCAACGCCTTTACCTTCGGCCTTAAGTTGGCGTCAATTGCTCCGCCCCAGGATTCCACTGCAACCACTGTCAAGCAAGGTTCAGTCGTCGAAGATTCCAAGGACATCACGACCAAGCAAGGCTCTGCTGCCAAAGTGCCCGAGAAAATCATAGTCGAGCAAGGCCCTGTCGTCGAACGCGGGGCCTTCAACTATCGGTGGCCATTCCACGAGACCATTCTCGTCGACCCAGTCAGCGAAATAGAGGGCGGTACATGCGCTCTGTTCTCCTTCATCAAAGAAGATGTGCTCTACCAGGTCATGCGGCTGGAGCAGGAGTGCCGGCCCGAGGCTGAACAATGCCTCAACACCAAATTCCCTGTGTCTTCTCGAATCCGCCTCAGCGTTAGCCCTCCGAAGTCCTTCACCGCGTTCCCGGGACTAACTACAATGGCATCAACTCAGTTTGAGGCAGAGCTCTACCGCTTTGTCCGCGGGAGCATCGAGCCCAAGTTGGTCGAGCGTTTCTCGGGGCTGGCTGACTGCGAGGTCGAGGTGGAAATTGACGAGACAAAGTGTAAAACAAAGCCGGACTCGGTCATATTCCTGCTAGCCATGAGGGTCTACGAGAAAGAAACGCCTCCCCGAACAATGCTCCAACCTCTCACGTCGGAAGAGATATTCGCTTGGACCGGCGCCGATCCGTCGAGCTCTTGGGCGACCGGGGCCATGTGGGAAACCATCTTCTTCCGCCGTGAACACAGAACAAACTGGACCTCCGAACTCAGCGAAGTCAACCTCGTTGCCCGCTGTCTTCAGAGAATCCTGCACGTTGATATTGTCCCCCAAGGGCCTGTGAAGCCGGGAAAGAAGCGTCCACTTGCTTTGCTCAGCAACATTGTTCTCGGGGCCGAGCTTGACTGGCAGGCTTTGTTGTAAGTCTTCCCTCTTGCCACCGTCCCAAAGTCGTTCGCGCGATGCTTACGGTTTGGTTCTTTAATTAGCTGGAAGGTCCGCTTTCTCTCCAAGGCCAAGGAATTCCTTGATAGACAGAGGGTATTTGAGTGCTCACCCAACCCCAAAGCCACAAACATCCGTGACAACGAGGGACAGTCGACCGCTAGTCCCGGCCGGCCCCAGAGTCCCCAACGCAGACCGTCTTTGCTTGATGTGGAATTCGACAGCGGCGGGGAAATTCTACGCATCCACTCCGATCTTATTAAAGATGATATGGGGCGGATCCTCTCCTTCATATGTCGCTTCCTTGAGCCGGCGAGTGAAGCCGAGGATTCACCATTTCTCGACTCCGAGGGGCAACAATACAGAAACAAGAGCTCGCATTACTACGTCATGATCACAATCTGGTTTTTAGTCAGCAACGGCGTAACTCTGCCTCAAGGGAGCGTCAACACACTGGTGAAGCAAGGGTCGCGGCTAGCTAAGATGGTTCCGGATGACAACTCTCACTTTGGCCAGGACGAAAGCGCCAAGACTGCGCTGCTCAAGTGGTACTATTACAATTCCATCCTGAGGCTCGTCGATTCGGGCTTCCTTCATTCCTCCTGGTGTGTCGAGAGCACAGACGCTGTCGCCAGTAAGCGGCTGCTCAACGACAAGGTTCGGAGGTTGAGGAGGGCGGCCAAGGTGACGTTGGCCGCCGCGGTGTCCTCCAAGAGACCATATTCCCCGCGTGACGAGATTGTGGACAGGCTGGCATTCCTCGAAAGCGAGCTCGGGCTGGATGAATACGAGGCTCAGATCAGCTTTCTGGCAACGAGTCGAATTCGAGGGCGCGCCTTCACCAAGTCAATCAACCCGGGTTACTTGGACTACGGGAAAAAGGGCGACACCAGCGCGCCATGGGAGACATATTCGCTATGCCATCACAGTCGCCTAGTCCTTGCGGATAGGGATCGCCACAGCATTTCCGACCATTTACCAGGTATCCAAGAGATGGAGGTCTATAGAGCCAAGCTGTCCCTTTTCCTGACGACCGATGCATCGCTCATCCCCTGTTGGGACAGGAAGAGTACGGCGAGCTGTGAAGCCTGGCTTCACTCTGAACCTACGGCGGTTCTGGCCACTACGCTTCTGGATATTTATATCAAAGACATGGAAATGTCGAGCCAGGAGCAGGTCAAACCAAACTGCAAGCCAGAAGTCCCCTCTTCACTGAGACAACAACCTGACCTTGACGGCGACCGACGAATCAATTGGCAATCTTTTCGACCACCGAGACGCTATCACCCCCCGGACGTTGCCCAATCTTTGCAAGACACCCCTCACAAGTACCACGAGTCCATGATGAAGCTCATCCGCATACCCAACAACATGAAAGCCTTGTGGGAGACGAAGCATAGTGAAGGGGGTGAATGGAGCGTCCAACGTCTCAGAAAATCCGGGGTGGCTGACAAGGTGTCTTTGCTCGATATCATGGCCTTTGACCCTAACATTCAGGACACAAGCCCAAGAGTCCTGGGTCGACTCGGCTCCTACAAAGCTGTCGATTTCGACGACTGTGATACCCCCGGGAAACCCCCCTCACTCCAGCCATGTAAACCGGAGAAGGCGAAGGAGGAGGGGGAGCAAGACCCTCAGCAGAAAAAGGAAGTGGAGGATGCACTCGCCAAAAGTGTGAGTACCTCCCTATCTTCTGCCTTCCCCCTCCCCCAATTCACAAGACTGAAACCTCACCATTAGCTCTTGAGACAAGGAGTCCAACACCGCATATTGTAAGCTACCTCCAATCCACAATATTCTTACCTTTCTGACCCCCCTACAAGGATCACCCCAAAAGTGTTCCCCGACCTCGTCGAGACATTGGTCTTTGTCATCCACCCCGAATCCGTCGACTGCCTAGCCAACCATCTTCTGGGCTTATCCCGTTTCTCCTGTCACGCCGATGAGCCGTGGCTCGCCCGGATCACCCTCCGAAGCTGGCATCTAGCGGATGCCGAGCCTATCCCAGCCTCCGAGACCGACCTGGGCTGGGCCAACTCAAAAAGGGAGGACGATCCGATCCAGCTGCCTGAACAGTTCGAAATGGCCCTGGAGAAACTCGACCTAGCTAAGTATAAGGAGCATCTGAAAAACCCCAAGCGAATCGTCCTGGCGCTCTCGTCCCTGGTCATTTCGACGAATCCGTTTGGCGACTTTAGCAGGACGTCCATCGTCTCGAATATTATCCCGGGACCGAAGCTCCGATATGCTGGCGGCAAGGCCCAAAACCTGTGGCGGATGTTTGTTCATCAGCCGCAGACGGGGCGGTGTCTTGTGTTTTTGCTGTTCCTGGGACTGTTGGCGCAGGAGATTGAAAAGCAGTACATTGATGCGGCAGGGCATTTGATTGGCAATTGGAATCTAAAGGTGAGTTGCCTACCTACTCCCAACCCGATATTCTCCGTCTCTCTCCATTTCTCTTATATCCTTGCCTACGAAACACAAAGACCCTCCTAACTGGAGCAGGACAACGTTTTTGGGAATAAGGTCGACATCTTTGAGGGCAAGTATCCGGCCGAGACTCTAGAGTTCATCATGTGGCGTCTGGAGTCTCTGCACAAGTTACAAAAGAGCCTTGATGAAACAGTCGAGGCCGTCTCGTCTGCCAAGTCCAAGCTGCTTGCACAGATTTATGACAAGGTGCGTATGAATACCCCCCCTTATTCTTGTTTCACTGGACATAGTCTAAGCTGATCTGAATTCCTCATCAGAACACAAACAAACGCAGCAAGGCCTTGGAGAAGGCCTGTCAGGAAGTAACCGAGGTGTTTGAAAGCAGGTTCCTAGCGCTGGAGGCTGCCAAGATGAGAATCCATCACACAGTTGATCTGAATCGCCGACAGAGGGATGATGTAAGTTATCTTGAGAATGTATGGTAGCTTGGCAAGTCTGACCAAAATTATCCAGACATCAACCATCTTACAGTTCTATGAGAACCAGAAAGCTTATGACCAGAATAGGACGATCGAAAAACTTACGTACCTAACCATCATGTACCTCCCAGCGGCTCTCATGGCTGTATGTCTTCCCGCACTCTAAGCCCGTCGGTGTTTTGCACCCGCTAACCTTTGACTGTGTTACCTCCAAGGCCATCTTCGCCATCCCCGACGAGCAAAGCGTCGTGCAAGAAGGCATGGGCCTCGGCTGGTTCATCTTCGCCATTACCATCTTGCTCACATTCACTGCTACCGTCGCGGTACAGCTGCCGCGAATCATGGACATCTTCAAGCAGAGAAGCCAAGGTTCCCGGCCAGTCCACGATCCTGGTCCCGACCCGACAGAAGGGGGCTCGGGACGGCCGTCACGAGGTACCACAATACTTGGGCGATTGGTGTCTGGACAGGGAGATACGCAGTCTAATCGGAGTGAGGATGTGGAGCGTTTTGGTGAGGAATACAAGCCACCAAACCGTTGATCTCGAGCCCTTTTCGATCGTCCAATCACAGGACCTGAACGAGATGGGATCTCGGGCGGACAGAAAGGGGACCAATGAGACATTCGCTTCACCCCGAATACCTATCAGATTATTTTGTTGCGGTTTCAGTTTTTCAGGTGCGAATTATCCAACCATGGGCGCGCACATGCCCAGCTCGCCGACCCTGAGGAAGGACGAAGCGTGGGCTTCCCCGCCTCACCCTCTATGCCATGAGTCACATCCGTCTCCTGGGGGTAAAGCCTGGTTATCACATTATATGCGAGATATGGATTTTGATTGAACGAAAACCCGCCGACTCCCAGAGGTTGTGGAAGATATTGGGTATCAACGCATTTTACACCGTTGAGCAGGCGCATTGGGTTGGTCAGGGTGGAAAATACACAACTGTGTACCGAATTTTATTGGCCGATCCCCCCTCTTCATCGCCCCGGAAATTTGTGACAAGGTAACCAAATCTGCGACTTGTAACAATGCCGAGACCGAAAGCATGTGCTGGTTGGGGCTCAGCTCAACCTGAGGCTGCCTTGGGTTCTTCGAACCCTGTTGATGAACCCCCTCCATGTTACAAATACCCACCTTGATGGACAAGCTTTGGGTCAAATTTTTGGAGGGATTCCTTCTCGTCGGATTAAATTGACTCTCACTTGGCATCATAGTTTATTCCAACGCCAAAACCTAGTTTGACGACGATGAGCAACCGAGGAGGATTCTGGCGATATCGGAAGGTAGGAGAAGAATCCGGCGAACTTGGGGTGCTGTAGTAACTCTTATCGCGATTAACCATAAGGGTCTCGATCAAGTCGCAGGTCGATTCTCGCCATGGTTCTTCCCGGGCTATAACACCAACGCCTGTACTCGCAGAGACAGGTCGTGTAATACCACTCTCACCTCCGCCGTTACCGCCAACTCCCTCGGCCCAGCCTGCCGATACCAAGCTTGTGCGAGTACGGGATCGATTTCCCCCTGAAATCCCGCAAGCGGCTCTTCCCCAGCCACCAGCAGGGGACGGGGACGAGCTGGTAGAGGATAAGGGCGTTATTAAGGAGCTGGAGGCGAAAATCGAACGTCAAAGTGAGCTCTTTAAGGCCTGTAAGTGCTGGCGATATTCACTCGGAGACCTCTCTCCTGTCGCTCCTAGCTTACCCAGATAATACGCTGACACCATGTCTTGTAGATAACGAAAATCAGTCCGCCGCCTACGCCAAGGCCCTCCGGCTCCTTAACGAGCAGATCAAGGAGCACGAACTCGAAAATACCTCCCTCCAGACTAACATCTCCAACCTGAACAGTACGACGCAGAACCTTAACGCGAAGATCGAGACCCTTAACCGAGACAACAAGAACCTTCTCGCCAAGCTCTACGCGTCCGAAAAAGTACTCGAGTCTACCGCGGAAGGGTAATCCCGCCTTACTACCGAACTCGAAAACCTCTACAAGACGCGTACCGCGCTCGAAGATAAGGTTAGTAACCTCGAGAGTACCGTCGAAAGCCAAAAGACTACCATTATCCACACCAACAGCGCGAACCACGACCTCGAGACCCGACTCCAGACCGCCCTCGCCCGCGCTGCCAAAGCCGAGGCCGATCTCGAGGGAACCTCTAAGCAAGCCGAGACAGATAAGAAGACCCTCCAAGACCAACTCGACGAATCTGCCAGATAAGCCTCCTCGGACAAGCACTCCCTCCAATCAAAACTCGACACCACCACTACCACCCAACTCGACCTCACCACGTCCCAGCTGTACCAAATCCAATCCGACCAAACCACCCTCCAACACCGCCTCTCCGCCCTCGTCACAGAACGCGACCACCTCCGCGAAGACGTGCAGTACCTCGAGCGATACCTGCAGAGCTACCACGAGCGGATCCAGTCTGTGATGCGCGTATGGGAAGGGCGGTGCGAGGCGCTGCGGCGGCGGGCGGGGGTAGGGGGATGAGTAGGTGCGGCGGGTGGGGGAGATAAATGGGCGGTTGAGGGAGAGGAATCGGGTGTTGGAGGGGGCGGTGTGAATGATTTGTGATATATGCGAGGGTCAAGATATTGGGAGGTTGTTTGGGATGGGATGGGATATGATGTGTATCTGGGTAGACTAGACTAGGGAGGGGTTGATGTGGCTTGATTTGTTTGGATAGGGGGATAAGGTAGAGATTGTCTGGATGAGACGGGGGAGAAGGGGCTGGTTACCCTGCTGTTTTGGGCTACCACGTAGCGGCAGAGCAGACCCACTACGGGTTAGTGACAGGATTATCCTATGGAGACTTCTGCAAGGCATCCAGCGCCTAACCACGGTTAGGTTATGATTGAACGCTCTAGTTGAAATACTTCCCCCTTGAAAGTACGACCGGATGCCGCTTTCCAGTCGTTCTATTGTCCTACCATAAACGACACTTAGTACGCTTCGATAAATCTACAGGTAGGTAATAGCGCCGCAGTTGGGATATGTCACGGTACCGTGATGCTGCCTGCCTGCGGCTGCAACTAGATGTAGAAGGACTACGGTGCAGTGCCCTGACTGCACAACGTTCCACTTTTTGTGGTGTTTACGCATTGCGTCCTTTGGTGCCGTGACACTTCTACCTTAAGCAAGATAGCTTATATATAGCCTGCGGGCAACCTTTTGACCTTCGTGATCTCTGTGCAAAGCCCACTGTAGTCACCCTGTTACAGGGCATAGACCCCTGTATCTCTGCTTGTTACAGCAGGTTGGTCTGCTGATCTTAGCTTCCTTTGACCCCGTCCCGGGCAGTCATCGTACACCCAAAGCCTTCCGCTGCGCCCGTTACAGGGGACTCACCCTCTGTAACCTCCTGTACTGAACCTCACTGAGACCAGTCAGGCCACACAAATTAACAAAAAGTTTTCCAAGAAGGGTGAATAAACCGTTGTTAGGATATATTAGGGAATTTGTATATTTATATCCGTATTTATATTAAATAAATAATCCCATACCCCCCTTTAAACCTAGGATTCTCCTTTACAACCTTCCCATCTATAAGGCTATCTAAATAACAAGGTTTTACTAAAGCCTAGTCGCCATCTTCCCCTATTTCCCTTAGGGAGAAAGGAACGTTTCTACCGTTAATAAAGGTAATAATTTAAAACAGATCTGATTCCGTTTGCGGCGAACCCAGACTAATATATCTATTGCACGTTATAAAGATCCAATAATACGTTATAACCTTGACTAGGTAGTATATATAGTCCTATGTAATACCAGCCTCAATACTAATATTATTATAAAATTCGAAATTAATTCCTAAGCTTGGAATTTCCTTTAGCGTATAGTTTATATATTTAATTTTACTTTACGTTTTAAAAACTAGAATACCTTTCCTGAGGTTTCAATACTCTATTTCTTGTATATTCGTTATAACTCCTAGTGTCACGGCACCAAAGGACGCAATGCGTAAACACCACAAAAAGTGGAACGTTGTGCAGTCAGGGCACTGCACCGTAGTCCTTTTACATCTAGCTGCGTAGCCACAGGCAGGCAGCATCACGGTACCGTGACAGGAAGGTTAATAAGGCCGCGATTGTTAATTTAGCAAGAACTGCTAAGGAGATCAGCCTATAAATACCAGCGGATGATCTTTAAGCCTATCTTAGATTGTAGGTTTATAAGATCAAGCCTAGAAGCGATAAAATTATACGGATTATGGAGTAAATACAGGCTGCAAACTTTCCAAACCTTTATAAAAGCGTTTAATTTATACATATATAAATTATACAAAAAGCCATCCTTGTAACGAAGCTCTTTTACTTTATGGCAACAATAAGATCTTATAGCAAGACTTTAAGCAAACAGCCTTATTACTTAAGACAGTATAGTTGAGCATCAGATACCAGGTCCCAAACCCATTAGAATTCGCTTTAGCCTAATTATTAGTAAAGATACGACATTACTGGATACAAAGCCAACAGATAGACAATTATCTACTTCGATCAACTTATACGATATATTCTTTTATATATAGAGCATGAAGCGGCGGGATTGTAAAGATACCTGGGATCGCATCTTTGCGCTACGTAGTCTTTTATCCAAACCCAGCGCCCTTATCCTCAAGCTGGATTATATAAAGAACGTTAATTTAATATATATGGAATTTGCTCGGAAAATACTACGCCGCGGATATATTGAGATATTATATTACATTGGTATCTAGAAATAAGTACCCACTCCTCTTACACTCTGGCCAAATTACTTACCCACCTGGGTACTAGATTATAAAAAGGAAATAATACTTGGAATTTTAAAAACCAAATTCGGCCAGAATTTTAGATACAATATAGTAGTCAAGTCCTCTTTCAATTTTTCACTTCAGCCTTTCCAATTAAATACCAACGCGACTTTTATAAATATTATAAACTTCATCCAACCGCTTCTGACCTTTCTCTACGACATATTAGTACAATCCAATTATATCACCTTCTTTCTTAAATACGGAAACTTTACCTAACGCTATACGCCAAAATTTATATAGACTTCAAAAACAGGGATTTCTTATACCTAGCAGGGGGGCATTATATTGCTGCTCTTACTTACGCTCTAGTTAAAGGGGGTTTTAATAAAAACTACCTCGAGATATTTAATATAAGAAATAATAACAATATATTCAGCCCCTAGGTGTCATGGTACCGTGATGCTGCCTGCCTGTGGCTACGCAGCTAGATGTAGAAGGACTACGGTGCAGTGCCCTGACTGCACAACGTTCCACTTTTTGTGGTGTTTACGCATTGCGTCCTTTGGTGCCATGACACTTCCTATTACTAGCGGTTAGTTCTCCCAGCCATACGATAACCTATGTTACGTTTTTATAAATATTAGCTATATTCTCCGCCTATGGCCCCTTTTTAATGAGGTTTAATTAGTTGATATATATAGTATTAATTTATAGAATTCGTTCACGGTCTTTATATCGGAGCTAGCGTAACGCGGTATTAAGATTTTCGGTAATAGTTAAATTGTTACCGCTTTTAAGGTGTAATATATATGTAAAGTCCTCTTTTCCCCAAATATAGGAAAGAGCCTTGTATGCTATGGTTTTAATCTTATTAAGCTCAATTAATTAGCCGTATAGAGCTGCGCCTTTAGTGGTTAATGGTGCAAGTCCGAGGAGGCGGATTGAGTTGCTCTTAACAAGTAGGTGAAAGTAGTAGGTTTGGGGGGACGATATATTAATATATTTAGGTTTTGTAAGGGGTTGGTTAATGGTAGGTAAGCAGGCATTTGTAAGGTGAAATGGAGAGGATATTAATTCTGGTGTGGGATTTAATTAGGTGGGGTTTGAGGCCTTTGGTTAGTGCCTTTACCTGGGATTCAGCCTACCTTCCGCAACCTAGGTGACGAATTGGAAGGTGTAAATTGTAAATATAGTATTATTTTTTTAACGGCTGGACGCTTTAAGAATAAAATACTTTAAGTACCCTTAAAAGTAACTAGATTAGCATATTACTGCCTATAGCAGCGGTAGTACATTCAGAGACCCGAAACCTCTATTAATTTCCATTTTATAGCCCCACCTCTACTCTTTACATAAGATTTTTTATCCTTATCCTTACTCTAAAATCTTCTCTCCCGCTTAAGGTTATCCTTTCTGTCCTACTAATATTACCTTTTTGTATCTCTTTTATTCTTCTTTGCGAATAATTAAACCTTTAGTTGCCCAGAAAGCGCCTATACGTTGCTTTTGAAAATACTATTATTAAGTGGAAGGTTTGGACGAATTGTTTATAAAATTCTGGGTAGCGGCTATTACGGGTATAAATGTCCCAATTCTGGGCCCGTTACTATACGGGACCATTTTTAGGCCCTTTGGCTAAAACTGCTTCTTCTTGGAATGCTGTGTTATTTAATGGGCAAATATTAGCCGAAGCTGAGCCGGAGCTGATCTGGACTGATCAAACGTGACGAAGAGTCATGTGACTATGAGCAGGGGTGTTTGTCGATTTTGGGGTCGTGAAATAGCTGGATGAGCTTGCTGGAATTTTGTGTGGACTTTCTCGGAGACGATGCCACTTTGGGATCAACCAACTCAGGAAATGGAGAACATAACTGGTATCACGCTCAAATTTATTGTCCACAGGTTAAAATGCATGCCGGCTAGAATCCTCTCTCTCTCCAGTCGAATGTTGTCACCCCTTACACCAAAAACCCTTACCAACATAGCTGAAGAGAACACCACGTGACTCCAAGCTCCCTCCCCAGAATGTTGAAAACGACCAGCTAGGTTTCCGCTCCAATCACATGCGTCTCTTTAACAAGGTCGATGATGTCGTCGACTAAGATCACTACAAATAAAGTCGAGATTATCAAACAGATAAGTCGGACGGATAATACGCTATTGTAACCAACTGCAACGAGCCAGACAACCTCCCACCAAGAACGATAGCTGGATAAGTCCAAGACGAATACAGTAACAGCGCAAGCTCCAACCTATCGTTCTCGGTCGTGTCTTAACAGCTCCATCGCTTACCGCCGACTCCGTGTACCACCTGTGGCTGCCGCGTGCCGACACGGTCGGGGCCCCATTTCTAGTCCGTTCATCGCCAGCCATCACAAAACACTCCCTAATTAGCTCATGGTCACTGCACTCTACAAGACGGAGATTTGGTTCAAGTTCGGCCGCATCACCCAGCTAGCCAGATACGGACCCCTCATTAGCTGAAAGCATGGTAGCTCAGTTTCTCGCAGAGTTTATTACCACGGTAGTTTCCTCGGCCCACACCCTCCCGTGGGCCACTCCACCTAAGGTAAGGTAGGTATCTTTAGCCACCAACGCCACTTTATGTTCTGGCTAGGCAGGCTAGGCTATCCACTCGCCAACCACACCCCATGACATTGAATGGCCATCCGGAGACCGGCTGTCGGCAAGGGTGAAAAGCGTAATACCCGCGGGGTATCGGGTCACGGGTGTGAGTGAGGGTGAGGAAGAGGATAAATTCTCCTGAGGTGATATAGCTATGCAATAAGCTCGCCTTGATCATGTATTGGTAGGTCCGACACACACAGAACCTTGGCCACAATGACAATGAGGTTCTCATTTTCATGCGAGCGTTGACGGGTTTATGTTCCCTCTTTCCATGTTATAATGCTCCATTCTTCAGGGCCGGTTAGGCGTCTGCCGGACTTGCCGGGAAATACCGGGAGCGAGAGAGTAGGGAGAGGGAGGGGATATCTGTCTGTCCATCTGTTCAAGTGTCTGTCTGTCTGTCTCTCAGCAGGTCAATGCTTTCATGCTCATCATTGAAACTCTTCCCCCAAAACAGCTGGCGCGTCCGAGCTTCCTCTGCATCGATCATTCCCTGGGATCCTTGGCAGAGCTGAAGTTCAGCCCGTCGATCCACTCGTCGGCATACACTGTGACTGTCGTGGCCAGGGGTTGGGGTTGGTAACATGCGGGAAGGGTTTCTGTTGGTTTCAAGTCTAATCAAGTCTCTCGACAATAATTACCAGTGTCTAAAGAAGGCGTTTTCCAAAAATTGGCAGATTTCTCCGTTATTTTGAGATACGATTCCTCAAGTGTCTCATCAGGGGTTGAGCTTGCTGGGAGGTTGACTGAGTCGATACGACCATGTCCTTTGATGATTGTATTATTGTTGTTGAAACAAGGGCCACAAGGATATAGGATCCATTTTCGACTTTAGGTTATCTAGGACAGAGAGGGAGGGTCCAAATGGTAAACTGGGTTCGTCTAATTCGGCTGAACAGAGGATACAAGTGCTTGAATCAGATCCGCTATACACCATTGTGTAAACTGGTGATGTGGGTGCGAGATAATTGCTTGCCATTGGTCGTTGAAGTGGCTGCGTGATGCAGTTCTGCATGTCAATCACATTGGGCTGCGACGCATGTGTTCGGGGCTGAGACCCAAGCCTGACTGTCGACTTTATCTCCTCTTTTACCTGCCACCATCCTGCATCTTGTATCTGCATCCTGCTAAACTCTCTCTCGCTGTGACTTAATCGCCCTCGCTATGGCAACAAACGGGACACAGTGCCCTGCGAGCCCCCCCGGATATTTCTACCAAAACGATAACTGCGCGCTCCTCTGCAGATCGACAGTCTGGACCGATGTGTTGGTCTTTTTTCTCGCCAACTATGTCACCCACGTCGCGACAGTCATTGCCGAACCCGGACAGTCCGTTGCAACGAGCATTGCGTCTTCCGTCATGGCTCTGCTACTTCCTGGAACGGGAATCGAACGGGCTCTGAATGCTATTTATAGTTGCGCAATCTTTGCTCCGACGCAACTGCAAATGGCGGCTAGAGCGGGGGCACTGTATGTGGTAGTTGAGCGAGACAGTGAGGAGAGACGAAAAAGACGTCGGAAAAGATACGAGGAGGTGGAAAGAGATGGGGAGCAAGAAGGGTTTAAGGGTTAGTTTTT
>Ga0247763_1001392_pt1 | contig 13824 bp, 9 predicted proteins | sample UWRJL141409B4_FD_179926 | JGI IMG/M metagenome (GOLD analysis project Ga0247763, IMG submission 179926) | Plant litter microbial communities from Arlington Agricultural Research Station in Wisconsin, United States - UWRJ-L141-409B-4 | ecosystem: Environmental > Terrestrial > Plant litter >...
TCACCAATTTCCCAAAAAAAAAAAACGCCAAAAGGGAAAAAAAAAAAAAAAAACAACCCACCCCCACTTACCGGGGGCTCCAGACGCGACGAAACGGAAACCCTGGGTCGCGTTGGTTTCATTCACTCGTTCGTCAATCAACCATCCACGTTTTAATGTCCGAGAATATAACGACAGCAAAAGTTGGGTGGTTGGCTCCACTTGGAAAGCCGAAGGGTCTGATCGCTTGCTACCTTGCCTGCCGAACACACAGTGTTTTGCGTGCTGGGATGCGCTATTAAATATACATAATACTGCGGTTTGTCAAGCAGGTCCACGGGTGTTGAGGTGAGAAGTTGGGGAGCCGGATGACATTGATGAGTGGTGCGGCAGCCAGCTCGGGCAAAGTTATTTTCTCTGTTCTCTCTTTGCAACCCGACTGGACCATCCCGCCCTTTGATTTCCGCCGCCTGCCCGTGGCTGTAGCAGCACTGTGCAAGGGCCCAGAACCGAGGGTGTCCATGCTCCGCGCTCCCAACCCAAGCGGCAAGCTTTTACAGGGAACATCGATGGGGCATCACCAAAGAGAGCGGGAGAGTCGGGTCGAGTCGAGACGAGACCGTCACAGTGCTCAGCGCCCAGTTTGCAGAGCTGAAAAAGACTCAAACGAGAAATGGAGCAGCGCGGTATTTTTGTGTGCGCGCGCGCGTGTGTGTATGTGTGTGCGTTTTTCTGCTACTCCCGATTTCTTCCACTCCATACATGCAACTTCCTCAACCTCACTACACCCGATCTACAGACCGAACCGACAGACGGATGGTCCGTGCTGCCGCGGAAAACGTGAAACTGACAAGGAAGAAGCCCGTTCATTCGTTCCCCATTTTCAGCCGTTTTTCCCGACATGACCTTGATGGAAACGAACCCCGGCCGCCGGTTCTCCTTCAAAGGGCCGAGTTCGGGGCTCCGTCCGCAATTAAAAAATTACCATATAGGAAGACATAAGTCAATAGGAACCAAGAGAAAATAAAAAGATAAAGGGACCATGCCGACCCTTTTCGACCGGTATTCTGTTTCATTTATCTTGCCCTGTGCTTTCGGATAATCCCGGCGAGCGGCGAAAACTAAAGGGACATTGGCAACGGCGACGACGACATCGTCAAGAATGGGATGTTGAGCAAGAACAATGCTTATTAGCGCAGCCCAAGCCAGCCACCCCTCCTTACCTCCCCCCCGATCCTAACAGTGACCCTGGTCGGATCGGTTCAGCGGTTAGCCAGAGAGCCGAGCGTCAGTGCCGCTTGCAGCAACAGTGCGCCCTGAGCGTTGGAGAACGGCAAAGGACGCCCGCAACACCGCCGTCGTCACGCTTCCAAGACCTGGCCGAAGAGGCCTGGGCGGTCGTGGCGGCCAGGCATGGTGGAGTCGGGCGCCACCTCCCAGCCTCCCGCACTGGTGATTCCGTCACTCCGTGGCCGCCATGTTCCTACAGTGTAGTCTCCATTATCATTCTCTGAGTCGTGGAAAGGAGCTATTAAAGGTTGCAGTTGCACCTGGTGTCTTATCCTGTCAATGCGTCGCGCCAGATGCAAAATCGGTCTCTTGGTTCCCCGCCAAGATGTGGAGAAGGGAGCTGCGGTGTGTGCTCCCCCCTCTGGCCGCAACTGAACTAGCCGCCTTGACCAATCAGGGCTCGACGATTTCTGACGTAAAAGTTGGGGTAAAAAGTTGGAGTGGTCTAAGGTACGGAGTATGTATACGACCGTGTAATAAGAAAACGCCTCGGTGGGCCCTGATCGGGTGTAGAGATGGAAGGAGGCAGGTAGGTAGGATGGCTAAAGTCGAAAAATGCCCGGTCCGACAAGTTCTAGAATTCGCGCTCCTCAGACCGCCATTTGCGGGATAATGTGTCGTTACCCGCGGACAAGGAAGGAGTTGGATGGACGAAAAAAGGAGCTGAGGCTTTTGACACCCTTCGGGCTGGCAGCAGGGCGAATTCCCCCGCGATTCATGAGATGCACGATATCTAATGTTAATATCATCCATTAGGCCAGCTCACGAATCTCATCTGCACGCTGTATCGCCCTTCTCGACCCATCAGCCGTGTGCTTGAAATGCCCCGCCCTGCCAAGCTCCGTGCTGTTGGCCGTTGCAAGCCGCTCCAATCCATCCTCAAGGATAAAAGCTCAAAGCTTTGGATGGGGGTCGCGTGCCTGTCTTTATTTTTTCGCCCCTCCGTGGGTGAGATCCACGGAGAACCATGGGGGTCACCAAGGCTGAGTTGACGACAGCAGCGTTTCTCTTGTCTCCAATATGTCTCTGACTACGCGGCACCCTGCCCTCTTCGGCACCAAAAAAGTGTCGAGAGAAACGCCGTTTGCCCGCGTTGTACTCGGATCTTAATCTTATCCAAGGTGCCAAGCAGGCTTGTCGAGCGTCGTCAAATCTATACTTCTGGGCACTGTCGCACTCAGAGCTGATCCGAGTTGCTTGGTGGAATACCAAGACTTTCCCAAGACCCCCAAAAGGGGAATTCCTGAGACACCCGACGGGTGCTGCTGATCATTTACTATGCGGACGCCACACAGGCCAGTCTGGATGCTGCCGAACGTTCGGTGCCTTCTACCGATCCTGCACGGCCAGCATGAGGGGCCCGCGAACGTCCATTGAGGCTCAAATTGCTTCCTAGAATACCCCACGCCGACACGGGATCCCATGCGTTTACTTGTCGACCGTTGTGTGAGATGTGAAGATTATACAGTCCAACCCCTGAAACATTGTTCACGCGATACTTCAGGACTTAACTGTAGTCTATGGGCCAACCTTACTGGGCTTTTTTGTTTTGTTTTTGAGGGTTTGGTAACGAAAAACTTCAGGCCTTAATGAGGGAGTTCTAGGCCTTGACAAGGAGACTTTAGGGCCTCGAATATTAGAAGCAAACCCTAAATGTTCCAACTTGACCCTTTGCTGTTCAGGTATTGCGCAAACCCCCGCTAGATAATCACTCAGTACCACACTAACAATCCTTCAGGGGCTGGATTATATTCTCCGGTATTCCACTGTTTCGTTTTCTGAGTTGGGTTTGAGGCGATTCGATGATGATGGCGGGGTCTACCTAGCCTGCCACCACTCGGGGATGCAGCCACAGCCGGCAAATCGATATGCAACTTGCGATGAGGTTGCCTCGTCTATTGATCCCTTTTGGTGTGGGGGGTTCCCCCTAGCATGGACTCGTGGCGTTGATGATTATCTCTACCCTAACGCATTGATTTTGTCTTGCTAGTGATGAACTGAATGTGTAAGACGCCACGCAGAAGCGGGAATGGAAGACAAGGGATTCCTTCTTGCGGCGAACCCGATACGCGGGAGATAGAAAAGCGCCCGCATGTAAGCTTTTTCGTCTAAAAGTTGCCAGGTTCTAGGCAACTCGCGCATCCACGGTAGATAAAGAATCGGATTCTCCACGATAACTAAACGCTCTCCCACACCCTCGGAAGGGTCGGGTGGCTAAGTACGAAACAAAAGATTTTAACGCCTTCGAGGCACGTCCCCTCCAAAATCGCGGTGAGGGCTGACTAGGTCGAATCGCTGATGCTTCCTCATCCCAAGCCCCCCATGACGTAGTGCATCTTTTGCCCACGGCACTTCCGTTTGTGTCTGACATCCACCATCTCGAGAACGTGAGAATTGTACACAACTCGGCTTTCAGACTCCGAGAAAGCCAAGTCACCGAAATTTGTGCCATTTGACCGTAAGCTTCTGGTAAAGTGAAGCTTCGCATTCTTGGAAGGCTTGGAAGTCTCAGTAGGGAATATTCCCAAGTGGTCTGCCTCCCTGGCATGATATGGCATGCCGAAAGTCAAGGCAGCCTGACATGGGAGTTTCAACGACAGCCGGGTCCCAGATTAGTTGCATGGTGTAGCCAGTCGGGCCTGCCCGCTCCAAAATCGCCGCTCCCTAAATTGAGCGCGAAAACAAATGGCTCGTTGGCTCCATCGTCCAGTGAGTCGTTTTGCTCCACAATGCGCCAGTCAGGCATGGCATTCAGCACCTCCGCTGTCCTCTCGCTGGGTCATCCTCCCTCTCACCGACGAACTGCAACATCCGCTAATAGTAGAAGTAGAAAGAGGGGAACAAGAGACCGCGAGAGCGAGGGCGAGAGGAGAATGAGCGAGTGAGCCGGATGGGCACGGTGCGGCAACAATCCCGCACCGTCATCGCCTACTTCTCGGCAAGGTACCGTGGACGGTGGGATTGGCAGCTTCGTAGCCTCCCATCCTCCCCCGCTCCTTCATTCGCCCGCCGCTCTCGCCTTCCCTTACATTCTTCGTTGCTCTGCACGTTCGCCGCGCAACTTCCTCGACTCGGCTTCGGCAGGGATGCCCAGAGCTCCGTTCTCCGTTCCGCCCACCTACCCAACACATGGACAGGGCTAGTCGCCTCCCATCTTTGTCATGAAAATCGGTGGGAGGCACATTATGTGCCGTTTTTGCTCGCCTTCGACCAGTCAGAGCGCTGTGCCACGCGCATGGGTGTTGCACCCCAGCCGGCCGTGGTCGACCACCCCCAAAGCTTGTCACTCGCTTTCGCGCCTGTGTTGTGCTTTTGCGGCGCTTCTCGCCAAGCTCCCCGGCAGCTTCTTGTCCAGATTCTGAGCTGGAGGGTAAGGGAGATACCCTCCGCCATTTATCAACGCATCCATGAATTGCGCCTTGGCATTGAAAGCCTGCAAAGATGCCAATTGGTCTGGCAATCGACGGCTGGAGCTTCCTGAGAAGGAATTATAGCCACCGGTCCGTGGCGGCGCTGGTGAGTAGCGCGTCTAAATTCTCGAACGAAGTAGCATATAGATTTCCTTTGCAGCACTGTCGCCATTTGGAGATGCGCGGCGATTGGGGCAGCCATGGGACCGCTGACCAGTGAACGATAAATCCCGCAGCTACAAGCAGGCGAGGGGTGGATGTACCTGGCCCGCCGAGATTGCGAACCTCGCGAACCTCACTGGGTGACCGCGGGGTCCCTGCCGTGGCCAGGGCAGCTGCTGGTGGGGCATGAGTACTTGTCTCCATGTACCATGTACCTACAAGGATATTCTTTTTTCTGCTGGGGTCGCCCACAGTGCGAGACTGTGTCCCAGAGACGCCGAGATATGGCCATGAACTCTCCCATCCAGAGCCTGCAAGTACGGCCGTGACAGTGCGCCCTGCTGTTGTGGAGAGAGTTCGACTCGGTACCTTCCCGACCAAGGCAGGTACGGAGGTACGCACTGTGCTCATCGTCCAATGCGCTTTGCCAGGATTAACTTTGATCGAGGAGCCGGAAAGCTCGCTGCTTCCCTTGAAATACACCTCTTTCCCACCTTCCTCGTCCCCTCTTTCCCTTTTTCTTGCTACGCACGAAGGCCTTCTTAAACCCTCCCTTCGACGTGAGGTCTCGCACGAGTCCAAACCTCTCGCCATCCCCTCTCCTCTCTCGGCTTCATGTGTGGACGATTTCACTGTCTTCCAACACGCCACATACCTCATCCGCTCACCTATTAGGTCATCAAAACAATTACCTTCGCCGCGTCCGAAAACCTAGTACCGCAGCATACTTCTGCCCTTTTAACCCCACGCGCGCACAACCCTCTTTCCCGTCAATCCTTTTTGGATTTTGGGCTACCAGATTGATCACCTATTCAGCTCTCTGCCGACCTCGACTGCACGCTCCGACTTCCCTCACAACGTCTCGAGCAGCAGCTCACACCACGCGCCATGGCGGACTCTTCGGCCACGGGCGCTCCGGCGTTGTCTACCAACATCGCCAGCGGCAAGTTCGACGATGAGAAAGCTCCCATCCCCCCTACTGCCGCCAAGCAGAAGGTAGAGGAGGAAGAGGAAGAAGATGAGGACATTGATGCCCTCATTGAGGACCTGGAGAGCCAAGACGGTCATATCTTCGTAAGTATTTTCCCGTCCCGCGCTGCTTTGCTTTTGGGCCTCCCGACCGCGTCTGCGGCACCGATTGTCCCCAATTGGCACTGCCGAATGCACAATTGAGCCTAGCGATGGCTTTGTGCCTACCAATTTCAGACTCTGGAGATCAAATCTGGCACACATTGTCAGTCGGCGGACCTCGACGTTCGGGTGTCGCCCTGTTGCCGAGCTCATCAGTGCACCAGCTTGGGAATACATGTGCTAATCAATTGGGCTCGCAGGATGAAGAAGAAGAGGAGGCTGCTCCTGGTGCTGGGCGTGTTATCCCTGAGGATATGCGTGAGTTGCATCACTCACATTGGCGAATTTGGCAGCCTATCTAACGCGAAGACGCAGTCCAAACCGATACCCGTGTCGGTCTCACGTCCGACGAGGTCTTACTGAGACGCAAGAAATTTGGTCTCAATCAAATGAAGGAAGAAAAGGAGAACATGATTCTCAAGTTCTTCGGCTTCTTCGTCGGTCCCATTCAGTTCGTCATGGAGGTGAGCTTTTTTCTGCCAAGGCTTTCGTTCCGCCGCTGTGGTGTTGAAACGAAACGCACGCCCCACTTGCCGACTTGGAATTCAATGCTGACTCCAATTGACAGGCTGCCGCTGTTTGTATGTTCTTCCCCCCATTGAAACATTTGGGGTCGCTGCAGAGGGCCGCGTTGTTCACGCAGCTGCCCCTCATTTTGCTGATTGCGGGATGAGCTGCCATGAAACATCGACATGATTTGCTGACTGCTATTCTAGTGGCCGCTGGTTTGCAGGATTGGGTTGATTTCGGTGTTATTTGCGCCCTGCTCCTTCTCAACGCCTGCGTCGGTTTCGTTCAAGAATACCAGGCTGGTTCCATTGTCGCTGAACTCAAGAAGTGAGTGGTATTCTTGCGCACGAATCTTGGCGTGCGATAAACTGACTGTTATCGTACACAGGACTCTTGCTCTCAAGGCTGTTGTCCTCCGTGACGGCACTCTCAAGGAGATCGAGGCCCCCGAGGTCGTTCCTGGTGACATCCTCCAGGTTGAGGAGGGTACCATCATTCCCGCCGACGGCCGTATCGTGACGGACGATGCCTTCCTCCAGGTCGACCAGTCTGCCATCACCGGTGAATCTCTTGCTGTCGATAAGCATAAGAACGACCAGTGCTATGCTTCCTCGGCTGTCAAGCGTGGCGAGGCCTTCGTCGTTGTCACTGCCACTGGTGACAACACCTTCGTCGGTCGCGCTGCTGCTCTTGTCAATGCTGCTAGCGCCGGCACTGGTCACTTCACCGAGGTTCTCAATGGCATTGGTACCATCCTCCTGATCCTGGTCATCTTCACCAACCTGGTTGTCTGGATTGCCAGCTTCTACCGTTCTAACCCGATCGTCCTCATTCTCGAATTCACCCTGGCCATTACCATCATTGGTGTGCCTGTCGGTCTTCCCGCTGTCGTTACCACCACCATGGCCGTCGGTGCTGCATACCTCGCCAAGAAGAAGGCCATCGTCCAGAAGCTGTCTGCCATTGAGTCGCTTGCTGGTGTCGAGATTCTCTGCTCTGACAAGACTGGTACCCTCACCAAGAACAAGCTCTCGCTTTCTGAGCCCTACACTGTTGCCGGCGTCGACCCTGAGGATCTCATGTTGACGGCCTGCTTGGCTGCTTCCCGCAAGAAGAAGGGTATGGATGCCATTGACAAGGCTTTCCTCAAGAGCTTGAAGTACTACCCTCGCGCCAAGGGTGTCCTCAGCAAGTACCGCGTCCTCGAGTTCTACCCTTTCGACCCCGTCTCCAAGAAGGTTACCGCCATTGTCGAGTCGCCCCAGGGTGAGCGTATTACCTGCGTCAAAGGTGCCCCTCTTTTCGTCCTCAAGACGGTTGAGGAAGACCACCCTATTCCCGAGGAAGTCGACCAGGCTTACAAAAACAAGGTTGCCGAGTTCGCCACCCGTGGTTTCCGTTCGCTCGGTGTTGCCCGCAAGCGTGGTGAGGGTTCTTGGGAAATTCTCGGCATTATGCCCTGCTCGGATCCCCCGCGTCACGACACTGCCCGCACCATCAACGAAGCCAAGTCTCTCGGCCTGTCCATCAAGATGCTTACTGGTGATGCCGTCGGTATCGCTCGTGAGACCTCGCGCCAGCTCGGTCTCGGCACCAACGTCTACAATGCTGAGCGCCTTGGTCTTGGCGGTGGTGGTGACATGCCCGGTTCCGAAGTCTACGACTTCGTCGAGGCTGCCGATGGTTTCGCCGAGGTCTTCCCCCAGCACAAGTACAACGTCGTCGAGATTCTCCAGCAGCGTGGCTACCTTGTTGCTATGACGGGTGACGGTGTCAACGATGCTCCCTCCCTCAAGAAGGCCGATACCGGTATTGCCGTCGAGGGTGCCTCCGATGCGGCCCGCTCTGCCGCTGACATTGTCTTCCTTGCCCCCGGCCTTGGTGCCATCATTGATGCCCTCAAGACTTCTCGCCAGATTTTCCACCGCATGTACGCCTACGTTGTCTACCGTATCGCCCTGTCGATTCATTTGGAGATCTATCTTGGTCTGTGGATTGCCATCCTGAACCGCAGCTTGAACATTGAGCTCGTTGTCTTCATTGCCATCTTCGCCGATGTCGCCACCCTTGCCATTGCCTATGATAACGCTCCCTACAGCAGGACGCCCGTCAAGTGGAACCTGCCCAAGCTTTGGGGTATGTCGGTCCTCCTCGGTGTTGTCCTTGCCGTTGGTACGTGGATTACTGTAACCACGATGTACGCGCACGGGCCCGATGGGGGTATTGTCCAGAACTTCGGTAACATGGACGAGGTTGTCTTCCTGGAGATCTCACTCACTGAAAATTGGCTCATCTTCATCACCCGTGCCAACGGTCCCTTCTGGTCATCGATTCCCTCGTGGCAGCTCACTGGCGCCATTCTGGTTGTCGACATTCTCGCCACTCTCTTCACCATCTTCGGTTGGTTCGAGCATGGCGACCAGACTAGCATTGTCGCCGTCGTCAGAATCTGGGTCTTCTCTTTCGGCATCTTCTGCATCATGGGTGGTGTTTACTACATTCTACAAGACAGCGTCGGCTTCGACAACCTCATGCACGGCAAGTCGATCAAGGGTAGCCAGAAGCAGAGATCGCTGGAAGACTTTGGTAAGTTTTTCTGCTGCCTTGTTCCGGTTCACGTTGCTAACAATGATTGCAGTTGTCTCTCTCCAGCGTGTCTCGACACAGCACGAGAAGTCGCAATAGACAAGGTTCGGTTGGTAGGAAAGAGTGATTTGCCATGTCAACGGGTGGTCATGGGAGTCGCTTGGTCGAGGCCATCGATTACATGCATACCCCTGAAGGCATTTCGGGTGTTGAGCGGATTCATGGAAAAATACCATGAGGGCTTTTCTATTTTACTGTATCGAATGTTACCAAGAGGCTAGCCTTGCCTCGTTAACTTTCTTAGATTTAATATAAAAGGTAAAAATTCTAATCTCATTCGAGAGTGATGGTTCACGCATGGGTGGGGCAATTGAATGTTTGGGGTGTGGCGCTTGCCAATCACGAGTGCGATTTGGCGTCGCACCCGAATCAGATTCTAGTAAACAGTTGTTTTTTGGTCAATTCGCATGCCAGCCGTCGACCTGTACTTTGCCCCTCAAAGGCCAAAACAATTTGAAGAGTCGGCAGCACAACACCGTCGGGAACTCCGAACAGAGGCGCGAGCTAAATACGCCACTGAGGCAGGATGAACCGGGAAATCCCTGGGTACTACTATGGTGAGGCGAATTGATGCAAGGTTGAAAGTGAGGATGGCGCTAACGGAAGATTTGCAGATGCTGAAAAGAAGAAGTACTTCAAGATTGAGGCGAACAAAACGGCGCCAAGTGATGCAGCCTGGTCACTCAGCAATGTGAAGCGGCGAAAGCTCGAGCGTCTTGAGCGCGAGGCTGAGCAGCACATCAATAGGAAGGCTCGCGCAACGGTCAAGCGGGCTGCGCCGAAGATGGATACCGTGTCGCGGGCCTTGCTCGGGAGGGAGATTGAAGGACAGAGCGCCGTGGCGGGGGAGAGATGTAGAGCTTGGGCGGAGGGGTTGTGTGAGAAAGGAGGGTTAGAATTTGATGGTGGCGGGTGGTGAGTCTTCTTCTTCATCTTCTTCTGGGTATTTCTCTCGGGATGCCTCCTTGGATTGCTTGCCTGGTATTTGCTGGGTTGCTCTACCTTGAGAGTCTAGCTTGCGTTGCCTCGCCCCTTCTCATGGCTCGAGTTATCCGAGGTCTAGGTCTGTTGTAGTGATGTGATGGGGTTAGCGGTGTTGGGGCAACAGGGAAAGAAACAAGAGTGCTGACTTTGAACAGTGTCTCGGTGATGTCGGTTGGCGCGGAGGGAGGAGGTGATATGGGGGATCTTGGAGTTGTTTACACAGGTGAGCTTTACTAACGACTAGGGCGACGAATATGGGCAGTGAGAAATACGGGTTACTGACGAGGGCAGCGCTCGACGATTTACCCATCCGAAGCTCGTATATCCCAAGAAACGAGGATGACAGGTACGTACATCAGAGAGGAGAACGAGTTCATGTGAAACGAGGCTGGCTGACAAGAACAGGATCGATTTTACAGATGCGATCCTAGAGTATTCCCGCGATACCTTTATGAAGTGGCCTGAGCCATTGGACGCGCTGCAGCTGTCGTCTCTCCGGTTCAATACCTCCTACCGTGCCATATTTGCCACCTCGAGGGAACCGACCTGGTATCCAGGTATCTCATTCTTTTTCCCCAGGATCAACAGAAAATCAGATCAGCGTCGGAACCCTCGATATGCGCATTGGGAACTCGGTAGTGGTATGTGTCTCTTCTGTCACAAGGCCGACTTGATATATTGACACGACCTAGCTCGGTATGATCCCCAGTGCTATTGTATCCGGTCTCGAGCCGACCGCGGCGGATGCGTCGTCAATACTTGCGCCACGCCGCCGACGGGGATATTCCAGTGCGTGGCTGGAACCAACCAAGGTATTTTTCGCCTACGCGACCGTGAAGGCACGACTTGGCTATCCCCTCCCGCCTCTGGCCCGCTTAGCGACTCAGCGGCGGTCTCCAGCGCAATGGAGGCATCGCAAGGTGATATCCTCGCGCTCGAATACCTCCCACTCAACCCTGCCGAGGTGCTACTATTCGGAAACCGCTCTGGAACAGTAGGCGTGTTGGACCAGCGCACTCCAACGCAGGAGTGGTTCTCGCTGGAGCACAAGTCCTCAGTAGCACATTTAAAGGCTGTGGGGGACTTTGAAGTCCTCGCGGCCGGGCCAAGGAGTGCCATGGCCGTGTACGATCTCCGGTGTACCCGGAATGGGGCAAATAACGCTACCGGGCAGGTGGTCAGCAACAAGACAAGGCCGATCATGCAATTTGCAGAATACAAGAACCAGGCACACATTCACATTGGTCTGGACGTGGTTGTCGACCCGGGGCTGGATGGCGGGGTGGTAGCGGCTGCGCATGATGATGGGAAGGTAGCCTTATTCTCGCTCCGGGATGGTAAGAGGCTGAAGAGTCCGGCGGTGGATGCGATTGACGTCACCAAGGCGAGATCGGGAAACGTGGTCAAGAGCCTGCAGTTTGCGACAATGCCCTGTGATAGGCTGGCGAGTCTGTTTGTGGGCGAGGGCCCAAGGATCAACAAGTATTCGTTTGGGAGAGGAGATGAGGGTGATGGATTTTGAGTCCCGGCGGGACTTTCACCGTCATACCCCTCCGGTACCTAGACACATGCAGGCACTGGGTATCTTTCGTCATCTTTCCTGGGTAGCCCAGGCGGCACCTTGGTAGGACACCTTCCATAGGTAGTATACTTGAGCCTGCCAATGCTGATGCGCAACCCAGCCTTGTTCTCTGATATCAACTTGGCAGGATCTTGACCGCTATTGTCCCTCAGTAGCCTGGTGTACTCAGCTTTGTCGACGCTGGCTTCGGGGGCAGGCTTGTATGAGATTGGACCTGATCCCGGCAAGACAACAATATCCTTCGCTTTGGTTGCGTCCAGCATCGGACCGATCCACCAGAGCGGGTTGAGCGGGTGTCGAAGTTCAGCGAAACGGCCGGTACGAGCAATGAAGAAGATGTCGGTGGGGGAGCAGCGGTGGTAGTGCCCGAAATGCTGTCTCGGTACTTTTGTGGGCTGTCGGCGGCGATTCGGATCCGCCGGACGGACTGATATATGAAGTTTTGCCGTGCGTGCATCTCAAACCAGGCCTACCAGGCCTACAGCGTCAAAAATCGCACAAATCCATGTCCATGGAATTGACCAAATGAGATTTTCCATGTCACAAGGGATCATACACCGGAATCAAGCCAAGCGAGCGAACACAGTCGGATTTCCAGCTTTGAGGCCTTGCGTACCTATATCGTGTCTTCAACAATCATCTGATGAGCCCTAGTGGCCGCCGTGAACTCGTCAGGCATGCCATTTTCCGCCCCACGGAGTCCTACGCGCCAGCATCAAATGTCGTCAAGAATATTCTCACCTCTCGCAAAAGAGGACGTCCAAGGGGCGCCTCTCATCCTGCGTGGCCCTTCTGGAGTGGAGACGAGCTGATAATGTTTCCAACGTCAAATGTATTCTCGTCCTGGAGGGCCAAACTGCAACCACTTGTGCCCTGTAGTGTAGTCCTGAGACCGAAGCATCATCTCTGAAGTGTGCTGGTAATATAGCGTCCGAGCCTCGCCATTCCACCCACCCTCAGCGGCCGGCCGATGCCCATTTCCCTATTCTTATCCCTATCTCCATGCCCATCAGTCCGGTGAGAGAAAAACACACTATGAACAGGTATTGCCATATCCTGAAGGCGGTATTCCCAACCTTTCCGACCCGGTCATGGGATTAGGGACTGCAATCTACGCCCTTTCTGGAGGGGCGAAGCCCGGGCGAGGCTGGCGGACTTGAATCAGGTATTATTCCCTTCACAGACATATCGGCTCCTCCCTCTTGGATCCCCTTTTTCTCACACCTTCATGTTCTACTCATCCCTAACCCCCCAGCTCCCCACCAACCTTAGCCTTCCCTCCCCCTCCTCCCCCTCCCTCAGATTATAACTCCCTGCCAGCTCCGGAAAAGCCAAATTAAACGCCTCGCCCAAAGTCCAACTTTCTAACCGCTCCATATGCCTCTCAAAAACCGGATTCACACAAACCTCCTCCTCGCCCTCGGCCCCACACCGCACCAGCACATCAGCATCGCCATACCCCCAATTGACACTCAGCGTCGTCGTAAAGGGGATAAACATCTCCTCAAACTCATACCCCACGCCTCGCGCATACCGTGCAACTAACCTCTCCCGCATCGCGGGGAACGGTAGATGATCCATCCACGCCGGATGGACCACCTCAAATTGGCTCGGGTGCGGCTTAATACACGGCGGCAACCGCGCAGCGTTCTCTTCAGTCGGATGGACCTGCCAGCGCGTGGTGAGAAACATGGTGTACAAGATGGCAACTTGCTCGGGCAGGGTAGACACTCCAGGGAAGCAGGCGAGGATGTCGGTGAAGACTTTGGAAAGGGGATGGGCAAAGCGGGAGATGGCAGGGTTGAGAAGAGAGGAGACGGAGGGGTACCGTGGGCCGATGAGCTCGGTGATGGCAACGCCTTCAGCGAAACGCTCGCGGCGTTCGGCGAGGAAGTCGAGGAGGAGGGAATCCAGAGGGCAGGTTGGCAGGCAGTTTTTGTAGGGAGGCATGAGCGGGGATTGAGAGGGGGAGAGGGATAGGTCGAGGCGGGGGATGGATGGGCAGGGGGGTGGGGTTGCGGCTAGAGGGGTGGTTGTGTGTGGTGGAGGCGTTGATGATATGCCTGGCACGGCGGCGGCCGCGGCGGTCCAGTCATGCTTCATGCGGACGTGGCAGTAACGAGGGGAGTC
>Ga0247763_1001393_pt1 | contig 13817 bp, 14 predicted proteins | sample UWRJL141409B4_FD_179926 | JGI IMG/M metagenome (GOLD analysis project Ga0247763, IMG submission 179926) | Plant litter microbial communities from Arlington Agricultural Research Station in Wisconsin, United States - UWRJ-L141-409B-4 | ecosystem: Environmental > Terrestrial > Plant litter >...
CTGTCGTTGTCTTCCTGGCGGTGACATTGTTACCTTCATCTGCATCGCTGTCATGGGTGGTGGCCTCTGCATGCTTGTCGTCGCTGCGAAGGGCGCCAATATCACTGCGATTGGTATTGTCATCATACTCCACGTAATCAGCCTCCATTTTAGGTGGAGTTTCTTCCCGCATGCTGTCCGCATTTTGAGCTTTAAGAACCGCCAGATGCAGTTACGTCGTCGCTGTCGCCAACTGGCGATGTCAACCCGTCCCCCCCTTTTCCTTGTTTTTAATCGGCATATTATCACAAGTCCTGCATCACCACCACTCTGCCTCGGCCCCCCTTTTATTTTTTTTATTTTTTTTTAGAGATTGGCATTTCCCGACTACCGTGCGAAGTATTGTACACTTTAAGCACCTTCCATGACTCCCCACGATAGATGGTGTGCTCGTATCTCTCAGCAACAGATGACTGGAAACTTGGGGTGGAACATGAATTGCAGGAGCAAACCAGAAAGATGCTCCACCTCAATACCAGCGCTGTTTCTTCTACTCCACTTCTGTAAACTCTGGGCGTCCACCGCTTCACAGCGAACCGATTCTTGGCTCACTAGCTCAGCTATGTTGGGTCTAGTGTAGTCAACAGCAACTGAGGTTCAGAGGCTTTGCCATGGCTAGCATCAAGATCATGACGACGACGATGACGACAGAGGTTGCCCAAGCTGGCAGCTGAACAACAGCACTGCCTTTCCCACTTGTACTAGACCAAGACTGACCGACTAAAGAATACGTGTTTATATCTTGGCGAGGGCTGCTAGGGCCGTTATTTTTTTTACTCTTTCTTTTGGTGTATCTCATGAGGTAGGTACCTACCTATTGAAGTGAATTTCACATTCACCCCTGAGAATTTGGTCACCGTCCCATATTCTCCAAGTCCCTTAGATAATTCGTAAGACGGCAAACATATGCCGGGATGGAACATAACCCGGGACGGGCATCAATCTCATCCCATCACATCTCTCTCCATGCCGAAGCTCTTCTGTGCTCTCCGCCACTCGGGGTCCCATTACGCTACGTCTGCAAAGCCGGTCCACTTTCCCCAGGAACCATCAACCGGGAAAACGTGCTTGGCAGATGTTGCAGATGTAGCAGAGTTGGCAAGACCCCTGGCTTTAACAGGGGGGGACTGGTCTGACGATACTCCGCTTCACATCCACATGTCAGTGATCAGTTCGTGTTCTTATTTGTGCGTCCAAGAAATGTCCAAGGCCGCTTCATCACAATAGCTCAGGGTGCAGCAAGTCAGTCATTCGATGCCATTTCCTTGGGGGATCCCCTTCCGTACCTATTTAGGTGCCACTTTGTATGTAGAGGTGTATATATATGTTGTGTCTGAGTCCACACAAACTGCATCCCTATCATCCATCCATTCATCCTCTCTCCACAGCCCGTGAACTTTTGCTTTTTTTTTTTTTTCATCTCAAGAAAAGAGAATTCTCCCAAACCAACCGTCAAGATGCTTTACGCTCTCACCTTTGCCAGCCTCGTTACTGCCGTCTTTGCCGCCGACTTGTCTGTCATCCCTTCGTGTGCTCAGGGGTGCATCAGCGCGGCCGTGGCGGCCAAGACGTCTTGCACTGCTACTGATGTGAAGTGCATCTGCGCCAGCCTCGAGACCGTGACCGGTGAGGCGACACCCTGTGTCTTGGATAAGTGTGGGCTGGATGTTGCCATTGGTATGTTACCTTCCTACCGTACCTATCTCACTTACACCTCTTTCTCTTTTTTCTTCTTTTTTGTTTTCTTTTTTTCCTACCCTCATACTCCTTTTCCACCTGAGCAACTTTCTTGCACGTCGATATAGTAGCTCCCTTTTTTCAAGGACTCTACCACCCGCCCAGCCCGTCTGAACCCTCAACCGAGAGACACAATAAACCCCCCCCAAAAAAGGAAAAAAACAGAAAGAAACTAACACCTCCCAGGCCAAGTCCTGCCCGCCACCGCCGAACTCTGCGCCGCTGCCGTCGTCCCAGGTGCCCCCGCAACGACCCCAGCTCCGGCCCCCTCCGGAAATGATAAGGACGACGACTCCGACGACGACAAGGATGACAAGGATGACAAGGATGACAAGGATGACAAGGATGACAAGGATGATAAGGATGATAAGGATGATAAGGATGACCACACTGACGATGAGAAGGATGATGACAAGGACGACGACAAAGATGATGATTCCAATGATGATGACGACAAGCCCGTTGGATCTTCCGTCCCCGCTCCTGGGCCGACTGCTTCGTCGACGGGCGGTATTCGGGATCCTGTCGTCGCTGGCGGTGCGGCGACCTATGGGGCAGGCTTGGGAATGATCTTGTTGGGCGCGGCGGTTGCGCTCTAAGTGTGAATGGGCTATCGATCTTTGTTGCTGATACATGCTATGAGTGATTAGGTTTGCATTCGAGGTAATGAGTAGTTCTACGGTGTGATCAGTTAGTCTCGTCATAATATTGTCATCATACTTCGTACAATGCCTTTTATAACGCTTGGTTCACAGATACTGTCGGGTCTCCGCAGCCATACTTAAGTTTATGCCATCCCATGTGCCATGATACACACTACGCAGCAGAGCCGATAAGGTGGAATGAAAAACCCGCCAGGGATGCAAATTTAAAGTGTATACAGCGACCAAGAAAACAACCGTCGGCGGTCCTACTGACGCCAATCAATGCAGCCCGTCTACTTGAAACCTTCCACTGACCAATAACATGTTTATGGTGACCTGTGCTATGTAAACCGAACTTCGTCAAAGAGCCCAGCTCGAACCTGCACCAAGCTTGCTAACTCGAACAGAAACGACTGCAGGATGATGACATTGGTGAGGACGTGAGAGACCGACACCGTCTTCTCCTCCGCTTCTACTGCTTCGTCCGCTTCGGCCTTACCATCTTCAGATAGGGTAATGACAGATCCACCTTGCCCGTCATCCCCGGCCATCAGTCTCTCTCTGGAGTCTGCTTCCTCACTTTCTGGTGTTACGCTCGTATTCGCTTTGTCAAAACGTAGAGGTATTGGTTCCACCTGTGAGCCGGCCTCGAGACTCACCACGCTCGGGATTGCCACCTGTCTTGCCAATATGCTTTGATCAATCGCTTGGAATGCCTTGGCTTGGTTGGCAACTGCGTCACTCCTGCTGTCCCAAGGTGGTGGAGCGCTCGACATACTGCTAGGCGAGTATGATCGGGCAGCCAACCCACCTTGGCCCGAACCCCGGGCTGGAGTATCGTAGGGAACTGGTGTTGAACGATCCGATGAACTACGGTTCACTTCTTTCCTGCCTCGAGGGCTACCGGACCGGCTCGGAGTTCCTAACTCCGATAGGATACGCTGCGCGAAACCCTCTAATCCTGATGGACGTTCTCGTGACGTATTACGCCGCTCGTCCGCGACCGCGCGGTCTATTGCCGGTGTGCCGGTCTTGGCTGGTGATGGTGAAACAGCCTGGCTCTTATTCCGCACGGCAGGACCTGCTGAATCAGCGATCTGGAAAGCTTCTCGGCGTTGCTGGAGCAAGTCATCGAAGCGCGGAACAATCTCACGAAAAGCCGCCACCTCGTCGCAGAGTGTCTGAAGGGTCCGGAGGAGTCGTGGAAGGTTCGATTGAGTCCATTTAGGGCGCTTTCGGCACTGCTGCATAGACTGTACTTGTTTATATTCCAGGTACTCGGCTGATTCTGGATCCAGAGGCGGCTCAGGGAGAGGTGGGCCATCGGCATCTTCGTCAAAGACGTAGCCCTGCGGGTTTCGCAAGAACCAACCTTCGAGATGCATGAACCCGCAGACAGCCAGATCGAATATGGTCTCTGTCAGAGCAAGGTTGGTTTCGACCGGATTGAGAAAGAAGGTCTGGAGCCGGTCAATGATGATGTTGAGAAGAGGGTCATCCGGTCGCAATGTGTGGGACCGGACATCTCTGGGAGCGCCGGGGAGGCTGTCGGGGATGGCTGGCAGCTTGTGGTTGTTGATTGATGTTTTTGGAGTGACCAATTTTATGGAGCACGGGTGATTTTCGAGCAGGATAAGCGTGTCCTTCAGAATGTTCTCGTAAATCTCATCAAAGTTGTCTTGACCACCAATTGTCCCAGCCAGAGACATGAGATATTCAACCTCCTGCTGGTGCCCGGCAGCGGTACGGTGCGTAGCCGCACCCAAAACGCCCTCGGTGTAAAGAAGGGTAATGACAGCATACCGATGATGCCTCTTGAGGATCACCGACACGAGCTGCAGCGTCACGTAAATCGTCTGCTGGCTTTGCGATCGGAGGCAAGCGAGAATAAGATCGACCAAGTTGAAGAGCAGGGGATCCGCGGCGGCTTCACCCATCGAAGCCATCATGGTCGCGAGATCCAGTGATTTTCGTTTTCGCGCTGCGCTCACTCGATCCGACGAATCTGAAGGGACAGATGTCACGATATCAGGCAGTGCGAGCAAGTAGTGAAGAATTAGATTGATCATGTCAGGGTGGTCGACCGACTCGAGGATCCGCCGTAGATACGTCAGGACGGCTACGGAAGAGCCGCCGTCGATATCTGATGATTCCAACAGTGAGGGATATCTAAGGCGATAAGTAGCCGGACAATCTCGTCGGGGGAAGTGGGGCAACTTACAGCAACTGTTGCAAAAAGATAACCTGAAAATGCTCCAGAAGGGTGGACTTGACTTCTACGGACCTACAATGGTTCAGGACATCTTGCCAAAAGAGGAGATGTGAGAGGAACGTGTCCAAGTGTGACTGAAACTGGTACGAGCACGAACTAACGACCTCGTAGTTCGACTTGGGGTGCTGGTAGTCGGAGAAGGCAAGGATAGGGGGTAAGTCGGCGGCGGGATGGTCGATAACGAGTTTGCGGCTCAGCTGGCTATACAAAGCTCCCAGGCCCGTGGCCATGAGGGTGGACAGATCGCTTTCGACGATCCATTGCTCGAGAGTAACCGAACTTGAGGCAGCCTCTATAATGTAGAGAAGGCCGGTCCGAGCAAAGTCGCCAACCTTACCTTCATGGTGGATGTAGTCAATGAGTAGGTAGAATAGAGGGAAGTCCTGCTTCTGCGTCCGTCCTGCAAACCGCTCGCGATCGCCCAGCTCCTTTCCTTCCTGTGATACTGTTGGCTGTGACTTGAACCATACATGTAATATCTCGGGGTCGAGTCTGATTTTGGTGGTTATGTTGAAAGCGAGCTCGACAACGCGGGCTTCAGTATCGGCGCCAAGACGGATGCTATTGGCGCCAGTAATTCGGACAAGGAGATTGGTTAAGCTAGCAGCGAAGCTGTCGTTCTCAACAAAAGCTTCCTCTTCGCTCTCGATCAGGGTCGCGAAGAAGAGCACAGCCTCCTTGATAATCCACTCGCTAAACGAGCTTGTGGCGATCTTGGCCACGGGGATGTAAACCTGCTTTGCGGCCGAGAAGGCGATGCATGGATGGGGTAGGGGCCGGCGGGACTCGTCACTGAGGAGGCTCGTGAGCTCTTGCAGATGGATCTCGATGCGTTCGGCAGCTTCGTCGTCGTTTGCAAGGTTGGACGAATTTCGCCATGTTTGCTGGAGTCAGGGCGTTCAGCATGTGTGTAGCGTAGCAACAAGACAGAAAAAGCTCACTAGCAATTGGCTGTACTCCTTCTCAAAGCGATGCAATCGACGCGCAGGATCTTTCGCAAAGTCCTTTCGGGAGCTCGCCGAAGACAGCGGCGTGTGTGCTAGGAGGCGCGACCACTGTGAAGTCCCAACGTCAGCACATTTCCCCAGCTTCTTAGATGGAATAGCGACATACAAAGTCCATGGCGTCTCTGACTGCATCTCGAGATGCACGTTGTCCGAGTGCAGGCCACCTGTCGTCGTTGCAGAGCTCCTGCCAGGGCGCATGAAATATGCTGTTTCCAGACGTCGCGAAATGGTTTAGCCAGTCCCAAATCCCGACTCACCGTCCACCGTCCACACCATGGTCCTTCCGCCGCTTGGCTCAGGGCCAGGCCGAACCTGCCACCTGCAAGCCCCGCTTCCTGCTTCCCCCATCCCCCAACCCCAAGTTGCCCCACTATCCCTGTTCTGACAAGTTCGTTCCTGTCCATATTCGCAACATCGCTCCTTCCATATTCTTCCGCTCTCTGCAGGCATCAGGTCTCTGGAGTGTTTCTGGCTCCATCTGGAGACTTCGGATTCGAAGGCGGACCATGGGGTTTCTCTCCCCGAAGTACGGAGAAAGCTGTACGGCGCCAGCACATCGAGTGATTCGTGCTTCAACCCGAGACATGCATGCGTACCTGACTTTGCTCTTTCCACTCCAGACTCAGGGTCTTCTGGAGATCTGGCAACCTTGACTGGCGAACCAGACGACGACGAGCTCTCGGATTGCCAAATGGCAGTGAGGTGTCTTTACGAGGCTTGCTAGAGGCAGCATTGGGACATGATGCATGAGCTGTCTGCGCGCCTCAGTGGTGGATGTGCTGGACGTGGGGTGACTCTTGGGACGAGTGGCTGAGAGCGCCCCTTTTGGCTCGACTTCGCAGCTCAAGGCTGTTAGGTTTGGAGGTATTGACGGCATGGCGGCCCAAATGAGTTTGGCATTCTTCTCACAGGCCGTTGACAGCGACCTACAGCCATGCGACACGCAGATGCGGCGTCTGTAGACCCGTTGGCCGATGCAAGCCCAGAAAAACTCCCCGACCCCATCCCCGCATTCCGTGTTGGCATCCACCGTGGGCAGTCTGCACCCCTCGCCGCTCGTGATGCACAACGGGCGAAACGAAACACTAGGGCGCCAAGGGCCCCGCGGCTATCGGCGCTCCAGAGCAAGCTCTCGGTCACTGGTACCCATCCAAGTTTGCAGTCGCCCGTTTTTGCTCGTATCTGGCCTCTGGTTGGATGCTCTCTCACTGAACCAGGGTTGGAGATCCGCGAGCGCGGATTGCTATTGGGGCACTGCAGAATGGCCGCAGCGAATGAGAGGACGAAGCCACCCTCACCCAGGGATGCCAGGGCGCTCGCGAATGCAGGCAACGGCAAGGCACTCCCGCCGCGCTCGTTCGCCTCGGTGTTGCCCACTCTCTCAGAGCAGACTCACATGGGTTGCACCATCGGGGCTCTTAAACTCGCCCTTGGCCTCGACGCCCCCCTCGCGTCGCCGCGCTCGACTTTCTCCCGGTTTCGTCGCAACTACCTAACTCAGCTCCGTCGTCATCGCCGACTCCTCAATGGTATTATAGCCCGAGACCGTCTGCATACTCCAAGTGGAGTGGTCTTTACTCCCTGAACATCACCACTCCATCGTCACACACCCAATGTCACACGATCATCATGGGCTTCTTCTTCACCCGATCGTCGTCGTCGTCCAAAAAGGCAAAAAAGGACTCACCGCCCTCATCCCGAGACCAGAAATGGGCTCCGCCGCACTACAAACCACGGCCACCACCCCCTCCTGGCCAGAGCTGGTATGGAGGTGATGCTTATCAACTACCACCTCCCCAACCCATTGGCCTTCTCCCTGCTCCTCCCGGATGGGTACCGCAGTCGCCGACCCAGTACCAACAGCCAAACCCGTACCCTGCACCTATTGTGGTTAACCAACACCACTACTATCTCGGGCCAGCACCGCCCTCTCCGACTGGCGAGCAGGCGAGCGCCAGTCCCCCAAGCAAACTGAACCTTGGTTCGGTGCTTGACCTAGCCAAGGAGATCTGCCCCAACAATGGCGTGCTGCAGACACTAGACAACAATCTTCCAGCCCTGCAAGAATGCGGGACGCAGCTCATCAACCAGACTGCTGCCCTCGTCGATCAGATATCAGACCGCTTCAACGATGTCATGACGTTGATCGATGGCGATCGCTACGTTGGCAATGAGAGAGATCTCTTTGCCTGGCAGCCAAGCCAGTCTCACGCCCCCAGCCCTTCGTCAGTAACGACGGTTGCACATGCCCCTAAGTCGAAGCCGAAGTCTCGCACCAAAGATCAGCCGAAGGGTCAAACAACGGCAGTTGCCGCATCCGTCATCTCCGGCAGCTTCTTCGCCAAAGTTGAGCTCTACGCCAATTCCAAGCTGCCCTTGGACCTGCAGCCCCTAAGATTGTGAGTTTCCTCGCCCAGTTTGGTCATGTAGCAGACGCTGACCTCTCGCGCTTCTCTAGATACATCCCTACCTATCCGCTCCTCTGCCTCGCGGCACAGTATTCTGAGCGCGCATACGAACGGCCCGTAGGCGCCGAGAGGCACGCACACGTTGATGCCGATTGGAAAACGGGGTCCAAGGCCATGGTCATCAAGTCGGTGCCCATGGACTACATGAACACCATTGTCTTCGCTATTCGCGGGACCGCCACTTTCATGGACTGGGCAGTCAATCTAAACGCGGCCCCGACATCGCCTTTTGGTTTCCTTGTAAGTAGCCTACCTACCAACCAGCGAGATACGAGTTGCTAATAACCGCAGGATGATCCGGGTAACCTTTGCCATAGCGGCTTTTTAGGCGTGGCCCGCAAGATGGTCACACCAGTAGCCCGGCGTCTCCGGCAACTGCTTGAAGAAGACCCGAACAGGTCATCCTACTCACTTCTCATCACGGGCCACAGCGCGGGCGGAGCAGTTGCAGCGTTGCTTTACAGCCACATGCTAGCAACATCCAAGGCAGCCATGAGCGAGCTGAACGCAATTGCAGGCCGCTTCAAGCGCATTCACTGCATCACGTTCGGCACGCCGCCTGTAAGCCTAATCCCCTTACAAAAGCCCGACGACGTCGAGACAAGACCGCACCTCAAGAAGAGCCTGTTTCTCAGCTTTCTGAACGAGGGAGACCCTGTAGCTAGAGCAGACAAGGCCTACATCAAGAGCCTACTTGAGCTCTTTGCCACTCCGGCACCAGGGTCAGAGGCCAGCAAGAAAGCCGTCAGCACCCTAGCCACCACCTCAGGGAACAAAAAGAAGGAGCCCAAGGAGAAAGGATCCAAGTCCTCGCTGGGCTCATCAAAATCTAGCAGCAGCAAGTCATCATCCAAGACGTCAAAATCATCATCGACGTCAAGCAGTAGCAGCAGCAGCAGCCGTGGCAAGGCTCCGGTATGGCACCTCCCGCCTAGCACACTCAGCAGTGCGGGCCGCATCGTCGTTTTGAGATCCGGTGATCCCAAAGCAAGACTCAAGGGAAAGAAAACAGTCGAAGAGCGGCTGAATGAGGGCGTTGTCGCGCATATTGCGACAGACGAACACCTTCGAAAGGTGATCTGGGGTGATCCCGTATGCCATGTCATGAGGCTGTATTCGGGGAGAATCGAGACATTGGCAGTCGGGGCCGTTACAGCAAGGGGGTACTGATTGGATCGGAATGGGACCTGGAATGACCCGTTATGACCCGTTATGACTTGATGCATGCATCGCGCGCGGCAGTGGAAACAGTCCATTTATGTCGCTTTATGACTGGGAGTTGGTTTTTTTCTTACTGTTGATTGCTCTCAAGTTTCCTTTATCATGATACCACCGTTTGGAGTACTCTCGCTACTGTTTCTTTCCTATGTACCTACCTAGTAGCTAGGAAAGAGGTCGGGGAGAGAGGTGCATGGTTGGATTTGAGAAAATACACGCATAGCAAGTCCACTAGCCAACGTTCACCGATGACATGTCCGTGGTGGACATCCCAGGTATGGTAGTACAGCCCAACCCCTGAAAGATTGTTCACGCGGTACTTTACAACTCGGCATCATCAAGTACGTAGTAAGCTCTCTAGCAACCTGTCCAGACAGTTAAAGCGCCAATCCACCAAGGGTATTTCCCCGACGATCAAGAGCTCGACGAGAAATCTAACCACCTGATATGATATTCAAGGCCTCGAATTTGATACCCTAGGGGCCTCAGTATCTATTCGTATCAGTATCTACATCTCCCAGAACCCTGCCAAACACCCCCCAGGTCTCACGCTAACAGTCTTTCAGGGACGGGCTCCAGCAGTTCAGTGGCTCCCATGAGTTGCCCGCAGCGTAGTGTACTTTAGCCGCCAGGGGAAGGAAATGTGGGGGTTACTCCCAAACTCTACCCCGCCAAAGCTACCCCGCCCAACCCTTTCTTGTCTATAATATCTTTTTGCTTGGTATTAACCCAACAACGACCAGATTGAAGTGAAACGACATTTTATTTCCTCAACCATGGAGTATGAGACAAAGACTCGTGCGTTTTGTTGCATTCGTCCGTCAGGGATCCTGGCTAACTCATGTTGAGCAGCCGCCTACTCTACTGGTGATCCCACCTCGTTTGCCTGGACTACGGCAAGGAGGAGATGGCCCGTTATCATTGTGAGTTGGTTGCGATTTTGGCCCAGTCGAGGTTGCTAACGCTACTGGTGATCCAGACACAAGCGATTGACGACGCGTACCGGACGGTTTCGCACTGCGACGAGGCCGAGAAGCGCGATGAAGGCAAGAAGATTGTTGAGGACCTTGCTCGGCTCAAGTACGAGGTCCAACATGATAGGGAGTTGACGTGGGTGTTCTGTAGAAACTCAAAAGGCGCGGTGCTGAGAACAGAGACAGGCCAATTCGTGACGATGGCTACCCTGATGTGGCTATTTACAACTCAGAGCTGGAGAATTTGAATAGCCCCACCTGGTTGAATGTGCCGTGGCTGTACTCGGAGTGTTATCTCTTTCGGTAGGTCATCTCTGTCAGGTAGGGGAGACAAGAGGGCTAATCTGGGCGGTGGCTGTGGACAGACGCATCAGCACTTCGTTCACTCTCTCGCAGCACTGGAAGAACTACGACGTGTTTGCGCGCCAGAAGATTAAGACGTTCCGCTCGTCACGGCCGGCCGTCCTCGAGCTTGCGGCGAGATATAAGGATCTGATCGGACAGATTCAGGCGCATAATACTGCGACAGAGGATGAGGAGGCGGAGAAGCTTTTGTTCACGGAGATGTGCGAGATTTGTCTCTGGGGCAATGCTACGGACTTGTCGCTGCTGACGAGCCTGACGTACGAGGATATCCAGAAGCTGCAGGGTTCTGATGCCCGCAAGAAAGCGGAGAAAAACATCCTCGTCAACGATCTGCCAGCGGCGTTTGCGTTGCTGCGGGAGGCCCGGAAAGCCGGGAAGCAGGAGCGCCGCGTGGATATTGTGCTCGACAATGCGGGTTTCGAGCTCTACGTCGATCTAATTTTAGCAGGCTACCTGCTGTCGTCAGGTCTGGCCACCCATATCGTGCTCCACCCTAAATCGATTCCCTGGTTTGTGTCAGACGTGCTGCCGAGCGACTTTGCGTCACTGCTGAACGCGCTCGCGAACCCAAGACATTTTTACGAGACCCCTACCGAGGATGAACAGCTCCAGGAAAAGACGCCAGAACCACTTTCGGAGGTGGAAGTGGAAGAGCTGGAGTTTTTGTTTAGTGAATGGAGCAGGTTCCACGCCGAAGGACAACTTGTATTGCGGCCGAATCGATTCTGGACACACCCCGGCAGCTTCTGGCGGCTACCACACGAGGAGAAGGACTTGCTTGAGGACCTAAAGTCGAGTGAGTTGGTCATATTCAAGGGTGACTTGAATTACAGGAAGCTTGTCGGCGATGTGAGTATTACTGCGTGAGTTTTGTTGTGTAATATCTGACAGGACAGGCGAACTGGGACCCAACAACACCGTTTACTACTGCGATTGGGCCACTTGGGCCGGGCTCAGGGGTAAATATCTTGGCACTGCGGACGTGCAAAGCGGATGTCGTTGTTGGGTTGAAACCAGGGGAGGATGAAAAGTTGAAGACGGAGATGGAGGATGGAAGCAGTGACTCAGGGGCGAGAAAGTGGGCGTGGAATGGAAAGTGGGCTGTCGTTTCGTTCTCGGCTGGGAAATAGAGGCTGTGTGCGGTAGACTGGTTTGTGCGGTAGACTAGTTGGCGCGTCATGTAGCCAACTGAGCCCGTATGCCGATGTGGGCGGGGGTTGGTGTAATCGGGTAGAGGGTATCGCTGCCTATTAGAACGTTGCTACCTAGGAATCAGCTACTAGAAGACCAAAGATTGGGGCAAATATTCCTGTGAGATCAGAATGCGGAACAAAACTTGCCTCACCAAACCCTAGAACTCTCGAGATAGAAAGATGCTTCTGCTGGTGATGCTGCCGCCGTGAAATCTAACCAAAAAACAAGCCGACCCCGCATGAATTTCATTTGAACCCCAAGTCATGCTGTTCAGTCTGACCCGGACGTGGAATAGGATCGTTTTAAGACGGAGTAAAAATGCCCCATTTCCCCATAATTAACCGCTTCCTCAGGCTCTTGTTTGCTATACCGTGATTGGTATATCTGGTGTCACTTAAGTGTGCTAAGGTGTGCCAAGGGCTTGTCAAGGTCTTGTCCACAGACCGGTATGTGAGAGTCGTTGTATTTTTCCATGAGCTTGATGTTCAATGTTGACAATGTCACCTTGACCTCAACTTTGTTGCCAATACAAGTGGGGTTTTTGTGCTACGACAGAGGCCAGACATCAACAATTACCAACAGCTTCTGCAACATAGATACCTTGCGCAGTACACAACCAGGAGAATTCCAAAAGGAAAAAAAAGAAAGAGAGAGAGAGAGGGAGAGAGAGGGAGGAAAACTGACCTCATAACGCATCACGCCATTTCCATCGTTATTATTACTTGACTCCCCCCACACATACCTTCCCGTACATGTATGTATGTCGCCTTTTCCGTCCCCTCAAAAATTGCCGAATGTCCGCATCCCCTTTTCTTTTCGCTACCTACATGTATAGAGTAGATGGATACCTAAAACTCCCCGGGTCCCCACCCAGAACCCGGCAAGGCAAGGGAAGGCAAGGCAAGCACGCTCTCAAAGTACATTGATGTAACGGAAGCTATAAAAGCTATAAAGTAACGGACTGTCGGGGCGGAGAATATTCTGCCATTCTACCCAATAGGAGAGATTCTTGTCCACACCCACACCCACACCCACACCCTATCCCATCCCATCCCATCCCTTTTCGGCTTTCTCTCTCTCTCTTTCCCTTGCTTGTGTGTGTGTGTGTGTCTGTGTCTGTGTGCATATCACACTTATTCTCCTAATGGGTCAATAATGGATGACCGACCAGCCGGCTCGCTCGCTGGCTGGCTGGCTGGGTAAGTGAGTGAGTGAGTGATTAGCAGACGAGGAAATCCGGATATCCGGTTATTATTATATGATATTATCTAGCTCTCTTGACTCTTTGACTTTTAGACTCTGGATTCTAGACTCTAAAGTGTGCGTGTGTGTACGTGTGAGAGAGAGAAAGTGAGTGGGTGGTCAATGTTGAGATTGAGTGAGTGAATGAGTGAGTGGGTTAGTGAGAGTGAGGATGGCGGTTTTGCTCTCTCATTTTCTTGGTTACGTGGGTACCTAGGTACCTACGTACCGTGTTTGGCGCAGCGGTAAATAAATAATAAAATAACCCCATAGTGCTTTCCCTCCCTCTTCCTCTCTCCCGTCCTCTTTTTCCTCCTTCCTCTTCCTCCTTTATCTATCTATTCATTGATCCTCGTGGAAAGGGAAACTGAATGTGCTGATCTGACTGGATCTGGGGCTGATTCTTTTTTTTGTTTGTCCTACTGTATATGGGAGGGAAGGGAGGGGAGGGGAGTGGGGACAAGGTTCGTGTTTATGTTAATCTACACACGGGGAACTTTTTTTTTTTTCAACAACCAAAAGCGGACAACAAATGGTTAAATAGCCTGATATGGAGGGGACGCCCCGGCTGTCTGTGTGTCTGTCTCTCTCTCTCTCTCTCTCTCTCTCTCTCTCTCTCTCTCTCTCTCTCTCTCTCTCTCTCTTTTTTTTTGTTT
>Ga0247763_1001395_pt1 | contig 13810 bp, 14 predicted proteins | sample UWRJL141409B4_FD_179926 | JGI IMG/M metagenome (GOLD analysis project Ga0247763, IMG submission 179926) | Plant litter microbial communities from Arlington Agricultural Research Station in Wisconsin, United States - UWRJ-L141-409B-4 | ecosystem: Environmental > Terrestrial > Plant litter >...
CCGGGGATAGATTGTATTGTACTAAGTTAGACTCTGAGGCTAATTCCTCTTCCAATTTAAGTGCCAGTGACTTAGAAGACCTACCGGCCATTCAAATACTCTCTACTACAAAACCTTACTCTATCATTCTCCTTTCCATCCATCCTGGACCCTAAACTGAATGAACTTCGGGTCAGTCTTACGATCGAATCCAGAAACGTTCTTGTCAAGACTTGGCTTCAAGAAGGAACATGAACTCCCGGGTCCAGAGCTAGGAGCACAAGTTCGTCGCATACGGATATGATTGCGGCAATTCCTACTACCGGCAATGGGGAGTACAAAAATGAAGTAAAAAACCAAGGACGAGGGCGAGAGTTGGTGACCCCGAGACCTTGACTCTCACTTCCTTGCCACGGCAGGCCCTGGTTTGCAACAGATATCCACTAAACCTCACAGAAACACGACACCCACACCTTCACCTCACAAGATAGTCAGAAACCTGACACCAAGACTCAGATCTAATGGATCGATCACAGAATGCAAGGAACAGTTCAACGACATTGCTACCACGCATGCATAGCCTATAGGTGCCAACACCCAGTCAGGCGAGAAACAGCAGCAAGACAAGCCTCGCCTACCAGACCACAGGTCATCTACATTGATGCACATAGGCATTACCAACCATTCTCTGTACGACAACATGAAGTCATGACATTGAACTTGTGTTGCGGCGACACGACTTCCTCAACTCGCTGCATAAACAATTCCAACCAGGCAGCCATATTCCTATTTATCGAGGACCGATTTTGCATGCATCCTGTTCATTCATTCCGGCATTGCCACGCATGATAGATTGGTTTTCCTCTCTCTATCGACCTCGGTGACATTTTTCGGCGAGATTTTACGACTATAGGCTTCCAATCCTGTGGCACAATATCGTTCCGTTTTTTTTTCCTTCTTTGTTCGCCCCTTCTTTTTTTAGGTGGCAGGGACTTTTGCCATGACTGATCCAAGTTGGGTCAATTCGATATAGGCAGGTTTCAAAACTTTCTTCTATAAAACTCGGGCGGGCGCATGAACCAGGCAGGCTATGGCTGTGCTGTACGAGTGGCGAAGAGGTGAAGTTGGCTTCCTATTCTAGGTCTGTGCCGCCCCCTGAGGTGTGAAACACGGGTACTCAGAGACATGACGTTACTAAGAGCTGTTGTTTTGTGAAGGAAGTTTTTGGGAAGAAAGTTGGTAAGAATCTTCTTGTCTGTGCCTCTTAGTAAACAACCGTGACACCTTCTACCAAGTGGAATAGGCATTGACTTTTCCTTACTAAAGATCCCCCCGTAGGCTACGATCCACCAAAATCCTCACCTGACCAACCGTTTCAACTGTGCCCAACCTGGGTGCTACAGTACCCCGCGTATTCCCCACATTTTTCTTTCCCCCGTGTACAGTGTAATATACCCGTGCCCCCCCGAACGCGGAAACGCCTGGCCAGTGCCGCAAATCGTAAATCGTAAATTGGCGGAACACTGCCACGATCCCGGTATCCCCAACGTCCAACTCCCCACTCCACAAGGCTCGGTGAGCCTCCGCTGTGCCATAAAGTCCTGACGGCACGGCATTCACGACATCTGCCGAGCGGGATCTTTTCCCTTTTGTTTTTTTTTCTTCCCCACTTCCGCTGGGGCATTTTTTTCCCCCCCATGTTGTCCTTTACACACCTAGCAAAGTGAATACCTGCCGAGTAAAAAATCCTCTGAGAGTCTGGGACCGTAAAACCTGGTTTTCTCTCCTCTTCCTCTTTCCATCACTTCACTGCCACGGCCTACTACTCCCTTCAAACCTCAAATCTTGGTTTTGAATTCCCACCGAACATTCGGATTTTTTTTTTTTGGAGTTTTTCTTTTTGCAAGACAAGACAAGACAAGGCGGAAATGGTTTCCGCAGCGGATATCTCCCCGGCACAGCAGCTAGCACCTGAGCCTAGGCCTGGACCTGAATCTGAGTCTGAGCCTCTGCCTCGTCAGGACCCAGGTCCCGACCCAGACACAGACATGGAGACGGACCAACCGGCGCATTTGCGGCTCCTCAATCCCGATCCCAAGCCCCATGCCGGCTGGTACAAGGTCACACCACCAGCTACCGTCTTCCACCCGTTTCCGCGTCTTCCCACGGAGCTACGCCTCGACATTTGGAAACGCTCGCTGCAACGCCATCGTTTAGTCAAGGTGTTTATTCACAATAAGCGATTCCGTCCTGAAGTCAAACTCCCCAGGCCTTATCACTATCAAAACGATGATGGTGATGATGATGATGATGATGACGAAAACATCCATCACTACGCCATCGTGGTCGGCAACCAAGCTCTCAGCAAATTACTGCACGTCAACCGGGAATCCCGGCAAATCGCCAGGGAATTCTACCGCGTCGCTTTCCCCTGCTGGTTCATCAGCAAGAGTGATGAGTATGAAGCCCGAGCCATATCCAATCAACAAGCAGAAAAGAATTCTACCGCTAGCCAAGGAATGTTTTACTTCAACCCGGAATGGGATTATCTGCACCTCGTCGCGGAACCTTTTGCCGCCGACACGCTCGTCGAGTTTATCCACTTTTTGAAAACGAAATATGATCCTCGCGGGGTAGGGTTACTGAACCTTGCTTTTGGGGGGAATGATCTCGTCGTCACGGAAACACCAGATTTCAACCCCGCGACGCTTGATCCCGCTGTTAGGGCATCATTTGTGCAGACTCTCATCCAGCTAAAGGGGTTTTATTCCCTGCATTACACCGCGACGGGAAGACAATGTGAAGGACCCCGAAGCGGCTACAGCGCAAAAGTATGGTTCAACCGCGCCATGCCGATAATGCCGGCGTGCGGTCCTCCGGGATATGACCTCGTCGCGCGTGATCCTCGGGAAAATATTTCTCGGGATTTACGGAGGACGTTTACAGACCTGCTTCAAGCGCGCGTGCTCGGGCAGCTGGACACGCTGTTTTTGCGGTTCGGCGTGACGCAAGAGCAGCGGCGCGTAAAGATTCAGTTTCTAGTGGCGTTTCAGCGGGATGATACGAATTCCATCGTAGACCGACAAAGTGCGGAAAAATATCTGAGGAAAGAAGAGGAGTATTGGAAATGGTTGGCTGTCGGGGGATATGGGCCGGGAATCTCCGAAGAAGAGAACAGAGCAGAGGAGAAAGCGTTTGCAAATATCAAGTGGCCTCCCCTGACACTCCCTGAGGAAGATTTGGAAAAAGTGCCCAGACCGGCCATGGGTTTCTGGCTGTTCCCCATTGAATGTCTGCAAAAAGGGGTGGGGAATACGTTTGTCCATGATTTGAGCGATTATTGGCCGGAGCTGGCACTTGTTAGACTGACGTAGCCTTTCTTCTCTCTGACATCTTTTTAGACGGTTTATGGGTTACTTAGAATGGAGCAAAATCGCATCTTTTTTTCTCTTCATTTTTTGAGAGACAGAGTCAGAAAATGGCAGAATAGCTGTCACGACATACACGAGAATAAACTGACAGAGAGAACCACCGAGAAACCGCCCTCATGCACACTAGAATGGACTATCAAAAACATCACAATCTAGATCTACTGCGGAAAACATGCCATAGCCTCCAAGGAAGCCACCCAGCATGAAACCCCGCAAAGCCCAAAACACAAGATCCGGAAACAATGCCGTGATGGAATCCACCTAGATTCCTAGGTACTTGTACGACATCGAGATAGATAGATAGGTAATCAGATTGATTCATCTGGCCGTGGCAGTACAAGCTCCCCCGGCCGGACACTATACGGAGTCAATTTTCATCCGAGATTTTGGTCTCGTTTTCTTTTTTTCACCTGACATGACACCAGCACAGAGGATGCACCACAAGGAGGTTTGTACTACAGAGAGGATGCACCACCACCAAAGAGGATGCGGCAACTACTAACGCCCAAGGATCGGCGAGTTTCAAAACACGATTTTCTAGAGGAGTCCTCGGTATGCATGTCAGTGGCTCTTGTGCTCGCTACAAAAACTCCCCATGACGTGACGAGGATTTGGGATACGCACTATTAATAAATCCCGGCGGCGGATCGGTGGATCGGTCGGTGGATCAGTGGATCGGTGGATCGGTGAGTGGCGACCCTAGGTAGGTAGGGAGGAGGTCCCTCGGCAAAAGAGAATATTTTTTGTGGGGCAGCGGATTTTACGACCAACCCCAACCGATATGCCCTGTATCTATCTGCCTCGTCTCGCTCGGGGGGAAGAAGGCTGTGGGCAAACCCGGGAAGGCTGTGTATTGTTTCGCTTCGCTTCAACTCAACCAGACTCTCGCCAACGTATGGGATTCGATCCTACCACGCTCCTCTCTGATTGGGTCTCGGGTATACGAGGGAATCAAATGGGAATTGGGGCAACACAACCTACACAGCACAATGGGCAGATGGGTATGGGTATGGTATACGGTGGGTCGTTTTAGGGACCTTATATATGATTACACTATCAAATAAAATAAAAACTACAGACGAAAATGAATATATAAAGACGACGAACCATCAGGTCAAATCAGTCTTCTTTTCATCATCATCATCATCAGCTTCTCTACCATCCTCTCATCTTCTCTACCACCTTCTCATTTCTTTACTATCCTCTCATACACAGTCTATCAATTCGATTCACAGAAAAAAAACAATATGCGCTTCACTCAGAGCATCGCTTTGGCCCTCTTGGGTCCCGCCACCCTCTTCTCCGCTCTGGCTTCCTGCCAGGTCAACGAAGCCGTCGGCAATGTTGTCGAGGCCCGGGACGGCGAGCACTTTGTTGATCTCGAGGCCCGTCAAAAGAAGCCGCCCCCGGTCAAGCCTACTACCAAGGCACCGACTTCCAAGGCCCCGACTTCGGCACCTCCCAAGCCTACTTCTACCGGCAAGGGCAAGGGTACCACGACGACCAAACCCACTTCTACCACGGGCAAGCCCACGGCCACGGCCGATGCCTGGAAGCTGTATGCGGGATACTGCGAGCAGGGTGGCAAGGCGGCCAAGGCGAGGAAGCCCAAGCGCGATCTTCAGAGCGGTATTTGATTCCCCTACCTACCTAGAGTTTTCTTTTTTTTTTTTCTTCTTCTCTAACATCTTGTTACAGGCCACATTAAGCTGCAGGCTCGCGCTCCTCCGGCCGGCTACAATGTTGCCAGCTTTGACAAGCAGGTCTATTACGCAGCGGGCTATGGCAAGATCGGCCAGGGTGTCTACACCGAGGGTCTCGTGACGTGCATCGGCGTCGTGGTGACGGGCGAGAGCGACCAGCAGATGGCGCAGACACTGCACGTGCTGCACGTGCCCTCGTACGCGGCCGCGATTGCGTCCGAGTGGGAGAAGTTTGAAAAGGGCGTCAAGGGAGCCAACCTCAAGAACCTCAAGGGCACCATCAGCACTCCCGACCTCGCCGGGCCCAAGCCCTCGGTCCGCGCCACCTGGAGCGACGCCGTCGCCGACATCTGCAAGACCAACAACGCCGACCTCCTCAAGAAGCTCGAGGCTCTCGTCGGCGCTTCCAACGTCTCCAAAAAGACCCACAACATGGCCGAGGCCGAGAAGGGCGAGAACAACCAGGGCATCCTGGCCGCTGGTCCCAACGGCCAAGTCTATTCCAACACGATGCCGCCTGCAGCAAAGTAGAGTCTCGTTGACACTGCACTTTGTATAGCATAGCATGGTTCAGGTAGAGAGACAGGGTTTTCCCTCGTTTTGGTCAGGAGTTTCCCGGGTCTGTCTGTCTGTCTGTTGGTTTGTTTGTTTGTTTGTTTTTCCGTCTGGGTCACTCATTGGACAATTTTGGTGGGGTTTTGGCATTTGGTGGGTTTGGGTTTTTGTCACTTTATCATTTGCATCGCGGGCGAAATAAGAATACAGGCTGTTCAAACACATATATAAACATTGCGTGCCACATTCCACATTAGTGGTTACTTCAAAGTGCTGACCACCGTCCGTCCGTCCGTCTGTCTGTCTCACTTTAATTATGAGCCTCTCTCTGCTCTTAATTATACGGTGCTGACAGGAAGACAACTTTGCCACATTAACAAAGTCATGATTATGAAAACTGCTTCATCATGAGACTATTCTATTCTGATTGGACAAGATGGGAGAACCAATAGGTAGGTGTTCATGGCACTTTCACTCAATTGATCCAGTTTCAGATTGACACTACTTGCATCAACATGCTTGCTCTTTCACTTTTTCCCCTTTGCACTCTGCTCGAGTCTTCAACTCGCGCGGTAAATGTATAACTCGCTAAACCTACACAGCTAGTAAGAAAAATAAAAGGAATTAATTGAAGCAAGGCTTGGTCGATGAATCATAACAGATAGAGTAAAAAAAAAACGAATCAAGGCCCGCAGTGCACTCGTCGGTCCAGATCCCACGTTATTCCCGGATTGTTTTTTTCCTATGAGCCCTTTCAGCTCGCCAGAAGTTCCAGGTTGGTGCTAGCTGGAATTGGTTAGCTGATTCGGCGGACAACACTGAGTGACCGGTATACCACATGAAGCAGCGTGCAGATGGACACATGAACAAACCCCTCATTTTTACATATTACACTGAGTCAGACCCCCCGGATTAAACTCTTGAATTTTTGCCTTTTTTAGGTTTCACTGAAAGTCAAGTCTACCTACGCAGCGCAGTCTCAAGACTCGTACACAATCATGGAAGCAATTCACAACCTTGTCGCGGTCGCGCAGCAATATATTTCCTCTGTATCACCGACGGGTATTTTCGCGACGTCTCTTGTCGCAGTGTTTTTCGCATTCTTCTTCATTTCTTCCCATGGACGACGAGGTACGAAAAATGACGAACCCCCGATACTACCAAATTGGAGGGGAATCCCCGTGCTGGGAAATACGATAACGTGCGTGATAAGCGAGTCAGCCAGACAAGCGAGTCAGCCACTTTCTACCACCCCACGACAAGTATCCTCAATTACACAACCACAACACTATGAAATAACTATAACTGAATTGGAAACAGATGAATCAGACGATTCTGCAGCTTCCTTGCACGTGCGTGCATTATGGCCAGGCTTGCCACACACGCCACAACACCGAATCTTCGTACGAGACTCTCCTGCACCACCACCATTTTGACGTCCTTCCTGAGCCAGCTGCTCACCCACAGCCTTCTGATCCAGTAGATCCTGTGCCTCTTGTACAGTAAGTGACCCCCCAAGCCGTACACGTGTTTTTTTAGCTCTCCGTCGCTTACTAAGGCCCTCATTGGCCTTGCGTAGTGCCGAGACCTCTGTACGGAGAAGAGCCACCTCGTGCATCACAGCCATCGTACCTTTAGCCAATCGATCCACGGCAGTTAGCATTAAGGTTGGAGAGCTGCCCTGATGGTTGGAAATTCGAGTTTTGATAAATGCTGACTGCGAGGTAGCCTCTCGAGGGTTGTGTGGTGTTTGGGAGACCCAAGGTAGTGCTGTACCTGGGCTTGAGGCTGGGGGTGTTGGGGTCCGAATGCGCACATCTAGCTCAGATATTACCCTCTCTGGGTCGTACGGTACAAGGCCGGCTCCGGCAAACCCCCCCTGGATATTTTTTTCTGTGATCGAAGTAAAAAACGCCTCTCTGAACGCACAGAGAAATTCCAGCTTGCTGATGTGTGTGATGTTCATTCGCATCAACTGCTCAATCTGGCAGCTATACGCCTTCTTCAACGGCCCAAAACAACCAACATCCAATGGCTGAAGTAGGTGAGAAGAGTGCGGAGGCATGCAGAGTGTGATAATGTTGTGCTCCTGGCAGTAGGTTTCGAATTCTTCGGAGTGGTGGCTATCGTGGCCGTCAAGGATGAGTAGCCGATATTTGCCCTTCGTACGAGATGCTGTATGGAAATTAAAGTGCCGAATCCAATCCATGCCTTTCTCATTAGTAGTCCAGCCATTATCGGTTGTTGCAATGCGCCAATTGGCCGGAAGGTTGCACTCTCGATACCAATTAGCGAGGTGATATTGCCCGGCCAAGATGATAAATGGCGGGATGGCCCAGCCCAAGGCGTTCACTCCTTGGATGACTGTAGCCCACTCTCGATTGCCAGGCTGGGCCTGTTTGGCCCTGCTGCGGCCGTCCGAGGCAGTAACTACCATGGTGGCGATGATAATGCCCATCATAAAGCCGGTCTCGTCGAAGTTGTATATATCGTCATCGAGGATCCCGTATTTGACCTTTATATTGTGCACAAGCGCAAACCACTCGCGAATAACTTTTGGATCTTCGCATTTGGCCCTCTGGTAGTCGTATTTACGCGTAAAACGCGTCCGAAGTTCTGGTTGGCGCTTGACGAAGTTGTGAGCCCATCGTACGCCCACTTTGGGCGCGTTGCGTTCGCGTAGCAATCGATTGGCCATATCTTCCACGTACGAAAGCCGGGGGTGAAATGCGCGTGTACATAGCTCAATAATGTATTGAACAATCGTTTTCTCTTCTAAATCCGTAAGCTTGCGCGAGTTGGCTGGAATATCGCATCGTGCAGGCCGGCCAGCGCGTCGGTCACGAAGGGTATCCTTATTAATAGTATAGATCTTCGCTGCAGCTCGGTTGCTAAGCTTTGGATCCCTTTGAAGAGCGTTGAGTGCCAGGTTTATCCTAGCTTCGTACGAAGTAGTTTCCATTATTGGTTGTGGAAAGAAATGGTGTTTTGTGCAGAAGAGGCGCGTCGCGTCGGAAAGTGGCTGACTCGCTTGTCTGGCTGACTCGCTTATCACGCACGTTACAATATCTAACCGATAACGCCTCTCTGATCTCTCGAGCGCGGTAATTTTTTTTTCTCCTCTTCCTAATGAACTGAGCTGAACTGAACTGACACGACAACAAAAGGTATGCACTACAAGAAAACGCATCCCCCATTCTAAAGTTCACACTCTTGCCCTCTACACCCGTATACCTCGTCACCGGCGCGACACAAGTGCAAACCCTCTTCCGCAACCAGGGTTCTCAAAAAGCCCCGGATTTCAGCTCCGACAAGTTTCTCCTCATGGTCATGGCGGGGGTCATGTGTTTTTCTCGAGACGATTTGGCGAAATTCGCGGCCGACAAAACCGGTCGTTCTCTTGTTCCTTCTTCCCTCGCAGAGACAGAAAAAAGTGCAGGAGTGAAAAGAGAGGGAGGGGAGGGAAAAAGGTATTGGTTGGAATTCCACCAAAACAACGCAAAGAATTTGTCGCTCGCAAAAAACACGTCGGCTCTCACTGCGCGGTTTTATAAATTCTTCCAGGAGCGCGTGGAAATCCTCTGTCCGTCACCACCGCCACCTCCAACACCTATCGTGGACGAGACTGTCGTGGACGGAGAGGGAGGAGAATGGAGCGTGGTTTGTCTCTTCCAATTCATGCGTCACCACATGGCCGGCGCGGCCATCACCGCGTTGGCTGGAACAAAGTTCCTATCTCAAGGAAAAGGCGAGAGCGACGTATTGGGTGCATTTTGGGATTACGATCGCGCTACGGTGAGGCTACTATGGCCGTTGCCGAAATGGCTCGACCCAGAGCCGTGGAGAAGTCGCGAGAGGTTTCATCAGATGGCGGTAAAGTGGCTGCGAGAAGAGTTTGATCCAGTTGCTTTTTCCAAAGGGGAGACAGACAGGGATGAAGAAGAGGATTGGCATCCAGTCATGGGACTAAGATTTATGGAAAACTACCTGCGATGGGGGAGGGATATTGGACTTAGCGTGGAGACGAGGGCAGGCTACTTTATTGGATTTCTACTAGGGTGAGTTCTTTTCCCCCCAACTGAGACATCTCAAGAACCTTGATACTAACAAACAGGCAGACTCAACGCAAACAGCATCGCCACCGCCGCGTGGGCCCTATTCGAACTAGTCCAGGACCCTCTTCTCTGGAAAGCCGTACGCGACGAAGCCGAGCCTGCGTTCGCGACAAACGAGGACGGCGAACGCACACTTGACATTCCAAAACTTCTCAGCTTACCGCTCTTACAATCTGTTTACGTTGAAACCCTGAGAATACATATTGCCGCCAACATCACGCGCGAGGTCGTCAGTGACACCGCAAGCGTGGGTGGGTATCGAGTGCCCAAGCATGCATTGATCCAAGCGCCGACTCTACTCGCCCACTTCAACGACCAAGTCTGGGCGGCCGAGGGCCATCCGGCGTCGGAGTTTTGGGCATACCGACATGTTCGGTATCACAAGGAGAGTGGTGAGATGGAATTTGCCATGGCGGGGGGGCCGAATGACTTTTTTCCTTACGGTAAGTTCAAAGAAAAAAAAAAAGAAAAAAAAAAGAAAAAAGAAAGAAAGATGAAAGAGAAAAGTTTACCAGATGATCGCTGCTAATCGAATATTCTATGGGGACAGGTGGCGGCATATCCATGTGTCCCGGCCGGCACTTTGCCAAGCAGGAAATCCTCGCCACGCTCGCCATTATGGTGACGACGTTTGACATGGAAATGGTGGAGTGGGTTCAAGTTACCCTGGATGGAAAGTCAAAAAGTTCGGATCGGCCAGCGAGAGATAATCTAAAGTACTGCGGGGCCGCAGCGCTGCCTCCGGATAGGGACATGCGAGTCCGATGGCGACGGCGGGTTTGAGCAACCTACCACCTACGTACCTACCCTGTTGAAACACCAGATAAGTCACCAGAAGAGGAGTCGGACTTAGGTTATGCGTTCTTTTTGTTTCATTGTCTTTCATGTTAGCCAAAGCGAGTACCTTATCTACCCAAGTATCGAGAACCACCTTCACGCCTCTCAAAGCCCCCCTTGCACGTAAGAAACCTCTCAAGACCTCAGGGAGAAGCATAGACCCAGGACAAGATTGCAGAACTCAGACAACAAATTCAGTGTCCAAATCCTCCGGCCACCTTGGCTGGTCCACGCCGTTCGGTCTCGTTCCCACATTGTAACCCGGCTCGACTTCGCCTCCTGGAAATTGTAGTACCGGTGCCACAATGCGCATTGTTTTCCCCATCAACTTGGGCTGCTCGTCAGTGAAGAAGCGCGGCTGGAAAAGCCTCGCTGCTATTTCGACATCATCTCGCAAACCCCCGACAACACGAGGAAGGGTGTGGAACATGTGGTGATAATGGCGAAAGTCATGACCGAAACGTGTTCGCAGTTCTTGCCACACTTCAGGTGGATATGTCCCGCATGTGCTGGCTAGCCATTGGTTGTAGTAGTTGAGAGCGGTCTATTTTTTGTTGGTTTTTGTGACAAGGTGAGGCTTGGAGAACAGACGAGACGAGAAAAACAAACCTTGACTACATAGGACCCGCCATGCTCGGCTCTGCGGATTAACGCGGTCAAGACTCCCACGATGCCAGCAACTCCGGTGCTAATAAAAATCGTCAGCGTCAATGATGTAGTTGTCAGTATGACTTGACTCACCAATAATCCGAGTTTGGAAAAACCGGCGTAATCGGCTCATCCCTGCCCATGGCGCGACCAAATTCCCACGAGATGCCCACGCACTAGAATATTACCATGTCAGCCACGCTCCACTCCAATTGATCCCATAAATGTAAGAGACAAAGAAGGAGAAGGGGAGAGGAAAACTCACAGCATCGCTAATCTGCTGCCACCCCGGCCTGTCCAGCCACTCTCCCTTCCAGCCGTAACAATTCTCCTCGACCAAAACCAACCCTCTCTCTCTGTCGCCACAAATTTCTAGTATTCGTTCTTCTCCAAAACCAAACTTATCCAGCACTCCCGGACGGTAGCCCAACACCACCACGTCTGCTGTCTCTATCAGCCCTCGTAGCGTTTCCCTCCCCTGGGTTTCCCGTAAATCAATTTCACAATTCCATTTCCCCCAGTTCAAATCCGGCAAGAGTCCCACCATATCCGGTAAATGCGCTGCCGTAACACGCATTATGCTAGCGCCCAGTTCGGCGAGACCGCGTGCGATGGTGGGGCCGGCGATAATGCGCGTGAGATCTACGACGCGAAGGCCAGCCAGGGGTCGACGCGGGGAGGTTTTTTCAGTGGATTCCCACCAGGTCGGCGTCTGGTTCGGGAAAACGTGTGGCGTGATGGTATATAACCCGGTAGAGGCGTTAGCTTGGCCATGTGCCGTGGCGAGGTACTCAGCATAGGTGAAACACGTGGTGCCGGGTTGGCGGGAGGTAGTAGCCAAGGCGTCGAGGTCGGATGCGGTAAGAGAAAGGGAGGTGATGGCGGATTGGATGGGGGCGATGGCTTCGTCCAGGGTGGTAGCAGGGAGATGAGGGGGGAGGTTGAGGAAGGAAAGGGTGGGTGTAGGGTTGAGAGAGCCGTGGAGGTGGAAGAATTTGTTGTCGACAGTGCGATAGATGTTGGTGGCGGCGATGCGGTAAGGGGTGGCGAGGCTTTGGTGCATGTCGCGGTTAGGGAAGAGAGAGGTGAACTTCTGGTAGCCTTCCGGGGTCATAGTGGAGCTGGCAGTAAGGGGAGCGCCGTCTGGGTCGAGGGTCCAAAGGAGGCTGGACATGATAAAAAGTTGGGCGTGGTCGCTGTGACGTGTTAAAACACCTTCCCACCGACAAGTTCATGGCAGGGCAGACAAACGTGTTGATTTTCACCTCCACTGGTCCAATCCCGTATTTCTTCTTCAAGAGAACATTGAGAACCGCAGCTTCCAACGCCTTTAGCGAAGAGATGCTCTCTGCAAACCGCCAGTTGATGGGTAGACTGGGACTGTCGCTGCCCTCGAACGTGATTTTGCTGGCTGCTTCGAGACAGCCTTCAGGGAGATCATGTTTAATCATGGGGTTGTCGAGGATGCCTTCCTTGAAAAGCTTTTCGGTTTCGAGCGGGACTGAGTATGCCATTTTGAGCAGGAGGTTGTAAAATTGCAAATGTTTCTGGCACCGCGTCTGGGTGAGAGCGAAGTTTAAGTGCCCCGCGCGATGCACCCGAGCGGCCCGGACATCCGAATCATCGAGATTGGAGAAACTGAATTCCGCAAATCGGCCCTGAATCGGAATCGCGTCATGTGTGGTCATGTCAGCTGGGGTCCAACAACTTCAGCTCGATTCGGCCCCCACCTCGCTTTCTGATCCATTGATGTACGAGATTCAGTCCGAGGTTGTTGAGGGGGGGATTTTCAACTTGGTAGCAAATTCCCATCCACATTCGAGCTTTTCACACCATACCTCTCACGTCCTCGACCAAGATTCTGTGCTGAAGAGCTTGAATCATGTCGAGACGGCAGGAGTCAGATAGAAGCAAACTCGTGGTTTAGGGGGACCTTCTTCTCAGTCAATACCTAAGCCATAACACACCCAACCGCAAAGAAGACTGCTATAGTACTATCTTAGGTTAAGATTAGCGCAAAACCAGTCAAAGTGCTAGAAATAGGCAAGTTATACAGAGAGAAGAGTTGGAGCTGCCGAGGTTTCTATCTAGTACCAGAGATGCTCAACAACCTACCTGGTGGTCTGACAAATATCCAGAGTGAGAGTGTAGGATTGACTCGAGGTAACGTCCGCGATGAATCTGACCGCAATCGACACATGCAGTGCCGTCTGACCGTGTCGAGTCGATTGTCAGCCTGCTCATCACACCAATTGGGTGTCGCTGAAGATAAGCCTACAATCCAAGCCTAAGCTGAAAGTTTGTTGGTGTGGGACTTGGTGAGTAGGTATTTGGGAAGCGGTTTGTGAAGGGGGTTCAAGCCAGAATATTTAGGCCTCAGTTCTGACATTCAAGACCTTGAACTTTATTGGCAAAGCCCTGATCTTTATTGTCAAGACCTTGACCTTCCTTATCATCGCCCATATGACGACTTCTCCCGGTAGTCCGCGTATCTTCTCCACCACCGCCCCCTCCATCGCCCTGTACTAGTTGACGGTCACAC
>Ga0247763_1001396_pt1 | contig 13804 bp, 11 predicted proteins | sample UWRJL141409B4_FD_179926 | JGI IMG/M metagenome (GOLD analysis project Ga0247763, IMG submission 179926) | Plant litter microbial communities from Arlington Agricultural Research Station in Wisconsin, United States - UWRJ-L141-409B-4 | ecosystem: Environmental > Terrestrial > Plant litter >...
TGCCGTCCTACGTAACACCTTGACCTATTTAGTTTATCTCATAGCTATTACTAGCAAACAAAGACTTTACATCCCGACATGGCCCCCGAGTGCCCGACTACCTCACCTAGGAATACCGCACCTCCGAATCAACTCCTCTCCCTAACCAACATTTTGACGCTCAAATCCGGCTGCACCGACCCATTTGGCAGCGACAATCTCTCAGGCTTATACGCGCCAACGGGCAGCTGGATGTCATAGCGCAGAATTAGATGGGCAACGAGGATCTTGATGGTGTTTCCGGCAAAGACCCGGCCAGGACAGACTTGGGGTCCATCGCCCCAGGTCAAGAGGTCAGGGCTATTGCTGGTGTATTGGTGCAGCGTGTTGTGACCTTTTTGCTGGCGCTGGCGGTAAAACCGGAGAGGATCAAAAGTCTCCGGGTTCTCGTATAGCTGGGGCGAGCTGTGGATGTGGTATTGGTCGACGCAGACAATGGTGCCTTTGGGGAGTTTGGGACCGATGGAGAACTGGACGGGTTCTTGGAGGATACGGCTGAGGCCGACTGTATACCCACCACCATCAGCACAAAGAAACGAATGTCAATGATAAAATAGTACTCACGGTAGTGAAACGTGTTGATCCGAGCCGACTCCCGCATAAAGCTATCAAGCTTAACCAGCTCCGTCAGCTGTGTCTGTGGCAGGTTCCCGTCCTCATCCAAAACGCTGAGCACTTCCTCCCTCAGCTCCTCGACCAATTCCGGTCGGATTAACAACTCCGTCAACATCCAATACAAACTGGCACCCGTTGTAGGGGTCGACTCAAAACTCGCCGTGATAACATCCCGAATCACTTGGTCCACATCCAACTCTGCCGGCTTGTACCTCGCCACTAGCAAGTTCACAAATGTGACCTTTCCCTTTTCCTTTGGTGTAATTTCCTCCTGAGCCTCTCTGATCGCCTTTTCTACCGTCGGCCTCGCCAAGTATCGCATCCACCGATGTACCAGATACGCCGGGAAATACGACAGATTCGCCACAAACGGCCGCAACAACCTCGGAAAATAACTGCTGCTCACCACCCCAATCCCCACCGTCACCGGCAACACTTTCACTGCCGTCAACCACCGCGTATCACTGGCCAGCGGTTCCCCTACTAAACCCATGGCGCCCGTCCGCGCTACCACATCCAGGACCGTCCAAATTAGCGAAACCTCCACCCACTTCCCTTTCCCCTTGCCCTTTTCTTTCCCTCCTTTGCGTGTAAAAACCGCCTCCCACGCCTGTTTCGCACTCTCTCCTCTAGCTCTCCCCATCAGCCCCACTCCCCTCGCCAGATCCGTACTTGCCACCTTATGCAAAACACTACTACTCTCGTCGGTGCCAATGAGTCGCCATCCGCCAAACTGGACATTTGTCAAGAAATCCACCAGCGACGCCGTCCGTGCAGGGAGCCGACGGATCTCCTCAACGTAAGCCGAGGGGAAAACCACAAATTCGAACCCAGAGTATCCGAAAAACCAGGGTTCGTGTGGGTAAGTTTTGTGAGCAAAGTCGAGCATGGGCTTGTAGTCATTCCGATGGGCAGTGGGGAATTTCGCCGGGTAGAGACGTGGAATGGATAGGCGGGACAGGGAGGAAAAGTATGGGTGGATTAGATAGGTGTCGAGGAGGACGAGGAGAGTGACCCCAAAAAGGAAACTGAAAAAGAGTTTAAGCGAAGTGGGAGTCTCGCGGTAGGCTTGGGCGAGGAGGAGGCGGATGATTTGCGTGGTGGTGAGGTTGAGCGGGGCGAGGGATTGGCGGAGGATGAGGTATTGTTCGTGGAGGTCGGTAAGGTGGGCTTGAACGGTGGTGAGGTGGGTTTGGATGGCGGTGACGAGTTGGGTTTGGATGGCGGTGACGAGTTGGGTTGCCATGGCTGTGGTGGTTGTGTGTAAGTGGTGGAAATTGTTAGTGCAAGGGACGACAGGGGAGCTTATTGGGCTGTTTGAAACAGACGCACTGGACGGTAAAGGTAGACCGTGGTGTGCCAAAGGGGGGAGTAGGATACGTGAGGGTAGAGGGAAAGCTGTTTCCAATGAAAATGGCATGAAAATAGGGGAGATCGAGGTACATCCAATCGGCAATCCCCCACTTCACCCACCCTCACCGATGCTGCATGATGCGATCCCGATTCTGACGCGCACCATCCATACCGCGCCCAGCCTGCAAAGCCGGACTCCGATCCCGACTCGTCGGCCGCCGACCACCAAAGAGCTCTCCGGTCTACAAGAGCCATTCTGAATGCCCGGGATTTGCCGGAACGGAGTCGGCGCCGACGATAAAAACTCGCAATCCGACATGGAAACACCAAGCAAGAAATCAAGTCGAACATCACGCGATAGTTCCTTTTCCCCAACCCAAATCCACCTCGGTGATCTCCGGAGTTGCTCACAAGCCACAGAGAAATGGCCGCTCCACCATCCAAGAGCGTCCGTGACATGACCGGAGTCTGGGTTCTGGTAAGCGCACTTCTCCGATCCCTCCAGTCTCCGTGCCCAGGTAGGTACCGATCCTGACGATTCCGGGGTCACAGAACAAACGCCTCTCCGATGATTTCGACGCCACGTTCGCGGCTGTAAGATTTCCCTAGACTGATTCCGCCAATCCGGTTCATGTTCCCTGACAAGTCCCATGAATCGAAACAGCAAGGCATGCCCTGGCCACTCCGCAAGATCCTTGGCTTGGCCAACGTCTCGCTCCACCTCCAGCAAAAGACTTTCTCTGAAGAGAAAGGAGAGGTGACTTCCATCCTAGCCAAACAAGTTGTCTCACCGGGCGGGTTTAACAGCGAGGATTCCTACATCCTCGACGCGCAGACGCGTGAGGCGACGGTGCCGATTTTTGGGACCGTGTCCGTCAAAACGAGTTATGTGCCTGTTGCGCAACTGGAGGATGCAGATTTTCAGAAGCGGATTAAGACGGGCGGGGGAGATGTGGTGATTCGGGAGGTGGTTGAGAACAAAAAGAACGGGTGGGTAACGGAGGGGACGTGGGGGTTTGAGGAGATTGGTGGAGAGAGGCGCTTTACGCGGACGAGCATAACTACGACGCCGGGAGATCAGACTGTGGCGAGATTGGTGTATGATTTTAAGCCAGAGTAGATAGCTCTTGACAAGTCAGATACAATTTCTTGAGAGGTTGATGGCGTGAAGTGGTAATTAGGCCAATGGTACGACCAGCTTCTTCCCCGAGACCTTCTTCTCCTTCAACAGCTCTAACCCCTCAAGGACCGTGTGGAAGCCCGCTGGCTGCAATATCTCTGACTCAAGTGGCCTAAGCTTTCCCTCATCCACAAGCCGCTGAAAGCCGCGGTAGAACCGCTTCGACCATTCGTGCAGCTCCGGGTCGGGAGGTACACCGTAGGGTTCCGGAAGCAGTACTCCCCTGCCGATAATCGACGGGCCCATGACAAGGTGGTGGCGGACCGCCTTTCGTTTGCACAGCGCCTCCCGGTATTGCTCCAAAGAGCAATAGATACCGCCGGCACGACCAATGACTTCGTAACAGAGTACCGTGGTTGCCGCCTCGCCAAACGGGTCAATCACCCGCTTCAGCTTGTTTTTGGTGTAAGCTTTGATGTCCGCCGCGCAAGTTGGAGACCGGTAGTCAAACACGGCGTCGGCGCCATACCGCTGGACCAAGTCAAAGTTGTGAGGCGAGCAAGTCGTGATGACGCGGTGGCCACACAGCTTGAGCATCTGAATCGCCACGAGACCGACGGAGCTGCTTCCGCCATACACCAAGATTGTGTCAGTGGCAGGTGCTTTGTCTCCGAGCTCCTGAGCCTCATAGGGGGTGGCGGGGAGGCCGAGGACTTGGTGAAGTGCCAGTGCCACAGTCGAGATACACGCTGGGCTGAGCGCCATTGCCTGCTCGAACGACAGGTTGGCCGGCGCGTGGAGTGCATAGATAGCCTCAACCTTGACGTACTCCGCAAAAGAGCCTGACTCCGGATCGTCCTGCTTGTTGCTGGGCACACAGCCAAAGACGCGGTCCCCCACCGCAAACCCGAGCCCCGTGGCCTGGCCCAACCCGGGAGCTACGGCAACAACAACGCCGGCAAAATCGACGCCGTCCTGCAGACCTGGCGTTGGGAACCGTGCCGCCATCTTGAAGTCGCATGGATTGAGTGCCACGCACTTGTTGTGCACAAGGAGCCAGCCAGGCTCAAGCTCGGGAACCGGCACATTGGGCGTCACGCGGAGCTCACCACCAGCATGCTGGAGGATCGCCGTGTGGCTGGTGGGGATTTCGGCAGTTGGGATGGCCATGATGAGATCGAAGTGGATGCTCGACTTGACGGGATTAGCTGGAACTGTGATCAAGATTACACCATCGTGGAAGGACTGGCCGGCTTGATGGGCCGGGGGAAATAACAAACCTTGTCCGGCAGCGATGAATCCGGGCGGTCGGCATGATGACATATCCTGCCCGGAGTCGGACCCCGACCCGGGATGTATTATCGGAAGTCCGGTGTTCTGTTAATGTTGCAACGCTGTGGGGCATGGCTCGCCCCGGGCCGGGCACGTCTTTCCTATGCATAAAATAGTCCATTCCTTCGGACGACCATGTATGTGTCTCATCACATCCGACAAGCTCCTAATCATGAGGCATCACGCTCGGCACTTGTTTCTCGCTGGTGTGCTATCTCTATCTAGCATCCCTTTCGTCCTGGCCCACGACGCTAACGATGCGGCTGCGGACTGGACGGACGACTGGCTCGGCGAGTGGAAGCGAGACCAGACGGTACTTGGCGTGAATAACACCGACGGCTGCCACATCAGCCATGTGACGGCTTTTGAGATGTCCAAGGGCCGGAAGCCTGTCTTCTTCTCGACCGAGCCGACCGACAACTTCGAACTGCCCAAGATTGTGCCCATGAACGAGACAGCCGGCGAGCAATGGGAGTTTGACGCCGTGTCCGATGATGGGCTCTCAGGCGTCATCCTGGGCTTCTATCGCGACCCTAACTACTCAGTCCTTGGCGCCGGCAATCTGCGCATGTACATCGAGATTGCATTTCCCGAGGCGGGTACGCCACGCTTTGTGCAGATCGACTATCCCACCGAATCAACCGTCGAGTCGTGCCCCGGAATCGGCACGCGCGGCGAGTGGAAGGGCGACGGGTACCGTTATGCTTGGCATGTGTCGGAGGCCATGGATCGAGCACGCATCGTCTGGGACACGCCCAAGACGAAGGGTTCCCTGGTCCTGACGCGGTCTCTGGCCCCGCCACGCTACGCCGACGGAGATACTTGGCCCTCCAAAACGGCATCGACCTTAACTGTGCCGCACTTCTACTGGGTTGAGCCGATACCCGTGGCTGAAGCGCGCATCGACGCTGTGGTGGATGGCAGAACCGTTGCCTGGTCGGGCATCGGAGGCCACGAGAGGCTCTGGGGCGCATTCAACTGGCTGACGTGCCTTGACGCCTTGACGCTAGTGCGTCTTCGGGCCGGACCTTACGCCCTCACCTTCCTTGAGCTTACTTCGTGGCTGCAGAAGGGTGTGCGGGTGCCGTCTGTGATCCTAGCCGAGGAGGGCGAGGTCGTATTCAGCAGCAGGTTGACGGAGCCGTCCGACACCCAAGACTTCTTCAGCTGGGAGAAGACGTATGGCGGCGAGGGGATCTCCGGGAGTCTGAGTGACAAAGCCACCGGATTTGTGCTTGATTTGGTGTCTCCGTCCAAGGGCAAACAGTGGACTTTTCTCATTACGCACAAGAACATCTACTTTGAGTACTTCTTGGGTGGGGGTGTCGGCGGGACTGGCTTTACCGCAACCGTGGTTGGTGGACAGGTCGGAACGCAGCAACAGTCATCGGGCGTGGCCGTGACCGAGGTTCTCAAACTGCCAGAAAAGAGTCTGCTGCTGAAGAGAAATTTTGTCGAGTGAGAGGGTGACAACACCGCCCTCCATCGTAGCTTAGCCGCCCAATAGAGGTTATCCTTAACGAGTTCCCACTCCTAGTGCAACACCCGCTGAGGGCCGCCTTCACAAGGCCTGGGAATTATGCAAGACATCATTTGGGCTCGCGATTTGTCGTACAGGGCGTATTGGCGATTGGGTTCTGCAACCCCAAACCCTTGGTAGCAGCTTTCCGTGGCAAAAAGATCTGTGTCCGAGATGGGGGGCAGAAAAACGTGAGCCGCGGATGCGACGTCGTCTTTCGTGTCCGATTCCGATCTGCCAGCGCGCAGAGGCGGCAACGCTGAGATTGGCTGCATTGGGATTAGCAATTGCATCCTCCTCTCGCGCCTTCGCTGTGAGTGAAAACATCCTACCGTAGAAACCTTTGTAGGGCTGGCGGTCGGATCTGAGACAGCGGAAAGATAAGCTTCTGGCCTTCACCCGCTGAAGGTTGTGGTTGAAGTGGGTGAGGGGACCGCGGAGAACGGTTTTGGGAACCCCACGCCCCGCATCCAGCTCGAACGTGCCAAGCTGAACCCTGAAAACCGAAAACCTGATTCTGCCATCCGGAACCCCAATTTCATCCCCTCATCCCCCGCAAAAGACCCCCACGTTTGCTCAATGCTTTCTCTAGTGCTGCGCAGGACCGCTGAAGATCTGCTAAAACGGGCATTGGACGTCGGTGTTGGCTGTGCTAACCATGCGTCGAGCAGTAGCCGAGGACAGAATGCTGTACTGACGATCTAACTTCCTACCATCGTGGCATCCAGGCATGGCAGCCCCTGTGTTGTCAGGCTCTCCTCAACTGTTCGCGTTGTGGTTGTTCACGATGTCAAGTGGCGGGAACCTCGCAATCTCGGGGGGGCCTAGGTTTTTTAGCACTTGTCTTGACTGCTTACTGGGTTGAGCAAGAACGTCTTGCTCGGAGGCAGGCAACCAAAATGTCTTCAAAGTGGGGCCGTGCGCGATGACACAAACTAACCCTCCGTATTGCGAATCGCAACCAACGAATTATGAAGCAGACTGTCCAGCCGGGACGGGTTGCCGTACCGTCTGGCTCCTCTGGGGATGCACCCACGCCGCTCACATACTCACCTGTTGCAATAGAGAAAGCGGGGCCGCTATTGGAAACCAAGGGAACGGGCCGTCAGTGGCACAAGTCGGTAGCTCTCCTCTGTGCAACAATTTCTGGCCGTTTTGGTGCCACATACCATTTCTCGTTATATTTACGCTCTGGACGGGCTGATTGGCGATACGCACCGCCCGCTGATTGCCATCGACAAGATGATGCCGGCTGCCGCAAGTAGGAATTTCCGTCCTTCTCGCCGCTTTGCCTGCGACCGCTGCCGCAGCTTCAAGCTCCGCTGTCAACGCGACGAGTCCCTCGGAGAGGCATGCGAGCGCTGTGCTAAAGCGCGATTGGCTTGCACTACCACATTCGAGCATACCACCACCCAACGGCACTCGCTACCCAACGGCCTTTCCCATATCCACCCACAGAGCACCGGCCTTGAGCAAGAAGTGCGACCCGACATCATCAACAACGTCGTCATCGAGCCCCGCCCCTCGCCGCCCAACTCCGAGCAAAGTAGACCGGCGGAAAGCAGCGAAGCCCATAACCGGTTCGAACGTCCAAATCCGGTCCAATCTCAGCCTCAAAGACCCTCGCCGCCCTCGCCGAACAGACACCGCGAGCCCAACGGGGTCACCAGGAGCCCTCACATCTCTCCGCACACCATTCCGGACACTGTGGGAGGAAGGCCGAGGCAGCCCCCGCTCAGCGCGAAACCACCAGCGGTTCCTGAGACAAACGGGGCCGGCTTGGCAAGACATGCAGCTGAGACCGCTGAGTGTATGCTTGTAGATCAGAGCAGCATGGTATGACCGCAGCCGATCCATACTACCCAGGGCATATCCCGGAACTAACCTGGCTATCCTGCAGAACCTCGATGGTATGGACTTTGCCATGTCAGACATTGCCTTCGACGCGGGCGACTATGATCTCGCTCTGCTGATGGGCGCCCAGTCACCACCTCGCCCCGACTCCATCCGACTCGGAGTATCGGAACGCGATGGACGCGGTAGCAATGATGGAGTCTCGGCCATGTTTAGTCATCACGACGACGCCCTGAATAGCACAGCGACAGACCTTCTGAGTTGGCCCCCACTGTCACACAGCGGCACGCTAGATACTACATCATCGTCTTCGGCCCTTGAGGTGGCAAGAATCCATGAGCCGCCGTTCCCCCCGGGTAAAAATGGCGAGGTAGCGCAACAGGTCCTGCAGCCACCCAGATGTTACATCGACCTCATAAAACTCAGCCTGGAGCTTGTCGAAGACCAACACATCATAGAGACGCAAGCACCCCTAGATGCTGTCAACCCTCCCCCGCACGAGTGTCCGCCGGCTGAACAGTCACGATTCATCAACCGGGTGCTCAATCAATCGTCTCGCTTCTGGGACATACTCAAGAACATGTCGCTGGCGGCAGAATCACAACGGCGGCGGACAGGAAGCCCTAGTCATAGCAACACAAGCAGTAACGCCAGCAGCTCAGGTTTCAACGGAAACGTGAACGGTAACAATCTCCCCAGCAATGGCGGAAGCAGCGAAGGGAGCATCGACAGCAATATCTGGAGGGCATGGACGCGTGATACGAGTTCCACCCGGGACCTGGACTTGTATCTCGCATCGGCTTTGTCACCAAGGGTTGACCACATACTGGTTGTAAACCTGGTCATGACCTATGTTTATCTAGTGCGGAGCTGTCGGGCTGTTTTCGTCCGACTCCTCCAAGCACTCGAAATCACTCCGACAGCCGAATCCCGATCACCTCTGCGACTGCCAAGCCTGCAGTTCGGAGACTTCCAGCTCGAAAACAACTTAGCCATCCAGGTCAAGGTTTTAGTTGAGATGATGACCGGTATGCTTTTGCGCATCGGCAACACACTTGGCATTAGTCCCGCCGGGGTCGTTGTGCCATGCGACGGCAGCGCCTCCCCCCCGGCTGAGGACCGAGACTGCCGGTTGCCATTCATGAGCGACCCCGTGGCAATATCATTGCGTGAGATCATCTTATCACAGGAAAGACTACAAGGTGGGGCAGGACATGCTGGAGAGGCCCCGCCCTTGTTAGAAGTCATGACAAATCTGAGGAGGTTGTTGGGACGTCGGTACAGCGTGGTATAAGCAACAAATTGTAAAGATTCAAAATGTATTCCCCAATTTTGCCTCTTCTCATAGTCATCGCATGGATGAAATAATGAAGTACAATCCAACCCCTAAAAGATTGTTCGCACGGTATTTTACGGCTTAGCTGCAGCCTCCGGGCCAACCTCCCCCCGGCATGCTTTTCTATTTTTGAGGGGTTATAATAGAAACTTGAGGCCCCAGGGAGTAAATTTCAATGCCCTGAATGTTAGAGTTAAGGCCTAAATATTCTGACTTGGTCCCTTGCAAAATGGCTTCCCAGCTATACTTCGTTCTCACCAAGTCCCACGCTAATAATCTTTTAGGGTTTGGATTATATACGCATCGCATCACAGAATCTTTCAAGAAATCTGCATCGAACTAGATGGGGTTGTGCTGCGTCGCATTGTGTTGCTCCTTCCCCTAACGGAAAAAAAACTGCAAAACCTTCAAGAGGATTTCCTGCAATTGACGCAATTACCCCTCCCTCTTCACTCATTTTGGCGTTGTTCTGCCACAAACGGTCCATTATTCCATCCCTAGGTCATGCTAGAGACTCTTCCGGACGATACCGAACTGTTGGTCGAGAAAACGAAAGACGCGCTGGTTGCAAAGCGCCAAAGCGCCGACCTTCGCCTGCAAACCGCCCTCGCCAGGCGTCTCGGCCACCCACAATTGCTTCTCCTGGCCCTCCTTCAAGCCCTTCAGACCATTATACACCGCCGTCGTGTGTTCAGATACGTCGAGATAAAGCGACTTGCTCGCCCCCGTGACCAAGACTGGACTTTGGATCCTGTGCAGCAGGTTTCCGCCCTGGGGAAGTCGCAGGGTGTATGCCTTCATTGCCCGGAGGATATGGGACGGACGCGTTTCTCCGAACATGGTTCCGGTGATGGTGATGTTCCACTTCATCTGGAAGGCCAGTCGCATAATGAAGCCGATGACGGCATCGACCGCTCCGTCTCCGATCCAACCTCGCTCCCAAGCTCCGAGAAACGATTTCGGTACCTGAGTGGTGGCAAAATCCCAAAGGTCATGCACCGGGTCGATGGCAATGCAGGCCTTGAGACGGGCGTCACCGGCTGCCGCCCGAAGAGCGAAATATCCTCCCAGCGAGGCGCCCCAAATGGCCACGCGTTCGAGGTCTAATCCCAGCTCCGGCTGCTTCTCAGCCACCCTTTCCAGTTGGTCAAGCACAGCGCTGACTACTACTTCCCAATCCGGCCGGAACCGCAAGCCGCCTCGGTGAAGAGTAAGTCCTTGTCCAGGGCCTTCGTACGTTACAGCAGCATATCCCCTCTCGAGTGCAGCGGCAGGTCCCAGGAAGTATATTTCTTCGGATAGACCGTCGGCCCCTGTGTTTGCGATTACGATGGGCAACTTCCCATCGGGAAGCCGACGCCAAGACGGCGGGATATAAAGATAACCCGGGAGGGTATGGCCTTCGAATGGGATTTCGAGTGAGACTACTCCGTTCTCGTCAAAAAGCTTGGTCGCCTCCCGAAACAGGTCGACTGACTTCTGAAGAAGAGGCAGGAGCCGAGCATCAGGGCTCAGTGGACCCCCACCCGTCATCATGTAGTAACTGGCGCGGGTGTAGTTGGAGCTTCGTAACAGTGCGTTCCTAGCGGCTGCAGTATCTCCAGCGAGAAGGGCTTCCTTGGCGAGTGCCTCTGTCTTGCTGGCGAGTTCGGCCCAGGCGGCATGCCAGCTCTCCGCATCGTTATCCTTGATCTTTCCCACAGCCTCGAGGCATTCCGCAAGCTCGGCGCCCCCGCTCGGGGCCATTCCCAGGACTCGCACGGTCTCGAAGTTGAAGAATACGCTTGGGAAGAATTGGTGCATGGCTGCGGTTCTTGGCCGAACAAGAGTTGAGGCGAAAAAGGTGACTGAAACCGAGGCCAAACAAAGGTCGAGTCGAGTCTGTATGGTGCAAAGATCCGCAAGTTCGGAAAAGAAGAAGCCCGTGAATGTGCCCTGCTAACCTCCCAAGTGCGTGTAAGTGGGGTGCCATCCACTCCGGTGGGCATTCCGAGAACCCCCCTTCTCAAAATCCCCGACCGCAGTCGCACCGATGACGCCATCCGCCTAGATCTCTCCGATGCCCACCCAACCTCCGATGTATACCGGACTCGGTCGAGAATGGGATCTAGCAAGTCAAGCCGATGGTGCATGTGGCGCAGGATCCCGTCAAGTCGAAGCCGGATATCGTCACACAGCCACAGGTAGTGCGTGCTCGAGCTGGATTTCGGAAACCGTACCGGCCAAGGGGAACCGAATCCATATGTCTTGTGTAAAACCAACTTGGGTGGTTTGGAAGTTACATTGTCAAGTTTCATTCTTGAGAGCTTTTCATTCAACTGAACAAAGTTCTCGAGGAGTTCATTGGGCACCTCCATGCACATTGCCTACCACCATCAGCCATCATCACCTCAATCCCATTCGGAAAGATGACCACCAAGTCTAATCACGGATACCCAAATGAGCCCATTGCCATTATTGGCAGTGCTTGTCGCTTCCCTGGTAGCTCGTCCTCGCCCTCTAGGCTGTGGGATCTCTTGCGACAGCCCAGGGATGTTTTGAAGGAGATTCCGGAGAGCCGCTTTAACCCAGCCAGCTTCTACCACGAGGATGCCCTACACCATGGAACGTGGGTTTCGGCCCTGAGTCTTGGATAGCAGAACGTGAAGTGGCTAACCCTTGGGCCCAGAACCAACGTCAAGCATTCGTATCTGCTCGATGAAGACATTGGCCAGTTCGACGCACAGTTCTTCGGCATCAAGCCCGTTGAGGCCAACTCGGTCGATCCACAGCAGAGGCTCCTGCTAGAGACGGTGTATGAGGGTCTTGAGAGAGCCGGCCTCCCTCTAGAGACGCTCCAAGGCTCGCGGACTGGAGTTTACGTGGGGATTATGTCGGCGGATTATACCGAACTCCTTGGCCGTGATATCGACAGTGCACCCACTTACTTCGCAAGCGGCACCGCGAGAAGTATCCTGTCTAACCGCATATCCTACTTCTTCGACTGGCACGGTCCATCTATGACCATCGACACGGCATGCTCATCTAGTCTATTTGCCCTCCACCTCGCCGTTCAGAGCCTGAGGGCGGGTGAGTCCCCGGCCGCCTTGGTAGCCGGCGCCAACTTGGTCATCAACCCTGACCAGTTTGTTGCCGAAGCCAAGCTAAAGATGCTCTCACCTGATGGCCGATCTCGTATGTGGGACAAGGATGCTAACGGTTATGCTCGAGGAGACGGCGTTGCGGCCCTTGTACTCAAGACGTTGAGTGCCGCCCTGGCTGATGGTGATCCGATCGAATGCCTCATTCGCGAGACAGGGATCAATCAGGATGGACGCACCAAAGGCATCACCATGCCCAGTCCCAGTGCCCAGGCCGATCTGATTCAAACAACATATCGGAAAGCCGGGCTGGATTTGTCCAAGGCTTCGGACAGGCCGCAGTACTTTGAGGCCCACGGAACAGGTATGTGGCATGCATCCCTCTTAATTCTGTTCTTTGACTGATCGCAAGTACCAGGCACCCCGGCTGGCGACCCGGTTGAAGCCGAGGCTATCAGCACGGCATTCTTTGGCCCGTCTTCCGCCTTCAAGCGATCCCCACAAGATGCACCTCTCTATGTCGGATCGATCAAGACGGTTATTGGACACACAGAAGGAACTGCTGGTGTCGCTGGCGTCATAAAGGGTTCGCTTGCCCTCCAGAACGGAACAATTCCGCCCAATCTTTTGCTCCAAGACCTTAGCCCAGCAGTCAAGCCATTTTACGACAACCTCCAGATCATTAAGGAGGCCAGGGAGTGGCCAGAACTACCAGTGGGCACTGTACACCGCGTCAGTGTCAACAGCTTCGGTTTCGGTGGAGCAAACGGGCACGTCATTCTGGAGAAGTACGAGCGCCCGGCATTGGATCCCGCGGCAACGAAGCTGCCCCAACTCGCTCCTTTTTTGTTCTCGGCCGCTTCGGAAAAGTCACTCACCGGCACACTCGCTGCCTTTTCATCGTACCTCACCACCAATCCAACCACAGACCTGCGTGATCTGTCTTGGACCCTGAGCAAGCGATCCACACTGCCTGTGCGTCTCGCGGTGGCCGCACAAACTGCTGAGAGCCTCATCTCCAAACTCGATGAATTAGCAAAAGCCCCATCAGGTGTTGTCACGACAAACAACAACGCTTCCTCAGCTGCGACGTATCCGAGCTTGCTTGGCATTTTCACTGGTCAGGGAGCACAATGGCCTGCAATGGGAGCTCATCTGCTTTCGACCTCCAAGTTGGCTCACAATCGCATCGAATCTCTTCAGGAGTCTCTCAACAGTCTTCCCACCGAGCACGTCCCCGCGTGGTCCCTCCGAGAAGAGCTGCTCAAGGACAAGAGCCAGTCCCGCGTGGGCGAAGCGGCCTTCTCGCAGCCTTTGTGCACGGCCGTTCAGATCCTTCTTGTCGATCACTTGAAGGCGGCAAATGTCCGCTTCTCTGCTGTTGTCGGACATTCTAGTGGAGAAATTGCTGCTGCATATACTGCCGGTTACCTCTCTGCCCAAGATGCCATTCGCGTCGCCTACTATAGGGGCTTCTTTCTGCACCTTGCCAGAGGCCCTGGTGGATCTCCCGGGGGCATGTTGGCTGTCGGGACCTCGCAAGAGGATGCGCAGAC
>Ga0247763_1001397_pt1 | contig 13803 bp, 8 predicted proteins | sample UWRJL141409B4_FD_179926 | JGI IMG/M metagenome (GOLD analysis project Ga0247763, IMG submission 179926) | Plant litter microbial communities from Arlington Agricultural Research Station in Wisconsin, United States - UWRJ-L141-409B-4 | ecosystem: Environmental > Terrestrial > Plant litter >...
ACATCGATGACAATACTCTTCACCAGCAGCAGTATCGGAGTTAAAACTTCCAGGATGGGGTGGCCTAAGTGAGGCAGTCCAGTACGAATTTTCTCTGAGTTTTTTACTATTAGTTAAGGGCTACGGCAAGTGTGGGAAGGCAAGGTCGGCTTTGTGTGTACCTATTTTTTTGTCATGATGGAGCCCGTATCCATAAGTTAGCTCATAAGCTATTCGTATTGCAAAAGCGTTTCTCAACCAAAGACGAGATTCTCTGGACACCACCGGACACAATATTGACTTACTCGCCGAGACGCGCAGCGTCAGCATCGCACCTGAAGTCAGCATTGTTGACAAACCATACAATCGTAACGAATCAGGCCCACTGGGACTGAACTTCCTGAGATCGTGCTTTGACATTCAAGCTGCAGATTCTGGTTGCATCGTTCCGCTATGACCCTGCCAAGGCTCACTTTGGCGTTTGATGCCAGCAGGGATTCTTGGGACGAGGCTTCAGACTACACTCGACTCCAGATCTTCGTTTATCACGTGAAGAGATTATGGGGTAACAAGGGAAGTCTATTCGTGTCTCCTGATAATTGACGCAACTCTGGATATAAATTGTCAGTTCGTTGGCTGACCCGTTAGTGCCTCTCCCACCTCACCAGGACGCTCCGCCGCTTGAGCCGCGAGCAGCAGTTCACTAGTTGCGGTAGTGGGTTTCCCCGTTGCCACAGACGCGGGTGTGGAGTCGGCCGAAGCCTTTACGTCCTCGCCTTTGATTCCGTGGACAACTCTCAGACCCGCCGCTTGACGCGCGATTGAGTCTAGCTGCTTCTTGAGCGTTAGTCGCTGCTGCACCTCCTCTTCGAGGTTCTCGAAGCTGATTAGCTCGCCCTCCTTGAGAGGGTGGTCTGCCGGGAGACCCATCTCCTTGAAGCGGACCTTGCCCTGAGCGAGCTCGTCCTGAGTACTATTGTCAGTCTGCCAGCCCAAAGCCACTCCGTTAGAATTAAACCGACCTCGCCCAGAATGAGAGCAAACGGCACTCCGTTCTGTTCAGCTGCCTTGAACTGGTTTGGAAGCTTTGGCTTCACCTTGTAAAGGAATTCCGCCTTGTACTTATCAGTGATCACGTCGTTCATGACACAGGCAAGATTGTACTCACCTTGATCCCTGCATCCCAGAGCCGAGAACAGACCTGACTCCTCTCCTTCAACAGTCCAGTGAAATCCTTTCCGCCACCAAACGCCATGACAAACACGTCAACGTCGCTCTTCCTAGGTTTCTCCGTGGTCTTTTGGGTGGCCATCCTCGCCTTGGTAATCGAGAAGATGCGGTCGATACCGAACGAGATACCCACGCAAGGCACTTGAGTCTTGCCCGAGAACATGCCGACGAGATTGTCATATCTGCCGCCTGCAGCAACGGAGCCTGCAATTGTGAGAACGGGGATTACTTAGCAGTGCTCAGACTTACCGATTCCAAGAGTTGGGTCATTCGAGCGATCCTCGTCGGGGTCTGCAGACTTGGCTCCTTTCTTCTTGGAGGACTTGGCCGGAGGTTGGGCCGCGGCCTGTGATGCCGAGACGGCCGGAGCCGAACCCTCCGTGACCACTTCGTAGATAACTCCCGTGTAGTCTTTCAAAGTCAGCCCCTGCATGCATCAGAACGATTGGAGACTCACAATCCAGCCCTATTTCGAAGATTAGCAATCATTCAGTTTCTGGACAGGACGGAACATACCTCTAGCGAGAGACAGATCGAAGGAGACGGTGTGAAGCGCGTCGAAATATTCCAGGATGCTAAACAGCAAGTCCAAATCCGCCATTCCCTGCTTCATAGACTCGTTATTGGAAAACTCCTCGTCGCCCTGTAGCTTCTCGAGCAAGTCGCGTTGGCCCTTCAAAACAACCCATTTTCCTATGGGTGTTAGAGACATGAACTCACAGACATTGCATAACGACATACCAATCTTGTCAGCGATGGCAGGGTCGAGGCCCTTCTCGTCTACCATTTCCTTGCGGACATCCTCCCAGGGCAGTTTGTCGAGCTTGTCCACAGCGGAAGAGATGGGGCGGAGGAGAGGCTCGGGCACGCCGCAAACTTGGAAGATGCCATCGAGGATTTTGCGAGTGTTGAGTTTGATTGTGTATGTTCCCTTCCACCCGAGGCTGTCAAACACCTCATTGATGATGCGGATCTAACAAGTAGTTAGTCAAGTCAGTGATCAGGGTCGGAAGGACGAACAATCTCGGCATCGGGGATCATGGGATCGTAGACGCCAGCAATGTCAAAACTATTGCAGTCAGTATCGGGCCTCAGCTAGGCTTGAAGGACACATGCTCGCATTGGTACTGTGACTGTCAGCTTGGCATGGTCGCTTATGTCCGAGAGACAACATACGAATTCTCTCATTCGGCCTTTGCTGACGGCGGGTTGATCCCGGCGATAGACCTTGGCGATGTGGTAGCGCTTGATCGATGTGATGTCCTTGTTCATGGCCAGGTAACGGGCTGGTTTGCCGGTCAGTATATAGCAGCACCGAATGGCTGTCACTAACCAAAAGGAACAGTCAGGTCATATCTCAAGCTGCAAAGCTCCCCTCCTTGGTCCGCCAAGTCATACTGTTGCGAGTCAGCCAAGCTCCCAGGCCTCCCCCAAGGCATCAAGGTCAAACCCACAATGAGCTTGCTATCCTCTCCATATTTTCCTGCCTTATGATTTAGCATCGGTCCAAAGAGTTGTCTCAGCTATCCGTACCGGCCAAAATTTCTGCATCTTGTTAGCTTGTAATCGACAACGAGACATAGCTCACGCACCCTTCAACTCGAAAACGGGGGTGTCAATTGTGGTGCCGCCGTGACGTTCTGGCTTCTGTCAGACAAAACCCCTCCCACAATATTCCAAGACGCACTGAAGACTTCAGTAATGGTGTTGAAGATTTTTTCTCTGACGACCATGTCGATACCATCCCCTGCATCCCATCAGTCCCAGCACGATCGAGACGCAATCGGCGGCGTCGTACAGTCTTTGGTGCCCTTGGGGGTCCTATTCTTGCCTGTCAGTCCATTGTACCACGGAAGATTCCCAGACTCTACGGCGATGAAGGACTATGTGATGGCGGGGCTGAATAATTGAGCGCCAACGAGGATGTTTGCGATTGCAGCCTCAAATTTGGCTCCGAGCCCAGCCACCAGGACGACGGAGGACGGCTGACTTTCTGGTGTATGTGATTGGGACTTACTTGATCTCGAACTTTTGAACTTTGGGCGCCATTGTGGGTGGTGCGGGGCAATTGGACGGTAGATGATTCTTGTTGGGGCTACTTGAAAAGTGTCGTCGATGTCCGAGGCTGAAAGTACTGATCGGGATTTTCGAGGCACTTCTCAGGAGTGTCGGCAGTCGTCGGTATGCCCGGTAGGACCGATAGACGGCAGTCCACGGAGGGGTGATGTGGAGGGTGGACATGGAAATTCCAATGGGGGCGTGACTCAATCGCGCATCGAAGTCTCTTGCTGCTGTTGGGTAAATCGACCCGCTGCCGAGCGGCGGGACTCCTGCGCGGCTGCGAGGCTGAACCGCTGGAAAGCACCCTATTGGGCATCGACGGCCCTATCGGAAGTCCCTGATTGCGGATACCAGTGCCCCATCGTTCTTTCATCTCCTGAGGTCAACACAATCGTCAACGTAACGAGCTTGTACTCGCTGAGGCAGCATCCGTCAAGAATTATCGAAACGATCCCATTTCAGCGCTCGTCATAGAATGTTCATGATAGGCACCGTCCAAATTGATCGCTTCCGGAACCGCTGATGTTCAGGGGCTCAGGTGCAACAAACTTGGGCTAATGCACGCTGCATGGGAAATCGTAGTACTAGGCAGGCAGGCATCAAGACAACGTCAAGGCAGCGTCAAGGCACCCTTCATGGCCCAACGGAAACATATTTCCTAATTTGAAACCTGGCCTCAACCTGCTTAAACCCCCCGACCCAATTCAGCGATTTCCGGAGACTGAGTCACGTCGGCCCCGCGCGGCCCCGGACGTCATCTCTTTTGCAGCACCCAGCCAGCAATGACCCGGGGCCGATTTATTGTCGTATCATGGGATATTCAACCCCCAATGAGGAAACTTTGGTGTCCGGGGACACACAAACGGCATGCTGGTCTGAATAGGCACAAACAAGACAAGATTAGCCAAACGCGTTTGGCCACAACAGTCATTGGTCGATGTGTGTTTGACAAGATTTAAGCTTAGTTCGTTCCCGATGCTTCGCCCGGGATTGGTACCTTTCCGGACTATCCCGGGTTTCGGTAGGCCCAACTGTCGACTTAGTCCTGAGCAGTAAATGTGCCTGGTTCCCAACCAGATTACGCAACCCATGCGGTTCCCAGCAGGCAGAAGGGGGTTGTTGCGTGCGAATACCGCGTCCGTTTCAGGCCGTGCGTGGCCAATCCGAAGTTTTCGGATGGCCAAGGTTCCAGCGCCCTGTCGCACAGCACTAAACGGGAGGCCGGTGAAATTGGAAGCCCGAGATGACCCGCCCGTCCGGTATTAGGGACTCAGGGCTGGACTTGGCTGGACTAGGGAATGGCCAAGGAGACGTGAAGGCAACTCTTGGCAGGCTCGCCTTGGGAGCTGTTTTGGCTCAAAATCCCTTCGGCTCCCCAACACCAGCATTCGATTGTTGTTGTTGTTGTTGTTGTTGTTGTCGTTGCAGTTGTTTATTTGCCGTACCGATGACTGAGTGAGGCTCGCAGCTGCGACGTTTGTCGCCGCATACACTTGCTCTTCGATTCCAGACACTCACTCCGAAGTTTGCATTTAGTCGTGCATTGGCGTCTGTCCAAGCACTATTTTGTTGCCATTGTGTAAGTTGGAACTCTCTATTTTTACTCCCAAACATCGGACCGTGCTTCGGCATCGCCAAGCTATATCATTCATCGCCGCTGTCCTCGGCATTCTAATGGAGGCTGCCGGGAACTGATGATCGCGGTAACTGACGAGCAAAGATGGGATTTCGATTCGGGGACGAGGCCGAGGAGCCAGTGCGGGTGCCCGCCAAGATGGACGAGAAGATGGACGGCCAGATGGACGAAAAGCCCCAAAGCCGCGATGGCAAGAAGCCCAATGATGACGATAAGCCCAAGGAAGCCTTCAACCCCCGCCCAGAAAGGGAGGCCGCTTTCAAGGATTATGTGCGCGTCTTCGGCTATGCCAACACGTTCGACTTTGTCCTGATGGTGGCCGCTGCCATCGCCAGCTCAGGTGCCGGTGTTTGTCTCCCCTTGATGAATGTCCTTTTCGGCAGGCTCATTGGGGACTTCAATAACTTTTCCAGTCCCACGCCCCAGAGCGTGCAGGAGTTTGAGCAAAACCTCAACCGTCTCGCCCTCTACATGTTTGCCCTCTTCCTGGTCCGTTTCGGTCTCAACTACATCAGCAAGTTTTGTTTCCGCATCATCGGCATCCGCATGTCAGCCGCCATTCGTCTCGACTATCTGAAGGCGTTGTTCGGCCAGACCATCCATGTTCTCGACTCCATGCCGTCTGGCGCTGCCGCGAGCACCATCACATCCACGGCCAACACTCTGCAGCTGGGCATCTCGGAGAAGCTCGGCACCTTCATCGAGTACATGACTACCATCATAGCGTCCATCATTGTCGCCTTCACCTTCAGTTGGTCCTTAACTCTGGTGACGGGATCGGTAATTATCTTTATCCTCATCGTCCTCTCGACCCTCCTCCCGTTTATTATCCAGGGCCACACCAGAATGACCAAGGCCGAAGGAAAAGGCAATTCTGTGGCTACCGAGGCCTTTGCTGGTATCCGCATGATCACATCGTGCGGTGCCGAGTCGCGCGTGGCTCAACGGTATTCCGAATGGGTCAAGAAAGCACAGCAAGCTGCCCAGTTCTCGTCTCCCTTCTTCTCGACGCAGTTCGGCATGATTTGGTTCGGTCTCTACGGCTCCTTCGGCCTCACCTTCTGGTACGGCATGAAGTCAGTCGTCGAGGGCCGTGTCGATGGCGTCGCCACGGTCTTGATCGTCCTGATGTCGGTCATGTTTATGGTCATCTCCCTCGAGCGCGTGTCCACGCCCCTGATCGCCGTCTCCAAGGCCATGGTTGCCGCCGCCGAGTTCTTTTCCGTCATCGACGCCCCCAAGCCCAGGAACGGCACACTCAAGGGCGACGACGTGCCCATCGACAAGGATATTGTCTTCAAGGACGTCCACTTTGCTTACCCGAGCCGGCCGTCCAAGAAGGTGCTCGATGGATTGGATCTCAAGATCAATGCAAACATGAACACGGCCATTGTTGGTCCTAGCGGATCCGGAAAGAGCACTATCGTCGGTTTGATCGAGGGCTGGTATACGCTCCACGAACAGTATGTCATCGCCAAGGCCATTGCGAAGGATAAGAAGAAGGATAAGAAGAAGAAGAAGCAAAAGAAGTCGAAGAAGGACGAAGAGTCCGACGACGAGGGGGTTGTTGCTCCCCTTAACGTCGAGGACACAGGTCCAGCGATCGAGCTCAAGGGCGCCATCGAGATTGGCGGCGTGGCCCTGGACCAGGTGGATATGAAGTGGTGGAGATCCCAGATTGGCCTTGTGCAGCAGGAGCCCTTTCTTTTCAACGATACCATCTACCAGAACGTGGCCGCCGGTCTTACTGGGAGCCAATGGGAGTCGGAGAGCGAGGAAGCCAAGCGGGGGATGGTTAAGGCCGCCTGTGTTGAGAGCTTCGCTGACGAATTTATCGATCGACTCCCCGATGGTTACGATACCCAGGTTGGTGATTCAGGGACCAAGTTGAGCGGTGGTCAACGGCAGCGCATCGCCATTGCAAGAAGCATCATCTCGAAGCCAAAGATCCTCATTCTCGACGAAGCTACTTCGGCCATTGATGTTCGCGGCGAACGCATCGTACAGAAGGCACTCGAACGAGCTTCCAAGGGTCGAACCACCATCACAATTGCCCACCGTTTGTCGACCATCAAGAACGCCGACCGCATCTGTGTCTTGCAGGACGGCAAGGTTGTCGAGCGCGGTACCCACGACAGTTTGCTCGCCAACCCTGCAGGTGCATACTATGGTCTTGTGCACGCCCAGAAGCTTTCACTCGGTGACGGAGAAGGCGATGAATCGGATCAAGTCCTCGAGGAGGAAGACCTCGGCGCCATCCTAGCCCGTGAGAAGAGCGCAGCTAAGTCGGAGACGGGCACAACCAGACGGGTAGCGCAGTGGAGGGAGCGAAATCTCTTCACTGGGTTTGGAAAGCTGCTCTGGGAGCAACGCAGCCGCTGGCCTCTTTTCCTTCTGGCCATCCTCGGTGCCATGGGCGCCGCTTCTGCCGTTCCCCTTCAGGCTTACCTGTTCGCCAAGATTGTTGTTGTCTTCCAGACGACAGGCCCAGAACTGTTTGACGGTGCTGTGTTTTGGTCAAAGATGTGGGCGGTTCTCGCTGCGTGCATCGGCTTCAGTTACTTCCTGACGACGTTTGCAGCGACTAGCGCCGAGAGCCGTGTAGCAGCGGCGTACCGTCAGGAATATTTCGAGTCAATCCTCTTCCAGAAGACAGCATACTTCGACATGGACGATAACGCAACCGGCCAGCTGACGGCGCGCCTGTCGAGTGATCCCACCGCACTCAAGGAACTTTTGGGCATTAACCTCATGATGATGCTGATCGGCGTCTTCTCTCTCATTGGCGCTCTCATCATATCCTTCATCTACGGCTGGAAGCTTGCCCTGGTGGCGCTTTGCGTCACGGTCCCTCTCGGCATCCTTGCTGGCTATTATCGGGTGCGTTTCGAGCTGCAGTTCAACGCCATGAATGAGGCTGTTTTCAAGGAGTCTTCCAAGTTTGGCGCCGAGGCCATCGGAGCGTTCCGTACCGTCGCTGCACTTGTCATGGAGAACTCGATCTGCGACCGCTACGACAGACTGCTCAACGGTCATGTCACTGCCGCTTACAAGAAGGCCCGCTGGACAACCATCATCTTCGCCTATGCCGACTCGGTCAGCATCGCCTGCCAAGCTCTCGTCTTTTGGTATGGTGGTCGCTTGCTTTTGACCCGGGAGTACGAAGTCGGCGCTTTCCTCATTACCTACATGGCTATCATCAACGGTGCCGAGTCTGCCGGTCAATGGCTGAGCTTCGGCCCCAACGCAGCGCAGGCATCGGCTGCCGCCAACCGCATCCTCGAAGCCCGCTCCAGCCGGATCCGCGATTCTGTCTCTACCGACTCTCGCATCCCCGACACCGAGGGCGGAGTCAAGATCGAGCTCAAGGACATCCACTTCAAATACCCAACGCGTGATGTGTCCATCTTCAAGGGTCTCAACCTGACCATCGAGAAGGGGCAGTTTGCCGCCCTGGTCGGCGCTTCCGGGTCAGGTAAGACCTCGATTGTGAGTCTGCTGGAACGATTCTATGATCCCCTCCGCGGTCAGATCCTTTTCAACGGTAAGGATATCACCGACGTGAACGTGTACGAGTACCGCAAGCTATTGTCACTCGTTGCGCAAGAGCCTTCCCTGTTTCAGGGTACTATCCGCGAGAACATCTTGCTTGGCGTCGACCCCGCCGAGGTCACCGACGAGCAGCTGCACCAATGCTGCCGCGACGCTAGCATCCACGATTTTATCGTCTCACTACCGGATGGATATAACACAAGCATCGGCAGCCGTGGCGTTAGCTTGAGCGGTGGTCAGAAACAGCGCTTGTCGATTGCGCGGGCCTTGATAAGGAACCCGACTGTATTGCTGCTAGATGAGGCGACCAGCTCGCTGGATTCAGGTAAGTCGGCCATTTCACACCAAGCCTGCTGCCCGTCTAACTATGAGCAGAATCCGAGAAGCTCGTCCAAGCGGCCTTTGAGCGCGTCGCCAAGGGGAGAACCACAGTCGCTGTGGCGCACCGGCTTGCCACGATCCAAAAGGCGGACATCATCTACGTCCTCGGCGAGGGCAAGGTGTTGGAGAAGGGCAACCACGCTGAGCTGCTGAAGCAAAAGGGGGTATATTGGCACATGGTCAGTCTCTCACCTGCCATCATAACGTTCTCTTCTAATTTCTGGAACAGTGCCAAAACCAAGCCCTAGACAGGTAACATTCCTTGTCACTGCAGGCGTTGTCTTGATACAGGTGGCACACAGCGTGTTTTGGATACCACGGGATCTTTCGAGAATCTCTCCGTTCTAGATGTATAACGGGCTCAATCCCTGCTCTTTTCATGTTGCTATGTATTCTGGAATCTCATCTTATCTACATTACAGCTGGCATTTTATGGGTTGAATTGTTGGATCAGAGAGCCTAATATTGTTATTGATATATCATACTTGTAATAAACGTAATTCTATCTCTTACTTGGCTGGCGCTAGCGGCTACGCTCAGCCCGTCGGCCATTTGTCGTCGCAGCTCTGGGTTCTATCGGGGACATATGTACATGTTTCGTCCGGTAGTCTTCGGCCAAGTCATCATATCAGACTGCACAAAGATGCGATACTATCGGAGGCAGCCCAAAGGTCGGGTCGAATGGTAACGGTACCAAAGGGTGTGAGAGGTAAGTGGTTGTATGGCCAGCCTTGCGAGGCAGAATCCACCTGTCTGAATTGGGCCGCAAACATGACGACGGCCACCTCTACACTTTCAGATTTGGCTCAATTTTAGCTGGTGGGGGGGATGGTTGACGATGGAAAATGCCCAGGACAATTGTTTCCCATGAGGTTCCCATCAGAAGCGGCAGAAGCCTCCCACAGGACCCGCAAACACCTTCAGCTTCATTTGGGATGATGCCCCCGCAAGGGTTTGGAAATGAAATTCTTTCATTTCAAGATTTCACGGATTTTGGCTGAAAGGATTGCAGAAAATCCAGGGGATGCTGGATTTCTTGCCCTGGGTTTGGGCATTGGCCATCTGATGTGGTCTGTGCTGTTTCTGTCATATAACCCTAACCCTGTCACTGCCCAAATCAGATTAGCGTGGAATTCAATTTCAGAAATCAGGGTCCCGGAATGAGCGAAATAACGTAAATAACGTAAAACAAAAAAAAAATGGACTGAAATTTCAGAACTCTATACTACCCCCCACTGATACCCATGACCCCGTTGTAATTATTCGTCCGACATTCGTCGCTAACTGCTGGACAGCATTCGCTGAGTAATGGTGGGGCGCCATTGCGCTAAAGCTTAGCTTCCACGGCTCCACAGCTTCCAGGATGAACCACACAACACGGATAGCACTGATAAGATAATCACCCGCACCTCGACCTGTTCCGTGGTGACAAGGCGTCCCAGGCATCCCAGCATCTCATGACTGGATGGATGGATGGGATCCCAGCCCTGCTGCAACACCTATCTTCGGTAGGCCGGTACTCACCGTCACTCACATCGAGTCCGATATCGCCGCCTTAGTTGTCCCCAACGACGGCTCGGTTGAGCAGTTCATCCCAGCTCCCTCCTCTGGTTTCAGCTGCGGAGCGCGACGTGACGACAGTGTGTCGGCAACGCCTGCGCCTTGTCCATGACGAAAGACTGCCGCCATTCCGCCCACTTCGCAAAGCTACAGCCTGTCAGCTTTACTCCGCAGCATTTCCCCCTTCGACCCCTTTAGGAGCCCAAGTTCGAATCTCCCGCTTCTCCAAACACGCAGTGCCCCGCATCAACAAACGCGAGCGCACGACCTGCACCTCCGCCAACGATAGCTCACTCGATGACCAGCCATGGCCTCTCTTGACGGTGGTGGAACGTCCCGCCAGGATCCCATCGAGCTCAGTAGTGACTCAGACTCCACCTCCCATAGTTCGTACGTCGGAAGTGACACCATCGACGCAGGTCACGGCATCAACCACCATCAATTTGGCGAGGGATGTCAGTTTCGGAGCGCGAGGTTCCAGGACCAAGAGTGCGAGCGATTCTTCGATTGCCCCACACATTTGGTCGAGCGAGCGCCGTCAGAGGGGCAGCGAGGCGAGGCTGGGAACATTGTTGATAATGGGCCGAGCGCGACGGGTGAAGTATCGCCCGTGAGCGAGGATGATGTGGTACAAGGCAATGAGGGCAGTGTGTCCCCTCTGCCTGCGGGAATAGACGAACAAGTTGGTGAGTCGAGCGGAGGGAGAGCACCCACGCCTCCGCCAAGGGATGAGGCATCGGTTGGCACTGCTGGGAATCCGATCATCCTGCCCGATAGCCTGGTTCCACGACCCCCGGTTGCTCCAGTTGAAGCACGCGCGGCTATCACGATAGACGATCAACATCAGAGAAGCTCCAACCGTTCGAGTAATGTGCGTCGACCTTCGCTGGCCCTTGGAGAACCACACGCGGCAGGTCGTGCAGAATCCGCAACCCAAGCAACCGCTCAGCATCATGGTCTTGCGGAGTTTACGTTGCCACGGTGGCAGCCAGATGCTGAAGTGACGTACTGCCCCATCTGTCACACCCAATTCAGCATCTTTGTCAGGAAACATCATTGCAGGTATGTTCTCTAGGTTCCAGCTTGTGGCAGCTTGTAATGGCTGTTGATACGTCCTAGAAAATGTGGCCGTGTTGTGTGCAATTCGTGCTCGCCACACCGCATCACTATCCCTTATCCTTATATCGTAAAGCCGCCCTGGATGCAAGGAGCTCCTAGGTTCCCTGGTCCCCCTCTTGGTAGTGATGGCTCGATCCCAGAGCAGTTCGGGGGAGAACGAGTTAGGCTCTGCAACCCCTGTGTTCCAGATCCGAACACCACGCCGCCTCAGGCACAAGGAGGCCATTCGCGCTCGCAAGGTAATTTACTTCAGGATCATGCGGGCCAGCCTATGAGTAGATGGAGTTCGTATTTTGGTGGTTCTCCAGCTAGCGACCCTCATGTAAGGAGCAGGAGCGTCACCATGGTAAGTTTCGGCTTGCGTGAGTGCTTCTCAAATGGCTCACCAATAGCTCAGGCTTCGGGAGTGCCTTCATCAAGGGCACCGAACCCTTATGCCCAAGGCCCGACCGAGAACCGCATTCTATCAGGCACACCGCCTATTTTTTACCAGACCCAAGCCGGCTCGAATACCATCAGCGCCTACGATTACACGAACCATCGCCGTTTTGTGACAGCGCCAAGGACGTCTTCGTCTACGTTCCATCGCCGCCTGTCGTCCCAACTACCTCCACTTCCCGGACAAAATCCGCTCCCTCCTCTCCCCTCATTTCCAGCCCTAGCTTCCTCAAGCCGTCAGCCGGCACCTGCTCCGCACCAAGTCGCCGAGGAGGACGAGTGCCCAGTCTGCCACCGTGAGCTGCCGCCGAAGACACTACAAAACTTTGAAGCACTACGCGAAGCACACATAACAAGTTGCATTGCGACCCATAGCGCGTATGGTGGAACAAGCGGGTCATCGGGCAATATGGGCGAGGCTTCGCAGGGAAGGCCCATAACAAGACGGAGAACGGGCATGTTTCCGTACACTGCGACGGAAAAGGATTGCGTCGATTCAGCCGAGTGCAGCATTTGCCTTGAGGAGTTTGAGGTGGGCGTGCCTATGGCACGGCTCGAGTGTCTTTGCCGATTTCACAGGATGTGCATTGACGCGTGGTGGGAGCGGCACCCAGGACGGTGCCCGATGCATCAGCATGAAGATTTTGGGTATTAGGCCATGTTTTGTTTCGCACAGCATTGCGGTGAGCTATCTCATGGAGTTTGGGGGGAGGTCAAGACGACCACATCACAACTTTTGCTTTTGCATTGGGGTTGGAGTCGGCAGCGTGGGGGGGACGGAGGTAATGAGATACCATGTCTAATCCACTCAAGCATCTGGTACGTGCAGGTGATATTACAATCCAACCCCTGAAAGATTGTTAGCGTGGGACTTGGTGAGGACGAAGTATCCAGCAGGGGTTTATGTAATATGAACAGCCGGGAAGCTATTTTGCAAGGGGTCGAGCCAGAATATTTAGGCCTCAACTCTAACACTCAGGGCCTTGAAATTTACTCCTCAGGGCCTCAAGTTTCCATCATAACCCCTCAAAAATAGAAAAGAATGCCGGGCGGGGGTTGGCCCGGAAGCTGCAGCAAAGCCGTGAAGTACCGCGCGAACAATCTTTCATGGTTGGACTGTATGTTCCAATCTAAATCTCGATAGCGCCATGCATACTAGCCCAAGGGGGGATAAAAAAAAAAGAAACTCCAGGGTATCATGACGGCTTTAGAGCCTCGTCATTCTTGGTCTTAGACGCGACGCCCAGGGCTTCGGGTCCGAATGACATGGGCAGCAACTGTCATGATGTCAGCGTTTGCTTCTCCGGTGATCAGGGCCGGCCCACCTCTTCCAACCGCATCACCACATAGCCGCCCGATCCGTCGAACATGATAACCGGCAAATCAAGCTCGCAAAACTCGCGGATCCCCTGCCGACACATGCCACACGGACTGGCCGGCGGTGAAATGTCAGTGGCAACCGCAATCGCCCGGAACCCCCAGTGTCCATCGGTCACCGCCTTGGCCAGCGCGCACCGCTCCGCGCACGTCCCCACGGGGTAGCTGGCGTTCTCGACGTTGGCACCGCTGATGATGGCCCCGCTTGACGCCAGCAGCGCGCACCCGACGCGGAATTTGGAGTAGGGACAATAGGCGGCGGATTTGGCGGCTGTGGCGGTGGATTGGAGAGAGACGAACTCGACTTCGCTGAGCCCGTGGGTTGAGCAGGTCAAGGCGATGTCGGCAGAGGAGGAGGTGGAGAGGATCGTAGGTTCCATTTTGGTGGGATTAGGAGCAGCGATCAGGGGACACAAAAGAGGGAGCGAACGGAGGAGGTGTATTAAAGGCCTCGCTCGATCCCAAAAAGG
>Ga0247763_1001398_pt1 | contig 13793 bp, 6 predicted proteins | sample UWRJL141409B4_FD_179926 | JGI IMG/M metagenome (GOLD analysis project Ga0247763, IMG submission 179926) | Plant litter microbial communities from Arlington Agricultural Research Station in Wisconsin, United States - UWRJ-L141-409B-4 | ecosystem: Environmental > Terrestrial > Plant litter >...
GAGGACCTCTTGACCCGATCTCGCTCCACATGCATGTAAACCACCATGCACATCTGTGATGCCGTCGCTGGAGGAACTAGAGGCATGAGCTTGATTATTAAAAGGTATGTATGTTCTATATGTGAGCCCCAGCGGGAGCTGGGGCGAGTTGTGGTTTTTATATACAAAGGAAATAGCTCAGCCACAGCTAAGAGCAAGCTCTTGGTCACAGGTAGCTCAGGTGGCTTAACTAGCTCCTTGGCACGACACACCCCCCATCCTTGCACAGGCCCCACAATTGGCCTGGGCGAGGATGACTAATCGTGCTTTCAGAAGCGTATATACACCCTCATTTACTCCCTTTAAGCTCCTTTTAAGGAGGAGCTTGCTTTTACTAAGAAGGAGTTAAAGGGGTTGTCCGAGAAAATTGTTAAGACTGGGGGCGGCGGTACCGTTAAGGAGGTTGTTTAGTTGCAAGCTTGGGTAGATGCTGTAGAGGAGTTAGCTCGAGGTAATGAGCAGGCTTGCCTTGCTAGGATTGACGAGAAGCTTTAATAGGAGCGGAGATTTGTCTAGGACTTTGTTTGTAAAGGGTTCGAGGACTTGTTAAAGAGTTTGGAGGGTTGTTTTGTCTCAAAGTAACGCTCCCGGGGATGTTTTTATATACGTTAGTTGAGCGAGCTAGTTAGATCGGTATGGAGGAGTCGTGAGCGTGCTCGTTAGTACGCTTCGTTCCTCCGCCTTTTAGTTCTTTAGAATAGGTATCTTATTCTTTATACTCGCCTTAATTTTATACCGTGCGTTTTAAAGATTGATAAGCTTAATGAAGTGCTCGAATTTCTGCCTTAATAAGCGCTTGGTTAACCCATTTGCTGGTATCTTGTCTGTTAAGAGGTATTTAATGGTAAAAGATTCTCTCTTATATTCTTGCTTTAACTACAGGTTCTGTATATTTACGTACTTAAGCTTAGTATTAATACGCTTTAAGGTATTCGTAACGAGCCTGATTGTCTATATATTATTACAGAAGATCGTTAAAGGGAAGGAAAATGCTTCGCCAATATTCTTAAAGAACCTTCCAAAAGCCATACTCTCTTTAACTATAGTATTTAGAGCGTAGAGCTCTGCTTTAGTTAACGAGGTAGTAACTATGGCTTATTGAGCTGCCTTCCAGTGGACTGGGCCTCTTATAAGCAAGAATACGAATCCGTAAGATAACTTGCGCGTTTCTTCGTTTGATGCAAAGGAGGCGTCTCTAGCAATTAAAAGCTGCGGAGCTTCTGCTCGGATAGGTATGTATTAAATGGAGAGGAACCTTATAGCGTAAAGGTAGCTTAAGGTATAGTAAGCGGCCTTAATATAATCTTGGCTTAGATTGGTAAGAAACTTTAAGAGCTGGGAGACTGTAAACGCAATATCCGGCCTTATTATAATAGCGATATAAAAAATACTACTGACGAGCTTTTGAAAGAGCTTGATCTCCTGCTTTGATGCCTCCCCCAAGTTCTTAACGAGCTCTTTGGCTAGTAGGGGTATAGAAAAGTATTTTCTAATATCGTCTACTCCGAATCTTTTCGCGATCTTTTCGATATATTGATCGTAAATAAACCAGAGTTTCTTACTCTCCCGGTCTCTAATTACGCGTATACCTAGAAAGGTATTAACGTTATTTCCCCCGGTAAGGCTATACTCCTTCTTAATCCCCTTTACTATTTTGGTTGCGATTTACTCGTAGCTTTTAGGGTATATAAGGAGAAAGTCATCCACGTAAACCACTAAGTACATTATACGCTCTTTATTATAGAAAAAGCAAGGCTCCTCCTCTAATCGGAAGAAACCCACCTTCTCGAGCGTAGCGTAAAAGGTCTTATACCAAAGTATAGGAGAGTCCCTCAACCTATATAAAGCTTTATCGAGCAGTGTTATAAAGCCCTTTTTCTTAAACTTATTAGGGAGCTCGCAAATTACCCCCGAAAGGTCTTCTCCCCGAATAGCGTTTAAAAACGCTTACTTTACATCGAATTGTTTAACCTCCCAATCTTTAACTGCTGCGAAGGCGAATATGGTGCGTAGAGTTCGTACGGCTAATATAGCTGCGTAGGTATCCTGTAACGTATAGTAGTATTGGAGATCTTTTCGTATAACTATACAAGCCTTAAACGTAAGGATCCCCCTAACTATTTTTTGTAAAAATACCCATTTAAGTAAAAACGGGCGTTATCCTTATACTTTTGGATTAAACTTAGAGATCTCTCTCCAAGTCTTTCTATTAACGAGCTTGCTTATCTCTTGGGCGGCTACTTCCAGGAATTCCTTTCCTAAGAGATAGCTCTCGAGCTCCCTTTAATTCTTCGGGGGTAAAAGTATTATAAGCTCTTCGTAAATTGGGGTTCTCTTATGGATTACCGCTACTATAATTTCGTATAGCGTGCGGTAAGCGTGGTCTCCTCCCTGGATTGCCTCTTGCTAATCAGGTAAATAGGTCTCCATAAAGTTATACTACTGTTGATTACAGCCGATTAGGATCTCTTCAAACTCGTACTAATTTTCGAAAAAAGCAAAGACTCCCTTTTCTGCGCCGGCAACCACCTTAACCTCCTTTTATTTCTTTCCCCTTAAGTTATATTTACGAGTAGAAGATTTTATACTTGGGCCGGACGTTTGCTAAGCTAGCTTAAGTTAAGCTCGCTTTTATACTTACGTTATTGCTTTTAATAGTTTCTTTTATAAAGGTCTTAGGGTTACTTTAGCCCCTGACTGCGGATTTCCCCTGGATCCTTCTTGGGAAGCGCCCCCGCTAGTCTTATATTTGGAACTCTTAGTACGAACTACAATTATTAAACGTATACTCGTTTTCGAACTTAATTGTATTTGCTTTGTACTATTAGGGCATTCGTCTATTTACTTATCTTCGTGAGCGGGATTTTCTCCGGACGGCTTATATATACCCGGGCCTTATTATCCAAAGGTCTCTGGTACGTTAAAGAAGTCTCTATTAGCTTTTAAGCTGGTTTCTTGCCTCTAAGCATCTCTATCTCCGCTTTCCTATACGTTAAAAAAATCAGTTTTAACCTCTAAAACGAGATCTTACTCCTAGGCTTCCGCAGCTCCGCTATTTGACTTTTCCTATTACAAAGCCTGTTGCAAAGCCGAACCTTTAGTACCCGCTCCCTACTGTTTAGGCGAGGAGTTTATTAACGTTGGAGTTATGAGTCCTTGGGTTGGGGTTGAAGGCTCGTTAACTAACTCGCAGTCTTTCGGGTTTCTAGGTAATTTTACCCCCGAACTCGGCTTTAAAGGTTCCCTACTATTTTGTAACTCCCCTTTCTTAGGCTTGTTTAGTAGATTGGGGGATAAGTTTATCGTTAAGAATTCGTTAATTAGATTGATAACTAAAAGGGGCTTACGCGCTCCCTTAGTTAGGCTTACATACTTTACTATACGATTGATCTCCCCTACGTTTAAAGCTTCCCTCTCCTCCTTTTTGGATTTGAAGAAAAGTTCCTCGTTAAATATTACGTTACGCGTAATCATTACTTGGTTTAAAAGCGGTACCTAGATTTTGTAAAGGTTGGAACCCCCGTAATTAACCAGATACCCTAGGTAAGCGCGCTTCTTGGTCTTAAAGGTACGTTAATTGATGTTTTTTGCCCTTTTGACTAGTAACGGATATACCCGGTATCTGTATACGTATACCCCAGACTAGTTTGGGCGTACGTTTTCTGTCTAAGCTCCCTTCGGACTTTACTCTGCAAGGTACTAGCGGTAGTACTGCCTAAACCACTAGTAGAGCTTCTCGTTCGGAGATATCTAGTTATTACGCTTACTTAGACTTATTCCGTATAGGTATGCTGCAGTAGTAATAAACTCTAGCTATATATATTCCGGGAGCCCTGCTCCCGTTAGTATCTTTAGAGACTTCTCCTACAGCTCCTTGCCAGCGTATTTAATACTGTTGTTAGATTCGTAGTAAGCGGTTCCGGTTGTTTTGTACTCGATGCCCTCCTTTGCGAGCCACCTTATAAGCTGTATCTCTCCTTTGGTACTATACGTACTCGTATTTTGATCTTGGCTGATAACGTAGATCCTAAGCCCGTACTGCCTTTATACCCATTGTTTAAACCGTTATAAAATCGTAGTAACAATTAGCCCGGCTTTGTCCCTTATAATATAGATAAAGGGTTTATTACTAAACTCGTCTTTTATAAGTACGGTATAGTAGACGTTTCCGATCCCCCGGTTAAACTTAAAAATATCTTACGCGATTCTCCAAAACGGTTTCTTGGATTGGTAGGGTAAAGGCTGGCGGTTAATTACGCTTTCGGTGTAAGCTCGAGTGCAATTCTCGCACTTTTAACGCAAGGGATTGTTTACGTTTCCTCTGATTTTGACGCCCTTCGCGCGTTCTATTAGGTAGCGGAGAGTATTCCTCCCGAGGTACCCTGATTGCAGATGCTATAAAGCGATGGTGTCTTCCCTTGGGTAATTATACGGTTGAGGTTTTGCTCCTCTACTCGTAAACGTTATGATTATAGGGCCGAGTATATAAGCGATTTACGGTTTACTTAGAGGTATTGGATTAAATTAAAGGTAGGAGGAAAGAGGTTTATATTCGAAGAAGATAATATTGCAGTAACGAACGAGCTTGCGTATGATTTTGTTATACTTTGGAATTTTATAACGTAGGGTTAAGTTATAACTACAGTATTACAAACTCGCTGCTTTTTTAAGCTTTCCTTTAGAGATAATGTTAATATAAAAACCGGAAACTATAGTAACGTTTTATAGTAAGAGATTCTCCGTATTCTCGCCTCCCTGGCTGTTTAGATAATTCTTAAATATATACGATCTATACCCAAGGATGGGAAAATACCCAGCTTTTGCCTTAATGAACCTACCTTACCTATTAGTTACAAATAAGCCTGGAAGGAGAAGCTCCTTCTTATTAACAATGTAGAGGGCTTCGTAATTATTAAGGAGCGTACTGTCCGAGAATTGATATAAAACCTGGCTCGCAGCTACGTATACTTTTAAGTTCTTATTTAACTTCTCAAACAAAGATAGATTAATGATTATAGCGTAGGGATACTTTATAGGGAGCTTAGTAGGATCGGATCCTTCGGGGGTAACTAAAGTAGGATTTCTTTAATTACGGGGTCCCAGTTCCATGGTTCGGGGACCTAGTTGGGTATTAAAAGTGGTACTTGTGACTAAGTCTGGCTGCGCTCCTTCGGCTAGCGGCTTATAAAGACTAATAGGATTTCGCTTTAGGGGCGAGAAAAGGATTGCTATAGCGTTAATAGACCCGGGCTAGTTTCCTCCTCCCTTTACGGAGCTAGTTCCACCCCTGGAGGAAATTTGCTTAGGTTCTCCCCACTTAACGCGTAGTTTCTTCTTAAGCTTATTATATACTAGTTTATTAAGGATAGAAAGGATTTAATTACGCTCCTTCTTATTAAGGCGTTTTTTCGAATAAGCTGGGGCGTTAGGTATAAAGTCTTTACTGTAAGCGAAGCGGAAAGAGTTATAATTGGTTAGTTCCTACTAGTGCTTTTGGAGCTTGTAAGGGTAAACGTACTCGGTCCCAGTAATCTTACTCTTCCTACCGGAACTACTTTGTTTCGTAATAGCGTAGGATCTATTATAACCCTTCCCCTTTTTCTCCTTAGCGTTAAGCTCAATTTTTACTTCCAAGTTACAAGCGAGTTCGTTTAGGGTTGGAAGCTCCTCGCTTTTATTAAGCAGTCTAGTATACTCGAATCTCTACCTTTTACCCTACTCGCTATTAATATACTTAATAACGATGGCGAGCCAGTTTAGGGTGGCTGATGATATCTTAACTTCCTATACGCTATAGGCGAGAACTTCCTCGTAAACCCTTTTCCAATTTTATATCCAAGTGGTTGGGTTAACCCTTCCAACTTCAATTAACTGTATTACGTTGTTATAGTTATCGCGAGTATATATCCGGGTGAGCTCCGCTCCTTCGTTAAATTGCGCGTAGAGCTTAGCGACGCGATTTCGAACCGTAATGGGTTTGTCTTGTTAATTTAAAAATTAAAGGTTAATTGGGTAGAAGATCTTCGCGTCAACTGTACTTTTAATCCAGGCTTGGATGTTTATAAAGTACTGGAGCTGGTCTTTATACCTGTACTCTTTGGCGACCTATTTCTTTATTCGAAGATTATGGTACTTAAAGGGATTAAGTACTGTTTTAACTGGTTTCGTCTTTGCAGCTTTTTCTAAACTAGTAAGCTTTTCGTACTTGGCGAGCTTTCTTTTAAAACCCGTATCCTGGAGCTGGATCTCGTTCAGGGTTCCTTGGAAGGTTGGAGGATTGGAAAGGTTGTAATGGATTACTGGAGGGGCTTCGGCGAGGGGATCGAGGAGGTGCCAGATCTGTTGCTCTTTACAGTAGAGCTTCAACGCGATGTACCATTCGTTCCACTCGTTGCGCTTGGTGAGCTTGACCTTGGTTATAAGCTTGTTGTCGGTTGATATGGTGACGAGGTTGAAGTTTGAAGATAGAAGATTGTTGGAGGTATTTAAGAAAAGAAGTGCAAATGCTCTAGAGCCTGTATAGCGACGGCTGACTTGTGCGCTCTTGGATACTGCTACAGCTTGTGGAGCGCCGGGCTCATAACTGTGATGCCGTCGCTGGAGGAACTAGAGGTATGAGCTTGATTATTAAAAGGTATGTATGTTCTATATGTGAGCCCCAGCGGGAGCTGGGGCGAGTTGTGGTTTTTATATACAAAGGAAATAGCTCAGCCACAGCTGAGAGCAAGCTCTTGGTCACAGGTGGCTCAGGTGGCTTGACTAGCTCCTTGGCACGACAACATCTTACATCTTCCATTGGAGATTTTGGATCTCATCGTCTACCACAGCATCCTTGTGCGCACCCTTCCGAGAGCCTTGCGACTGAAGCTTGTTTGCAGTAAGTTTGTTTCACCGCTTCTCGAAATCCTCGACGACCTCTCGACTACCTAACCTCGTGACGCTGTAGAATCATTTCGGGTATCCTTCAATAGGACTTTTTTTCACACGCATATGCTCGATGATAGGAAATGGCACAGGCATTTCAGAGGGCCCTTCAGAGACTCGGAGACGGTAACCTCCAAGAGCTATGGGGCCGCCGCTCTCTGGCACGGCTATTTTGTTCTTCTCTGTCGCCAAAAGACATCCAGGGCCGACTCTTTATTTACCAGACGAATCAATGAAATACGCAGTGTGGCCGATGTGCTGATTCGACATGGTCAAGCGCGGGAAGACGAAGCACACTGGGACGAAGTCATTGACAGACTGTGTTGGCTTACCGTGGATTGCTCGCGGTCTGGCAACGAGATCTGGCACGGGCGGATCCCGATGTCCGTACATCACCAGGAACCTAACTTGGGGCTGAGTATCCTCTCAGCAGCAACCTACTTCGGATATGCGTCCCTGGTCCGACAGCTCCTGGACGAGGGACATGACCCTACCCTTAACGACTATCTGTTTCCGGCTGCCATGTACATCGCTACTCGTATTGGCCGACCTGATATGCTCTTGCTCTTACAACAGCATTTGCCGCAGTGGGAAGAGCCCAGACCTGGCGAATGGCGCTCCAAAATCGGCCCCGAGTCTCTCAACGGAGCCTGCGCCCGAGGAGAATTGGACCTGGTCCGGCTATGCCTCTATCCCCCATCCCGCATGATTCCCGACGAGGGAGGAAGCCTAGAGGAAAGACAAATGTCGATCCTTGGCCAAAAACCAGGAACCATCCCGCCTGTCTCGCCCCTTGGTCAGTACATGGCAAGGGCCATGCACTTTGTACGCTCGCCCGAAGTTCACCGGTACCTCGACAGCCTAGTAGCCTGGCCAGACGAGAGATGGCAACCTCATCTTCCTCCCTTATACGTGACGACGATGGCCGAGGCGGGTAACTTGGCCATGGTGAGGTATCACCTGGATAAGGGAGGCAAGCCGTATAATGGGCCGTACCTGGGCGTGCCTCTTGCAAAAGCTGTCATGGCATGTAGTTACGACGTAGTCGACCTGCTCCTCGAACGTGGTGCTGACCCCAACGAATACAAACGCCGCGGGCGTACACTTCTCACGGTCGCTGTGACGACTGGAAGCATGGCGATGATGCGGAAACTGGTAGACGCGGGCCTCAAGGTGCGGGACCCCCAGGTCTGGCCCGATTTGGATGCAGATTGGCGTGCGTTGCGGCAAGCCGTCAAGATGGAGCACCGAGCCATGGTAGAGTTGTTGCTGGACATGGGCGCCGGGACCGAAAGTGGGAGGGTCTCGGTTCTCCGCACGGCCGAGAATTTGGGCTTGGAATCAATGGCAGATCTTTTGAGGTCGAGAGGGATTACGCGGACGGCGCCAGGGGCGACTGAGGTGGATCCAGCGAAGGAGGCTGCATAACAAACAGTACGAGAGGAGGAGAGATTTCAAGCAAGCTCATGTCAACTGCCTTGAATGGCCATAAACGCAAGAAGCCCCAAGGGTAAGAGAGGATGTAGTGAGCCTCGAAGTCGGTACTGCTCAGATTTGATTGGTCAGCTGAGGCAAAGATTTCGACCTCTTGTCTGATAACCGAGGCAAGATAGAGTGGTTTGAGTCATATGCCACTTCATTGTGTAGGATGTGTGGCCGGGTGGATTAATTAGATTGTATTACTTCGTAGGCTCTCTGAGCCTATAATACAGTGCTGCAGAGGCTGTAAAACCTCTGTAGTACAGGGGCTTACAGGGCAATCAAGGGAAAGGGAAGGGAGTATCAAGACAGTGCTCTTCATCAACGCACAGGGCCTATAGGGCTCGACAGCAGGAAATGCCCTTTCACTGCCTCCCCCAGGGCTCACTCTGTCTCCGTCCTCTTGTCGCTCTACATAGCTGGGGTCTGCGACGGGGATTACCACACAGACCTTATCGCGCTGTAATTACTTTACGCCACAAAGTCTGCCAAACGACAGCTTCAGTTCTAGGGTCTTGGCAAAACGGGAAGAAGAAGCTGTGAATGGGATAAGGATACACGGTTTAAGGAAGGTGAAGTTTAAGGAAGACAAAAAGGGCCGCAGGAAGGGCATATACTGGTATATTCTAAGACATCGCATCAGTACTGACCCAAATTTCGGGCTGGGTTACCATGTACCATCCCAAATTACGAGCTGGTAACTATACACCATCCTAAATTCCGAGCCGGGATATCATGTACTATCCCAAATTCCAAGCTGGGATATTGTGTACCATCCTAGGGCATATACTGGTATATTCTGGCCAAAATTTGGACCGTGGTCCAGGATTCGGGCTATGTCGCACCTTAGCAGACTTTAGGGGTCGGGGGGGTAGGGGCTGTGGGGTCCCAGTTTTGGGCCAATACGTCCCAAAAGCTGGGACCTTGCGAAAAGATACCATTCGAACTGCAGAGTATCGTCTACTCGTCTAAGCCATGTTTGGCGATTTCCTTGATCATTTCCTGATCAATTCCTGAGCAGTGCCTGAGTAGCGCCTGAGCAAGGTGGCTTTGGGGTGGCGCGGGTGACTGGGGCTGGTGACTGGGGCTGGTGACGGCAACTTTAGGGTAAAACAACAGTGGTAGTTTACGACAGATCCCCCTCTGCTTAGCACAGGTATAACAGCTATAGATACCTGGCACAGCTACACTGATAGGATAGAAAGAATTCGTGTTATGGTGATTGGCGGAAAGGCATAGGCTAGGTTTTGGGGACAACTAGTTAGTCCGTGCCATTGTCTGGCCCAGAATTGGGGCCGGCTCGCCAGAGCGTCGAGCTGCGTCAGACTACTCACCAAGCGTCACAGCTTCTAGGCTAGTCTCGGGCCCGAATTTTGACCTAGAGAATAACTAGTACACAGCTAACCCCGAATATCGGTCGCTGGCACCGCGTGCAAGCAATTAAATTTCATGGTTCGGGCATTGTTCCTTGTCTTCTGTGAACGACGTAGGAGGGGTTAATCATTACCTCGTCCACCAACGTCCTTCATGCCCCAGGTTTGAATTTTATAGCGGCGAACGGGCGCCAAATGGTTAGCTCAGACCAAAGAAGCCTTTTTATTGTCCAAGTTTAGAGTTTACTTTTGTTGTATGCGACGAATCTGGGCTCGTGAAATTCCCTTTTTCGTACCTCGCCCACGTGATATTGCTCACCCCTGGCTCAGGCTCGGCCCAGTCTCTGCTCAGGATTTGCTCAGGCTCGCACGCATTTACTCGCCGTTAACTATTACCATTTCTAGCAGGCTGCACGTGTACCGCAGCATGCAGAGTTACCTTAATCTCCCTAACCGAGGGGACCCAGAATTGGTCCTATATATAAAAAAGAATAGCTAAAAATGTATCCCATTCAATTCAAATCAGCAGTCTTAACTCTCTCTTTTCTGCCCAAGACTCTCCACTTCCTAGCGGTGCCGTTCTTCCTTCCTTCTGCCGGCGGCGCTCTTCTGCGACCTACTTGATGATAACCACCTCGCTCGCCGACAGCCCAGTTACATGCGTCTCTATTGGCTGTGCTGCAATCACACGGTAACAACGGCTTCGTTCGAGCGAGTATCGGGTTCTCTCGATGGCATACGCAATCACCATCGCTTCAGGAAAACCTCTCAAAGGGAGCTAATAGTTCTGTGCATTGTATTGGCCACAGGTGACTCATTACGCCCAAGTTAGGGACCTTAATCTGGACTACCGTTGTCTTGATAAGTGGGGTACCTGGGTAGCTACTTTTTAAGGTCGGGGCTATAGCGGCCTCTTCCCCAACGCGCGCTTTAGCGCAGCCACCTATCAAAGTCGTGTGAGAGCTGAAATGCCAGCGAGATAAGTACCTACCTAGGTACGCACTTAGGAACAGGTAGGAAGGTGCCTAGATACTGACCTGAGCTAAGAGACTGGACCTCCAAACTCCTCAGTTAACTTGTCAACTTACCCAAGCATAAATACCAAGTTCCGAGTCCTGGGATTTCGTCTATCATGCCGCCACGGCTTCTTGTTTCCAGTCTTACATCCCATTCCTTTCCAAAGCATTTTACAAGCTTTACCTCCAACCCCCCTTTCCAAACTCTTTTGGCGAGCACTTCCGAGAGAGAGACACCGCGGCTACCGCTTGCCGCCTACAAACATAGATGTAACCCGTTCCGAAGACAAACAGCGGTGGCTTCACCCAGTATGGGCCGATCCAAAAAATCTTGAGGTTGCGTCGGATTTACGAACAAAATTTATAAACTCAAAACAAAAAGGGTAATTACCACGAACCAGAATGACTTTGGGGGGCAACTCGCGGTGCATGGGCGCTCTAAATACATCTAAATCTTATTTACGTCTTCTAGAACCCCCGAGCTGGCCTTTAATGAGGTGGATGTCCTCCACGCGGCGACCTGTTGCCTCATTGACAGCCTTAACGCAACAGAGGAGCTAGGTATTAAAATCTACTCGTCTCACTACAAGCTGTCCACCTGCTTCCTAATTAGAGTAAGGGAGTCGTCGATGGTGGATTACCTGGGCTGCCTACGAGAAGAGTCGTGTTTGACGCCGAGTATGATGCTTTGCTGGGAAAGGGACACGCGAAGGCCTCCATGCAGGACGCTTCAAGCCAGGCGAAGGTGCCGTCAACGCCTTCGTCTTTCTCACAATTGCTAGTCTTGGACTACTAAAAAGAACTTTGAGGAAAATACGGGCCTTCCATCATTGTTCAACCAAATCGTCAGATTAGGGGGTGAATCAGCCAATAATACCGTTCCGTCTATCGTGGCAGCGCAGTATAGCGTCCGAGCCGCAACCGGAGCTTTCTTTTACTAAACATTATCTGCGAGAGAATTGCTGCGCGTTTTGCACAAGGCGCTTAGCTCGCTAAGTATATTGCTAGAGAACTAACATGCCCGGGAATCAGAATGTATAAAGCTTGGCTGTAATCCGAGCCACTTCAGGTGAGAATAAACAACCTTGAGCCTTTAACACTCAGCCCATTCATTCTCTTGCCGCGGAGTTTACTGCTTGGAAAATATATTTATGTTTCTCTCTTATCAAAACAGAACATCCGCGCCGTATTTGGACCTCCCATCCAACATGACACTCTGCAAACTCTTTACCTGTTGTGCGGTAAGACACGGGGAAAAGGTGGAAACCCGCTACCTATCCAGAGTTTGAAACGAATTCTGGCTACGCTACAGATCAAGGTAGGTAGGAGGCATCTATGATGATAGCGAGTCTGACGAGTAGGATTGAGTGGGCGCTTTAGGTACCAGAGATGCGGTTTGAAAGAGCAGGTTAGAGCCTCTGGTGGGGGGGACTAGGTCAGAATGATATTAATAAGAAAGGGACTGAGTGCCATCCATCACAATTTAGTTTTTTTTTTTTTTTCTTGAAGGCCAGATATGTCGCCCTAATTTCCCCCCAAGAATAAACGCCTCTTTGTCGCGGCCCAAAATACATTCAACGAACTTTGTTTGTATGATGCATTTTGAGAGGGCAGTTGATATGTGTTTTAAGGGGGTGTGCTGGGAGAACCACAATGGGCCTACTCCCACTTCACTTGCATAACAGACCTCGGTATTTTTTGTTTGGGCAAGTCCCTACTATTAGAGGAGATTCCACGCTCTGGCAAAAAAGAACGGCCCCCCCTCGGACAGTGAACCCAGATGTTGTTGTGCTGATACCGGTAACTGAATCAAGTACCTAGGTACTCTATGTAGCCTCTTGTAGAGAATTCTCCGCTTATACCGGTAATGTCAAATTCTTAGATTCTGAGGATACGGCCTTCTTTGGCGGCGCTCAAAATGGATGTTACAATGTGCCATCTGGAAGATATTAGGGCCCAGATCGTTACTTGACCGGGAGGGTTTAATCCTTTCTGGCTACCTAGCCAGGAGATTAGGAGTTGTTAAAACATTGTGAAAATAATTTCGAGGAAGGAATAAGGCGTAGTATCTTATATAATATGGCCCAGTTTCTGGCGAGCTGACTTGACTCGTATAAAAGCACATCAATGACCTATATTGGGGACCATAACTGGGCATTGCATCTTTGAGGAGACGAAAGTTGAATTTTCCAACAAGGAGCGGGTGTTATTAGCTTGGAGTATTGCCATCACGATGGCTTCCTGCAGTCTCCACGTTTTGGGCCCTTTTGGCATATACTGGTACATATTGTAGGATAGTATATAACATCCTAGTCTAGTCCCTGGAAGAGTATATATATAGTATCCTGGCACTAAAACTAGGATGGTATTTAACATAACAGTATATAAAAGAGCATGATATACATAATATACTGGAATTTAAAGTATACCAGTATATGATGCACTAGCCTAGAGTATACCAGTACATGACATACTAGCTTAAGATATACCAGTGCATAATATCCTAACGTAGAACATACCAGTATATAGCATATCAGTGCACAATAGACCAGCTCAGAAAGTGTACCAGTACTTATTTTATTAGTTATCTACATACGCTACTTGATTGCACCATCACCGATATTCCATAAAGAATAGCTGTCTGCGATGTAAAAGCCTTTCCGAGCGCTTTGATATCGTATTCACGCAATATATCTCAGCTCGGACCAAAGAAGGCTAGGTAGCAACAGGTGTCGGCTAGCAAAATACAGTACTATACTACAGGTCGTATTTATTGTGATTACCCAATCTGTTGGTTGGTGGGGCTAAAAGGTACAAAACCTAGTAGGGAGTCTGTGTCACGGCACCAAAGGACGCAATGCGTAAACACCACAAAAAGTGGAACGTTGTGCAGTCAGGGCACTGCACCGTAGTCCTTCTACATCTAGCTGCGTAGCCACAGGCAGGCAGCATCACGGTACCG
>Ga0247763_1001399_pt1 | contig 13786 bp, 10 predicted proteins | sample UWRJL141409B4_FD_179926 | JGI IMG/M metagenome (GOLD analysis project Ga0247763, IMG submission 179926) | Plant litter microbial communities from Arlington Agricultural Research Station in Wisconsin, United States - UWRJ-L141-409B-4 | ecosystem: Environmental > Terrestrial > Plant litter >...
CGTGAGCAACCACGCCGGGTCGCGCCGCAAGAAGCGGCTCATCGCGCCTCGCGTGCCGATGCGCAGCCGCTCGCAGAGCGCGAAGAAGCTCGACGCCGACGGCCACGACACCCTGAGCTCCCAGCGCTGCGCGACGTTGCTGCGATAGCCGAGGTGCCGCGAGAACGCCGGCCGCGAACGCCGCCCCCGCAGCGCCCGCAGCAGCTCGACCGACACCGCTGCCGCAAATTCCTGAGCTCTAAACTGTTGATCTCCCGCGACCACTGACCTCGATTAGCACATCAGGGTGCCTCGCGATGCTTCGAATGTTCGGAACGAGGCTGGTCGGGTGTCGCCGCGAGTGCCATCGTCAAACTCGTGACCAACGCTTCCTTCGCTCGCCGTTCCTCACGCCTTCCTTCTCCAGCGCTGCGCACCGCTCCACGCGTCGCGAGCGCCGTCTCGCTCATGCTGGCGGGCGCCGCGCTCGGCTGCGGCTCCTCCAGCGGCTCCTCTCCGCTCGACCCCTTCAACACCCTCTCCGTGCGCTACGCCGGAGGCGAGACGAGCGACTTCGGCAACGGCACGGACGACGAGTGCGGCACCCGCACGGACGAGCACCCGATCACGGCGGAAGAAGCGCGCGGCTTCGCCGACATCGACGCCGACGCCGCGTGGCTCGCCGAGCCGCACCGCGCCGCGCTGCGCTGGACGACGCCCGAGTGCGCCGGCGCGCTCGAGAGCTGTGAGCTGACCGAGGTCGAGCTCGTCGCGAAGATCGACGGCTATGTTCGCGTCGACGGGCATTCGTCCCGCGACTTGCCCGGGTGCGCGCCCGAGTGGCGATCGCTCGCGTATCGCGGCCGCGTGGGCCTGCGCACCGCCGACGGCCGCCTCAGCGGGGCCTTCAACGCGCGGCTCAGGCGCGGCACCGACGACGCGGGCAACCCCGACGTCTACGCCATGGTCCGCCCCGACCTGCGCAACTTCGACGGTACGCTCCCGCTGCACATCGACACGGATAGACCGCACCACGCCTACGTCACGATCGGCCTCGACCTCGCCGCAGACGGAAGAGCGTCGGGCTACCTCAGGCACTCGCTCCATTACTACGACGAAGAGGGCGGCAGCCCCGACATCGGCGCGTCGGCAGCCTGGGACAGCGAAGCCACACCGCCCGCCGACCCCCTCACCGCCATCGACACCACGGGCCGCTTCGTCACCCCCACCACGTACGGCGGCTCTCCGCGCGAGCCCCGCGTCATCCTCACCGCTCGCGCCGACGCCGTCGAGCCCGCCACCGACGTCGACGTCGTCGTCCGCGTCGACGGCGACGTCATCCGGCGCGGCCGCGTCGAGCCCGGCACCTACTTCGAGCTCGGCGAGCACCCCTTCGGGGTCGGCGTCAGCCTCGACGTCGAGAACAGCGGCGGCGCCGGCATGGTGCGCGCCCACATATTGCAAGACAACTGCTTCGTCGAAACGGCCCGCTGCACGGAGCCGAGCTGCGTCGCCCGCGCGGAATACACGACGAGCTTTCAGCTTTGTTACGACTGATGGCGATCGGGATATTTCGATCGACCTCGCTGCGTAGCATTGACACACACGAGCTCGAGCGCGTGGCGCTCCGCCGCGCACGCCGCGTGTGTGCGCGTGTGCTGCGAGCGCACGAGTGAGTCTTCACGCGTTCGAGTGTCGTCGTGACATTCTCGATCGCGATTCCGATTGTGATTTTGATCGCGGCGTCGGATCGCGATTCCGATCGTAACTCCGATCGCGATTCCGCTCATGACGTCGACTCAAAGTTGTCGCGCCGACGACGAAGTCATGTTACGTCGTCATTGGTTCGCAACGAAGGCGACGGCTCGATGCCGTCGCCTTCGACCATCTGTGGCTCACGAGTCTAGAAGTCGCGGCGTTCCATCGCTCGACGCAACAGGGCGTCGCGACCGCCAGCGCGCGCAGCGAAGACCGATGGTGCCTCCACGGCGCTGCTGCGCGTTGCCACATAGCGATCGAAGATGCGCAGGTAGTCGAAGCCGCCGCTCTCCCCGACCAGGAACGTGAGGGGCTCGGTCGCCCCGTCGAGCTCGACACCGAAATTGTCGACGTTCGTCGGGATCAGGTCGCGCCCGTAGGGGATGCCGAGCTCGTCGAGCAGGGGCCAGTCGAGGTGCAGGCCGCCCGCTTCGTCGAGGCTGACCGTCAACTCGCCGAGGGCGAACGGGTCGGCGTAGGTGCCGACATATTCGGGAAAGCGCTCGGCGATCGGCGCGATGGCGGGCGGCGCCACGGGCTCGGGCAACGCGGCGAGGCGCCAGGCGGCCGTCTCCATGGCGAAGAAGTCGACGTCGGCGTAGTTGGCGAGCGCGATGAAGCAAAAATCGACGCTGGGCAGGCAGGTCACGACCGAGCGGAAGCCGGGCAGCGTGCCGCCGTGATAGATCTCCGCGACGTCGTGGAACTGCACGGGCCCGCCCGGTTCGGGCCGGGTGACCACCAGCGATTGGTGCTGCAGGCCGAGGCCGTACGAGAGGACGTCGCCGGCGAAGCGCGTCGACACCTGGGGCGTGGCCATCTCCGCGCGCAACGACTCGCCGAGCACATGCCGATTGCCGTGCACCAGGAAGCGAGCCCAGCGCGCCAGATCGACGACAGACGACCAGGCCGCGGCAGCGGGAGCGCTCGACGGCGCGTCGTAGCTGTCGGGGGCGAAGAGCGAGCCGAGCCCCTCGCCGGCGCAGTCCGGCTGCTCGGGGGCGCAGACCCCGAGCGCGTAGTCGCCGTCGGCGAGCACCTCGGACGGCTCGAAGAAGGTGCGCCGCATGCCGAGCCGCTCCCAGATGCGTTCGCGCACGAGCGTACGGAAGGGCACGCCGGTCTGCACCTCGGCGACGAGGCCGAGCAGCGAGAAGCCGACGTTCGAGTAGCTGAAGATCGCGCCGGGCGACGACTGCAGGTAGCCGAGGCCCCGGAACGGCCCGAGCAGGAGCTCGCCGAGCGCGGCGTCGGTCTTCTGATCGTCGGGCACGTCGACGTCGAGATAGTCGGCGAGCCCGCTCGTGTGTGCGAGCAGCTGGCGCAGCGTGATCGACGGCACGGGCCCAGGCGTGGCGTCGAGCCCGAAGGCGGGCAGGTGATCGACCAGCAGGTCGTCGATGGCGAGCGCGCCGCGCTCGACCTCTTGCAGCACGGAGACGGCGGTGAAGGGCTTGGTGTTCGAGGCGATGCGAAACAGCGTGCTCGGCCGCACGCGCTCCGGGCCCTCGGGCCCCTTGGTGCCGAAGCCGCGCGCGAAGCTGAGCTCGCCCCGCTCCACGATGCCGACGGCGACGCCCGGGATGCCTTGCGCCAGGCGCTCGGCCTCGACGCTGTCTGCGAAGGCGCGAAAGCGCTCCGGCACGTCGCGCAGATCGCCGCTCAGGGTGCGCGCGGGCACCGGCAGGCGGCGGGCGCGAACCGGCTCGCGCACGAGCGAGTCGAGCGTGCCACGCGGCTTCACCGAGACCAGCCGCGCCAGGGCGCGCCGCGTCACTGAACGCCCTGGCGCCCGCTCTTCCGCGCCAGCGGGTGCAGACTCTCGAGCGGTCGCGGTCGACGCTTCCAGAGGCGCAACGCCCAGCATTGGCGCGTCAGGCGCGCAGCTCGAGAGCAGCAGGCCGGTGGCCATCGATGTCAACCCCCGCGCAGCGAACGCGGACGTGCACTGCATCGCGAAAACCCTCCTCGAGCGAGCCCTCATAAGAGGACCCTCGCCCGTTTCGCGCACGGGTGTCCAGGCGCGACGGTTGCTCGCGAGTGCCGAGAAGGCGCTCGGGAGCGGCGGCTCAGCGCCGCGAGCGAGCTCGCTCCGCGACGGGCGCTCTGCCCGAGCGCGCTTCACCGCTCGTCAGCCCGCGCGACGGCGCACTCGCAACGCGAGCACCACGCCACTGGCGAGCACGGCGAGCCACGCGGGCGAGTTCGAAGCCTTCGAGCCCGATGCCGACCGCGGCGCGACCGACGACGCGCAGCCGCGCGGCCCCTCGTCGGAGTCGAGCGGCACGCGGTTCACGCCGGAGGATACGCCGGAGCTCTCCTCGCTGGGCTCTTCCTCCACGGAAGCCTCGTCGTCGCTCGGCTCGCTCCACTCGTTGATCACCGTGGGATCGGGCGCGACGCCGGCGCCGAGCACGGCCCGGTCGCGGTAGGTGAGGGAGGTGGGGCCGCTGTTCGAGCAGAGGGCGTCGAACAAGTAACCCGTGTCCGTGTAGCGGGCGTAAATGAAGTAGGGCTCGGGCGAGTATTCGCGGCCGCAAGCGCTCTCCTGATCGATGGTGAAGATCGAGAGGCTCGGGCCCAGCTGGCCCTTGAAGTAGCGGGTGACCTCGAAGTCGAAGCGGCGGGCGCCCGTGTAGCCGGGAAATCCGAGGTCGGCCTGGACGAGCACCGCCCGGCTGGGCGTGCCCTCGAACACCACGTCGGAGCTGGCGAGGGCGGCGTCGGTCTCCCCGGGCGGGAGGCATGAGCACGCCGACGCCAGTCTCGCGTGGACGAGCGCGCTCAGCGTCACGACGGCAGCCGCCGCGCCGCAGCGCAGCCAGGTGTTCGACAGGGTCGGCATGACTCGGACGGCGGTGCGCTGGGGAGCGCGCCGCCGTGGTGCCACGTTAGCACGGTTGCGGCGCGCCTGGCGACTGCGCGCCCCGACGCGCGCTTCGTTCGGGAGGGCAAATTCCGTCGATCACGGCCCAGATCGGGGCGAGGCGCGAGGGCGCGGATGGCAATGCGCCCAGGCTGTGGCAACGCTGCATCGCGTCGTCGGTTGCGGATGGAAAAGCCCCGCGCCGGCTCGAGCGTCCGCCGCATGGCCCCCGTCGCTCGAGAGAAATGCACGAAGGGGAGGCCCCCACCTCGAACGCGCCGCCGGGCGCGGCTTGTCGCGTCGCGAGGTCACACGGGCGGGCGAGCCGCCCGCGTCACGAGCCACGCCATCGCGAGCGAGCGTCGCAATGCGCTCCGCCGCTCACGACAGCCAGCGCTGCAACGTCTCCCGCGCGCGGAGCTGCGCGGTGCGGCCATCGAGGCCGCGTTCGATGGCGGAGCGGGTGAGCAGCCCGATGGCGCGCCGGCGCTCGACGACGTGCAGCAGCACGCCGCCGATGAAACAGGAGACGCCACAGCCGACGGCGAGCATGCTGTCGATGGCCGCCCCGTGCGCGAGCAAGGGGGCGGAGCCGAAGGCGAGCAAGGCGCTGAGGGCGACGGCGCTGCAGAAGCGGTCGGAGATGGGGGAGTGGTCGGCAGCCCAGCGCTCGTTCTCGGCGGCGCCGAGGGCGGCGGCGCGTGCGCTCGGGTCGATGCGGGCCGCCGCAGCGCCCGGCGCTCGGGCGAGCACGCTGGGCTCGGGGCTGAAGACGGAGGAGGTGGCGTCGGCGATGGGATCTACGAGGAGCTGTTGCACGATGGATTTCCTTTCGAATCGGTGAAGGGGCTGGGTCATTCGCCGCCGCTCGGGGCGGTGGAGACTGCGGTGCGCTCGGCTTGCAGGGGGTGGCGCAGGGCGGCGACGGCGGCCCGGAGCGCGCTCGGCGGCGACTCCGAGGCAGGCCCGGTGTGGGCCGAGGCGAAGTCTGGCGGCGCGATGCGCAGCCAGGGCGCGCGCGTCTGCTCGAGCTCGGCGCGCAGCCAGGGCGCGTCGTCGGGGAAGTTGGCGAGCCAGATGGGGCGCTCTTCGCCGGCGATGCCCTCGAGCGTGTTGCGCAGTGCAACGGCTCCGGTGCTGTCGACGGCGGTCAGCCCGGAGAGGTCGACGAGCAGGGGGCGCTGGGCCTCGGCTCGGGCGCGCAGGCCGTCGAGCAGGGTCTGGCTGGCGAAGAAGAGCGGCCCCTCGATGCGCAGCACGTCGAGGCTGGGGCCCGCGTCCATGCTGCGGATGGCGAGGGAGCGCGTCATCGAGTAGGCGAAGCGCACGAGCGCGAGCGCACAGCCGAGCACCACGCCCGACACGAAGTCGGTGAACAGGATGGCGGCCGACGTCGCGAGCAAGATGGCGGCCTCCCAGGGGTCGAGCGACCAGAGGCGGCGGATCAGCCGCACGTCGATCAAGCGGTAGCCGACGACGAGCAGGATGGCGGCGAGCGCGACCAGGGGCACCACGCTGACGGTCGCGCCGAACAGCAGCAAGGCGGCGCCGAGGCAGAGCGACTGCACGAGCGGGGCGAGGCGGCTGGAGGCGCGGGCCTCGATGGCGGCCATGCTGCGCACCACCGCGGCGGCGACGGGCATGCCGCCGAAGCAAGCGCTCGCGATGTTGGCGAGGCCCTGGGCCACGAGCTCTTGATCGTTGCGGGTGGGCGCGCCGCCGACGCGAGCGTCGACGCTGGCCGCGCACAGCAGGGAGTCGAGCGAGGCGAGCAGCGCAAGCGCGAGGGCCTCGGGGATGAGGTGCGTGAGCCGCGAGGAGGCGAGCTCGGGCCAGCGCGGCGCCGGGAACTCCGCGTCGAGCGGCGCCACCGTCGGCACGCCCGGCAGCATGAACGCGAGCAGCGTGGCCACGCCGAGGCCGAGCAGCGGCGCCGGCACGCGCGGCAGGATGCGGGGCACCACGAGCAGCGTCGCGACCACCACGGCGCCGATGACGAGCGCCTTCGCGTCGATGTAGTGGAGCGGGCCGAGGCTCGTCAGCGTGTGCAGCGCGGTGACCTCGCCCGGCAGCCCGAGCAGGCGCGGCAGCTGCGAGTCGAACACGAGCAGGCCGATGGCCGTCATGAAGCCGGCGATCACGGGGCGCGGCACGCGGCGCACCACGCCGCCGAGGCGCAGCAGCCCAAAACCGATCTGGAACAGCCCGCACAGGAAGGTCGCGACCAGCAGGCCGTGCGGGCCCTCGTCGGCGACGATGAGCAGCGTGACCGGCGCCAGCGCGACCTCGGGCCCCGTCACCTGCAGGCGTGAACCACCGAGCAACGCGCCGACCGCGCCCGCGACGGCCCCCGTGACGAGACCCACCGAGGGGGGCAGCCCGCACGCGATCGCCAGCGCCAGGTTCAGGGGCAGGGCGACGAGCGCGATCGTGAGTCCGGCTGCAAGGTTAGCGGTCAGGCTGCGGCGCTCGAACATCTCGAGCCAGGTGCGCCAGGTGAACGCAGCGCTCTCGCGCCAGTAGGCGAGGTTGCGCGTCACATCTGTCGGAGGGGCCGTCGAAGGGGACGTCATCATTGCCGCTCCCCTCATCAAGTCGCGTGCCAGCCTCGCGATCGGCGGTTTTATCGGGCGATCGCGCTTTGCCTCTGTCGTCCCACGCCGTGGGTGTCGGAAGCCGCCGACGCGTGCAGGCCGACGAGGTGTCGGGCCGCGGCGACAGGGCGAAATATTCGCGACGAGAGCGCTTCGAACGTGGGAATAGGTGCCGGCGCTCGCTGGTTTTGCCCCCCGCGACCCGCGCTCGAGAGCCAGGGGTGGACCCCCCGTGCCTCGACCGAGTGCCTCTTCCTTCAGACCACCGTGACGCGCTACCGACGACTCCTCGCATTGCCGACGACGCTCTTCACCCGGCTGCTCATCGGCCACATGACGCCGGTGTCGATCGTCACGATCGCGCTCTTGATGACGATGACCTCGCTCCTGCGGATCACGAGCGTGCTGCGCGACATCAGCGACATGGAGCTCTCCTCGCTGCACCGCGAGAGCGCCCTGCACCGCGCGAGCTGGGCGCTCGACGTGACGATGCGCCGGCACGAGCGCTCGTGCCGCGTGCAAGACGTGAGCGACGCCGCGCGCGAGGGCATCGCGCAGCAACGCCAGGCGCTGGAGCGCGCGCTGTCGACGACGCCCGACGCCAGCCTGGCCATGCAGGGCGTGGCGCGCGGCTGGCTCGCGGCGAGCGCGCAGGCGCTCGCGGGAGAGGTGTGCTTCGAGCTCAACCGGCTCGACCTGCAGACAGAGCGCGCGCAGCTCGACGACCGCATGACCGAGCTGTGGGGAAGGCGGCTGAACGAGCTGCACTCCGGGCTCGAAGAGAAAGAGCTCGCGGCCCAGCGCCTCGGCATGCGCGCCGTGTGGGCCAGCGCCGCGCTCTCGGGAGGCAGCGTGTTGCTCGCGATGTTCCTGGCGCGCCGCATGGCCCGCTCCGTGAACGTGCCGCTCCGGCGCCTGGCGAAGGCTGCGCTCGAGGTGGGGCGCGGCCGCTTCGACGCGGAGATCGAGGTGAAGGGGCCCGCCGAGATCGTGGCGCTCGCCGAGGAGCTGTCGCGCATGCAGCGCCAGCTGGCGGAGCTCGAGACGCTGAAGCAGGGCTTCCTCGCCTCGGTGTCGCACGAGCTGCGCACGCCGCTGTCGAAGATCCGCGAGGCGCTCGCGCTGCTCCGGGACGGCGTGGTGGGCCCGCTCGACGAGCAGCAGCTGCGCGTGGTGCAGATCGCGCGTGTGGCCTGCGAGCGCGAGATCCGCATGGTGACGACGCTGCTCGATCTGTCGCGCCTGCGCACGGGTAACCCGCTGCGGCTGCGCGACGACGTGAGCGTCGACTCGGTGATCGAGTCTGCCGTGACGGAGGAGTCGGAGGAGGCCAAGGGCCGCTCGGTGCGCGTGGTGTTCGACGCCGAGGCGGCGGCCCCGCTCGGGCGCTTCGACCCGGTGCTGCTCGAGCGCGCGCTCGCCAACCTGCTGCGCAACGCCATCTCGGTCTCGCCGAGCGGGGGGCAGGTGACGGTGCAGCGCCGCACGCTCGGGCGCCCGGGCTTCGGCGGCAGCTGGGCCTGCGTGCGCGTGAGCGACGAGGGCCCGGGCGTGCCCGCCGAGATCCGCGAGACGGTGTTTCAGGCGTTCGTCACGCAGGCCGTCACGCGCTCGCCCAAGGCGATCGGGGTGGGCCTCGGGCTGGCGCTGGCGCGCGAGGTCGCGCGCGCGCACGGCGGCGAGCTCGCGCTCGAAGACACGAACGCCGGCGCCACCTTCGAGCTGTGGCTGCCGCTGCAACCGAGAGAGGCCGCCGGTGGCCTCGTCATCCAGCCCGTGGAGCAACCCGCATGAACCGAAACCAGGACCAGAACCCGCGCGCTCACGTCGTCGTCATCGACGACGAGGACGACCTGTGCGAGCTCATCGCGCTGCGCCTCCGCCACCACGGCTACCGCGTCTCCACCGAGCGCACCGCGCGCGGCTGCCTCGAGATCTTCGAGCGCGAGCAGGTCGACGCCATGATCGTCGACCTGCGCCTCGAGCGCGAGAACGGGCTCGACCTGCTCAGCCTGCTCCTGCAGCGCTCGGCCGATTTGCCCATCATCATCCTCACCGCCCACGGCACGATCGAGACGGCCGTCGAGGCCATGCGCCGCGGCGCCTACGGCTTCTTGACGAAGCCCTTCGACGACCACGAGCTCTTGCAGAAGCTCGAGCACGCCGTCGAGCGCATCGCGCTGCGCCGCGAGGTGGCGGGGCTGCGCCGCATCGTCGGAGCGGGCGCCCCCCGCGCGCGCCTGCTCGGCACGAGCGTGGGCATCAGCCACGTGCGCGAGGTCATCGCGCGCGTGGCGCCCACCGACGCCTCGGTGCTCATCCTGGGGGAGTCGGGCACGGGCAAAGAGGTCGCCGCGCGCTCGATCCACGAGCTCTCGCTGCGCTCGTCGGCGCCGTTCGTGGCCGTGAACTGCGGCGCGTTGCCGGCCGATTTGCTGGAGAGCGAGCTGTTCGGCTACGTCAAAGGCGCCTTCACCGGCGCGAGCCGCAACAAAGAAGGGCTGCTGGCGGCGGCCGAGGGCGGCACGCTGTTCCTCGACGAGGTCGGCGACGCGCCGCTCAGCGTGCAGGTGAAGCTGCTCCGCGTGCTGCAAGAGCGCATCTACCTGCGCCTCGGCTCGACCGAACCCCTCTCGGCCGACGTGCGCATCCTCGCGGCCACCAACCGCGAGCTCGGCGCCGACATCGAGAGCGGCCGCTTCCGGGAAGATCTCTTCTACCGCCTCCACGTGGTGCCGCTGCGCATGCCGCCGCTGCGCGAGTGCCGCGAAGACATCCCGCTCCTGGCCGAGGTGTTCCTCTCGCGCGCGGCGGCGCAGCACAACCTCGGCAGCATCCACGCCGCGCCCGAGGCGGTGCAGGCCCTGATCGGCCACACCTGGCCCGGCAACGTGCGCGAGCTCGCCAACGTGGTCGAGGGCGCGGCGGTGCTCTGTCGCGAGGGGCGCCTCGGGCCCGAGCAGCTCTCCGCCGTGATCGCCGGGCTGCCGCGCGCCGACTCGGGGCCGACGAGCGGCGCCGCGTCGACCGTGCCGCGCGAGGGGCGCGAGGGGCGCGAGCCGCTCGCGTTCACGCTGCTCTCGGATCTCGAGGGCTCCGGGCAGGGCTTCCCGCCGCTGCGCGTGGCGCGCGACGCCTTCGATCGCTTCTACCTCGAAGAGGCGCTGCGGCGCGCGGGCGGCAACGTGAGCACCGCCGCCAAGATGGCGGGGCGCAACCGCACTGACTTCCATGATCTGCTGCGGCGGCATGCGCTGCAGGCGGCGGAGTTCAGGGATGGGGGGCGAGAGGGGGGGCGCAAGGAGGAGTGAGGGTGAGGCTTCCCTGCCGCGGGTGCAGCCCTCTCGCGCTCGGCAGGATTCGAGCCGTAGCCGGGCTGGCTCTCCGCGGTCGCGAGAGTCGGCCCGGACAAATCCGGTCCGAAGGCAAGGGGGCGTAGACGCCTTGCAGCGAGCGGGGACGCTCAGTGAATCACTGCGGCGAGCGAGCCGCCGTATTTCATGAACGATCGGACGTCGCCCTGGGCGGGGATGTCTGTCTCGTACGCCGCCAGACTGACGTGGATATCGCCGAAACCATCGCCGTCGAGGTCTCCGACCGGATAGGCGGCGTTGGGTCCACCCAGCTGTCCCACCTCGAGGGCGCTCAGCTCGGGACGGAGCAGGGGGGTCACGTAGTCGCCGGCGTAACGCTGGGCCATCCCGGGAATCACGCGAGCTTCTCCTCGCCATATGGCTTCGTACGGCGCGTCGATTGGCTCGCCGCCGCGACGCACTCTTTGCAGGAGCATGACATCATTGAAGCCGTCGCCGTTATAGTCGCCGAGCGGCGTCACGGCGCCGGATCCTCCGTCGAAATGAAAGATGGCGTCGGCAAGGCCGTGGTCGATCGGCGTGGTCGCCCAGCTCGGGGAGCCATAGAACAAGAACGAGCGGGCAGACACGACGTGGGCTTCGTCGATGATGAAATCGTCGATGCCATCTCCATCCAGATCCCCCATGGGGTGCACCGCGGAGTACGAGGAAACCGCATCGATCGGCAGCCCCAGCGCCGCTCCCGAGCTCTCGCCGCCGAGCCGCTGGGCGCTGCCCGGAACGACGACGGAAGAGTCGCCATGGAACGGCGACGCCCAGAACTCGGCGGGGCCATCGCCGTCGATGTCACCCATGGCGCTGGCGAGTCGGATATCAGAGAGCCGTGCATCCTCGAGCGTGGAGGCGCCGCGCGAGGGCAGACGGTTCGAGCTTCCGTAGTAAATCAACGTCACGGATTGGGCGGTCTCCGTCGTCGTTGGGCTCTCTGTCGACATGAACGTGTACGAGTACGCGAGATCATTGAAGCCGTCGGCATCGATGTCGCCCACGCTCGTCAGCCGCAGCGCTTGGTCGCCTACCCCCGGCTCGGTCCCCGAGATGGCATCGCGCACGGCATGTAAGGGTTCGAACTCGACGCCTTCGTCCTGCAACGGGATCTCTCCGCTGGGACGCTCCTTGCGCCCGTACCACAGATAGGCGCGCTGCGAAGCCCAGTACTCGGGCGCGACGGTCGGGCCGAAGGCCATGCGTCGGCTCTCGAACAGGATGTCGGCACAGCCGTCGCCGTCGACGTCGCCCGCCGGTAGCGGAGCGAGGGCGGTCATGTCACGCGTGGTGACGTTCTCGGTGGGCGAGGGCTCCGCGTCGGGAGCGAAGGTGAAGGTGGCCATCGCGGCACCTGGCGGTGGATATGTGTCGCCTGCGACGCGGGGCCCGCCGTAGACGAGCTGGAAGTTGTCGGTGATCCAATCGTCGTAACCGTCGCCGTCGATATCGCCGAGTCGACTATCGCCCCACGAAGCGGTCTGTGCGCCGAGTGCGACGTCGACGTCCTCCGGGCCGTCAACGATCAGCGTTCCGATCGAATCGGTGGTCCCGTCGGCCCCGACCTGATCGAAGCGCTGCTCCAGCTCGCCGAGATCGTAACGCTGGCCGCAAGCAGCAGCGAGCAGTCCGAGCAAGGCGGCCGGCAGCACGGCACGGCGTTTGCCGCATCGCGAAACGCGACGCGCGAGCAGGGGCATGGGATGTGCCTGGATTGAACGAGTAGACATGAACATCACCTCGCCTGTTCAATGTCGCGACGGGGCGCGGTTGATCCGCCTTTTCGAGCGCTCGGCCACGCTCGTCGAGGCGAGCGGGCTCACGCCCTCGCTCGCTGCAGCGCTCGATCTCGTCGGCGCGTCGAGCGGCGGCGAAGAATGCCTCCTGCACCACATCGTCCACATGCGCATCGGGCACTCCCAGCCGCACCGCGAGCCGCCAGAGTGTATCGAAATGAGCATGGAACCAGGCCCCCAGGCGCGCTTGCCGTCCCGTAGGATCGACCGGCGCCGAGTCGCGAGCGAGGTGTCGGGCGAGGGCGATACGGGCGTCGTCCCTTCCAAGAGCAGCGCGGCGGGCAGCGGCTTTAGTGGCACATCCATGGGCTCCTCCACCAATGTCGCGACCCCCGCCCGAGTTGATCCTCAAAACACCACGCCGAGCCCCCCAGCGCCACTCCAGCCGGCCACCGGCGCATCGAACACCTCGATATCTGGAGAGAAATAGAACTCGTGCCGAGACAACGGCAGCAGGCCCCCGAGCGCTGCGGACAGCCGCACCGGACCTCGCCACGGCGCCACGCCCGCCTGCAAGGACACTCCGCTGGCGAGCCAGAGAGCATGCCGAGCTTCGGAGCGCGCGAGGGCGCGACCGCTGCTCGACGCCGTCAGGCGGCCCGCTTGCACATCGAGACACGGCCGCAGCGACCACGGCTCGTCCGCCAGCTCGAGCGGGCACAGGCTGGCGTTCAGCATCGACGCCTCGAACTCGACCTCGACGTCCAGCGACGGCGAGGTGCGCTGGCGATCAAACACCAGCACCGAGCGCTCGACGCGCGGGCTGAGCGTGCCCACCTCTTTCCATTCGAACGCGACGCCGCCCCCCAGCCCCAGCGCCAGCCGCGGCGCGAAGCCGCTCTGCGCGGCTGCCTTCAACAGCGGTTCGCCCCGGAACTCCCCGCGCGGCGGATCAACCGGTGACAGCGTCCCCTCGTCGCGCTCGTCGACCTCGTCGGGCGACGGCGCAGCGCCCCATTCGTCGACGCCGGGGGCCGACGACCCCTGCGGCGGCGCTGTGCGCACCGCTGCCGAGTCGCTCAGCGCTTCCTCCACGCTCAGCGCCACTACCCAGCTCAGGGCCTGCGCCAGTGCGGAGCATGAGCCATCCATCACGTCGCGCGAGATGCCGCGACCGTCCAAGTCCGCCGAGCGCAGCCTCCCGAGCCAGGCGTCTCCGCTGCGCGAGATTTCGACCTGCACGCGCAGCCGAGCGAGCGCGTCGGGATGATCGATGAGGCGCTCGAGCACCATATTCCGAAAGGTCGTCGCCGCGGGGCAGGTGGAGGCAACCTCGTATCGCTCGAGCCAGCCCGATGGCGTTTCGGCGAGAGCCGGCGACGCCCACGCCACCACGCCGAGGAACAAACCCAGCAGCGCGCCACCCGCACCCGAACCACGGATTGTCGCAGCTAGCGAATGCAAGGCGCTACGTTAGCACCGGCCCGCGCCCCT
>Ga0247763_1001401_pt1 | contig 13782 bp, 10 predicted proteins | sample UWRJL141409B4_FD_179926 | JGI IMG/M metagenome (GOLD analysis project Ga0247763, IMG submission 179926) | Plant litter microbial communities from Arlington Agricultural Research Station in Wisconsin, United States - UWRJ-L141-409B-4 | ecosystem: Environmental > Terrestrial > Plant litter >...
CCCATTTCATTCACTTGGCCCTGCTAGGGCCCGGAACATGGAGGTCCCTAGCTATCCCAAGCTCGTGTTGACACCAGATGGATCGATGAGCCCCGCCCAGGGAATATCCCAAGATTTTCTCGTCAGTCACCCGTCCTTGCACCTTGCCCCTTTCACGTTGAGCTGCGGTTTTTGTTTTTGTTTTGCTTGTCTTGCATCCTCTGTTCATCTCTATTCCCGCCCTCCCCGCATGGCCATCCGTTTTTCCAGGTAGCCAACGGCCATGAAGCAGAAAATGATGCTTCGCGCCGGATGGCTGCTTGCCACACTCGCTTCCATCACCACGCTCGTTAGTGGTCTTCGTTACGACGCAGAGACCGCCCGATACAACTTGAATCAGCAGAGATCGGCCGAGAACCCCCTGGAGTACTGGGGAGAACGAGATGGACACAACTACACCGAATCGCCCAAGAATTGGCGCTTCCCGATCTACACCATAATGCTGGATCGCTTTGTCAACGGTGATCCAACGAATGACAATGCCAATGAGACAATTTTCGAACACGACATCTATAGCAACCAGCTTCGTCACGGCGGTGATGTAGATGGCCTCCTCGACTCGCTCGACTATCTTCAGGGCATGGGCATCAAGGGCATCTACCTCGCAGGCTCCATTTTCATTAACCAGCCATGGGGCGCTGATTCTTACTCGCCGCTGGATCTCACTCTTTTGGATTCCCATTTCGGCGATCTAGCCAAATGGCAGGCGGCAATCGACGAGATTCACCGACGCAAGATGTACATTATCCTGGACCACACCATGGCGACTTTGGGAGATCTCATCGGCTTTGAAGATCACCTGAACGAGTCGACCCCGTTTCATACAAAGGAACACAAGGCAGTCTGGAAATCCTCGAGGCGCTACATGGACTTCGACATTGGCAACAACTACAACGAGACATGCGACTACCCGCTATTTTGGGATGAGACAGGATTCCCTGTTGACCACTCTGTCACATCCCAGCTCCGAGGCTGCTACAATAGCGACTTCGACCAGTATGGAGACATTGAAGCCTTTGGTCTCTACCCCGACTGGCAGAGACAGCTCGCCAAGTTTGCTTCCGTCCAAGATCGATTGAGGGAATGGCACCCGCCAGTGCGTGCCCGCATCGAGCATTTCACATGCATGATGATAGCACAGCTTGATATTGACGGCTTCCGCATTGACAAGGGAGTCCAAGTAAGACCAATGCGGTCCTAGCTTCTTGGGTAATACTGACAGTGGGCTCAGGTGACTGTTGACGCTCAAGCCGAAGTAAGTCGGGCCATACGGGAATGCGCTCGCAGGTACAAAAAGACCAATTTTTTTGTCTCCGGAGAAATCACTTCTGGGAACAACCTTGGTGCCGTTTACATTGGTCGCGGTCGCCGTCCCGATATGACACCGTCCTCCATCAACAGGGCCATCGCCATCGCCCCTGAGGATCTGGCCACATCCCGTTACTTCCTCCGAGCGAACGATCTTCAAGCTCTCGACTCCGGCGCCTTCCATTACTCCATATACCGGTACTTGACGAGGTTTCTGGGCATGGGTGGAAATCTTGAGGCTGGTTTTGATCTGCCTCTCGATTGGGTCGAGACATGGTAAGCGGCTTCCTTTGCCGACACTTTGTAGCCGTCGCTGACTGTTACAGGAACCAAATTATGTTGACCAATGACATGTACAACGCAAACACGGGAGATTTCGATCCCAGACACATGTTCGGTGTTACCAATCAGGATGTCTTCCGGTGGCCGGGGATCAAGCAGGGTACCGAACGAATGCTGCTGGGATACTTCATCACCACCATCTTGCTCCCCGGAATTCCTTTGGTGTTTTATGGCGAAGAGCAAGCATTCTACGTGCTCGACAGTACGGCACAGAACTATCTTTACGGTCGTCAAGGCATGTCAGCCGCTCTGGCATGGAAAATGCACGGCTGCTACACGGCAGGCACAACCATCTATGTTGACTGGCCGGCTGAGAAGGTTCTTACCGGCTGTAATGATGAGTCTGTTGCTTACGATCACCGTGATGCTTCGCACCCAATTAGGAACGTTATCAAGCACATGTTCGAGCTACGCGCACAACCGAACCTCCGCGTTCTCGACGATGGCTGGGTGCTCACGAAACTAGCCAACAAAACAGAGCACATCATGTTGGTGGAAGAAACGACGGCTACCGAGTTTGGCATTTGGAGTGTCGCCCGCTCTATGCACCACAGCACGATTACCGACCAGCAAGTCACGCCCATCTGGCTGGTGTACCATAATCGCGGGCAGAAGTTCCACTATAATCTGGATTGCAGTGGGAGGGATGCCTTTGTTGCGCCGTTTGACGCCGGCACGACTGTCAAGAATCTGTTTTCACCTTACGACGAGATCACTCTCGGCAGTGCGACCACGAAGAAGTCGGGATTTGGCAGTGGCGCGACGGGATGCATTGACATGATCACCATGGAGCCATATGGGTTCCGCGCCTATGTGCCCGTCAATCAGTGGACTGGCCCATCGACGATGATCACCGACTTCACGCCTGGACATGATACGCCGATTAATTCAGCAGAGGCGAATGGGGTTGTAAAGATTGGGCTGCGGTTCTCCGAGGTGATGGAGAGCTGCTCCGCAGTGACAGACGCAATCACTATCAAGTCAACAGTCGAGGGAACAAATGAAACCGCCAAGATTGACCTCAGTTCCGTCAAGTGCGAGGAACTTGGTAATGAGGATAAGCCGCCTTACGCCGGCGCGATCGCATCTCGATACTCTTGGACGGCTAATCTCATTGAAGTTGCAGATGGCATTCATTCTATCACGGTCAAGGACGCCAAGTCAAAGAGAGGGTCAACTGGATCTACAGATAGATTTCTTATTCGTGTCGGTCAGATGGACAACCCGATCGTCTTCCCATTCAAGGCAAACTTTTCGAGCACATTGTTGGAGGAGGATGCCGTCGGGGATTTCTACGTCAACCACCGGGCCCCCGGTGCGTCAAAGTGGCGATACAGCACGAACTGGGGTTCGTCCTGGAGTCCGTGGGGAACTTACAAGGGTGGTATGGAATCTCGAACCAAGATCAATATTTTGGAGTGGAGCGGTGCAAAGCACCAGGAGTGGCAAGGAGTTCACGTCATGGTGCAATACTGGAGCGAACCGCTGGGCTCCTCGTCCTTCCTTCAGAGAGGTGACAGCTACCATATGACGCGGCGCTTCCCTCACCTCTCCCTGCAAGGCCCGTTCAACAAATGGGGCTTCGACACAGGCATTCCGAACAAGCTCAACTTGGTTGAGAATAGTACATGGGAACTCCATTACATGGATGAATGGCCAGCAACCTTCCAGTTCAACGTATGGGGCGTCAATCCAGATGGCCAGCCGGATCAAAGCTGGGTGTTTGGAGACATGATAGATGGAAAGATTGCCAACCGCTTTCCCCCTCACCGGCTCCCCCAGAATGTGTTCAACATCTCTGGGCCCCCACCCATGCCTGCACTATCATACCGTTTGACCCTGGACGATGCGACATACAAGGTCCAAATCCACCCGCAAGGTGATATGCGGTCGCAGATTGCGCTGTTTATAGTCCTGGCAATTCTGCCCGTCATCATCGCACTCCTCGCAACCTGGGTCTTCTATCGCAGCTTTTACCAGGTCAAAATCAACAGACAGGGATTCACACGACGGCATGCTTTATTGGGTTGGCCATGGGGAATTATTCCTGACCACAAATCAACTCGGGAAAAGGGCGTGGAACTCTCATCGGACGGCGTCGTGGTTGTGCGGCAGACGGCAAACCTGTCACCACCCCCAGGGGCTCTAGGCGCCACGGAGCAGGGCCAAGGGCCTCGGAAAACAGTTTTGCTAGCCACGATGGAGTACAACATTGAGGATTGGGACATTGTCATCCGTATTGGCGGATTGGGTGTGATGGCCAAGCTGATGAGCTTCGCTCTCAGTGACATGGATGTCATCTGGGTCGTGCCCTGTGTCGGCGATATCGAATACCCCATCGACACCATCGTTGAGCCCATGTCTGTTACAGTTCTGGGCCAGCAATATGAGGTCCAGGTTCAGCTTCACAAGCCGCAGTCCTCTCCAGGAAACAACATCACATACGTGCTACTTGACGCCCCCATCTTCCGGAAGCAGACGAAAGGAGACCCGTACCACGCGCGCATGGACGACATCGAGAGCGCTATCCTGTACGCCACATGGAATGCATGTATTGCTGAGACAATGCGCCGGTTCCCTCAGATTGATATCTATCACATGAACGACTACCACGGTGCTGCGGCCCCTCTTTACTTGCTCCAAGAAGGACGGACAATACCATGTTGCCTGTCGCTTCATAACGCCGAGTTCCAAGGAATGTGGAACATGCGCACACCCGAGGAGACGAAAGAGGTGTGCGATGTGTTTGGTCTAAGTCAAAACATTGTCAAGGCCTATGTTCAGTATGGAAATTCCTTCAATCTCCTGCATGCTGGCGCCTCCTATCTGCGGGTCCACCAGCGCGGCTTCGGTGCCGTGGGGGTCTCCAAGAAATACGGCGACAGATCCTTGGCCCGATATCCCATCTTCTGGGCACTCAAGGTAGTTGGACACCTCCCAAACCCGGACCCCACCGACACGGCCGAGTGGAAAGCCCCAGAACCCACGCATCAACACCATCACCAGCATCACCATCGTGGGGGAAGCAAGTTTCTAGAAGACATTGGCGCAGAAAATGCGAGGCGGATGGATCCAAAGGCAGAGCAGGCCAAGAGGCGGGAGCTGAAGGTTCAGGCGCAGGAATGGGCTGGTCTCGAGCAGGATCCAGAAGCTGAGCTCTTCGTCTTTGCCGGGCGATGGTCACATCAGAAAGGCATTGATCTGATTGCCGATATTTTCCCTTCTATCCTGCAAAAGTATCCTTCAACGCAGCTTATTTGCGTTGGGCCAGTCATTGGTAAGAAATACCCAACTCCTTTGGTGTTTGCATGCTAAGGCGGAATGCAGACCTTCACGGCAAATTTGCGGCGCTTAAGCTCCAGAAAATATCGGACCTGTTTCCCGGACGTGTCTTCTTTAGAGCCGAGTTCACAAAGATGCCCGACTGTGTTTTTGGAGGGGCCGAGTTTGCGTTGATACCATCGAGAGATGAACCCTTTGGACTGGTCGCTGTCGAGTTTGGTAGGAAAGGCGCACTTGGAGTTGGTGCACGTGTAGGTGGACTCGGCCAGATGCCCGGCTTCTGGTACACGATTGAGTCAATCAGCCCCCAGCACTTGCTTGCCCAGTTCCAGAAGGCAATCAATGCAGCCCTGCGGTCCACCCTCGGGGAGAGGACTAGCATGCGAGCGTGGAGCTCGAAGCAACGCTTTCCTGTCGCAGAATGGGTGCGACGATTGAACACACTTTATGACGAATCCATCCGCATCCACAAGCAAGAGACCAAACGACAGTTGAAGAGGCCACTTAGCATTGCGAGCTCTATTGCTGCTCTGGGCAAGCCCCGTTTCCTGTCCCGTTCACCATCCACTCATGCCATTCGAGCCAACAGCCGGGACTCCATCTCAGTCACAGGGCCCGATATGGAACCGACCTCCGCGTCGCCGCCGGGTGCATCAACACCCACTTTGCGGCTGCCATTCCTCGATGGAGACGACTCAAGCGGCCATACGTCACCAAGTCTGATTTCACTCCATGGGCCGCCTAACATTGGTGGTGAGGACTTTTTAGCACCGACGCCGCCCTTTGCGCGCTCTGCGAATCCTTCTCAACGGAACAGCACAGTATCTCTCCAGGACGTTGTTGGAGAGCGTCACGACCTCAAGCTCCAACACGTGGATGCCTCTTTCACCGACAGCACGGGTGGATATTATACCCGCTATGAGGAGTCCCTCGACGGGCTTACTGCGGACAACTCGCAAGGGGATTTGTGTATTGCCGACTTCCTGAAGCGCAGCGAGAAGGAATGGTTCGGCAAATATCGGGACGCTAAGTTGGGCAGACATCGCTTCAGTACTCCCACGGGCACGTCTACACCTGACAGACATGATTCCCATTCGGATTCGATAAGAGAAGCAGCCAGCAACGATACCCGCGGAGATGGTGTTCCGAGGTCTGAGAAGTCTTCGCACCCCATGGTCATTGAAGATGAGTTTCTTCTTGGGAGCGAGTATAGACCGCCAACGGGCTTACGGAGGTGAGTTTTTGTGAGGTTTCTAGTCTGTCCATGGCGCTAACATCCTGTAGACTATTGTCTATCCGCCTTTTCCGAGACTGGCCTGTCTACTCGCTTTTGCTGGCCTTTGGTCAGATCATTTCGGCAAACTCATACCAAATTGTCCTACTCACGGGAGAATCGGGCCAGGCATCAAAAAAGCTTTACGTGGTGGCAGGTGTTTATATCGCCACCTCGATGTTTTGGTGGTTTATGGTGCGCCGCTTCAAGGCTGTCTACGCACTCTCTCTGCCCTGGCTCCTCTACGGTCTTGCGTTCCTGCTCCTCGGTATTGCGTCATTCATTGATGACTACGTCGACCGCGGCATGACCCAGGATGTAGCGACCGGGTTTTACGCAGCAGCAGCGAGCTCCGGGGCCATCATCTTCTCTCTCAACTTTGGAGACGAGAGCGGTGCCCCAACCAAACTCTGGGCTATTCGGGCTCTCATCATCACAGCTTTTGCGCAACTCTACTCGGCCGCACTGTGGTTCTGGGGTTCGCTCATGAGCAACCCTTTCCACCCGAGGGGGTCTGCCTCGGGAAACATTGGGTCTAGCAGCGTGCCCAAAGGCATCGTCATCGGAATACCCATCGCCATTCTTCTCTGGGCTATTGGCATCGTTCTTTTTCTCGGGCTGCCAGACTACTATCGGCAGTCACCTGAGACCATCCCAGGTTATTACGTCTCACTATTCCGTCGCAAGATTGTCCCATGGTTCTTTGTTATGGTCATTTTGCAGAACTATTGGCTCTCTGCGCCATACGGTCGAAGCTGGGAGTTTTTGTTCTCATCCAAGCACGTGCCCGGATGGGCTATATTTCTGCTGGCTGTGCTGTTCTTTGTCGTCCTCTGGAGCGGGCTGTTGGTTGTGTTTACAGTCTATTCGAACAGCCATCCTTGGCTGCTTCCGATCTTTGCAACCGGACTGGGACTGGGTGTTCCGCGCTGGGCACAGGAGTTGTGGGGCACGTCCGGGATCGGTCTGTACCTGCCTTGGGCCGGCGGTCCGGTGGCTTCGGCCATTATCTCACGATGCCTGTGGCTTTGGCTCGGGTTGCTCGACACGGTCCAGATTGTGGGACTCGGCATGATGCTGATTGCAACCCTGACACGGCAACACGTTATGGGCGTCTTGATTGGGTCGCAGATCGTTGGAAGCGTGGCTACTATGGTGGCGAGAGCAACAAGTCCGAATGCCTCACATGCTACGGTTACATTTCCTGATTTTACAGAGGGCGCAATGCCGGGCCTGGGGAACAAGTGGTTCTGGATCTGCCTGGCATTCCAGCTGGTGATACCCTTTGGCTTTTTCAAGTTCTTTAGAAAGGAGCAGGTCACCAAGCCGTGATGTATTTGTAGATTATTACGTGTATCTTGTATTCTGATGTATCATAGACATGGGGGCTTAGACTTTGGAGGTGTTGAAGGGTGGTAATATGGAGTGACCACTAGATTTGTAATACTTACGCCCTTCACTGGATGGTATATTCGTGCATTAGAGCTAAAGGGATCAAGTTAACCCCAAAGATGTTTACTCATCGAAACTGAATGTCACCCAAGCATTGGTGATGGGTCTGGCCGCGCCTTGCGAGGTGTTGGAGCGGGTTGGAGCGATCTCATTGGTGCGTCATGCACTGAATCGGCATGTCAAACGCGCCTTTTGGGACCCCGCCGTGAGGGGTTCTATAGGAACTTTGTTAATAACTATCTTGGGGTTCCTCGCTTTATTATTATTTTTTTGCCTCTGCTCGTCTCGACACAAGGTAGACGAAGGTGAACATCAATGGCGTCAGATCAGATTGTACTCTTTGACCTGGCATCTCGCCCGCCACGGAGCACCTGGTCGCTCAACCCGTGGAAGAGTAATTCCCCCGCCAGACTTGATCACAGACAAGAACCTGTGCAAGATGAGCTGACTAGATCATATCATGTAGCCCGTCTCCTCCTCAACTACAAGGGCCTCAACTACAGGACCGAATGGCTGGAATATCCAGAAATCGCGCCCCGTTTGCGAGACCAGTCAGCCTGTCCCTCCCCCCCTTTACCTCTCTCATTTGTTGCCTAGTTCTACATGTACATGTAACTAATCTGTAAAATCTCAGCGTGAAACCCAACGCACCGCCCGCCACGGCATATACCATTCCCACGGTGCTTTTTCCGGACGGCACCTACACAATGGACTCGCTTTCTATCCTCGACGAGATAAACACGCGATATCCCGAGCCTCCTTTGTCGGTGAAGAATCGCTATTTTGACTGGTTCACGCTCAACTACGGAGAGTTGATGACCCGCTTTAAAGGGATTTACCTCCCTACTGTACCGAGAACTCTCCTTTCCGAAAAAAGTATTCCGTATTGGAATCAGACTAGACAAGCTGCGAATGGGGGAATGGATCTCGCTACGCTAGAGAGGGAAATCGGTGGAGAAAAAGGGTGGGAATTAGTACGGCCTCTTTTGAAAGAGATTACAGCACTCTTAGAAGAGAATGCGGAGGAGGGTCCGTTTTTTGAGGGGGAGAAAGTGGGCTATGTGGATTTCTGGTGGGGGGGATTTTTGCTGGTTTGTAAGCGGATGGGGAATGGAATTTGGGAACGTTTACTACAGGAGTGTGGTAGTGAGAAAGGAGCGGAGAGACATGTTTTGTTGTTGAAAGGGTTGGAAAAGTGGAGTGAGCGGTGTGATTATTAGAAGAATAAAAACACGTAGGGGAAAAGAAAAAAAAAGATGTGGCTTTGTGAAGTTTTAGTCTGAGAGAGTGAGACGGAGAAATGTTTTCTGGAACATTGTTTTGGGTGGAGAACAAAGTGGATATGAGCCGAATTTTAGTGTACTGGAGACAAAAAAAGATGACTACAAACACCACCACCACCACCACAACACAATCCAATGGCAAAGTGGCCGAGTTGGTCTAAGGCGCCACGTTAAGGTTCATCCTTGACTTTCCTTCCCCGTGGTCCGAAAGGGCGTGAGTTCGAATCTCACCTTTGTCATCAGATACAAGTTGTTTACAGCTTCTTTTTTTGCTCCTTTTTTTTCTTTTTTTCTCTCTGGGGACTTTTGTCTCCATTTTCACGACCCATCCCCACCTTACTAGGGGTCTGCCGGACTACGATTGGATGAATCGGGTGGGCCAGACCAGGCGCATTGGGACGAGGCTTGGAAAGCTTAGCAGCCAACTTGATACCGCACGCTTGTTTTGTCTCTTCTCGATCCAAGGTTTCAGATTCTTAGGCTGGAGACTGGAGCGGCAAGCGCCGAACCTGAACCTAGAAGGCTGCGATGCGGGCGGTTTGGATGAAAAACGCCAGACCAGACTAGACACAAGTGGCGTCGTGTTGTGTGAGGTCTGGTCTGGACTCTGAGGAGACTGGAGCACAGGCTAGTGTGACAGAAGCCGGCACCGCCAGCAACCCTGACCTGAAGTCATCTTGGCCGCGACATTGACCTGCGCTTCCAGACTAAAATAACTGAGTCCTTGCACACTGAAAGAATGGTGAGCCCTTTGACACGGAAAAATGGTGAGCCCCTTTTCTCACCCATAGATGAGAAAGAAGAAAAACTCGGGCAATCATCACGGCAGGACTTCCTTCCGCCAGTTCCGTAGCCACAAAAGGACGATTTACCTCTGGGCAGTTCACGCAATCCATCAAAGTAAGGTTATTATGGGGGTGTGTACGCGTTCATCTGAATGAATGCCTTGTTCGCGATCAGCTGAAGATCCAGCGGAAAGCTTGCACATCGTTTCTGCTCTCGTGCTGCCATTTTTAGGACCAAAGAACGCGCAATCCGGCCCATTTCAGTTTGGCGTAATCGACGGGATTGTCGTCCCCCAGGTCTGGAGTCTGACATCAATCATCTTGGCTACACTAGAGATTGGGAGGGGCCCGCGGCGGGAGCCAAGCCAGGGGATCGGAGCGGGGTTCTCGAACATCGGATCTGTCTCCATCCGACACTGAACACTAGGTTGTTTGGCAAGAGGCTTGCGTGGCTTGCTGCTGGAACGGAAATGCGATTCGTGCGCTTGGGAAAGGTGTGGCCCGTCTGCACCTGCCCGCTACACGCTACAGCGGGTCCGACTGCGTAGTGCCGGGCCTTATGCCGAGGAGAGGCGAACCTAAGAAGGGAAGTGCCGCATTGACCATGGTTCGCTGGGATTTGCACTCGTCAACAATCCATCTCTGCAGGGCAGGAAACTGAAAGAGGTCAATTTGGTTCAAAGCCCAAAGCTGAGAGAGTCTGCGACGTATCAAAAGCGAATTAGGCCTCCTTCCAGAACGCTGTCATGGCTCCTTTCATCTTTTTTTTTTCTTGTCAAGTTTTGCTTGACGCCAAAATGCCCATGGCTGAAACAACGCTTCACGCGACTGGCCCCAGCCCGTTTTGCGCTCGCGAAATGCTAGGCCTTTTCTGGAGGAGGGTCTCCAATTTTTTTTTCCTCTCTCCAACAAAACTCGCAAGGCCGGGTCGCATTGGGCTGGTGTTACCCCAGGTACTAGGGAGCTGTGCAGTGGTGCAGGTTGGGGGAAGGCGGCGACCGGGCCCAGAAACAGATGATCGACGGTAGCTGGTTTCAGCCCCCGGTCGGTAACGAGAACAAGGTTTTTGGAGACAATAGCTACGCAAGCTTTCTCGATACGACACAGTGGCGCCGCCTCCGCAAAAGAGTCTCGCACCACTAACTACCACCAAACCAAAACCAAGCACTGTGCACTTGCAGACCTGGGCCCAATGCTTCAGAGCTTTAATGCTGCAAGATGCTCGGATCGCCCGTGTGTGGTGATCTTGATCGCTGCTTGGCGCCTCCCCCCGTCTGTGGGCTGTTGTGGGCTGGTTGCTATTCTTGCTTGACCAGGGCCTCTGTCTCGCTTCTGTTTCTCCTGGGTCTCGGCACTGAGGGGGAAGGAAAACGAACATGGATCGGGGGACTAACAATGAGGTTGCGGATAACCTTATGTTTTAGTTTGCAGAGCCATGGCAGGGCAGCAACAACAGGGTGACAACAAAGGGGCCTGTTGTTGTCGCAGGAGATTTCGACATGGGTTAAACCAGGTAATGATATATATCGTTGCCAGAGTCCCAAGTTTTCTACTCTCATCACCATCCGTTTCTTCTTCATCTTCTTTTTTCTTGGTCTACTGTGTAGACGGTCGGTGTGTGTTTTTTGTGTTTTCGCTTCACATCTTCAGCCCTTTCACACTCCTTTTTTTTTTTTTCCTCTTCTTCCTCTCCACATTCCACCAAGAAAATTCAACTGTTTTCCAAGATGATGACCACTCCCACTCTGCGGCAGGCCGTTTTGGCCACTCTTTTCCTTTCGAACACGGCACTAGCTCGGGACATGCGGGGACGCAGAAACGAAGCTCTTGTTATTGGTGGCAATGGTGTGCAAACCATTGACGCTGTCGCAACTCCTGACGCCATCGCTGTCGCTCCCGATGTTGTCAACGGTGCACCTGTCGTTACCGAGACCGAGGATCCCAACGCTTCCCCCACTGTTGATCTAGTTGGGGAGACGGCGACCGCCACGGAAACGGCTGCCGCCACTGAGACGGCGGTTGCTGACCCAGAGCTTGTCGTCGACAACGGCGCCATCGCCAACATCACCGCCCCCGCCAACAACGTCACCGCCCCCGACGCCAAGGGCAAGGGCAAGGACGCTGGAAAGGGCAAGGGCAAGGATAACGCCGGCAAGGGCAAGGGCAAGGGCCAACAGGACGTCGACGCTGAAGTCCAACAACTCCTCAACCTCCTCCCCCCCGACCTCGCCGATGCTGTGATTGCCGCCCTCGGTCCCGATGCCGCTGATGTCCTCGCCGGAAAGGGCAAGGGCAAGGCTGCCAAGAACAACGCCGACAATGAAGGCAAAGGCAAGGGCAAGAACGACGCTGATGCCGCTGGAAAGGGCAAGGGTAAAGCCGATGCCGACGACCAAGGCAAGGGCAAGGGTAAAGCCGATGCCGACGACCAAGGCAAGGGTAAGGGTAAAGCCGATGCTGATGCCCAAGCCAAGGGGAAGGGCAAAGATGACGCCGATGCCCAAGCCAAGGGAAAGGCCAACGAGGCCAAGGGCAAGGGCAAAGACGACGCCGATGCTCAAGCCAAGGGGAAGGCCAAGGGCAACGAGGCCAAGGGCAAGGGCAAGGCTGCTCAGGCTGGCTCGATCCTAGATGCTCTCCCCGCTGATGTTGTCGAGGCCATCAACGCTGTGTTGGGCGGGAATGCCGCTGACGTGCTCGGCGCCAAGGGCAAGGGCAAGGCAAAGGGTCAGGCCAAGGGCAAGGGTAACAACGCTGCCGACAACTTGACCGTTGGCCCTGGTGCTCCCGTCAGCGTTGTTGTTGACCAGAACGGGCAGGTTGTCGACATTGCACAGAACCGTCAGGTGCGGAGGAGGACGACGCGTGCTCGTCGGGGTGCGGCCAAGTCGCACTAAGCTCTTGCATCAGCACTTCATTGGGTCTGATGATAAGACTCGTCACCTTTCTGCAAGGGAGAGAGACTTTACCGTGATATGAGACATGTACACGACAGGGACAAATGACAAACGAAAAAAAACAGTTGAGATTCTTGGACAGCGCTGGACGTGGGGAGAGAGAGGAAAACAGCGGGCTGGAGAGAACCCTGGCGGTTTTTTTTTGTTCTCTCTCTCATCTTTTTTTTCTCTCCTGTATAAAATAAAATAAAACACAAAAACCCCGATTATATATATTTTTTTCTTCTTTAACCTCATTTTTGTATATTAAACATGTATGTAAGTTAAAAAGAAGATGAGCATGAAAATGGGTGGGTTAGATTCTTGCATCTATTGCATTGCATTGCGTGCGTGGTGCAGATTCTTGACTGGCTGTGTGATTACTTGTATTTTCTACAGTGAAGTCAGGTGACTAATCTTTACAGTGAGGCATGTACTGTGTGTGCATGACAGAAATCGTGTCAAAAACGACTGACAATAAGACAATCGATGAACATAACAGAACACCCTGGGTATCAGCTCCCTTGGACTCCTGCCCGTGAAATCACCAGATCTCAGATACCAGATCCCAAACTCTCAGTTTACATCCCCAAACTCTCAGTCTAGTTTTAGTCTACATCTTCATCAAGCACGCCAAGAGTGTTCTCCTCCTCTTCCTCCTCTTCCTCCTCTGAGAGAAAAACATGCTCAGGTCCAGAATCAGAATCAGAGTGAGGGTCGAGAACGTGAACGTGAACGTGAACGTGATCTTGAACTTGAACTTGGCCTGCATGCATGTGTGGCCCAGGCTTAGGCCAGCTGGAATGCACGAGCTGGTTATCGACATAAATGGCATAGCGGCGGTAGGGGATTGCCCTCTCCCAGAGCTGCGAGGTCATCATCTTGCGGCCGAGATAGGCGCCGAATACTTCCATGGAGGCGGCGCTTTCCAGGGCGATATACCCTTGTTTCCGGTCATGGCGGACTTTTTCGGGAGTCCAAATGCCGCCGTTAGATCCAGGAGAGGTTGAGGATGGGGACACGTGGGCGATGTAGCCTACGCCGTGGAGACGAGAGGGGCGGTATTCGACCTGTCATGAAGT
>Ga0247763_1001402_pt1 | contig 13769 bp, 11 predicted proteins | sample UWRJL141409B4_FD_179926 | JGI IMG/M metagenome (GOLD analysis project Ga0247763, IMG submission 179926) | Plant litter microbial communities from Arlington Agricultural Research Station in Wisconsin, United States - UWRJ-L141-409B-4 | ecosystem: Environmental > Terrestrial > Plant litter >...
CCGATGTAATAAAACGCTTTCATTCCGAGGACTTGGGGTCCAGATCCCCCAATTGGTACACTCAAAACGGCTAACCGCTCGGCTTTATTAAACTTTGGGCCGGGGGACCCAAACCCCGCCTCGAAGCGTCCGCATTGGAAAATGAAAAACACCGTTATGAGCGTTCCGGATCCGGACGTTTCTTCCTGTAAGTCGACGGATGATACATCCTCCCCGCGGCGGTCCCACCGACGATCAACGGTGCTACGTCGGGTTAAAGGCTGGGCAAAAAGAGCCGTCCTGATTTGTGCAATGCCAGGACTCAGCGAACCCATGCCATCTGACCAGCGAGCAGGCTTGGAGTCTTCCATTCCGCCTCCTAAGCCGATCCCTGCTGTTCAGCACTTCAACGACTTCGCGCGTCTCGATCAGAACGCTCCGAAGAACGACCTCGCCTCTCCCCGCAAGGAGGACGAGCTCGATCCGGTGCGTGTCTTGGTGAAACGCCCGATGAAACTCAGCGAGCTCGAGCGCTTCGCGATCGAAGCGGCGCTGCAGCGCACTGGCGGCAACGTGACCCGCGCGATGAGGCAGCTGGGGATCGGCCGCACGACGCTGTATCGCAAGCTCAAGAAGTACGGCCTGCGCTGAGCGCGACTCCGAGTCAGGCGGCGAGCCCTGGGTTCGCCGCCTGATGTCCCGAGGGGGGATAGCCGGTCGTTCCGGCCAAGAGTCGATCGCTCGTGGTGTCAACCGCGGTGTTGGCCGTGCGAAGCATCTCGCCACGTCGCCGCCCCAACGAGCGCAGACGGACTCCTCGACTCGAGGCGTTTCGTAGGTCCTCCCATCACCAGCTCCGCGCTATAAGGGGCCGGTGAAACTACTTGCTACGCCCGAGGACCTCGAGCTCGGCCTTCGAGAGCTAGAAGGCGCTCCGCGCTACTACATCGACACGGAGTTCGAGTCTTCCAAGCGGGGCAAGCAGCTGAGCTTGATACAGCTCTCGCGGGGCGACGAAGTGTATGTGATCGACGTGCTCGGCTTGCCGACCATCGCCGAGCTCGGCAGCGTGATCTTCTCGCCGAGTTGCGAGTGGGTGTTGCACGCTGGATTGCAGGACATCGAGCTTCTGCTGGGAGAGTTCGAGCGCTCGGAGCCACCCGCGTTGTTCGACACACAGGTCGTCTGGAGCCTGACGGGCCCTGAAGCGTCGGTGTCTCTCGCGTTCCTGCAGTTCCGAGTGCTCGGAGTGCGCAGCAGCAAGGGCTACCAGTCCGACGACTGGATGCGGCGCCCGCTGCCACGCGCGCAGCTCGAGTACGCGGCCAGCGACATCGCGCACCTGCCAGCGCTGGAGCAGGCGCTGCGAGAGCGGGCGCGCGAGCTGGGCCGCGAGCACGTCATCGCGGACGCCTGCCGCGAGCTCTTGATGCCGGAGCCGCCAGGCGCGACCGTGCTGAGCTTCGAATCGTTCCGCAATGCCTGGCAGCTCGATGGCGCAGGGCAGAGCGCGCTGCGAGCGCTGATCGATTGGTACAACGGGCTCGGTCCCGGTGAACCCCAGGTCCAGTCGCGGACGTTGCTCTCGATCGCGAGCCGGATGCCGGCCAACCAGAGAGAGCTCTCGCGCATCAAGGGCGTCTCTCCCAACCTGTCGCGCTCGCACGGCGCACAGCTGGTCTCGCTGCTGCAGCGCGCGAAGGCGACCGCCCCCGTCGGGGAAGCCCTCGAGCCCATCGACTACGCCAGCTTCGACGACTTCGTGCGCGAGGCGCGCCTCGGCCTGGCGCGTGCGGAGCTGTGCGCCGAATTGCGGATCGCGCCCGACCTCGCTTTGCCGATGGCGCTGGTCCGTCGGATGCAGCAACGCGTCAAGGCCTCCGGCGAGCTGCGCGCCGCGGCTACGGAACTGAGCGGCTGGCGGGCGAGCCTGTTCGGTGACGCCTTTACGCGTCAGCTCGAGCGCCAGGCGAGCGCGAGCTGATTCACCAAAGGAACAGCGAAGACCGCCGACGCTCCGTCCACCTGACGGCGCCTGTCGGATGCGGTCGCGCGAGACGCGCTGTCGCACGGACTCGAGGCGGCGCCCCTGCTTCGTGAAGCATATTCTTTGGGGAATTGAAACCCCATCGAAACCGAATGAAGCGAGCTTGAATCGAGCCTCGGGCTGCAGAACCGCGCCGAGAAACACAATCATGCGAGTGCTTCAATAAGACGAGCGGCGGGTTCGCCGAGCGCGCTGGAGCAGGCTGCCCTGAGCGGCGCCGAGCGACGGACGCGAGGGAGGGCGTTAGTTTTTCGCCGATTTTTTGCTGCGCCGGGAGGACGGGTGACAACCTTCGCACTGGCGTCGCTGGCGCCGTCGATCATCGAACGCGGGATTGGACGTCAGCGGGCGAACGCCGATCGAAGATGACTCCGTGCGGGGCTCCTCGCGCGCGCTGATGCCGCCTGGAAGTACGATGACGGCGAGCACGTCGAAAGCGCCACGAGTGACTGTCAGTCACTGCGAGTGCCCAGCGGTGACACACTGTCACCGCGCTCGAAGGTTCTCGCGAGGAGTCAGGCGTGGGTGACGAGACGAGCCAACGAGCTTCAAAAATGTTCGAGATGACGCGACATTCGACTAGAGGCGACGCCGGCACATTGTTATTGGGGAAGCTGGTAGTGTGTCGCGCATCGTCGAGGGTCGCTCGAGCGCCATCGCGACGCAGGACGTTTGATAAACAACAGCGGCTCGAGCAGCCCACGGAGCGTGTTCTATGAAAGTTCTTCAGCTGACTTATCGTGCCAGTGGCCTTTCCGTGCTGGCCGGTCTCACTGTTCTGGCAATCAGCTCGGTGGCAGTGGCGCAAGACCCCGCGACCGAGCAGCCCGTCATTCAGCCGCTCCCCGCCGAGCCGCCGCCTCCGCCGCCGCCCGCTCCGGGTTATCCGTCGCCTCAGGGCGAGCTCGCGCCGCCGCCCCCGATGGCACCGCCACCGCCGGAAGAGATCGTCGCGGCACCGGCGGGCCTCAAGATCTCCGCGTTCGTAGACGCTTTTTACAGCTTCCAGACCGCAGCCCAAGGCACGCCGAGCCCGGCGCATCGCGCGTATGACTCGAACAACTGGGTCTCCGATCCCGAGTCGGACACAAACGCCGGCTTCGCACAGAACGGCTTCGGGCTCTCGTTCGCCGGTATCGACGCGACGTACGACGGCGGACAGCTCGGGGCCACCATCAGCTTGAGGGCGGGTCCTTCGGTTCCGATCTTCTACGCGGGCGACACGGGTCCGCTCGGCATCGACAACATCACACAGGCCTACGTGACGTGGACGCCGGTGCCCCAGTTCAGCCTGGACTTCGGTCAGTTCAGCACCATCTTCGGCGCTGAGGTGGCGGAGAGCTGGAAGAACCTGAACTACACCCGCGGCGGTCTATACTACGCGATGCAGCCCTTCTGGCACACGGGGCTCCGGGCCTCGGTGAGCCCGAACGACAAGGTCAGCATCACGGGCATGATCGTGAACGGCGTGAACACGATTCACGACGACAACGAGTCGCCGAGCCTCGCGCTTCAGCTCAGCATCACCCCGAACGATCTCTTCTCGCTCGCCGCTGGCTGGTACACCACGCTCGAGCCGAGCAGCGATGGGAGCGCCTTCGACAACTTCTTCGATCTGGTGGCGGCGCTCACTGTCGAGCGCTTCAGCCTGGTGTTCAACGCAGACCTCGCGGTGAACGGCGACAAGAGGAACGAGGGCCCGGGCTACATCCAGACGCTGGACGATCCGATGTTCTGGGGCGTGAGCTTGGCCGCTGGTTATCAAGCGACCGATCTGTTCGGCATCGCGCTGCGCGGTGAGCTCTTGAGCGACTCCGACAACCAGATCTTCAAGGCCACACGCGAGAACTTCGGCGTGGTGTTCCCCACCACCGAGCAGACGAACCTGGTAACGGTCACGGGAACGCTCGACTTCAAGCCCGTCGATGGCTCGAATAACCTCGTGATCCGCTGGGACAACCGCATCGAGACCAGCAACGAAGAGATCTTCTTCAACCGCTCCGAGAACGCGACGAACGTCTGGTTCGGCAGCGTCCTCGGCCTGGTGGTGACCACCGACGGCTGAGCCCGCGAGCACGCTCGACGGCTCATACCGTGAGCAGACTCAGAGCGTGACATGGCGCGCAGGGCCGCCCCACTGGGGTGGCCCTGGTGCTTTTGTGCCCCTGCGCGGTCTGTCGGTTTTCATCATGCGGTCGGCGTGTGAGAGCGCGTCCCACTCTCGCCCCTTGCTCACTCGCGGTTACGATCCATAACCATCGGAGGCCATGGATTTCCTCGAGTCGGAAGAGCAAGCGCTGTTGCGCAAATCGGTCCGCCAGATCGCGGCGAAATACGGTCACGAGTACTACGCGCGCGAGGCGCGCGACGGCAAAAAGGCCGACGCGCTCTGGAAAGAGCTCGCGGAGGCCGGCTTTCTCGGCATCAACCTGCCCGCCGAACACGGCGGGGGTGGGCTCGGAATCTATGAGCTCGCGATCGTGTGCGAGGAGCTGGCTGCCGCGGGCACCCCTTTCCTGCTGCTGATCGTGTCGCCTGCCATCTGCGGCACCATCATCAGCCGCTACGGCACGGCGGAGCAAAAGGCAGCGTTCCTGCCAGGCCTCTGCAGCGGCAGCCAGAAGATGGCGTTTGCGATCACCGAGCCCGACGCCGGCTCCAACTCGCACGACATATCGACCCGCGCGACACCCGAGGGTGACGGCTTTCGGCTGAAGGGCACGAAGTATTTCATCTCCGGGCACGACGAGGCCGAGAACGTGCTCGTCGTGGCCAACACCGGTGCCGGCAAGGAGGCGGGGCGCTCGCGGCTGTCGCTGTTCGTGGTGCCGACGCAGGCGCCAGGCCTCACCGCCACGCACATTCCGGTCGAGATCCAGTCGCCCGAGAAGCAGTTCACGCTCTTTTTTGACGACGTCTTGGTGCCCGCCGACCGTCTCATCGGCGAAGAGGGTTCCGGGCTCAAGCAAGTGTTCACGGGGCTAATTCCCGAGCGCATCACGGGCGCGGCTCTCGCCAACGGGCTCGGGCTCTACGCGCTCGAGAAAGCCGCGCAATACGCGCGCGAGCGCAAGGTCTGGGGCACGGTGCCGATCGGCGCGCACCAGGGCATCGCCCACCCGCTCGCCAAGGCCAAGATCGAGGTCGAGCTGGCGCGCCTGATGACGGGAAAGGCCGCGTGGGCCTACGATCGAGGCATCGACGCCGGCGAAGCGGCGAACATGGCCAAGTACGCCGCCGCAGAAGCCGGCATCGCCGCGCTCGACCAGGCCATCCAGACACACGGGGGCAACGGAATGGCGACGGAGTTCGGTCTCGCCGATCTGTGGGGAATGGCGCGGCTGCTGCGCACGGCGCCGGTGAGCCGCGAGATGGTCCTCAACTACATCGCCCAGCACTCGCTGCGGCTGCCTCGCTCCTACGGCGAGCAGCGTTGATCAACGGCGACCGCGCGGCGCGCTCGCCACAGGCGCCCCCGTCGCGGGCCGAGGCCCGCATCACGGCGTCTTGGCGCGCGCGATGCGCAGCTTCTGGCGCTCGCCGGCCTCGGCGAAGCGGGCGCGCTCCTCGTCGCTCTCGAACTCTATCGGCGGCACGCTCGTGGTGCGCCCCTGCTCATCGAGCGCGACAAACACGAAGTATGCAGAGTTCGTGTGTGTGATGACGCCGCTGATCGGATCTTCGGCGTGCACACTGACGTGCACCTCGAGGCTGCTGCGCCCCACGTAGGTCAGGGTGGCCTCCAGCGCGAGCAGCTGGCCCACGTGCACCGGCGAGTGGAACGAGACCGAGTCGATGGCCACCGTGACGCACTGCCGGTGCGCGTGCCGCATGGCACAGATCGCCGCAGCCTCGTCTGCGATCTTGAGAATGACGCCGCCGTGCACGTTGCCCATCGCGTTGGCGTGGACGGGCAGCATGAACTGGTGCAACGTCACCCGCGAGTCGCGGACGCGCCGTAGTCTGGGCGGCACCGTGTTCGGAGACGCCGCGTTCGGCGTCCCGTCGGCGGGGAGCTGGCTGTCGCTCGCGGTCATGGCCCCGAGGGTACAAGATTTTCGCCCACCCGCCGATCGAACACGTAGACTCCGTGCGATGAGGCCCGGCGTGAGCGCCGCCATTGCTCGCCGCGCCCCGGCTCGCCATTTTCCCGGGTGCGCGCCTCGCCGTACCCCGCGGCGCGTGCCTCGTCGTGCCCAGAGCCTCGCGCCTCCACGCACCCTCACCGGGCTCTTGGCTCGCGTCGCCATGCCCACGCTCGCGCTCGCGCTCGCCTGCGCGGGAGGGCCCACGCCGGAGAAATCGATCTCGCTCGAGCCCTGCCGCCTGGAGGGGCTCGGCGTCGAGGCGAGGTGTGGCGTCCACCGTGTCTACGAGAACCGCGAGACGCGAGAGGGCCGCAGCATCGATTTGCGCATCGCGGTCGTGCCAGCCCTCGCGGCGAGCCCACGCCCCGATCCGCTGGTAGTGCTCGTCGGCGGGCCGGGCCAGGCCGCCACCGTCGCTGGCACCGCGATCGCAGAGGCCCTGCGGGACGTGCGCAACCGGCGAGACATCGTCCTCGTCGACCAGCGCGGCACCGGGCAGAGTAATCCGCTCTCCTGCGAGTCGGATCACACGCGGCCTCTCGAAGACCTGTTTGCCCCTCGGCCAGACCTGGCGAAGACGCGCGCGTGCCTCGCCGCGCTCGACGCCGACACGCGCCTTTACGCCACGCCGACGGCGATGGACGACCTCGACGAGGTCCGCGACGCGCTCGGCTATGAGCAGGTCAACCTGTGGGGCGGCAGCTATGGCACCCGTGCCGCTCTCGTCTACCTGCGCCAGCACGGCGCTCACGTGCGCAGCCTGATCCTGGATGGCTCGGCCCCCTTTTCGCTGAAGCTGCCGCTGCACGTCGCGCGCGACGCCCAGCGAGCGCTGGAGCTCACCTACGCCGATTGTCAGGGCGATCCGGGCTGTCGGCGAGCGTTCCCGAGCGCGCGCGCCGACCTCGACGCGCTGCTCGCGACGCTCGCCGAGCGCCCGTTCGAAGCCCATGTAACGCATCCGCGCACGGGCGCCTCCACACCGCTGCGCATCGAGCGCGACGGTCTCGCCGGTGCGGTGCGCAATCTGCTCTATCTGCCGCAGCTCGCCGGGCTCCTGCCGCTCGCCGTGCAGCGCGCGCGGGGCGGTGACTTTGGCGCCTTCGTCGCCTCCGCCGACGCCTTCGCGCACGGCGTCGGCGTGGCGACGGGCATGTTCCTCTCGATCGTCTGCGCGGAAGACGTGCCCCGCTTCGACACCGCGCAGGGGGAGGCGGCCACGCGAGGCACCTTCCTCGGTGGAGCCTGGCTCGGCGACGTGCGCGCCGAGTGCGCGGCCTGGCCCGCCGCGCAGCTGCCCAGCGCCTACCACGAACCGGTAGCGTCGGATGTGCCGAGCGTGCTGCTCTCCGGCAACCTCGACCCGGTCACTCCGCCGAGCTGGGCCGATGAGGTCGCGAGCCACCTGAGCCGCTCGCGCCACATCGTGGTGCCCGGCGCAGGGCACGGCACGACGGCGCTCGGCTGCATCCCCGAGCTGCTCGCCGAGTTCCTGGAGACGCTCGATCCCGCTTCGCTCGACACGCACTGCGTCCAGCGGCTGGCTCGCCCGGCGTTCTTCACCAGCCTGCAGGGGCCGGCGCCTTGATCGCGATCGAGGGGCTGAGCAAGCGCTACGGCGCTGTACGTGCAGTCAATGGCGTGAGCTTTCGCGCCGACGATGGCAAGGTAACGGGCCTGCTCGGCCCCAACGGCGCGGGGAAGACCACCACGCTGCGCATGCTCTCGACGCTCGTGCGGCCAGACGCCGGCCGCGCGCTGGTCGACGGCATCGACGTCACGAGGCAGCCTCATCAGGCGCTCGCGCGCCTCGGCGTGTTGCCTGATGGCCGAGGCCTCTACCCTCGCCTCACCGCACGCGAGCACCTGGAGTACTTCGGCGCGCTGCACGGGCTCGCGCCGGCGGCGCTGCGTGCGCGCATCGACCATCTCGTCCAGCTGCTCGACATGGCCGGCATCGTCGACCGGCGCGTGGCAGGCTTCTCGCAAGGCGAACGCACCAAGGTGGCGATCGCTCGCGCGCTGGTGCACGATCCCCGCAACGTCGTGCTCGACGAGGCGACCAACGGCCTCGACGTGATGAGCACGCGCGCGATGCGCACGGTGATCCGCGAGCTGGCCGCGCAAGGCAGCTGCATCTTGTTCTCGAGTCACGTGATGCAGGAGGTGTCTGAGCTGTGTGACCGCATCGTCGTGTTCGCGGCCGGGCGTGTGGTGGCCGACGGAACGCCTGACGCGCTCCGCACGGCGACGGGCGAGTCCAACCTGGAAGAGGCGTTCATGAAGATCATCGGCAGCGGTGTCGGGCTGGCATGATCGGCAGGGTCTTGCGCAAGGAGCTGATCGACCACTTGCGCGATCGGCGCAGCGTGGTCGGCTCGTTCGTGTTGCCCATACTCGGGCCGCTGCTGCTGCTCGGCATGTTCCAGCTGCTCTCCGATCTCGGGAGCGACCGCCCGCTGGAGCTGCCGGTGGTGGGCAGCGAGTTTGCGCCGCGCCTGATCGACTACCTCGAGGCGAGCGGCGTCGAGGTCCAGCCGGCCCCGCTCTACCCGGAAGACAGCGTGCGCCGCGGCGAGGCCGCGGCCGTGCTGGTCATCGATCCCACCTACGCCGAGCGCTTCGCGGCCGGGCGCAGCGCCCCGGTGCGCCTGATCGTGGACGAATCACGCAACGATGCTCACCGCAGCGTGCGCCGCGTCGAGCGCCTGCTCGTCGGCTACGCCCAGAGCTTGGGCGCCTTGCGCCTGATGGCGCGTGGCATCTCCCCGGAGGTGGCCTCGCCGCTCGAGCTCGAGGAGATCGACCTCTCCACGCCGGAGAAGCTCGCCGCCAACCTGCTCAACGTCGTGCCCCTGTTCCTGATGCTGGCGGCGCTGGTCGGCGGCATGAACGTCGCAATCGACACCACGGCCGGCGAGCGCGAGCGGGGCTCGCTGGAGGCGCTGCTGCTCAATCCCGTGCCGCGGCGCACGCTGGTGCTCGGGAAATGGCTGGCGACATCGATCGCGTCGTTGGCGGTGGCGACGGTCACATTGCTCGGTTTCATGCTCACGGTGCGCTTCCTGCCGCTCGAGGAGCTCGGCATGAAGATGCTGCTCGGCCCCTTCGAAGCGCTCGTGCTGTGGACGGCGATCGCGCCGCTCGCGCTGTTCGGCTCCGGCGTACAGATGCTGATCGCCACGTTCGCGCGCAGCTTCAAGGAAGCGCAGACCTACCTCAACCTGCTCAACCTGCTGCCGATGGCGCCCTCAATGTTTCTGATGTTCGAGCCCGCGCGCAGCGCTGCCTGGATGCTGCCGCTACCCGCCCTGGCCCAGGTCGGCACCGTGGTCGACGTGATGCGGGGCGAGAGCGTGCCCGCCTGGCACCTCGGCGTAATCTTCGGCACCTCCCTCGCCTACACGGCGCTCTGCCTCGGGGCGCTGGAGCGCTTGCTGCGCAAAGAGAACATCATCTTCGGCCGGCCATGAGGGGATCAGTTCACGTCGCCGGGCAGCTCTTGGATGTAGAGTGCGTTCTCGCGAAATAGCGGCACGATGAGCTGCCGGCGCTTCACGTCGTAGCCGAGGTCGGCAGGCGACGTCAGGTCGGTGATGAGCGGCTCGAACGACGTGGGCTCGCCGGGGGCGGGCGCGGCCGCAGCGGCAATGAACACGCTGGAGGCCTCCCACGAGGAGACGATCAAGCGCCCACCCGGCGTGAGCACCAGCCCGTCGAGGCCGCCGGCGGGCTTTCCGATCGGCGCTTTTCCGCCCTTCGCGTCCAAGCTGTACACCTGCCCGCTGGTGGCGGCGCACAGCACGCTGCCCTTGGACGCCACGAGCCCGTTCGGCTGCTCCAGCTCCGGGTTCTTCGCCAGCTCCTTGACGGAGCGTTGCGCGTCGATGACGTACACGGCATCCGAGCCATTCGGGCTGAGCTCGGCCGAGCCCTTGCTCTTGCCGACGCCCGTGTCGGAGACATAGAGCTTGCCGTCGGAGCCGGCGGCGAGATCGTTCAGAAAGGTCGCCGCTGGGATGACGACGTCGCCTAGCGCCTTGCCGCTCGAGCGGTCGAACGCGCGCACCACGTCGATGTCGGCGACGAACAGGGTCTCGCCGACCAGCGCCATGCCTTTCGGCGCGTTCAGCGTGGTCTTGGCCCTGGTGGCGTCGATCCAGCGCAGCTCGAGCAGGCTGCCGTCCGGCGACACCTTCGAGATGAACCCGTCGTTGTCCGCGTCGGCAGGCCCTCCGCTGACGTTGCTGACGAGATACACGTCTGCGACCGGGTCATACAGGGCCGATTCGGGGGACTGGAGGCCGACGTCCTGCAGCAGGACGGGTGGCTTCGGCGCCAGCGGCAAGGTGCTCGGCGGCTCGGCAGGCGGCTCTTCGGCGACGGGCTCGGGTGCCTTGGGCGGCTCCGGCGAGCCGCAGCCGGCAGCGCACAGGGCGAGCACCACGAGCCCGAACGAGCTCGCGGTCGCCGAGAACGCGCCCAGGCCGAGGAGCGCGGCGCCGGAAACCCTGCCTGATCGACCCATTCTCGCGTGCCCCATGGGCTCGACTCGAACACGCGGCAGCGAAAAAGACAAGGCGGGCCGGAGGCCTCGGGCCATACTCGGCGCGGCCGCGAACCCCCGGCCAATGTTACGAGCGCCGACATGAACATCCTCCTGCTCGAGCCGAACGAGCTCCCTGCCTCGGGCGAAATCCAGCTCGCGGATCGCCGAGCGGAACACCTGCGCAAGGTCCTCCGCGTCAAACCTGGTGACCAGGTGCGAGTCGGCGTCGTCGACGGCCTTCAAGGTAAGGCCGAGGTGCTGGCGCTCGAGGAGCGCACGGTGACCCTGCGCTGCCGTTGCGATGAGCCAGCGCCGCCCGCCGGCGGCGACACGCTGCTGCTCGCCTTCGCCCGACCCAAGGTGCTGCTGCGTTGCATCGAGCACGCCACCGCGCTCGGCTTCGGTCGCATCGTGCTGTTTCGCAGCCGCAGGGTCGAGCGATCGCACCTGTCGAGCCACGCCGTCACCCCCAGCGTGATCGAAGAGCGGCTGCGGCGAGGGCTGGAGCAGTCGCGCCGGACCATCCGGCCAGGCGTGCTTCAGGTGCCGCGCTTCCGCGAGCTGATCGAGACCGAGCTGCCACGCTCGGTGCCGGCAGAGAACCGCTTCGTCGCCGACGCCGACGCCGACGAAGAGGCAGCCCTCGCCCGCCCACGAGGCGCGCCGCTCAGCCTGGTGATCGGGCCCGAGGGTGGCCTGATCCCGCACGAGCTCGAGCAGTTCGCGCTGAACGGGTTTCGCCTGGTGCGAGCCGGGCGCCAGCCGCTGCGGGTCGAGACGGCCCTGTCGTACCTGACGGGACAGCTGCGCGCTGCGCGGGAGCGCACCTCCGCAGAAGGCACCGGGTGAGGCTCGCGCTGCCTCGGTGAAACGGCGAGGCCAGCACGCCTTCGCGGTGAAACACCCCGCCTCGGCGCCGACGCCGTCTCAGGGAGCTGCGACGACGCGATAGATGGCGCCGGGCGTGAGCGCCGCGACGTACAGCTCGCCCGCGTTGTCCTGTCCGAACGACGCGATATTCCCGAAGGTGCCCGCCGCGGGGCGGAGCTCGGCCGAGATCTCCTGCTCTTCCACCGCGCTGCCGGCCTCGATGCGGAAGCGGAAGCTGCGGCCGCTGACGAAGTCTGCGTAAAGATAGTGACCGCGCAGACCAGGGATGGCGCTGCCGCGGTAGACGTAGCCGCCCGTCACCGACGCGCCGACGCTGCGCGGATAGGTGTCCACGGGCAGCGTCAAGCCCTCGGTGTTGCACCCGATCTCGCCGGGGCGGCACTCGGAACCTTCCATGATACGCCAGCCAAAGTTGGTGCCGGCCGCAGTCCCTCCTGGAAGGTAGTCGATCTCTTCCTGCGTGTTCTGCCCGACGTCGCCGATATACAGATCACCGTTGCAAGGGTCGAACCCGAAGCGCCAAGGGTTGCGCAACCCGTACGCCCAGATCTCGGGCAAGGCAGCGAGTCCGGTGACCTCGGCCAGGTTGGCCGCGGGAATCCCGTAGGCGCCCGCGTCGCGAGCGTCGACGTCGACCCGAAGCAACTTGCCGAGCAGCGTGTCGAGCGCCTGACCGTTGCCGATGAGGCCGTGCTGGTCGTTGGCGCCCCCGCCGTCACCGACGCCGAGGTACAGGAGGCCCTCGGGTCCAAACGCCAGCATGCCGCCGTTGTGATTCGCTTGCGGCTTCTCGATGGTGAGCAACAGGCGCTGCGTGAGCGGATCGGCGTGGTCGGGGTCGCCGGCGGCCGCCGAGAGCTCGGCGACGATGCCCGTGCCGACCGGTACGCCTTGCACCCCACTCGACGAGAAATGGACGTAGAACAGGCCGTTTCGAGCGTAGTCTGGGTGAAACGCCAGGCCGAGCAGGCCCCGCTCGCCGTTGGCGACGACCTGATCGGCTAGATCGAGGAACGGGTCAGGCGAGAGCACGCCATCGACCAGCACGCGCACGCTGCCCGCCTTCTCCATCACGAACAGGCGCGACGAGTCGCCCGGCGCGGCCGCCACGAACAGCGGCTGATCGAGGCCATCGGCGACGAGCTCGAGGGCGAGCGGTGGTACCGCGCCGTCCGCACGGCGGCAGTCGGCGGCTTCGGGGTCGGGGTCGGGGTCGGCGATGACGACCTCCAGGGCGATCTCCAGCGTCCCGGTGCCAAAGCCGATCTCGCCACCGTCGACGGCGAAGCGATACGTGACCCGGCTGGTGGCATTGGCGCTGATGGCGACGCTCTGCTCGACCTGGGACAGGAGCGTGGCCTCGACGGGCACGAGCTCGCCCGCGTCGCTGCGCGAGACGACGAAGCCAGGACGCAGCCCCACCACATAGGCGCCCGCCGGGAGCTCTCGCGTGAGCACGCTCGCGTCGGGATCGTCACTGGTATCGATGACGACGGATTCCACCCCGCTAACGTCGAAGACGGCATCGAGTCGATACACGACCCCGTCGAGCTGAGCCGTGAGCCCGAGCTGCAGCGTACCCGGCACGCCGGCGACCGGTGGAGCCGGGTCTTCCTTGCAGCTCGCGCTCAGCGCCAGGCCGAGCACGCTGCTCGCGCCGAGCAGCAGCGCGCGCCCGAGCGCGCTCGCCCTGATGCCGAAATGCCCCGCTCGGGCCCTCGATGCAGGTCCGCATCCCGTCGCTCGCGCCACTCCGGTACCCTCCTCGGGAGAGGGCCTATCACGCAGGGTGGCGCTCTGCCAACGTCACCGTGCAACACCGAACTCGATTGGTAGGCGCGCGGGCGCCAGGGGTCGTCACCCGTCTCACCCGAGGTCTCTGGTACGCGGCGCTCGCGCCGTGAGCGCCGCGCTGCCGCGCTCACTCCGCAGTCTTGGGCACCACGTGCGGTTCGTCGCCGAGCAACTCTCCGAGCTCGCGCTCGCCGCGATCTTCCGTCTGCCGTGAGCGCTTGCGCCGTGCGAGCCACTCACGCACGTCGTCGAACAGCGAATACACCACGGGCACCGCTAGCAGCGTGAGCAGAAGCGACAAGGTCTGCCCGCCGATCACGATGCCAGAAATGTTCCGGTTGTTGCCCGAGCCGATGCCGCGCGACAGCGCCAGCGGGATCATGCCGGCCACGAACGCCAGGGTCGTCATCAAGATCGGGCG
>Ga0247763_1001403_pt1 | contig 13752 bp, 10 predicted proteins | sample UWRJL141409B4_FD_179926 | JGI IMG/M metagenome (GOLD analysis project Ga0247763, IMG submission 179926) | Plant litter microbial communities from Arlington Agricultural Research Station in Wisconsin, United States - UWRJ-L141-409B-4 | ecosystem: Environmental > Terrestrial > Plant litter >...
CTGCAGCTCCTCGATGGACTTGGACGGAGCCGCTTCTTGCGCCGGGCTCGTTGTGTTCAGGGCGCACACGGCGATGATCGTCGAGAGTGTCAGGCGCGATTTCATGGCGTCCTCCTTGCCGGATCGATTCAGTTGCCTAAAGGTTGCCCCGCCCGCGACTGGCTGCGCGCCAGCCCGATCATGAGTGCGAGCAGGAGCCCGACCAGGACGGCGGGCACCCAGGCCATCGCGCGCGTGAGCATCACGCCGTCAGCCTGGCGGTAGCGTGGCACGAGCCACGCGACCGTGGCAGCGACCGCAGATTCGCTCAACGGCGCGCTGCTCGCGAGAAACGTGTCGGCGACGACGCGGTATCTGCCCGGGGGCAACGCGGCGGCAGAGCGCAGGGCCCGCTCGATCTCGGGGGTCTTGCTGGCCGATGCGACGAGCTGATCGCCGACGAACACGGCACCGGTCGCGCCGATGGTGCGCTCGATGTTCTGCAGCACGGCGTCTTCGAGCTCGAAGCCCATCATGAAGATCGCTCTCACCTGATTATCGAGCCGAACCGCGGTGGCCGAGAGCACGCCGACCTCGTTGGCAAAGGCCCACAGCTGCGCCGAGGGCTTCTCGATCGCGCCGCGGACGAGCGACGAGGTGCCCAGATCCAGCTGATCCATCTCCGGCGCGCCGACCACGGCGCGCACGGTGCCGTCGCCGTCGAGCATCGCCACGACGCTGGCCCCCGACGTGGCCTTGAGATCGGCGAGCAGATCGAGCACCGTCGCGCGGTCGAACGTCGGCGTGAGGACCATCGCGCGGATGCGGGTGTCTTCCGCGAGCAGCGCGACCGTGGACGTGAGCTGCTTGCCTTGCTGGGAGACGAGGTGGTCGAGCACCTTCGACGATTCGTCGAGCGTGCGGGCGTCGAGCCCATCGAGCCAGGTGTCTATCCGGCGCTGCGTCGCCCACGAGAGCAGCACGGCGAGCCCAAACACGAAAGCGGCCCCGCCGACCGCAATCCGAGCCCATCCCGATCGCTCCGCCACGCCAGTTTGCATCACGCTGTCGCCTCTCATGTCTGCAGCCTCACGGGCCCGCACCACCACCGACCTGGAGCGTCTGCTCGCCGGCGACGACGTCGACCGTACCAGAAAAGAGGAGCGCGCTCGGCGTCTCGACGCGAACGATGTGTGGGCCGACGGAGAGGTTGACCGGCGTGCCGCCGCGGACGGAGACCGCCACGTCGTCGATATAGACGCGGGCGTCTGGTGGGGCGCCGGCGAAACGCACGACGCCCGCCGAAGCGTCGAGCTCGAACGCTCGCGTCACGAGCGAACCGGCCACGACCTCGATCTGCTGTTCCTGGCTCGCGAAGCCCGCCTTGTCGACCCGCACGCGGATCGTGCGGCCAGCGGCCAGCCCCTTCAACACGACCGGCGTTCGTAGCCCGGTGGGCTCGCCGTCGACGAACACCGCCGCGCCCTCTGGATCGCTGCGAACGTCCACGCGGCCGCTGCGATCTGCTGAAGCAGCGCTGGGCGCGGGTTCTTCGAGCGGCGAGCTCTGCCGCGAGCCGGAGACGAGGAACAGGGCGCCGATCGCGACCGCCGCGCAGCCCGCCAGTATCACACCCCAGATCCCGGCGCGTGACGAATGTCCCCGGGGCGGCATCAGCGGCGGCAACTCCGCGTTCGCCAGCGTCGTCGGTGCGCTCCCGAAGCCCGACGACAGGTGGCGCGACGGGATCGCCGTGACCCGCGACTCGTCGGGCGCGCCGCCGATCACTCGCTCGAACGAGCGCGGCGGCGCGATCGATGCGCGACTGAACTGCGGAAACATGGCGTGACTCGTCGACCACAGCTCCCGAGGGCGCGGGCTCGAGAACGCGCGCACGACCTTCATGGAGCTGCCCCCCGGCTGCTCCGCGCCGAGGTGCGAGAGCGCGGCCTCGACGTCACGGCCCCGTGCGATCTGCATCTGGAGCGAGGCGCGCTCGGCATCAAACAGCTGCTCCATCCAGCGGCGCAGGTGCTTGGGCGTGGGCCGCGGCTCGCGCTGGAGGAGATACTGGTCGAGCTCGTCGGCCATCGCGCGCGGGCTGTCGTAGCGATCTCGCGGATCGGCTGAAAGCGCTCGCCGGACGATGGCGTCGAGCGCATCGGGCACGTCGGCCCGCACGCTGCGGGGCCCCGACGGGTGTCGCAGGGGTGTGGCGCCGCTCGCTGCCGGAGCATCGAGCACGCCCGCGAGCGGGGGCTTCTCACCGACGAGGCAGGTCCACAGCAACGCGCCGAGCTCGTGCACGCCCGCGCGTCGCTCGGCGTCGACGTCTGCCGTCGCTGGCGCTCGAACCGCGCTCGAGGGGCTCGGCGTGCTGGCAGGGTTCGTGGCGTCGCCGCTCGAAACACTGTCTGAAACGTTGCCGTGGCTCATGACGCCGGCCGGGCTCGATGTGCCCACCGAGTCGCTCTCCACGGCATCGATCAGCGATCGAAGGCCAAAGCCGAGGTACTTGACCGTGCCGTGGTAGCTCACGAACACGTTGGTGGGGTCGACCTCGTCGGGGCGTGTGCTGACACGCTGCGGCGACGCCTCACGGAGATCATGCAGGTATTGAAGTGCGGTTGCCGCCTGTTTCACCACATATGCTGCGATGTCTGCTGAGAGCGCTTCGCGTGTGTTGCATCGGCGGAGGATCGACGCGACGTTCTCGCCGGGCAGGTACTCCATGCTGATGAAGGAGCGCCCATCGACGTTGCCGAGCTCGAACACGGTGACGACGCTGGGGTGATCGCAGCGCGTCGCCATGCGCGCAGCCTCCAGAAACCGCGCACGAAACTGCGGACTTCTGGCGAGCGCCGGACGGACGTATCGCAAGGCGACGATCTTCGAAACGCCGCGAATCTCGTGTTGCTCGGCGACGTACAAGCGGCCGAGGCGTCCATCGCCGAGCACACCGATGATGCGATAACGACCGATTGCGTCACCGACTATGGGCGCTTGCTCAACAGTAGAGTGCGTTCCTCGAGTCATGCTCCTTCATGAACGCCACCCCTCCATCGTTGACTGGACAAGATCTCGTGAGAGCGCGAGACTGTGTTGGCCATGATCCATACGATGATCGATGGTCCGCAGTCAAAGCACCCGCGGGTCATCGTATGGTGTTCAGAAGGGATTGACAAGGCACAGCGTCGCAGCTCGGAGGGGGGAGTCCGTCATGGGACGGACCAAGGAGGGCAGCGATCGATCGCGCGAACACTCGGCAGGCTCAATTCAGCGTGCCGGTGCGGCGCAATCGACGAGCGATTGAGGATCGCAACCGCCGCGTTCGGCTCACGGCGAGAGCCCGAAGCGGCATACCCCCCAAACAGGCAGCAGGTTCATGGTGACGCATACAGGGGAATCCTTTCCCCGTGAAGACAGGGCCCGTCTTCTTCTCGAAACTGACAATTATGCCGAGGCCTTCGACGAACTCGCGGTCGCTATCCGAAAGCGACCACGCGATGTCTATTTGCGCCTGCTCGCGTCCGACGCCTGCGAGAGGCTCGGCGCGTTGCCAGAAGCCGCGGATCATCTGTCCACCATCCTGGCGGCTGAGCCGGAGCACGTAGAAGCCAACCGTCGGTTGGCAGAGCTCCTTTACGAGCTCGGTGACACGCAGGGCGCCATCCGTTGCTGGCGCCGGTTAGTGGCCGCGACCGACGAGGAAGATTCGGACGCGATGACGCTGCTGGCGGTGGCGCTGTGCGCAGACGGCCAGTACCAGTGGGCGATCGAGCTGCTGACCAGACGCACCCACAAACACCCACTCGATGCCGCGTCGCTCGCGAACCTCGGCATGGCGCTATTGGCAGCAGGGCGCGAGGACGAGGCGTCGACGGCTCTGACGCGCGCGATTGCGCTCGATCCGCAATCGGCGCAGGCGCACTGCGGCCTGGGCCTCGCCCACTACAAAAGCGGGCGCTGGCAAGAAGCGGCAACGGCGTTTCGAGCGACGGAGCGCTTCGCCCCGGACAGCGCCATCGGCTCCTTCAACCTCGGCCTGGCGCTCGATCGCCTCGGAGATCGCGAGGCGGCGCGACGCGCCTTGCTGCGGGCCGCAGCCCTGGAGCCGCATGACGAGGAGATCCAGCGGGCGCTCGAGCCGCTCCTCGTGCGACATTCCTCGGTGCCCACGGGCATGGGCGCGAGCGAGGTCGGCGCCTCGATCCGGGGTGAGCTCCAGAGTTTCGACTTGCTCAACGTGCTCGAGTTCCTGCGCATGCAGGAGAAGACGGGCGCGCTGGTGATTTCTGCTCCGGCAGGCGTGGGCATGCTGCGCCTGGAGCGGGGGATGCTGATCGGTGGCTCGGCGCCGCGCTTGAAGCGCCTCGGGGAGGTGCTGGTGCGCCGGGGCCTCATCAGCCGCGAAAAGCTCCGGCTCGCGCTCTCACGGCAGAGAGACCTCTACCCGGGCCCACAGGGCGGCACGGAGCCCGACGCGAACACGCTGGCCGCCGTGTTGCTGCGGGAACGGCTGCTCGACGAGAAGCAACTCTCGGATGTTTTGTTTCGGATGATTCTCCACGTGCTCAGCCAGATCAACATGTGGCGGGAGGGCGTCTTCGCCTTTCACCCCTCGCCGGACACTGCGTTTCCGATTCGATTCAACGTTCAGGAAGTCGTGCTGGACCTGCTGCGCGCCGAGGACGAGAAGCGCCAGCGTACGGAGCCCACCGGATGAGATATGTCGCGCCGGCGCTCGCGCTCGCCACCTTGGCGGGGGCGGCGCAGAGTCAGGCCCAGGAGAGGAGCCCCAACCCGAACGCGCCTAGCTTGCCGGGTCGCCCGCCGTCGTCGGCGGACGGCACGACGCCCGAGGATGAAGGCGCCGTGCTCTCCGGGACGCCCGAGGAGCAGCGTCTGTCGCTGCTCGAGCAAGAGGTGGCAGAGCTCCGGGAGCGGCTGCAGGCCGCGGAGGACCGGCGGGAGCGCGACGTGTCGCCGCTCAGCATCACCGGCTACGTCGACCTCGGCTTTTTCGCCCCGATCGGCAACGACGGCGTCGGCTGGGTGCGCGACGTCGCCAACCGGCAGTTTCCGGAGTACTCCAACTACGCCTGGACGTTCCTCGGCGACATCCTCGGCACCCCGATCAACTCACGCGGCGAAGCGGCAGATCTGGGCGACTCGCCGGGCGTCGATCGCTTCGACAGCGTCGACTCGAACGGCGCGCCGGGTTTCATCGTGAACGAGGTGAACCTGCGGCTCGGCTACACGCTCGCGGACGACGCCATCATGCGCGCTAGCGTGAATTTCCTGCCGCGCAGCCCGACTCAGGACTTCGCGCTCGGCGACTTCCTGGAGGTGGACCTGGCGGAGCTCGAGTACCTGCTCACCGACGACGGCCAGACGTCGGTCTTCGTGGGGAAGATTTTGCCGGTGTTCGGGATCGAGTACACCGACCGGAAGAGCGACGAGCGTTTCGGCATCACGCCGTCGCTGATCGCGAGGTACACGACGGGGCCCCAGCTCGGCGCCAAGATCCGGAGCAAGCTGTTCGACGATTGGATCATCCTCGCCGCCTCGGTGACGAACAGCACCTCGGGCGTCGAGCAGTTCCATTTCTACCGCGAGATCGACCGGAACGTCGGCAAGACGCTCAACGGACGCCTGGCGTTTGGCATCCCCGTCGGGCGGCTCGAGGCGCTGGAGGGTGACCGCCTGGAGCTCGGCGTGTCGGGCCAGTGGGGCGCGCAGGACTTCGACGAGAGGAGCGACCGGGAGGTCTGGTTCGTCGGGGCCGATATTCAGTATCAGAGCACCGACTTCGCGCTCAAGGCCGAGATCATCACCGGCGAAGCCCCGGGGACCGTCGATGAGTCGGTGTGGGCGCTCGAGCTCTCACCCTCGGGCTATGTGGAGTTCGACTGGCAGGCGCACGCGCGGTTCGGGCTGCTCGCGCGGGTCGACTGGCGCGACGCTTTCGTCCACCGCGGAACCGAGCGCGCCTACGTGACGGATCAGCTCCGTTTCACCGGGGGCCTGCGCTGGCTGTTCAACCCCCACGTGATCTTGAAGACGGAGTATTTCCACAACCGGGAGCTCGGCGGCATCGAGCCGTTCGACAACGACATGTTCACGAGCTCGCTTCTGCTCGTCTACTAGCGCTTCGGACCGAGAGTGTATACGCGGAGGGAGATTCCATGAGAACGACGTGCAAACCGACGACATCCCAATCATGGTGGAGCGCCCGGAGAACGAGGCTGCGACGGGCGGTGATTTCTGGCGCGGGAACGCTGCTGGCCTGCGGCGCGAACCCGCTCAGCGGCGGCGAAGACGGCTTCTCTGCAGAGGAGTGGGACCGTGTGCTCGAGCTCGAGCCGCTCAGCGAGCCCGTGCCGCCGAACCCCTTCAACGAGTATGCAGACAACGCTGCCGCCGCGAGGCTCGGGCACAAACTGTTCTTCGACAAGGACTTCTCTTCGCCCGTCAGGGTGGCGGGGCCGAGCGGTGAGGTCGGGCAGCAGGGGAGGGTGGCGTGCTCGACGTGCCATGACCCCGAGGAGTACTTCTCGGACGCGCGCCAGACGGCAGGCATGTCGCACGGCGTCGCCTACACGGCGCGCAACTCTCCGTCGCTGGTGAACTCGGCCTATTATTACTGGTTCGATTGGGCGGGTCGCGCGGACACGCTCGCTGCGCAAGGTGCCGTGGCGCTCGAGACGCTCGCCAACGCGAGCAGCAGCCGACTCTTCGTCGCCCACGTGATTTATGCCAAGTACAAGGACGAATACGAGGCGGTCTTCGGTCCGCTCGACGCTGCGCTCGACCCCGGCGCGACAGACGCGGCCCGCTTCCCGGCGAGCGGGAGGCCCAAGTTCTCCGGCGGCGATCCCGATGGGCCGTGGGAGCTGATGGCCGAAGCCGATCGCCTGATCGTCGGGCGAATCATGGCCAACATCGGCAAGGCCTTCGAGGCATACGAGCGCCAGCTGATCAGCGGTAGCTCGCCCTTCGCTCGTTACATCCGCGATCCCGAGGGCAGCGATTTTCCGCCGGCGGCTCGGCGCGGGCTCGATCTGTTCATCGGCAAGGCCGCGTGCAACGAGTGCCACACCGGGCCCATCCTCAGTGACAACGAGTTTCACAACGGCGGCGTCACGCAGGCCGTGGGCGCCAACACTCCGGCGGTCGACGAGGGCCGTTTCGAGGACATCGCCGTGCTGCTGCGCAACCCGTACAACTCGGCGGGCCAGTACAGCGACGACCCCATCGCCGGCGCGGCGAAGATCGCCACCGCCGACGCGGCGGACGAGAGCACGAAGGGGCAGTTCCGCACCAAGGGTTTGCTCAACGTCGCGGTGACCGCGCCATATTTTCATAACGGCAGCGCCCTCACCCTCGAAGAGGCGGTGCAGCACTACGACATCGGTGGTGGACAACCGGGGAGCTATTCGGGCGATATCGATCCGAAGATGCGACCCCTGCGGCTCACCGAGGCGGAAGTGAGCGACGTCGTCGCGTTCATGGAGACCCTCACGGGAGAGCCGGTGCCCGAAGAGTGGCGCGCCGACCCGTTCGCCTCCCCATCAAGGGATTGATCCATCGGGCTAGAGCGTCCACCCTGGAGACAGCCTCTGAACCCCTTGGCCCCTCGGCCCATTGGCCCCTTTTCAATGACCGAGTTGCTGTTTCGCTCCGATGCCTACGCCACCACGGCGACGGCGAAGGTCACCGCCTTCGGCGAGAAGGGCGTGGTGCTCGACCGCACGCTCTTCTATCCGCTCGGCGGTGGGCAGCCGGGTGATACGGGGAGCCTGGTGCGCCCGAACGGCGAGCGCCTCCGAGTCGTCGACACGCGCAAAGGCGAAGAGGCGGGCAGCGTGCTCCACCTGCTCGGCCCCGGCAGCCCGCCGCTCGAGCTCGGCGAGGAGCTGACGCTCGAGCTCGACTGGGCGCGGCGCTATCCGCTCATGCGCCTGCACACCGCGCTGCATCTGCTCTCGTGCGTGGTGGTGGCGCCGGTGAGCGGCGGCAACATCGCGCCCGATCGGGGGCGGCTCGATTTCGACATCGACATGAGCCAGCTCGACGCTGCCAAGATCGAGCGGGAGACGAACGCGCTCATCGCGCGCGCCGTCGACACCACCACGGTGTGGATCAGCGACGAGGAGCTCGACGCGAAGCCCGAGCTGGTGAAGACGATGAGCGTGCAGCCGCCGCGCGGGGCGGGCCGGGTGCGGCTGCTCCACATCCCCGACATCGATCTGCAGCCGTGCGGTGGCACACACGTGCGCAACATCGGCGAGATCCATGGCATCCGCGTGCTCGGGCTGCGCAATGTGGGCAAGCGCAACAAGCGCGTGGAAATCGCCCTGGTGGATTGAGCCTTCCCGTCCGCCCGCCCCCGCCCCCGCCCGCGGGCCGCCAGCGTTTCACCGCGAATCGCGTTCGAGCCGCCGTCGCGGCGCCATCGCCTCGTTTATTTGGTAGCGAGCCGCTTCGGTCGCGCGCCGAACCAGGGAAGGCTCGTCGGAGAGCCGGCGAAAGGGTGAGCGCAGATGAAGGGCAGGGCGATGGGAACAAAACGCACGGCGGTGGGCTCTGGAGTCCTGGCGGTGCTGTCGGCGATGGGGGCGGCGCAGGGGTGCGACGCGCAGGTGGCTCCGGGCTATCCGGGCGAGCCGATGCTGCGCTTGCAGGGGAGGGTGGAGGCGCTGCAGAGCGGGGCGAGCGAGGCCGACGTCGGGGTCCTGTGGCTCACGAACAGCGGCGACGCCGAGTGCACGGGGCCCGAGCCGACGTGCCTGCTGATCACGGGCAGCACGCTCTCCGCGGAGACCGACTTCACGTGCCTGTCGTCGTGCGAGGCGGCGCCCGATTGCACCGACCCCGCCGCGATCGAGCGCTGGCAGACCTGTCATGCCGGCTGCGGCAGCTCGGTCGAGGTGCAACACGAGGTCCGCTATCGAGCTTGCGCGTCGGGCGCGGTGGGCCAGCGCGCGCCGGTAAAGGGGGCGTTCCCCGCTCAGTTCGGCCTCGACGTGCTGCTGCCGCCGCCCGAGTCGGCAATGCTCGCGTCGGGCACGGGCGAGCGCGTAGCCCTCGGCTACTTCGTGGCGATCGCGCCTGGTGCAGAGGCGCTCGACGTGGTGCTCGACGAGGCCCCCCCGGCGTGGCTGCTCGGAGGCTCGGAGACCCACGTGCTGATCTACGCCGCCGACGGGATCTCGGCGGAGTCGAGCTGGGGCGCCTATCTGGGCGAGTCCTACGCGCCGGGCTATCACCTGCTGCGCGTCGAGTTCGGGAACCGCTGCGGGCTGCCGCGATTGTACGCCGACACGTCGGGCGGGATGTTTGCGCCCGAGGCTGACGAGGAGGGGCTCTCGGATCTCGTGCCGCCACGGGGCGACGGGGCGAGCGCGCCTGCGCCCGACACGGGAGGGGATGGCGCTGCCGACGAAGGCGACGACGGCGGCGAGAGCTCTGACCGTGACCTCGACTACACCGGAACCCCGCTCGTTTGCGGCAACGGCGTGTGTGAGCCGAACGAAGACTGCGACATCTGCTCGGACTGCGTCGCCTGTGACGGGACGTCGCCGGGCATGAGCAGCGGGCGCTCGAACCTCGACGGCGGCTATCATTGCGTGGCGACGGACTCGCTGCTGCGTCGGACGCTGGCCGGCAGCGAATCAGACATTCAGCTGCTCATCGCCCGCCCCGATCTCATCGCCTGGCCCGAGCTTTGAGCCCCGGGTCGAGCATCGCCGGAGGGGTGGCTGTGATGTTCGCCCCCGAGCGCGGAGAGCGACCGACGCCAGCAGACGCCGCGCGCGCTGCGAGGCTCGCCTCGACATGGCTCGAGCCGGGCGGTATGGGCAAGGCTCTCGCCGTGACCTTGCCCCCGCTCGACGTCCTGTATCAAAGCCACGGCCCCGCGGTGCTGCGCCGCGCGCGGCAGATCCTCGGCAACGAGGCGGAGGCGCTCGAGGTGTTGCACGACGTGTTCGCGGAGTTGCTCGAGAAGCCCGAGCAGTTCGCCGGGCGAAGCTCCATCATGACGTACCTCTACGGCATGACGACGCACCAGGCGCTCGGGCGGCTGCGCAAGGAGCGGCGCCGGCGGAGCCTGCTCGAGCGCCACCACGATCGAGACGGCGAGACGGTCGCGGCGACTGGGCTCGCGCGCGCGGAGTTGCGCGAGCTGCTCGCGCAGCTACCCGACGAGCTCGCGAGGGTGGCCGTCTACCACCACCTGGACGGGATGACGCACGACGAGATCGCGGAGCTCCTGGGCTGTTCGCGCCAGTGGGTGACGAAGCTGCTCGCGCGCCTGCGCTCGCAGATGGAGACCGTGAGATGAGCGAGGGCGTGCGATGAACGAGCTGCGTCGTTCGACGGAGTGCATGTCGGATCTGGTCCTCGATCGGCTGCTCTCGAACGAGCTCGGCGCGGCGGCGGCGGGGCTGGCGCGTGCGCACCTCGCCGCTTGCTCGGGCTGTGCGGCGCGCCACGCAGAGCTGGTGGCCGATCGGGCGCAGTTCGCCCGCGGCGCGCCGGGGCTCGCCGAGCTGCTCTCGGCGTCGTCGCACCCGCTCGGAGCGGGCGGCGCGGTCGGCTCGAGCGGCGCGTCGCGTGCGAGCCCGCCCCCCTCTATCCCCTCGGCAGCGTCGAGCTCGTCTGGAGAACGCGCTCACGTCGGTAAGGCGCGCCGCGCGCCGCGCGTCTGGGCAGGGTTCTCGCTCGCTGCTGCGGCGGCCGTGGCGCTCGGCGTCGGTCTGCGCGAGCTCGACCGGGGCGATGAGGAGGCCGCGCGCGCTCGTGACCGGGGCGACGCCCCCTCGGCACCGTTAGCGGGGCCTGCGATGGGCGGCGTGCGCACCAAGGGCGCAGCCGTGGCGCTCGGCTTCGTCGTACGGCGCGCGGGGGTGATCCGCGACGGCCATTCCGGCGACGTGCTCCATCCCGGCGACGTGCTGCGCTTCACGCTCGGCTCGAGCCACCCGGGCTACGCTGCCGTCTGGGGCATCGACGCCCGCGGCGGCGTGGTGGCTCTCGCCGAGGGGCGCGCGCTCGCACCCGTCGCGGCGGCGCAGCGCCAGGTGTTGCCCGGCGCCTTCGAGCTCGACGAGAGCGTCGGTGGCGAGCAGCTGGTGGCCGTGCTGTGCGAGCGTTCGCTCTCGATCGCAGAGATCTCCGCCGCGCTCCAGGCGGCGCCAGCGGCGACGCGACTCCCCTCGGGATGCGTGAGCGACAGCGTGCCGATCCGCAAGGAGCGACCGTGAGCCGATTCGCGACGCGCCCGCCCGCTCTCGCTCTGGCGCTCGCGGCGTTCGTCGTCGCGCTCTCGAGCTGGTCGGCGCCGGCGCACGCCGACGCGCAACGTTACGCCCTCGTCATCGGCAACGACGCCGGGGCCGCTGGCGACGAGCGGCTAAGCTACGCGGAGAGCGACGCGACCAAGGTGATGGGCGTACTGACGTCGATCGGCGAATTCGCGCCCGAGAACAGCGTGCTCTTGCTCGGGCGCGGCGCCGAGGAGGTGCAGCGCGTGCTCATCTCGCTCAACGCGCGCATCCGCGCCGAGTCGGGCGCGCGCGAGGCGGTGCTGCTCGTCTACTACTCGGGGCACGCCGACGCGCGCGCTCTGCACCTGGGCGGCGAGGAGCTCGAGCTCGGGCTGCTGCGGCGCCTCGTGCAGGGGTCTGCCGCGGCCTTTCGCGCGCTGCTCGTCGACGCCTGTCGCTCCGGGGCGCTCACGCGCGTGAAGGGCGCGCGCCCGGTGGCGCCCTTCGAGATCGGCGGCGACGACGGCGCGAGCAGCGAAGGGGTCGCGTTCCTCACCTCGAGCACGTCCGACGAGGCCGCGCAGGAGTCCGACGAGCTCAAGGGCTCATTCTTCACGCACTACCTGGTGTCGGGCCTGCGCGGCGCGGCCGACAGCAACGGGAGCGGCAGCGTGACGGTCGAGGAGGCCTACGCTTACGCCTATCAGCACACGCTGCGCGCCAGCAGCCGGACGGCGTTCGGCCTGCAACACCCGACGTTCCAGTTCGATCTGAAGGGCAAGGGCGGCCTCGCGCTCACGTGGCCGGGCCGGCACGCGCCGACCCGGGCCCTGCTCGAGCTCCCCGCGGGGCACGGTTACCTGCTGCTGTCGCGCGACGCGGCGGGCGCGGTGCTGGCGGAGGTCGACGTGGCGGATTCGCGGCGCACCCTAGCGCTCGAGCCGGGCCGCTATTTCGTGCGCGCTCGCGCGGAGGATCACTTGCTCGAGGGCAGCGTGGAGCTCTCGGCCGGCGAGCGCCGGCGGCTCTCCGAGGACGGGTTCGAGCGCGTGGACTACGCGCGGCTCGCGCGCAAGGGAGGCCTGACGCGGCAGAGCGCGCACGGTCCGTTCCTGGGCTACGCCCCGCGTTCGCCGCTGTGGCCAGAGGCGAGCTTCTGCCAGGGCCTGCGGGCGGGCTACGGCATCGACCTGCCCGAGCTCACGCTGGCCGCGGCGATCGGGGCCTGCCGCTCGCGCTTCGACAACGCCGTGCTCGAGGCCCGCGCCGACGAGCTCGCCCTCGACCTGTCGGTGGCGCGCGTGTTCGATTACCCCCTGGCGAGCCTCAGCGTCGGGGCGAGCGCGGGCGCCTCGTGGCTGCGCCAGAGCTTCGACACGGCGGGCCGTGCTCCGGCGCGCAACAGCCTCGCCGGCAGCGTGGCGCTGCTGCTCGGCGCGACGCGCGAGCTCTCGCACGGCTACTATCTCCTGGCAGAGCTCGCGGGGCAGCTCTACGTGTTCGAGCGGCAGGCGGCGGGCGAGCCCTCGAGCGAGCTCGGCGCGACCTTCGCGCTGCGTCCTCTGCTCGGCGCGGGCAAGCACTTCTGAAGGAAGCAGGGCTGAGGGAAAACGGCTGACGCTCGACGCGCCGGCGATCGGGGAGGCCGCTACTGGCTCGCCGACTTCTGAGCCATCGGCGCCGCGTGGACCTGTGTCGGCGTGGGCGAGGCCGTCTCCAGCGGGTCGACGTGATCGACGACGCACTGGAGCAGCGACACACGGCGCGAGAGCGATTGCTGCATGATGCTGCGCAGCAGGTGCGAGCGCGGCCCTTCGCTCCGGCTGTTTTCCTTGGTGAACAGCCGCCGCACGGTGTTCTGCGCGCAGGTGTGCACGAACGTCTCCGGGCCGCAAACGGTCGCGGAGAGATCGGTGGGGATCGGCGCCCTGTCACATTGCGCGAACTGCTCCTGCGCCCGGCCGATCTCCACGTTCAACTGGACCTGCAAGGCGTTCGCCGAGTTGAACTGATCGATGACCTCGTTGCGGGCGCGGCGCTCTCCCTTGATCGCCTCGAACTGGCCGTTGGCCACGCACTCGAGCCAATCGGCGCGCGTCGAGTGATAGTTGGCGACGTCTTCCCAGGTCTGGACGCCGATCTTCACCTTGGCCTCGTAGCGCTGCTTGGCGAACTGGTACGCCCCGAGGCGCTTGTCGCAGTCGAGCGGGACCTGGCCCGTCTCTTCGACCTTGGCGATCGCGAGCGTCGCGTTGGGCGTGGGCGTGTTGAGCGTGGCCGGGTTGGGTGAGGTCGCGCTCGCTCCCGCGCTGGCCGCGGTCGTGCGGGGTGCGTTCGCGTCGGGTGGCGTCGTGAACGCCGTCGTCGCGTTCGCGCTGTGTGCCGCCGTGGTCGTGTTCGTAGCGGTTTGGGCCGCCGCCGTCGAAGCGGCCACCAGCCCCAGGATGATCCAACGCAGCTTTATCACGACTCCCCCTTCTCGCTCGCGCCCGGACGCACG
>Ga0247763_1001405_pt1 | contig 13744 bp, 10 predicted proteins | sample UWRJL141409B4_FD_179926 | JGI IMG/M metagenome (GOLD analysis project Ga0247763, IMG submission 179926) | Plant litter microbial communities from Arlington Agricultural Research Station in Wisconsin, United States - UWRJ-L141-409B-4 | ecosystem: Environmental > Terrestrial > Plant litter >...
TTGAATATTGTCCCTCAAAACAAAGGGATCTGCTGCCCTTTTTATACTTGCTTGAAGCCGCACATTGAACTAGGCAGCGAAGCCATCGGAAAACACAGCATCCCTGAAACACAGGACTTTGCTTTTTCCTTACCCCAAAAGAAGCATCTTTTTGCTGAATTTTAACCGAGTTCGCCATAGTCCTAGTAGTTGTTATCGCTACCGGTGTGGTTATTTGACTTGGAAGAAGACGCCGAGGTTTCAATTGATAGGGGGGCTAGAAAAAGTCACAAGGACTACTTCATAATCTCACCCGCCTTGCCTTGCGCCGCAGGGTTACAGCTCTTGGGAGTCAAGGTATTCCCTAGATCCCTAGTGTTATACAGAGGATCCTAACAAATCTATTCGTTACTTTCCGGTCTTGGAAGTGGGAGAATGTGCCTCCTTGGCCAAGTGTCAGGAAAGACTTGGCCCGTACCTGTACCAACACCAACCAACCCGTAAACTGGATTTTTGTGCGAATGCTGCCTTCCTATCCGTTGGTAGGAGAACGCATTTCATAGTAGGGTACTGTAGGTCTATAGTAGGTCCCTTGCGACCCAGAATGGGTCCGACAACCCTAGTCTGTCGACTGCGACGTTGTCTATCTGAACCGGGTGCATCTTGAAAGGCGCACGCCAACCGTAAAGACATGAACCAGCCAAGCTGCCTAGGTAGTAATACGCCGCGCTAGGGTCTGTCATGATTCTCTCACTGGGAACAGTTTTTTGGAGATTGCCATGTTTGAAATGGGGCACAAGTGCCAGATTCCCCCCTTTCGATTGCACTACACCTTTTAGAGGCAGGTCCCTAGGTAGGTAAGTGTTGAATTCATATACTAGATACCGCGGTTGCGCTAACAATTGGCCTATGCTTTTGCTGTTCAACATAAGGTAGGTAGGTAGGTAGGTAGGTAGGTTGTAATCAGTCTTTCCTCTTTGGTATCTTGTCTTATGTGAGACGAATCCGGGCACACAAAATTTCCTTTTTTGTATCTTGAGCACGTGGCGTTGCTCACCCGGCTCAGGCTCGGCTCAGGGTTTGCTTGCTCAGGGTTTGCTCGGCCTTATAAGTACTGTTTTCGGCACGCTGCGCCGCAGCATTCTGAACAGCTTGAACTCTAGCCGAGTGGGCCTAGAATTGGTCCCATATATAAAGATGGCCAAAATTGGTCCTCAATTTGAAAATGAACAACCTCGCCTTTACCTCTTGTATTTTTTTGTGTTACCTGCCTGGCCCCTGGGGACTTAGCCTCTGCCCCACCTTTACTTTCTTTAAAGCACTTTGCACTCTGGATTGGGTGGAAATAATGGGTTGCAACAGGTTGATTGTATTGCGTGTGTGAAGGTTGCTTGTTCAGGTTCTGGCTTCCAGCCAGAACCTCCATCTTTATAGACCACTCCGTAGGATTCGGCTTCGTCAACACCATGGCTGAGGCTGACTGGCGTTCAGCCAGTACCAGGCATCCAGTCACCTTCGCTGACGGTAAGCCCAGGGCCTCTGAACCCCTTTCTTTCTGATAATATCCTCTCCGCTAAACCTTCCGCTGAACTACTATCATCGTCTAAACCGGGTTTCACACCCATAAGCCAACGCAAACTTTCTCGCCTTGCACTCCTCGTCCCGAGAGACTTCCGCCTCCCTGCCCTTGACCTGATTCCACCAAAACCACATCTCGGCAGGCTCAAGTCCATCTTTCGGATATTTTTCCCTGGAGAGTCTCCGAATGCGAGATGGTGGGGGGTACGAGATTTTGCTGGTTGATTGAGGAAGGTTCCAAGTGACCGCTGCGGTCGCAGCGTGGAGGATCATCTCCAGAAGGTGATTCCATCACGTGCGAGCCAGGGCCACCCTGGACCTCCCCTACCTGCTATCTGTCAGAAACGCTGCACTACTGTTATGATTACTACCAGAGCGACTAGAAAGAAGAGAGTGGTAATTGCTTGGTTCTGCTAGCTCTCTAGCGAAGCGAGAGTGCTGTCTTTTGTGTTTCTAAGTGCATGAACTAGATCACAGGGTTGCGGCGGATCAACAGTTTGATCGCCATACTTGCCAGCCAGGGCCACGATATACGGAGTGGATCGTGCCCTACTTCTTGACACCTAATCCATATATGTACAAGAACAAGGCAACAAAAACGGTAATAACCAACAACCATCGAATCCGCCACCATTCTCCCCTCCTTCGCAGGCTCGAGCAGTTGCCTGATTCCTCAATCTTTTCTCGAAGACGCTTCGCTTCCAAGAGCCGCTCCGTTCTCATATACACTTCCACCAAGCTCTTCATACAGTCTAATGTAGATGGATGCATCTCCCCGATGACCTTTGACTTCCCCTCGATGGCTTCTTCAAACAGTTTTTCTGCTCTGTTTAGCCGCCCCCTTGCAAACGCCACCACCCCTAGACCAACCCTGCAGTTGAGTGTCTTGGGATGGTTTTCCCCTAATATTTCAACGCAATCATTCATCGTCTCAGAAAACTCTCGCTCCGCCTCCTCTAGCTTGTCCAGCTCAAAGAGAGCCTTGGCATGACTCATTCTGCTATAGAGAATATCCGGGTGGCCGGGATCAAGGAAGCACCTCCTCATAGCCAGGACGTTGTGAAGCTGCACCTCTGCCTCGTCTTTCTTGCCCTGTCGACTATAGAGGGTTCCAATTTCGCTCATAACGCTTAAAGTCTTTGGGTGTTGTTGTCCCAGCGTTTCCAGGCAAACCTCTACGATGCTAACTAAAAACTCTTCAGCTTTGGCCAGATCTTGCCCTTCCATCGCCACCAATGCTAGGCGGGTAACGTTGGTGATTGTACCGACGCTTTTCTCCCCCATCACCCGCTTCTGGCCATCGACCACCCTGGCGCAGAGTTGATGTGCCAAGTCAAGCCGTCCGCGACGCCAGTACACCAACGCCAGGTTGGCTGCGCCGTCAAGGGTTACTGAGTGGCATTCACCCAATATTTTGCTTGATGCTTCAAAGGATTGCAGCTGCAGCTTCTCGGCTTCCTTCAAGTCGCCTTTGCATGACAGGGTGGTCGCTAGGTTCGTGAGAGCCGCAAGAGTGTCTGGGTGGTCTTCCCCCCACAGTTTGAGACGCTCTGCGAAGACGACTCTTTCGATTTGTTCGGCTGGCCCTAGTAAGCCCTGGGATCGGTATGTAGCCGCTAGGTTAGCCGTGCTAAGAAGCGTGCTCGGGTGTTGGGCGCCCAGGGTCTTCGTGTTAGCCTCAGCAACAGCTTTGAACTCGGATTTTGCGTCCTCCCATCTGGAAGCATACCAATACACCGACCCAAGGTTGTTCTTGGCCATTATTGTGTTTGGGTGATCATTCCCGAGGATCGTTTTGCTCGCATCCACGACTTGCTTCAACATACGCTCGGCCTCGCCTAGACGGCCCTGATGGACCAACGTTGATGCAAGGTTCGAAATGGTGGTGGCCGTGATGGGGCTTTCTATGCCAAGCACCTTCTTGTTGGTTTCGGCGAGGGGTTGAAGCAACCGTTCGGCGTCCTGCCACTGGGATTGGGCGAAATAGATAGCAGCGAGATGCGAAGTTTCTGAGTGCGACTGAGCGTGGCCCTTGCCGTAAAGGGATTCGACGACGTCGATAATTTCCTCATTTAGATCCTTACTTTTGCTCCAGAGTCCCCGTTTCAAGTAGATTCGAGCCAGGTCTCGCATGCTCTGGACGATGGCCGTGCATCGCACATGTACTTTTCGAAACTTAAGCACTTCTTCCGCGAGCGCTTCGGCTTCCGCCCACCTCCCCAGCTCCCCGAGAATCTGGGCACGTTGGGATTTCAAGGTGAGAACAAAACAATTCTCCGAGCCCAGTTCTGACTCCATATCCGCTATTTCCTTTCGATACTTCGGCTCGGCGAGGGGTAAGAGATTTGTCTCACGGTAATGATCGGCCGGCTGAACCGCTTGTACGTAGCCTTTGGCCAAATGATCTCTAAAAGCAGTATCTTGAAATCGGCGACGGCAGCCACTGTTTTTGACCTCGTTGAGCCGGGAAGCCATGTCCTCGGGGGTCTTCTCGCTCAGACGCAGAAAGTCTGTTGTCTTGTCATCGTCCTTCTCAACGCCGAAGCCAATCTTGTAACAAAAAGCCGCATCGAATGCCGCGGACTGAGAGCTGCGCGATTTCTCCTCAAGGCACGCTGTGATATGACTTCGGACCTCGTATGGTCCGCGACATAGTTGGTGCATGGATAGGTCGACCTGAGCTATCTGGGTTAGATACATTTCTCTTGTCTGACTGGTAAAAAAGGGAAGACGCCTGCCAAGTTTATGATTGGCTGGACTCACTCTAAAATCGTTTCGGTATGACCTTTGTGCATGCTGTGACGCCGCATTAAGGCTCAGCCTGCGTGATCCCTTTGTTAATTTATGTTCTGGACATAGTCCTTGAATGAAAGGTGCTCACCCTGGCCGTCTCCAACAGTCGAGAAGGTCTAAGAACTTGGAAAAGTCTGAGATCCGCCTGAGAGGATTATGGTCTAGTGTAAGACGGAAGAGTTCTGCTAGACTGTTGCTGGCATCTCCCTCAAGCCTTGTCTCTTCCTCAATTAGCCGTGTGGCTAGTGTCAGAGCTGGCCCCTGCCGTTGAAGGGCGCGAAAGAAACTGTGTTGACTATTGGCATAGTCTCCGCTGTCTTGTTCCGAGCTGAAGTACAGCAACCACAGGCACAGCATGCCGAATGAATAGGCGTCCATCTTCTTCGCTGTAGAAACGGGCATGGCATAGTTGTTCTGCTCTGGAGCGGTCCAGGGAATTGACGTGGGCATTCGAGCTCGTTCGCCAGTGTGCGCGAAACGGCTTGAGTATCCAAAGTCGATAACCTTCGCTATGTATGCTCCGGTGGAATCCTTGAATACGAGGATGTTTCGGGGCTTGATATCGCCGTGGACGATGTCTTCCAAGCGGTTAGCCGTACCGGCCATAGTTTACCTGGGTCGTTTCTTTTTAAGCTTACCGTGAGCATGCATATCTCTGATTGCGACGGCGACGTCGGCACATAGTTTGAGTCTGTCCACTAGGGCCATTTTATGCCCTTGTCCTCTTTTTGTGAAACTTCCCAGGTGTCCGTACTGTGACTTCTCAAAGACGAGAACCGGGCAGATTGTTCCTCTGCGAGGCTCTATATCCCAGCATATTCCGTACAAGGCGTTGATGTGCGGATGATTGCGGACTGCCGGGTGACCCAGAACTTGTATTTCGGAAGTCATAATCCGGAATAGAAAAGGTAGATTCGTAGTGTGCGGGTCTCCGGCAGAGGGTCTCAAACGCTTGAATGCGAAGGCTGCCGCTGGAGTTAAGAAAGCCTGGCGAACCTCGGCAGTGCCCCCTACGGCAACTCTCCCAAGCGCGGGATGCCATGTGATGGGGAGGATGTCGATGTCGAGAGACTGAGCAGCCGCTAGGAAAGTGAGTAAATCGGACTGTGAAGCCGCCAACTTGTCGGATCTGGGAGAGCTCACCACCGAAGTAGATCCATTGGGCTCCTCGTCTCCCACTTTCTCGAGCAGGTATTTCGACAGAGTGGTTTCGACTTGACTGTAATTCCCCTCAGGATTACTAGCGGCCTTCGCGTAACCGAGCGCTGACTTCACACAGTCCTCACTTATCGACCCAGAGCTTGCCAAGTGCTCAAGCAGCGCGTCGACAACATGGGCCGACCCATAACCGGCCGCGTAATAGAGGGGTATCCGTCCCTTTTTGTCGTCAGCCGCCACATCGGTGCGGATGTCCCGCAAGAGCGTCAGGACCACGCCCTTATGGCCCCGTCTTGCTGCATAGTGCAACGGTGTCGCGAGTTCGATATCCCTAGCCATTGGGTTGGCCCCTTTATCCAGCAGCATTTCGATGACCCTTTCATGACCGTAACCAGCCGCACAGTGAAGTGCCGTCTGTCCGTCTTCATTGACCGCCTCCGTATCGGCTAGGTTATCGAGGAGCTTGCCAACCAGGTCCCTATGCCCGTATCCAGCCGCGCAGTGCAATGCCGTCTCACCGAAGTGACCCCTCTGATTAGCATCAACTCCGTTCTCCAGAAGTGTGTGGACGGCAGCGTCGATGCCGCGAATTGCCGCATGGTGAATTGCGCCAACTGTATGCTTGTGCACGCCCTTGCTGATCAGGCTCCGCAGCTCGCCAAGCCCATCTGTCCGTCCGCTCGCGTCAATCAAGCGATCCTCGTCCGTGAGTGACACAAGGTTGGAGCAGCTGCACAGCGCGACTGGAGAGGCACTATCCTCTCTCCAAGACACGAAACGGTCAACAATCTGTTCGGCTAAAGGGCGATTCTCGCGGTCTTTCGAGAGCATGTCCTGGCAAAGGAGTAAGAGGTCCAGTTGCCCGCGGTCTTGTTGATTATCAACACCCATTTTCGCAGCCGCATGGTCCACGAGGGCTTGAAGCATTTCATGAACATCGTCGATCTTCTTGGCATAAGACTGGATTTTATTGCCGTTGTCGCTGTGCGTCAATGTTTCTGCCAGGTGCGAAACCGTCGTCGAGAAGTAGCGGGCAACGGTCATCTCCAAAAAGACCGCCCCTAGCGAGAAGATGTCTGCAGAGCGCCCACGCGTGCTTCCACTTTCGACCTCTGGGGCGCAGTATTGACGCGTCCTCGATCGTGGTTGCGGGTAGAAGGTTGTCGGGGCTGTCCTACCCAGGCCCATCTTCGAGATGCCGAAGTCTGCTAGTAGGACTTGATCCTTTTTGATTAGGATATTAGGAGGCTTGATGTCGCGATGGCGAATGCCGCGTCCATGAATGTATCGAACGGCAGCGGCTAAACACCCAAACCATCCAGAGAGGCGCTTAAGCTGAGTTGATGGCTTGCCACCGACCAGGTACGGCTCAAGATTTCCCTCCGCACGATCCATGATAATCGCGCAATCCAGGGATTTCGCGGTTTCATCATGGAACAAATATGACATAAAAACTTCCACGACATGTCCGTGGCGGGCGTACCGCAGAGCTTTAACCTCGTTGAAGAACTTTTGCTTGCCTTCCTCAAAGGCATCCGGATCCTCGAGGATTATCACCTTCCGAACCAACTTCAAGTTCGTGAAACGGCCGGAGTCGCCGACGACCTTCTCAACGCCGGGGGCGATGGATCGCCTGCCATCAGGTTTGAAAGGAATGTCATTTTCGTTATTGTATTCCTCATGCGGAACCTCCATTGTGGATGTGGGGGATGCTGCTGTAGTTGCCGATACGGTATATGGGGCGGTGGAATGAGACGGTAGGTTCGATCAAAACGCTGTCATGGTCAATGATGAACGACGCGATGCTGCATCGGCGGGGTAGAATGCGTCTCCGGCAGGCAGTAGAGCAACGCCCACCATGGCACGGACCAGCTCGCAGGCTAACCTAGATTTATGCCGTCCCGATTTGGACGTTAAGTGAAAGTCACGGTGCATCTTGACAGAAGATCCCGAAAAGAAGGTAGAGTTGCTGTACGATATAAAATCATAAATCTGAGGATCGGGGGAGGTCCCTGGGTTAAAAAGTGGGATCTCCTCTGGTTAGTGCAACATTGTGTCAATCTCAGAATTTTTGGCTCCCGTTTTAGGGAGTGGCGCAACTGGAGTACAAGTGCAAGTCTGATATGGGGAAAACCACAGTCGATTGGCGCCGGCTGAAGAACCAAAGGGCGCGCTACCTCTGGAGCACATCCTCTATTTCCATTTGGTTTGTGTATATATTGTGGGTCCCCCATTTTTGTCACGTTTTGCTGTGTGGTGTCATGATTAGCTGGATTGGGCGCGTGAGACAGGGATGCATGTCCGCGCTTTGTGTAGTAGCCAACCGGGCATGGTCAATATTTATTAACGTAGGTTTCAGAAGCTGCCTAGAATAGTTTAGTCTTGATCTGGCTTGAAGAACTTGTTTGTCCGCCATTAGTTGAACATGTGAAAGCCTCGTCTTCGATTGGCGTGCAAAATATTAAAATGCGCATCGGTGGCGGAAGGAGGCAGGAAAGTGACGCCCCCCGCCATCGTACCACCACCCGCTAGGAACTTCAAGCTCGGAAAGTGTGATCAGGGCCTATCGGATTCTTATCTGCGGTTTGATGATCCAATCCCACCCACCACATAGTCTAAGCCACAGGCTGTGCTTCAAATAGGTGGCTCAGTGCATGCTTACACCTAGAGATGTGCAGCAAATTTTTTTTAACTCGATATGTTTGAAATTAATGCTATTTCGCCTTGTGATACTAGAACTACGTTACAGCTGCAGATAACGCGGGAACTATCGAAGGTGAGGGAAGAAACCCAGCAAGGCAATATTGGAATTTTAAATGTGTGCAGCAGGCTACAGGATATATAGTTGCTAGCGTGCTGCCTCCCAGTCCGATTGTAGGTCATCTTTGGCGGAGGCCAAGTCTCTCCTGCCGTTGAACGCCAATTCAATTGAGGACCACTACCCGATCAAAATGGATTTATTTGACAGCGTGGTCACCGCCAGTGGTCTCATTATTCAATTTTTAACCGCCTGCAGCAGCTTTTCTGACGATGCCAAATCACTCAAGGCTCGGTTTGATTGGGACATGCGAGCCATCCGAGCGATCCAGGAACACTTCAAGCACAGAGGCGCCCAAGGTTCGAATGCGCACCTGTCAATCCAAGACCAAGAGCTACTTAACCAGACAAGCAACTACCTCGACAATCTAGCCGAATCGGTGAAGCGTAGCCTGAGAAAGATTGAGAGGACAGGCTTCTGGAGAGCAGGTTTTAACCGGGCCATGTGGATATCCAGGCAATCCGAGCTCCAAAGCCTGGAAAAGGAGCTATTCGACTGGACGAGGCGATTCGACGTGAGGTTTTTAGGACTCCCCCCTGAGCTTCAGACTATCATCCCTGCTACCACAACCAACCAGAAGGACGAAGACCCTACCCCTTCAGCTATCGTGGCATCTAACAGACGGTTGGGGCAGTTTCTCGCACAGGTACCCGCACCTAAGCGTATGAGGGCAAAAGATATACTTCTCGAGGATTCTAATGCACTCGCGGCCGCGATTTCTGGGAGGGCTGACCGAATCGCCTCGCTGCCCCTACGGTTCGGCCAAGAACAGCTCATTTTCGCATACCGGAAGCACTTCTACAAGATGGTCCCCGGGACTCCAGAATTCCGAGAAATCTCTGCCGACATGGGAGAGCTGGCCGCAGCGCTGAATTGCATCGACCCGGCAGCGGACATCAAGCTGCTTAAGGTGGAATACTACTTCTACCACCCCGATACCCAAGCTTTTCTCTTCGCCCATCACCTACCCTATCCTATCATGTCAATGACATCCCTGTCACGAATGATTGATAACAACCCGTTCCCAATGGTGCCAGTCCCCCTCGATGGGCGGATCAGGATAGCGCACAAGCTCGCTGAAGCACTCTTCTTCCTCCACACCGCCAACTTCCTCCACAAGAACATCACGTCTTCCAGTGTGGTTGCTCTACGACGAGAGATGGGGATGTCTAATTTCGAGTTCAGCGAGGATCCTACCAGCTCACTTCCCGTTGACGAATGCTACCTGATGGGGTTTGACCTGATCCGATCTAATGATGCGAGGACTATCGGAGAAGGGGCTGGAGCAAAGCAGGACCAGACGGAGAAAACGCCGAGGTCAATTTGGGATTTTGACGTCTATCAACACCCCCACCGCCTGCGAGAAAAAAATCGCCCGAGATATATCAAAACCTATGATGTGTACAGCCTAGGGGTTGTGCTCCTTGAGATTGGCCTCTGGGAGCCCTTGGTCAACATACAGGGTAATTTCGATGAAAAGACTCCCAACCACTGGCCAAAGGAGCTAATCAAAGCCGCTCGGGAAACGGAGATGAGGATGGGGCAAAGGTACCGTTTCCTTGTGCAGTGGTGTCTTGGTTTAACAGGCGACGAGATTATCCGACCCAGCGAGTTCGTGGAAAAGGTGCTAGATCCACTAGAAGACATGGAAAAGGCTATAGCTCTGTCTTAATACTCTAGAGAAGAGAAAGAGGAGAAATGAGGGTATTTTCTAAGAATCGAAAGAAAGAGTATAAAGCGCTTTGAGTTCCGCTGTAGTGAATAGGGACTACGCTCAACTTTCATCTTGCAGCATACCTAACCTTTCTGTTGCTTGCCATCTTACTCAACTCACCACCTAATCCAGTAGTACCAGCTTCTTATATACTAAATTTAAGATTGAAACATTTTTGAGTAGATTATTATCCACAAAGTTTTGGGCGGTACCCCAATGCTTCTCAACGCCGATGATAATTTCATCAAAGTCGTCAACGCTAGATACGTGCTCTACGGGCTGCTAGCAGAGCCGTTAGACGAAGAGTGTGTGATGCTGTCAACTGTGATGGTAAAAGGTGATTGATTTGGGTGAAGTTTAACTGCACTGCTGAAGGGGCTAAATACTGGTGCTCTAGGCTGTGGTTAAGTCATCATTATTCCACTGTGTCTCCCCCAAGTCCAACAAGTGGGCGGAAGACATCAAAAGAATGTACCACGAGAATACCGCGGTGAAGAGGTGGTTGGACTGGGTTATAAGAGTGCTTAGGCACCTTAATGCCTAAGCGGTGCGATGAACGGGAGCGAAGGATAGACTTTATTAACCGACGCACGTCGTCAAACAATATATTCCTGTATGGTAGTGAAGCACTCCAGACTTACATGACCACATGCCATACAAGCTTGTCACATCCCACTGTCCTGTGATTGACACTACTAAGGATAGACCTAGCCTTAAAGGACCTAGCTTTAAGTCTAATTATCTTAGGTCTTAAGGAAATAATATGATAAATATATAGTTACGATAATTATACTTATACTATATAATGAATCTTAAATTCCTTAAACTAATAATATATTATTTTCTAAAATACTTCCCTGTTATAACCAATAGTGCCGTTTGATCGCTATTACGTTTACCATGCCGCTGGCCCCGTTAATTACTGCCCTAGCCGTTATTAACGGCGGTAGCTTAGACGTGGCCGTTTTGGTTAGAAACCATGGGTGGTAAGGGCGTTTGCGGCCCCGATAAGTGTACGGCGGTGGCGTATAGAATTACCTTAGCTTGGGGGAATAATTAGGATTAGGGAAAGCTCAAGACAAATAAACTACAGCTTGCCCCAGCTCAGCCTAGCTTTGGAGGACGAACGAAAAAGGAAATTTTGTGTGCCCAGATTCGCCGCAGATTACCAGGCTGTAATTATTCTAATGTTAAGGATAGCCTAAATGGGGACCGCAGTGGACACTGCTAAGGGGCGACATTGCCCTAATGGCCCGAATCCTGGGCCACGGTCACGAATTTGTGCCAGAATATACCAGTACATGCCCTGAGATAGTACACAATACTCTAGCTCAAATTCTGGGATAATACATGGTATCCCAGCTCGGATTTGTGATGGGACATCGTACCCCAGCTTGAAATTTGGGATGGTACATGACATACCAGCATCGATGGGATGGTACGAAATCTGGGATGGCTATCAAGGTTGGTGAACTTAGCCGAGTCAAAGCGGCAGTAGCTGTGCCCAAACGTAATTAATTACAATATGAAGAGGAAAGAATCTATCTGGGTGCGCGGGGTCGAGGAAGGGTTATTTGCCAGATCGTGCTAAACGGAGAGGCTGCAGAGGGGATTGGGCCTCGATCTCTTTATTCGAATCTAATCAGTACTGCTGGGCGGATTGCACCAGCTCAGGGAAATCAGGGGAAACTCAGGACAAATCAGCCACAGCTCACCCCAGCTCAGGACTGCAGACAAAAAAGGGAATTTCGTGTGCCCAGATTCGTCTCATATAACCAGGCTGTTACACGACGACCCGAAAGCACTGTGCAGGAAGGAAGCGCGTCATTCCCGCGTCAAACAGTCGGCCTTGCCAAGGCACTTGGTGTTGACGTCCCATGGTCCCCCAGTATTTAGTCTCTTTTTCCGTCAGGGGATAGATACACCAACAACATTGGTTAGTTCGTCCCAATTGATCGCCACCGTGTTAAAATGCGTTGGATTTAATTCCGTTAAAGCGGGTTGTGCGTTGTGAATGTTTTATCAACGTCAAGAAAGAACATACAAAATTCAGGGATTCATCCTCAGGACATCCAGACGGGAGGTTGGACCCAACGCCCTTGCCCTTACCCTTACCCATCGCCAAGAGCCACCTCCTTCTCCAGCGGCTTGATGACATCACTCTGCAAACCGCCTTGTGTCTCTTGATCTTCAAGACTAACTCGGCTCCCACTACACACCCACGGCACATTCAAACATGCGTTGATTGCCTTGGTGTATGTAGGATAGCAGTCGGTCATGGTCTTCAGGACGCGCCGCGCGACGAATAGATCCGTGTTTAGTGTCCACTTCCCGTCCACCAGGTCATCTACTATTTGAAATGCCTTTAGGGGCCGCCACTTGTGGATTTCGATCAAGAGGATGCCTAATCGCAGTATCCCCGGGTTTTTGTGGAAGCAGTTACCGTCGGGCTGCTCCAGGTCTGAGGGGAGATCGTCAAAGGCAGTGCTAATGTACGGGCGTTTCAGATCAGGGACGTCAGAACCGATGTAGAAAAACTGAATATGGTCGTTGTTCCATTTATCGCTGAGCCAAGGGTTTTCATGGAGCTGAAGGAGGGACTGGGTGAACAGGAGTGCGAGCCTTCGGCGTTCAATGAGCGACGGGCTTGCATAGCGCTCGAGTAGCATGCCGAGAGAATCTGGTGGCTTCTCCGGGAGATATTGGAGCTGTGGTTCACGCCAGTTGAGCCGCCACATCCGTTGCGTTTGCTCCATATCTTCTACGAGCAATTGAAGACAGTGACGGGGAGTGACAGCGTCCATGATAGCATCGCAGACGTTTTCCAACAATTTAGCCGCACCACTCTGCGAGGTTTTGCTGCTGCCGAGTTAAGCCCTGGTTAGCGCGGACGCTGTGCATCTTCCACGGAAATCCTCTCACCTGGTTTTCTGGATCTCGATGGTACCCTCGCGCCATTGCCACGATGCATCTTGATGCTGGCGTGATGCCGTGATCAGGAAATCAAAAGAGATCCGGTCAGACATGGCGCAGTTTTCAGACCTACCACAACTTGCTAGGGAGAACCTCGCTTCGTGGCGGACATCGCAGGGGCATACCCAGTATCGACGAAGAGCGTCGAAGAGCCTCCGCGAAAGCTTTCGCAACTGTAGGGAAGACGCAGTATGGGGGGACACGATGGGAGCAGAGACAGCCTTTTGACTCTCCGCTGCTTCGCAAGCAGGTCCAATGACGATTGCGATCCTCTTGTTCCACGTTTGAAGGTTCCTCAAGCATGTCTCGCGGTCTTTCTCTCTCCTCAAGAATCTGAAGCGGTCCACGAATGTACTCAAAGTGGTGCCAGAATCTCGGTCCCCTTGAAATTTCTTGAGCTTCTCATACATGCTAGTTGCATTCTGGGTTCAAATGTCAGGGAGATGCTAGGGGGATCAGGGGTCTAGATTGCCACTTACCGTATCAAGCTTTGAGATGTGCACGCTGTCGTCCTTTACCAGGCGAGCGAGCAGACTCAAGACCTTTGTTATGACAGTGCGGAAGGCCAGATGATCGTTCTCGGACAGGAAGAAGGCCTTGAGGGCCTGGTCGACATCCGTTGCTTTATCCCAATTTTCCAGCGAGCGACTGTCCATGATTTCGCGCTTTCTCTCCTCCGACAGCTGTGGCAGGTTGGAGATAACCCTCTCCATCTGTTTCCGCAACGTGAA
>Ga0247763_1001406_pt1 | contig 13741 bp, 13 predicted proteins | sample UWRJL141409B4_FD_179926 | JGI IMG/M metagenome (GOLD analysis project Ga0247763, IMG submission 179926) | Plant litter microbial communities from Arlington Agricultural Research Station in Wisconsin, United States - UWRJ-L141-409B-4 | ecosystem: Environmental > Terrestrial > Plant litter >...
TGCATGTAGAGGATTACGGCGTCGCCGCCCATGGCTCGAGACAGAAACATCGCCTCTGCCACCAGGCCCTCGAGGCGCATCGACTCGAGCATCTCGTCCCGGCGTGAATTCATCTCGCCGATCCAGTCGACGAAGCGCTGCGTCTTGCCGGCGAACAGAGGAATCCTCACACACTGAGCTTGCATCGATGACCTCCCACGCGCCGAGCATAACCACGGACGGCGCGGCGTCGAAAGAGGATCCTCCACGGCTTGACCGCTGAATGGGCCGAGGCTACCGGCGAGGGATGCCGCCGTCTGTCGACTGCCGTCGCGTCTGGATCAAAGGTGCCAGCGGCGCCGGTAAGACGACATTGGCCAAGGAAGTGGCGCGGCGGCTCGGCCTCGACCACGTCGAGCTCGACGCCCTCCACCATGACGCGGGATGGACCGCGGCGCCGGCGGCGCTGCTCCAGGAGCGCGTCACGCGAGCGCTCGACGACGAGCGGGGCTGGGTGGTCGACGGGAACTACGATAGCAAGCTGGGCGCGCTCGTGCTGGAGCGAGCCCAGCTCATCGTGTGGCTCGATCTGCCGCTTGGCACGAAGCTCGTCCGTCTCGCCGCGCGTACGCTGCGGCGCTGGCTCACCAGCGAGGAGCTCTGGAACGGCAATCGCGAGAATCTGAAGGGCGCGTTCTGGGGAGGTGATGCGCTGTTCACCTGGGCCGTTCGTAGCCACTTTCGCCACCGGCGCGAGTGGCTCTCGAAGCACTCGGGCCGCCCGCTCGTGCGCCTGCGAAGCCCGCGCGAGGTCGCGGCGTGGCTGGCCACGGTTGGACCGACCGCGCCTCGGAGCGCTATTTCTTCGTCAGGACCACGTGGGTCGCACCCGGGGTGTTGACGTGCTTCGTGCACTGGTAGCCGAGCGCCAGGAGGTCGAGCCCGCTGAGCAGGGGCTCGCCGCTGCCGAGCAAGACGGGCGAGATGGCGAAGTGCATTTCGTCGATGAGGCGCGCCTGCAGGTACTGGCGGATGGTGGCGGCGCCGCCGCCGACGCGCACGTCGCGATCGCCCGCCGACTTTCGCGCCCGCTCGAGCGCCGCGTGGATGCCGTCAGTGACGAAGTGGAAGGTGGTTCCGCCCTTCATGGCAAGGGGCGCGCGGGGGTGGTGGGTGAGCACGTACACGTCGGAGTGATAGGGCGGCTCCTCGCCCCACCAGCCCTTCCAGGCGTCGTCGGGCCAGTCGCCGCGGATGGGGCCGAACATGTTGCGACCGAGGATCCAGGCGCCGATGTTCTCCGTCCCGCGGGCGGCGAAGTCGTTGTCGGGCCCGGTGTTGCCGCCGGGCCTCCCGAACAGCTCGTTGAACGCGCGCGTCGCCACGAACCAGCCGTGCAGCGCTTCGCCGACGACGCCGAGCGGGTTGTCGAGACTCTGGTGGGGGCCAGCTCCGTAGCCGTCGAGGGAGATGCAGAAGCAGTGGACGCGAACTTTGGACATGGGGGTCTCCGTAGGGATGGGGCCGCCTGCCGCCGGCGGTCGCGGCCCGTGTTTGAGCATGAATCGAATGGCGCGGGCCCCGATCGACAGCACCCCGATCTTTTTTCGAAGGAGCGTGTTTTCGAGTCGTACGGAGGCGGGCGCGGGAAACGGGCGCAGCAATCCCGGTGTCGGCCAGCCGGGTCCTGGCGGGCGGCGGGCGGTTCGACATGAAAAACGTTTCCCGCGGGCCGCCCCGCTCGAATAGCGTGCCGGGCCACCGGGCCTCGCCGGGTTCGGAACGTCGACGTATCGAGGGAGAACACATCGTGAAGCTCACCACCCCAGCCGCCTTCCGTGTCCGCATCGCCCCCCTCGCGTCCCTGGCGCTGCTGGCGTGCAGCACGACCACGGCTCCGGCGCCGTCGCCCGCGACCCCGGAGACCGGGGTGCTGCCCCTCGAGGCGCCGACCCCTGCGACACCCGCGTCGCGCCCGTTCGTCGAGAACGCGGGCGCGAGCTGCGCGGCCCCGCCCCTGCCGCCGATCGCCGAGCTGAAGCCGATCGAATCGCTGCCGGATCCCTTCCTCGGCTCGAATGGCCAGCGCATCACCACGCGGGCGGAGTGGACTTGCCGCCGGGCGGAGATCGCCGCGCAGGTGCAACAGTACGAGCTCGGGCCGAAGCCGCCCCGGCCGAGCATCGTGACCGGCGCGCTCGACGGCAGCCAGCTGCGCGTCACGGCGGGTGAGCCCGATCGCACGGTGAGCTTCGCCGTCGACGTCGCGCGGCCGACGGGCGCTTCGGCGAGCCCGATCCCTGCCGTGATCGTCATCGGGCGTAGCGCGCTCGGGCCTGTGTTCTCGGAGCGCGGCGCCGCCGTCATCACCTTCGACAACAACGCCGTGGGCGCGCAGGGCAACAAGCGCGAAGGCGACACCTACAGCAACACCCGCGGCCAGGGCCTCTTCTACGACCTGTACGGCAAGGACCACCCGGCGAGCTCGATGATGGCGTGGGCCTGGGGCGTGAGCCGCGTGATCGACGCCCTGGAGGCGACCCCCGCCGCCAACATCGACACCACGCGCATCGCCGTCAGCGGCTGCTCGCGCAACGGCAAGGGCGCGCTCGTGGTCGGTGCCTTCGACGAACGCATCGCGCTCACCGTCCCGCAGGAGTCGGGCGCGGGCGGCTCGGCGAGCTGGCGCATCTCGCAAGCGCAGATGGACCAGTACCGCGCGACGGAGAACCCAAACCCCTCGGGGGGCCAGGGCGTGCAGACGCTGGCCCACGCGACCGGCGAGCAGCCCTGGTTCCGCGCCTCCTTCGCCGACTTCGGCAAGACGGGAGCCGACGTGAACCGCCTGCCGTTCGATCATCATCTGCTGATGGGGATGGTCGCTCCGCGCGGGCTGTTCGTGCTCGACAACACCGACATGATGTGGCTCGGCGCCGAGAGCAGCTTCACGACCTCGGTGGCGGCTGCCGAGATCTGGACTGCCCTCGGCGCCCAGGGCGCGATGGGCGCGTCGCAGGTGGGAGGGCACCCGCACTGCACAGAGCTGCCTCCGGCGCAGGTCGAGGAGCTGCGAGCATTCATCGACGTGTTCTTGCTGGGCAAGGTCGACGCGAACACTCGGGTGTTACGCAGTGACCGCATCACGCCCGACCGGGCGCGCTGGATCGGCTGGAACACGCCGGCGCTGAAATGAGCGCACGTCGTGCGCGGCCTGGCACGCAACGGAAAGCCAGGACCGCGGCGCCATTTGCCACGCTGAGGACCCTCCGATCATGCTACATCCATGTCGGGGGACCGTCGCGCATGAGAGACCCAACTGCCCGTTGCTCGTACCGGAGACGGCGCTCGCGCGGCGCGACGTGGGGCTGTAGACGCGCTTCATGACTCTGCTCGACGGGCTGGTGCTCGCCGTGCTCGTCGCCGTCAACGCGCTGTGCGTGGCCGCAGAGTTCGCGGCCGTAGCCGTTCAAAAGGGCCAGATCGCTGCCCTCGAACAGCAGGGGAACACGCGGGCCGCAGGCCTGCTGTCGATGCTCGGCGATGGCGCGCAGCTGGATCGCTACATCGCCGCCTCCCAGATCGGGATCACGCTGTCGAGCGTGATCGCCGGGGCGTATGGTCAGGCGACGGTCGCCCTCGCGCTCGTGCCTTGGCTCGAGCGCGCCGGATCGCTCGAGCCCTCCTCGGCTCAGAACGCTGCGTTTGTCATCGTCCTCCTCGGTCTTACCGTGCTCCAGGTCGTGCTCGGGGAGCTGGTTCCGAAGTCGCTGGCGCTCCAGTTTCCCGAGCGTGTCGCGCTCGCGACGTTCCCACCGATGCGCTGGTTCGTGTCTGCCTCACGGGCCTTCATCTGGCTGCTGAACGGCAGCGGCTTCCTGCTGCTGAAGCCGTTCGGTGTGCAGCCCGGCGGCCACCAGCACGTGCATTCGCCCGACGAGATCGCGCTCTTGTTCTCGGAGTCGCGACAGGGCGGCTCGTTGAGCCCGGAGTCGCATCGGCGGCTCGAGCGCGGCCTGCAGCTCTCGGCGCGCACGGTGCGGCAGATGATGACCTCGCGCAGCGACCTCTACGCCGTCGAGGTCTCGACGCCAGTCGAGGAGCTGCTCGAGAAGCTGATCCACAGCCCGTATAGCCGCCTGCCGGTCTACCGCCGCTCGCTCGACCATATCCTGGGTGCGATCAGCACCAAGGCGGTGGTCGAGCGCTTCGCTGCGACCGGGAAGCTGCCCCCCATCGAGCAACTGCTGCGGCCCATCCCTTTCGTGCCGGAGGCGTTGCGCTCGCATCGGCTCGTGCGCTTCCTCCAGCACGAGCGCAGCACGAAGGCCATCGTGGTGGACGAGCACGGCGGTGTGCAGGGCATCATCAGCATCAAGGACGTGCTGTGGGAGCTGTTCGGCGAGGTCGAGGATGAGCTCGCCGAACCCGACGCGAAGGTCGAGGTGCTGGGCGATGGCAGCGTCCGCCTGCCGGGATCGCTGCGGCGTGACGCGGCCCAGCGCTGGCTCGGGGCGCGCTGGGAGAGCGGGGCCGCGACGGTGGGCGGGCACATCGTCGCCGCGCTGGGCCGCTTGCCCACCCAGGGGGAGCAGGTCGAGATCGATGGTGTGCGGGTCACCATCACGGAGATGAGCCCGCGCGCAGTGCGCTGGGTCGTGATCCGGCCCCGGACGCTGCCCGCCGCCGTCTCCTCGCCCGCGGATCCGGCGAGCTGAGATGGTCACCGCCGCCATCGTATTCGTGCTGATCGCGCTCAACGGCCTGTTCGTCGCCGCCGAGTTCGCCATCATCGGCGTGTCACGAACCGCGATCGAACAGCATGCGCTCCAGGGAAGCCGGCTCGCCCGGGGTGTGCTCGTGGTGCTCCGCGACCCCGAGCGCCAGGATCGCTACATCGCCACCGCCCAGCTCGGCATCACCTTCGCCAGCCTGGGGCTGGGCATGTACGGCGAGCATCAGCTCGCGCGCGGGCTCGAGCCGCTGCTGTCGGGGCTCGGTGTCGGCGGGCCGGTGTCGGCTCACACCATCGCCAGCGTGCTGGCCATCGGCTCGCTCACGTATCTTCACATCGTCCTCGGCGAGATGATCCCGAAGACGCTGGCGCTGCAGCACTCGGAGGCGACGGCCCTCTGGATCAGCTCGCCCATGCGCTGGATCGAGCTCGCGTTCTGGCCGCTGGTCGTCGGCCTGAATTCGCTCGGGCGCGGGGTGCTGCGCCTGTTTGGCGTGCGGCGCGCGGCAGCCGTGCGCATTCCGTCACCCGATGCGCTGCGCTTCGTGGTCGAAGAGAGCGTCGCGCAGGGCGAGCTCGAGCCGGACGCGGGCCAGGTGCTGCGCGAGCTGTTCGAGTTCAGCAACCTCACCGCCGGTGAAATCATGACTCCGCGCGTGCGCGTGGCTGGCCTGAGGATCGGCGCTTCTGCCGCCGAGCTGCGTGCCGCCGCCCGCAGCGCGCTGCACGCGCGCTATCTCGTGTATGAAGAGACGCTGGATCGGATCCTCGGCCTCGTACTGATCCGCGACGTGCTCGCGCTGCTCGTCAGCGGGCAAGCGCTCTCGCGCGGCGTCGTTCGCAACGTGCCGTTCGTGCCCGCCAGCGCCAAGCTCGACGTGGTCCTGGCGCGAATGCGGCGCGACAGGACGCAGCTCGTGGTCGTGATGGACGAACACGGAGGGACGTCGGGCATCGTGACGGTCGAAGACGTGTTCGCCGAGGTCATCGGCGACGTCGCGGACGGCATCGCCGCATCGCAGCCGGTCTTCGAGGTGAGCGGCGAGCTGCACGCACTCGGGATCGCACGGCTCGCGCAGGTGGGCGAGCAGCTGGGCATCGAGGTCGAACATCCAGAGGTCGACACCGTGAGCGGACTCGTCCTGACGCTCCTCGATCGACCTGCGGAGGTCGACGATCGGGTTCATTACCGCGGGCTCGAGCTCGAGGTGCGCGTCGTTCAGGGCAGAGGCGTGCACGATTGTGTGCTGCGCGTCGGGCCCGACGCCATCAAGGCGAGGACGAGCACCACGCGGCCACCGAGCGCCTGAGAGCAGGGCGCCCACTCTCCGCCACCGTCGCGGGTGATGGGGCACACGCCTTGCACCTCTCGATCCGCGTCTTGCCGGCTGCGACGCAGCCAGAGCGCGCGCGAGCCCCGGGAGAGGATCACCCATGGATTGGCACGACAGAGACTTCGAGCAGATCTCCAGCAGCGAGAGCCGGTCGAGCCGACCTGATGCGGCCACGTCCTCCGCGACCACCTCAGCCAGCCGTGCGGTATCGGGCGGCCTGCGGCCAACGCTGGAGCCACAGCGCCTCGCCGGGCGAGCTACGAGCGAATCGCGAAGCGTCTGGTCTGCGCAGATGGGCAAGCTGCTCGAGCCCCTTCAGCGCAACGTCGCCGCGATGACTCGGGCGGCGGAGCGCGCCCGCGGCGACGTCGATCGGCTATCGCACCATGCGCGCTCTGCCGGCGCACCGCGAATTCTGCAGGGCGCCGTGCGGCTCGCTCAGCGGAAACCCGCCGCCTTCCTGGGCGGCGTATTTCTGCTCGGGCTCTTTGTGCTGCGTGCTCTGAGGCGCGGCGGAGACAACGAGGTCACGCCGCTGCGCAGCCCATTGCCGCTCCAGCGATTCGACGAGAGCCGGATCCCCCACGATCGCCCGTCAGGATACTTCGCGGCGCGCGGTGAGGGCACCCTGACCAATACGCCGCAGACGCGCACGATTCGCTGAGCGTGCGGATCGCGGAGTGGTGCGGTTGGGGCGGGACCTGAAGCCGCGTTGCGGGGGGTTTTGGCGTTCGGTCGCGAGGGCGTCGCCGAAGATCAGGCATCGCGCCACCTCCCATTTTCCATTTCGAGAATCGAAAGTCGCAGCTTCCCTGGCAGAAGCCCGCGTGCTCGCTCGGGCCGCACCTCGGTGCCCATCCAAGCTTTTCGCTGCTTCACGCGCCCCTGTCGAACGAGCCTTGCTGGAAAAGACCGAGACGTCGCGTCGCGGCACGAAGCGTGCACTGCGAGGGGCCATGAACTATCGCCCCCTTCACATTGCTTCCGTCATCACCCTGCCGCTGTTGGGTCTGCTCGCGCTGCCCGCGCTCGCTCGTGCGCAAGATGACGACGACGACGTCGACGTGCGCACGCGAGACACGCTGCCCGAAGTGAGCGCCTCGTCGCCTTCGGGGCGCTTTGGTCTGAAAGACCAGAAGGCGGTGTCGAGCGACGCCGGCCTATCCATCAGCAACATCTCGGTGAGCGGAGCCGACGGCTCCGCCACGACGTTGGTGTTGAGGCCCGCCATCGACTGGTTCGTGATGGATTCGCTCTCGATCGGCGGGTTCGTGGGCGTGGAGTACGCCAAGGCACCGGGCGGCAGCTCGTCGGCCGTCAGCATTGGGCCAAGGGTTGGCTACAACTTGCCGATCGGCGCCCGCATGTCGGTGTGGCCGAAAGCCGGCCTGGCCATCGCGCGCACCAGTCAGACCGAAGACGGGGCAACTCTGCCCAACGGGCTCGAGGTCGCCGACGAGGACGACTCCAACACGAGCTTGCAGCTCAATCTCTTCGTGCCGCTCATGTTTCATCCCGTTCAGCACTTCTTCCTGGGCCTGGGCCCCGCGCTCGATCAGGATCTGTCCGGCGACTCAAAGGCCACGACCGTCGCCGTGCGGTTGACGCTCGGCGGCTGGATCTGAGCCAGGCCATCGATCCACACACACCTCACTTCTCCTCGCTCTCGACGAAGTCGCCAAGAGTACGAGCGAGAATCGACGCGCTTCGACTGGCGCGACGCTTGCACCCAGCCGGGGCAGCACACCACCGCAGTCGCTGAAAGAGAGCTACAATGGGAATCCTGCTTTTTGCCATCTTTGGTCTCGTCATCGGTCTCCTCGCGCGCGCTCTGTTGCCGGGGCGCCAGTCAATGGGTCTGCTGACCACCGCGTTGCTCGGCATGGCCGGGTCATTCGTCGGCGGCTTCCTGGTGTCGCTCGTTACCCATACGCGCATCACCGACTTCAACACGTCGGGCGTCATCGGCAGCATCCTGGGCGCCATCCTGCTCTTGCTCGTGGCGAGCAGGTTCATGCGCCGCAGCGCCATCGCCTGAGCATCGACTGTGGCGAGGCTCGCGGGGGCGGCCATGTCGCCGGAATTGGCTGCGTCGCGGTCAGGCCACATCGACGCTCGGTGATTACGCCGTCGGGGGCTTCCCTGGAGCGAGAACCGCGCCATGAGGATCGGACGCGATCCGAAACGAACGAACCCTCCAGTGAAAGGGATACAGACCATGGCAAGTGACAAGAAGAATGAGACGTTGACGACATACGTCAGCGACGTGCACGCGCTCGTGACCCACGGAATCCAGGCGATTCACCGGCAGGTAGAGCAACTCAAGGATGTGAGCCATCGCGACGCCAGCGCCGCGGTGGTGCGCTTCGAGGGTATCCTGCGGATGCAAGAGACCGACCTTCGAGCTCGAATTCACGCCCTGGGTGGCAGCACGACACAGCCCGTGAAGGATGTCGTCTCGGCGGTCACGGGTGTCGCAGCCGGGCTGCTGAATGCTGTCCGTTCCTCAGAGACCGTCAAGAGCATCCGCGACGACTATACCTTCATCAGCCAGCTGGGGATCGCCTGGCTGATGCTGCACACGACGGCCAGCTCGCTGGGGGATGACGAGACGACGCGGCTCGCCGAGCGGGGTTACGCCGACACGGCGAAGATGATCATGCACATCGATCGCATCATGCCCAAGATCGTCGTCGAGGAGCTTCGGGAGGACGAAGCGCTGCGGCCGAATGACACGCAGGCCCAGACGCACAGCATGGTTCGGAAGAGCTGGGAGCGCGAAGCCCAGATGGGGGCCTGAAAAAAGTTCGAGGGCGAGTCGGCCGGCTTCTGAACCTCGCCGGCTGACTCGCTCCGACCCTTCGACGAACCGCTGGCCCGGCGCCGCCTTACCCGTCGCCGAAGCGAAGTTCATGACGCTTGCTCGGTCGCGCGATTGGGCCCTTCGATCGAGCGCTGCGACGATAGACAGGCGGCACTGGCGGACCGCCTAGCGCGCTGGCACGCCGATACTCGACAGCACGTGCGACAATCGCCATATCGAGCGGCGCCTCGTCGGGAGCCGCTTCAGGCGTGACGGGCCGAGGTCGCTCTGCTGCAAGAAGTCGAGAATGGCCGCAGCCAGCACGCCGGGCGCCTGCCAGTGGAGAAAGTGGCCGCCGCCGGGCAGGCGCCAGAAGGGGCAGTTCTCGAACAGGGCAGACAGCGCTTCACCGTGCGATACGGGGATTACGCGATCGCGCTCTCCCCAGAACAGCGCCATCGAGGGCAGCTGATTCAGCCGATGCAGATGCTGCACCACCTGCCGCGTCTGCCCGCGCCAGTTGATGACGTCGCGCACCATGCGCCCGAATGCGCGCGCCGTACCGGCAGAACGGTTGAACGTATGGAGCATTCGGCGGTCCACCGCCGTGAGAGTTCCGCCGTAGCGGTGCAGAAGCAGGCGGGTGATCGGCCCGATCATCCGCTGGCCCGTTGCCTCGAACAGCCCGAAGACGGCGGCGGCGCGCAGCCAGAACGTCACCTCGAGGCCCAGGCCCCCCGGCGCGATCAACGCCATCTTCCCGATCGACCGCGCCCGATGCAACAGCAGCCACAGCGCCACGCCGCCACCGTAAGAGTGGCCGACGACATCGAACTCTTCGATGCTCAGCTCGTCGAGCCAGGCCAGCACCAGGCGAGCCTGCCAGTCGATATCGTACGTGGCGTCGGGGCGTTCGGAGAGCCCGCAGCCGGGCAAGTCGAGGCAAAGGACGCGGTACTTGGTCGCGAGCTTGGCAGCTACCGACGCCCAGCTGTGTTGCGAGTCAGCCAAGCCGTGGAGGATCACGAGCGGGCGGCCGACGCCCTGTTCGCTCCAATGCAGTGTCACTCCTCTTACGACGGCCCGGAAGGTTACTCTGGCCCGCTCATGCGCTTGCATGGTGAAGATCGTCTGCCATCTCAAAGACGTGGGCCCGTCACGCGCTCGCGGCAATGGGGCAGCGTGCCGCGGGGTGTCTCGTGATTTGACGCTGTCCGCGTGCGGCGCGTCATTGGACCGAACGGCCCCCTCGCTGACGAGAACGTGACCGACGCGCCGGCGCGTTCGCGCGATACGAGCCAACAATGGAGACGATGTTCTTTCCCCTGCCGCTCCTGGCGTTTTTCGTGCTGCACTGGCAGGTCAGCGTGTTCTTCCAGAGCTTCTTCCTGCATCGATACGGCGCGCATCGAATGTTCTCGATGAGCCACCGCTGGGAGCGCTTCTTCCACCTCTGCACGTACCTCGCCCAAGGTTCGAGCTATTTGAAACCCCACGCCTACGCGATCTTGCACCGCACGCATCACGCCTACGCCGATGCACCGGGCGATCCACATTCGCCGAAGGTGTACGGCAGCTTGCTGCGCATGACGCTCATGACCAAGCGGAACTTCGAGGACATCTCTCAGCGAGGGCTCATCCGCGAGCCGCGCTTTGCCGGCAACGCCCCCGAGTGGGCCGCGCTCGACCGCTGGGGCACCTCGCGCGTCTCGGGCTTGCTCTGGGTGGGCGCCTACACGGCGGTGTACCTGTGCTTCGCGACCGCCTGGTGGCACTACGCGCTCCTCCCGTTGCACTTCGTGATGGGCCCGCTGCACGGCACCATTGTCAACTGGTGCGGGCACTGGGCTGGCTATCGCAACTTCGACACTGACGACTGCTCGCGCAACAGCCTGGCCGTCGACGTGCTCACGTGCGGGGAGCTGTACCAGAACAACCATCATCGCTTCCCGAGCGATCCCAACTTTGCAAAGCGATGGTTCGAGCTCGACCCGACTTACCCGGCGATTCGCTTGTTCGATCGGCTGGGTATCATCCAGCTCAGAGAAAGGCCCGCACGGCGGGCGACGGCCGGTGGACGCCGGTACGGGCGCATGGCAGCCTGAAGGAATATGAAGACAGTTCTGCTGGTCGAGGACACCGAGGACCTCCGAAGGTTCTTCTCAGAGGTGCTCACATCGGCTGGGTACCGCGTCATCGGAGTCGAGAATGGCCAGGAAGCGCTCGAGATGCTGGAGACGATGGCCGAGCCGCCTTGCCTGGTGCTGCTCGACATGATGATGCCCGTCATGGACGGCAAGACCTTCCTTCAGCAGCTTCAGGCAAACCATCGGGTCGCGGCGCTGCCCGTGGTCGTCGCATCAGCCATCGGAGGGGGTAGTGAAGGACAGGCCGGAGCGCAGAGGGTGCTTCGAAAGCCGGTGTCTCCCCAGCTGTTGACGGAGCTCGTCCGCGAGTTCTGCGGTGCTCCCGAACGTTGATGCCACGTTCGCCGGAGACCACTAGAAGCGAGTGAGGGTCGCGATGGCCGCCACCATCGCGACGGCGTCGAGCGGCTTCGCGAGATGCATCGTGTACCCGGCATTCATGATGTCGCGGCGCTCTTCGGTCCGCGCGTAGGCCGTGAGCGCCGCCGCCGGCACGTTGCCCCCCCGGTGAGCCGGCAGCGCCCGCACCCGACGGATGAGGGAGATGCCGTCTTCGCCCGGCATCGCGATGTCCGAGACGAGCACGTCGGGCGCTTGCTCGAGCAGCGCTGCCATCGCCTCTGTAGCGCTGCCTGCCGTGTCGACGGTGGCCCCGGCGCGCTCGAGCACGGCCTTCAGGAGCAGCCGGGCATCCTCCTCGTCGTCCACGGCCAGGATGCGGATGCCGTGGAGCTGGATGCGGGAAGAGGGCTGCGCATTCGACGCAGAGCTCGGCGGCATCGCGTCTACCACGGGTGCGGAGCGGCCGTGCGCGAGCGGCAGCTCGACCGTGAACGTCGCGCCCCGGCCGAGGCCTTCGCTCGCCACCCGGATCTGGCCTCCCTGGAGCTCTATCAGCTGTTTGCCGATGGCGAGGCCGAGACCGAGACCGCCGTGCTTGCGCGTGGTGCTGCCGTCGGCTTGCCGAAACGCCTCGAATACGAAGGGGACGAAGCTTGCCTCGATGCCCCGGCCCGTGTCGCGCACTTCGATCTGCGCCACATTGGCACGCTGCTTCACGCTGACGTCGACTCGGCCGCCCGCCGGGGTGAACTTGACGGCGTTGCTGACCAGATTCCAGACGACCTGCTGCAGCCGCGCTGTATCTCCGAGCACTGGGCCCAGCCCTTCATCACTGGAGATGCCGAGCGTCACGTCGCGGGCCGTAGCCGCCGGCTCCACCGAGTGGACAGCGGCGGCCACCACCGGGACTAGGTCGACCGTCGCCATCTGCAAGCGCATTTTCCCCATGACGATCTGGGAGACGTCGAGCAGGTCTTCCACGAGCTGACTCATGGCCACGGCGTTGCGTTCGACGATCGCGATGGCCCGAGCGCGACGCTCGGGCGCGAGGTCGCCGTCCTTCAGCATTCGGGACCAGCCGAGCATCGCGTTCAGCGGGGTCCGCAGCTCGTGGCTGATCGTCGCCAGGAACTCGTCCTTGGCGCGGTTGGCCACGTCGGCGGCCTGGCGGGCGACTTGTTCGGCCTCGTACAACAGGGCGTTGTCGAGGGCGATCGCAGTGCGAGCCCCGATCTCGGCGAGGAAGCGCTCGTCGTCACTCGTAAAGCTTGGAGAGGAGTCGTCCCGCCCGACGGCGAGGAAGCCGCAGCGGCGGCCACGAACGACGATGGGCAGGACGATCTCGCGGTCGCCGCGCTGACCCGATACCGAGCGTCGCGACGATGGGTCCGACGTGAGCAGCTCGAGCCGCGCCCGATCGCTGAACCGCGGGACGAGCACCCGGGCAACCTCGGGCAGCGACTCCTTCGAACGAAGAGAGGCTGCGAGCTGCTCGGTCGCTTCTGCGAGCAGCTGCCGGCGCAGCTCGGCGAGCTTCCGCTCGGCGACGTCTCTGAACACGACGACCACGCCCAAGCTCGCGCCGTTATCATCTCGGATGGGCGCCAGGCGGCCCTCGATGTTCGGTTCCCGGGATGAGCGGGCGATGAGCCGCGCTTCATCGATCGAGTGCATCGCGTCGCCGTCTCGAGCCACCCGGTCGAGAAAGTCCGTGACCGGGACTCGCGAGTGCTCATGGACGATTTGAAACACTGTCGACAGGCGCTGGCCGAGCGCCTCTGCCGCAGGCCATCCCGTCAGCTCTGTGGCGAGCGCGTTCATGAACGAGATGTGGCCCGTCGTGTCCGTGGCGATGACCGCATCCCCGATGCTGCGCAGTGTGATTTCCAAGAGCCGACTGGAGGCCTCCGCCGCAAGGTGGGCCGCCTCCCGCTCGCGCCGTTCGGCGAGCTCGGCGCCGAGCGAGGCGATGGTCGCCTCGAGTTGACGGCGCCGCCCGGCGCGCGCAGCGGCGAGCGCGACGAGCTCGACCCAGGTGTCGCCGTCGGCGTCTGCACAGGTGACGTCCATGTCGATGGACCGGCTGAGCCGCACTGCATCCACGACGCCCCGGCGTCTCGCCGGCTCGAGCAGCACGATGCTGACGGCCGGATCGATCTGATAGGCGCGCTGTGCAGTTTGCACTGGATCCGCCCCGTCGCCCACGACGATCGCGCTGAGTCGATCGCGCACGGGCCCGAGCTCGCTCATGAGGTCGCCTTTCGCGCTACACACGACCAGCTCGAAGTGGCGGGATTCACCCGCTGCTCGTTCGAGCTGGCTCGTCAGGTGTGACGGCACGTCGAGAGCAGCGATGACGTTCATTGCTCAGCCCCCGAGCGGCGGCCGGCAGCGGAGCAGCGAT
>Ga0247763_1001408_pt1 | contig 13728 bp, 15 predicted proteins | sample UWRJL141409B4_FD_179926 | JGI IMG/M metagenome (GOLD analysis project Ga0247763, IMG submission 179926) | Plant litter microbial communities from Arlington Agricultural Research Station in Wisconsin, United States - UWRJ-L141-409B-4 | ecosystem: Environmental > Terrestrial > Plant litter >...
GAAAACACAAACAGGGGAGGGATTGATACCTGAGGAATCTTGACAGGATGGGTATCGGGACATCTCTTATCATTGATCGACCACGCCACATGGCTGTAATGATCCGGACTATCGAGATTCTTCCCATCCCAGCACTGCGGGAAATAAATCGTCGTGAGAATCCCCGCCGGACAGGAGACCTTTGGAAACGTCGTCGACCGGTTCGTATACCGTGTGCTTTCGCGCAGCATGCATGTGTAGTCGATGCCCTGGTAGCGGGAGGCTTGTTCCGCACTCTTGACTTCGGGATCGCCGTTGCGCATGCGGAAACCCTTGGGGAAAGTGACGATATTCTTGGTGTCGCTTCCCCCGTTGTGCGGGACGTAGTAGATGGTCATGCCCCCGCCGCGCGCATCTTCATGCCATAGCGCCCCGAGCTGCTTGACTCGGCGGTAGGTGTGGTTGCGTGATCGGAAATACATGCTGGCAGTCCAGTAGTTGGAGAAGTCGTCGGTGAAGGTGCAGGTCGTGCAGGTTGAGCGCTCAGCGGGGTCGTCTTCAGGAAGCATGGTTGCGTTGAATCCATTTCCGCCGACGATTTGGTGGAGATGGGGGGAGCCAACCACACCGGGGTTGACGAGGCTAGAGAGGAAGACTTAAATCAGTGCTGTTTGTAGAGGTAAGGAGGTTATTATTACGGGTCGAGTCTGTCCACAACGAGTTGTGAACATGACATTTTGATGGAAGCTGCCCGACAGGCAGAAAGCCCCCATAAACTCCATACCAGATACTTCATCTTGTCGGCGCTTTGGGTTTCTAGTCTCGTTTGTGTTATGGCAGGTCGAAGTTAACTGAAAGTCTACTTTTCCAAGGTGTTTGTTCATAGCCCGTATTTGTCCAAATCCTCAACTCTTGAAATCCAAATTCAAACATGCAATCTCTACATGTATCATCTCCACACGTGCGTACGGACGGACGGGGATATATTAACCATGTGGCGCAGCCATTTTAGGCGGCTATCTACCCTCCGAACTACCACTGCAGTTCTGCGAAATCCTTCCCATAGATTGACAGAGGGGGTTTTTATTGGAGATTCGGGAGGGGGTTTTGTTCCCCGTACTTGCAGAACCAAAAAAATCGGTGGTTCAAGACTGGATCCTGCGGAGAACGGCAGTGGGTACAATCACGAGTTCATGTTAACGACCGCAAATGGTAGGATTCGAGTTGCAGATCGCTATTCCGGCATTTGTGTACATATCTATGTCAGGTAGGTATGGTAACTTGATGCAAGCTTACAATGTTCACTCCTTTCACCTAAGTGGGGCTGCAACTGGCCGAGAGTACCTATTGTTCTCATTACACATGAAGCTATTGATATCTGTCTTTACGTGTATTTAACATGACTCCAAGCACACAGTGATCAAACTTAAGGTACTGAACTAGTCGTCCCCTCGCCCCCCCCAAAACTTCCCCCCCCCCCCCCTCTTGAGCAAGAAATCCAAAACGTTTGCTAGCTTGGTTACCTAGGTACAAACGTACTTTCCAGTCCGGTTGTCCATGCACTAGATACATGGATCAACACCAAAACGGTTCCTGCGGGCGCTACCGTACCTACTTGGGTTAAGTTAGGAAGTGTAGCGCATGCTCATCACTCTGTGCTAGAGCCTCTTGCTCTAAGGGTCTCGTGGTGTAGACCTATCGCCTCCACTCTAAGGGTCTTGTGGTGGAGGCGGTGGAGGCGGATAACTACCTGCCCGACCCACCCCTTCCTGCGCCTTCCGTTGAGCAGACCCCCTATCGTTATTGCCCTCCACCAGTGCAAGGATATTCGCATCCGCGGCTCCCGATAGCGCCGCGGCCCGGACCAACGCCCACTGTATATCAAAAGCCAACTTCATGGCCTTTGCATCAGCAGTGGGAACCTGAACGTCGAATGTATCCCCGGTAGCGACCGGTAGGAGATATGCCAGTCCTTTGACAATAAGCTCTTGCTTCGAGGGGCGGCGGTCCCGGCTTAAGTCGAGGCGGAGTTGTTCCTCGATTTGCTTCTCTTGCTTCTCTTGCAGCCCTTGCTGTTGCCGCTGTTGTTGTTGCTGTTGCTGCTGCTGCTGTTGTTGTTGTTGTTGTTGTTGTTGTTGTTGTTGCTGCCTCGTCGGTTGCCTTTGCTGCTCGTGCCACTGCCGTCGCTGCTCCCAGACCCGTCTGGCCGCCTGGGGCATCCAGCAGAACTGGACTCGCACCAAAGATTCACCATGAGCCTGCTGGTGATGACTCGGCGGGATGATGCCCAGACATTTGAATCCGAAAAGCGCTTTGGACCACCACTCATGAAGCTGCGGATCCAAGGGAATCATATTCCACCTCTGATATGCCACGCCGGGGTGAATAATAAACCTGTACCGACTAGCGCTGTCAAAATCTTCGGTAGACACAAGAATCGATCCTAAAGCGTCGATACATTCTCTGAAACTCTCCAGCCGCGTCTCGTTCTTGCATGATGACAGGGGGATGATATGGCACACGTCGGGGTCGATTCTGCCTGTGATCATGCATTTCTTTCCAAAATACTTCTTGCGCTGAACCTGGGGCTGAGCCTGGGGCCTGACCTGGGCCTGGGTCGGGGGCTCGAGTTGGGGTTGAGACTGGGACTGGGTAGTCGCTCCCATGCGCTGCGTGGACCTGTCCGCACCGTTGACTGTAAACACCGGAGGGGGGGTCGGTATGATTACTGATTCTACAAGCTTTTCAAGAACTACATGATGCAAAGGTTAGTAGAGAATGACTCAAAGGAAAGGGGGATGGGAAACGAAACATACAGATCTTCAAAAGATGCACCGCCCTCGGGTCATCCTTCAGGAATGCCGACGCTTTCCACGGAGCAGTCCGCGCTAGATAGCGCAGATGAAGAATTGGTGCAAAGAGCAGCAGGGAAAAACACTCTGCGCTGAATTTTTCTGGTACATCCGACTCGATCTTTCGAATCAAGTCGAGTCGTTCGCCCAGTTCGCTGGGCGAGAACAGGACCCTGTTGACCGTGCCTGCAGGGTCGGCCATGTTTTGGATTTTACTTTTTTCTCTGGTTTTTCTGGTATTGTTTTCTTTTCTTTCTTGGCCTGATGTGAATCCTTCTATCGTTAGATGTTATATACAAGTAAGACAAGTAAGATGGTTGTTGGTAAGATGGCAAGATGGAACGATGGCAAGACGGTAAGATGGTTGCTGGCCGTGCCCGTTGGGGTTGACCCCTGGCCCAGGTTGGCGCGTTATCTTGTCGTGGTCGTAGTTTGGATCGTGATCCTGACAGAAGCTTGGAGGTGAGATATATCTGGGCTATATATATGGGCGAAGAGCGCGTCATTTTGAAATATAATTCCTCTGGGCAGTAAATCTAAAACTTAAGCATCGTGGTGAAGACGCCTCCCAGGCCTCCCTCGGCATCTCGTCTTCTCGTCAAACCCTCTTCCATGGCCCACTGTCTCTGGAGTTTGTAGCCACTGGGCTTGTAGCCAAGTGGGTTGCGGTCACGGGATTGCGCCTTCCAGAGCTTACAGTCATTGGGCTTGAAGTCACTGGGCTGGCAGCTCCAGAGCTTGCAGCCTTGGGGTATATGGCCGGTTTAGGTCGAGTAGCCTTCAGCCGACGACGTAGGGTAACCTATGTGGCGTACCGTAAACCCCACGTTGGGTAAGGGTACCCTGATAGATAGGTGTACAATGAAAACCCAGCCTGAATTAAAGTTAAACCCTGGGTCCACTCACGATATCTAGAAACAACAAGTGATAACCTGCTCAGAGAAATTGTCCCATCACCTTCCCGAGGTAGCCCAAACCTTGTCCCAGCCACTAAATGTACTCCTTGCCAAATGTCCCAACCTATTCCCACGTCGTTCATCCATCAGTCATGCCTCGGTTACCTCGAACTCAGAATGCAAAAGAGATATATGCCGAGTACACATATCAAATATGTATGCCGAGTGCCGAAAAATCATCTTCCAAGACGGGGTGTTCCCGCTGGAAGTTCCACAGGGCTCACCACGCCTCCCAACTCTCGAACTGGAACAGAGTGTTCCAACTCCTGAGGACGCCAATCAACTCCGAAGTATCCAAGTTTAATCTCTGTTTCTCCATCAACAGGCGCGCTGTTGTTTTCAGGGGCAACGCCGTTGACAGAAGGAGCCTTGGAAGTGTCCTTGCGCCGATATCTCCTCCGTAACCACACGACGGAGACCGAGGACACGCAGATCAGGGCCAGGCATCCGACCACACCACCAATTATTGCGCCGGCATTATTGGGACTGCTAGTGTTCGTCTCATTGGCCTTCGCAGGGGGTGGTGGCTGTGATGTTATCGTTGTGGAGGTCTCAGTCCCGGTTGCTCCAGTTTCTTTCGTGTCCCGACTGAACGTCAGAGTCCCGGTTGGCGACAGTGTGGATGCGGTTGGACGCGCAGGCGTAACTATGAGAGGCCTAGATGCTGGGGTTGTAGTGAAAGCAAAGAAACTGTCCGTCAACGACCCTCCACCGCAGGCAATGTAAGAAAAGGGGCCGAGGTTGTTCGTCAAGTACAGCTCGGCCGTGGAACAGAATTCGCCGTTGGTCCCGGTACTACATCAATCACTGTCAGTCGAGCAGATTTAAAGTACAGAGAGAGGGGAGTTCGTCGGATTACCAAGTGAAAGTGGTCAAGCCTCCCCCCTTTCCACAACCCCGAGAACAAGCGTGACGGTCAATGCAGTTTCCAGCAAGACCACAGTCAGATGCGACGAAAACAGAGACGGGACAAAAACCCCAAAGACTTCGGTCGAGGTCAATACGGGCGTCAAAGGAAATCTCGGCAGTCCTCGACTTTGAAGGGTCGCCCGAGAGCCAAATGGTAGAGAATCGAGTGGTAAGTGCCTCTCGCCGTTGCCCAGCAAAGTGTGGCACAGTCGGACTGCCTGTGACAATGGCAGCCCCAGAGCAATAGCTGCTGAAGTAAAGAAGAAGAATTAACAATAACGTTAGTGACATAGGAAACATGGCAATGCGACAAACGACGATCAGGCTGGGACATGATGCAGAGAAATGGGAAGAGAAAAAAAAAGTCAGAAATTGGGGGCAAAAGGAAACACAGCGAGACAGCACCCCGTTGTCCCTGCATCAACCACGAACCCCCCGCTTCGTTCTGGCGAAGGATGAGAAGGTGACTTGACAAAAATAGGCGGCATCATGCACAGTGCAAAATGCACTGGCCTGGATTTCCGAGGTCATCACCCAGGGTACACTGAGAGGATGCCACGCAGAGACCAAACATCAGGCTGCGCGGCAAGGCACAAGCGAGCCAAAGAAATATTCAGCCGAAGCGTATCTCCGGAGTTGAGACTGCAGAACGAGCCCCAGCACGCGAGTCTGACGAATCACGATCCTTACCAACCCGTCGGGCCCGGCGCTTAGCCATCCTCATTTCCAGACAAAGACACAAGACCGGCCAGCCCCCAACGAACAACGCCGCCCCCCTTTGCCATTTTGTCGCGGTCAATCCAACATGGCCTCTCGGAGTCTGCGACGACGGAGCACAATTCCATCGCTCAACCTTTGTCGCTCCGATCCACCGTCAACAACGACAACAACAACAACACCATTTTAAATGCAGAAATGTTCGCTTTCAGCGGCGCTCCGGGCGCTCGACGTAATCTTCGCATCGCGATAGCATTTGCGCTGGCGCTTCTGATCCTCGTCATTCTCGGTCACGACCGGATACTCTCGTCCTCCATCGCGATTCTTCCCCTTCCCCTCCACCGCAATGCGAGCCACACATCACCGGGTAGGCTTGTTTCTTTTCTGGCGGTTTCTTTCGTTGTGAAGGATTCACTAGGTAGCTAACAGTTCATTCCCGTTGCAGCTCCGCCGGCCAAAGCCCCTCCGGTCAACGCCCCGCCGGTCAAAGCCCCGCCGCCTTCGTTGCCAATCGAGCTTCGCGACAGCTACGTCCGCGCTATCATGAACTCCTCCTCCACCGAGCTCCCCCGTTTCGAATGTCCAAAGTTTGATACCAAACGATATGAATATCTAATACCCCACACCAAAAGCAACAACACTTCCACAATACATTACTTTTTCGCCCTTAACCTCCGAAGCAATCTGCCCATTCTACCCCGTCTCCTCGGCTCCCTCGTTGAAGTGATCCGCTTTCTCGGGCCCGAAAACTGCGCCGTCTCCATTGTGGAAGGAAACTCCGACGACGGCACCGCCGAAGTCCTCTCGGCTTTGCGCAAACCTCTCACCAAGCTCCCAACAACGTACCACCTCCGTTCCAGCGCCATCGACCCTTCCACTGGCGACCGCATCCCCCGTCTCGCTGCCCTTCGCAACCTCGCCATCCAACCCCTCCTAACCACGCCACGCTCCATTCTCGCCCCACCCAACGAAACCACCATCCTCTTCCTCAACGACGTAACCCCCTGTCCCGACGACCTTCTCGAGCTCCTCCACCAACGCCGTCGGTTAAACGCGCACATGACCTGCGCCATGGACTGGACGTATGTTGGCCGCGACCCGACATTCTACGACATGTGGATAGCGCGAGACCTAAACGGGGAAGCTTTTTTCGAGGTTCCCCCCGACGGGAACTGGAATTCCGCGTGGAATCTATTCTGGAAGAACCCCGATGCTTACGCGCGGTATTCGGCACACCAGCCCTTTCAGGTATTTTCCTGTTGGAATGGCGCTACCGCTTTTACCGCGGAGCCCATCCTTTTGGAAAAAGTCACATTTCGAGGACCGAGATTGCCAGAGGGAGAGTGCATGCAGGGGGAACCGCAGTTATTCTGTAAAGATCTCTGGTGGAACGGGTATTCACGCATTGCGGTAGTCCCGAGTATTTCTTTGGAATATTCAAATGACCGGGGGAAACAGATTAAGGAGGCAAAAGGGTGGACATCGCAATGGTGGAAGGAGGCGGACTCGGCCGAGATAATTTGGAGAAAGGAACCACCAGAGAAAGTTAAATGTATTCCGAATTACGAGAATCAGACCTGGGAGGCGTGGAATAAATCCCAGCCGGGGGTGTAGGATTTTATGGGGGTATACAAGGGCGCAAAGGAGTTGTTGGATATTTCATGAGACCTCGTTGGCGTATTGGCCCCTATTGGAAGAGGAATGGATTTTGATAGACATGGGTTGTATTTTAGTGGTGGCTTGGACAGGGTAGACAACACGTGCAGACACAAAGCCATTTATTGTACACAATTTATATCTCAACATCTTGAGATTTACAAAGAGAGATAGGCCATGTGTCGTGTCACGAGTCCACACATGTCGGGCAACAGAATCTTCACCTGAGATAGGTCGACAGCCCAATGCGAAACCTCAACCTATCAGGACGACTGTGGCTTACCGCAAGCGAGAGACACCTCATATAATCAATCAGGCCTGCCGCATTCACGCTTCATTGCAGCTGAACCTCTGTTGCGCTCACTCATTATGGCATTAAACCATGCCATCAAACATAAACATGAAACATGCGCACATCCTCCCCCTCTGGATGGACAAAACAACACGTTAACCCACCACCTGGAAGAGATATCCCCCGTTTCACCTACCATCGCCCCCCCCCCCAGAGAGAATAGTACGGAGCTTACAGAAAACATTTTCCACATGCATCCATGTCATACTCGTGGTCCGGTGCCAACACAAACATGAATGCCGTCAATCCCCGCCTTACATGCACCCTCCTGCTGCAACCAGAAAAACATTTTCTCCAGAACATGCGCGGGAACATTGCGTGCTTCGCCGGTTCGCGCGCTGGATAATGGGTCTGCTCTCAACTACGTGGCAATTTATCATTATCGCAGTATTGGGAGGGCTGCTTGGTGTGAATTCTGGCAGGCTTCCAAACATGACACGGGTTCCTCAAATGTGCATCATCATCATCATCATCATCATCATCATCAGGTGGTGGGTCTCAGAGGTGGTTCGTTGTCCCTTTTGTGTTTAATTTGAATTTAACCTGCTAATGAAACGATACGGAACGATTTGCGTAGCTATGTGTGACCTGGGTGTCTGACGAAGCACGTGCAGGGGACGTTTCCAAATTACTGCTGGCTCAAAGGCCGACTAGGTAGGTTCGGTGACGTATTTCAATAATGTGGAAAAGTGCTATATTATTGCTGTAGAAATACCTACCTACTTTACATACCTTACCCTACCTCCCTTAGTTGAGGGAGTGTACAGCAAAGCCAGTGTTATTCCAAAGGCATTTGCTAGTCGCGCACCCCCATTTTTGCTATTCGCGCACCCACCCAAATTGAAAAATCTAAGATTGTACAAGCATTTCTTAAGCTATTTGCATAAAAGCAATACCATTAAATAGCTAATTTTTTCTTCTATTTTTTGAACATTGTTTCTCAACCACTATGTTGGTATTAAAATCAGAAATTTGCAAAGTAAAAAGTTGGATTTTAAGCTTAAAAATTGCAAGATGATATTTTTCTATAACGGAATAGAAAAAAGTAAATGCAATTAAGAACTCAAATTCTTATCTAGCTAACATTTTTCGTTAGTTTTTTATATAATTATTTATATAATCTTTAGTAGTAGGTTTTTCTCTGGTACTAGTATACTTGTGATTACGAGGGTAGTACCATTAGATTCCACAAGATTCAGGCTTTCCAACGGTACCGTAGTCAGACCAGGGCGTTGTCTGGATACTTGGTAATAATTATTTCTATTTTGGGGGATGCGCGAATAGCAAAAATGGGGGTGCGCGACTAGCAAATGCCATTCCAAAAAGAAGAAAAGTAAAACGCTATGCCCGGTGTCAATGGTAATTAAGCTCAGTCTCATCACTCAACACCCCTCAGTCTAGTCAATCGCCCAGGCAACAATCAAAATCTTCATGTTCCCAGATTTGTGTTCTTTGTGCCACCATCAGACTAGGTCTTTGGCTTTGGCTTCAGCTGGGATTCAAGTTGCAAAGCTTTCTTACCTTTTTGTTCTTACACTTACCAGGCGTCTGGTCTGGTCTGGTCTGGTCTGGTCTGGTCTGGTTGATAACATGTCACATGCATTCTGACTGGAATCATTCTGACTAGATTGGAATCTGGCTGCACTGCTGCTCGCCACTCTCACCCCGGATCATTGATGTCTGAGTGGACGAAATGAGGGTCCAAACATGACATGCAACTGCTTGCATTCTAAAATCCCCCATCCCTCAAATCACACCCAGCAACTTTGACAAAGAACCAAATATTCTGACTTGAACCCTCGCAAAACACCTTCCCAGATACTCACCAAGCCCCACTCACAAACTTTTAGGGACTAGATTATATTAATCAGACCAAGGAATTATTATGAAAAGTGTCATCGCTGTTGCATTGAGGATCCTAATTCTAACTAAGACGCTTCAAGTGTGTCCATCTGAGCTATTCTACTGATTTCGGAACATCTTGTTGCACAGGACCAGACCCCTGCCGTCCATCGCTTCTTCAAACAGCACACCCAAAGACTGGTGCTCTCAGAAATAAAACTCGCTCAATCTGAGGATTACCTGTTCTTAAAGAAGCGCTTTGTTAAGTTGGACTCTGGACGAAAAAGTGTTCATTCAGGTGACTCACCTCCTAGAATCGGGTCACCTGATCGTTATATTGCGCCATTTCTCTCATCATATTCTGGCGTACTAGCAACGCCGTTTCCCACGGAAAAGGAAAACTATCAACCATAGCCATGGTATCGTTGAACAACTCCCCAGGGAGAAACTTGCCTAAGGAGCTGTCATTGAGGATCTCCTCTTCCCACCAGTCGCGGCGCTGTGGAGGAACCTGGGCCGAAGAGAGAATGGGCCGCTGAGGGCTGACGAGAAACATGGCGAGAATCTTGCGGTGGCCCGGGCGGGTCTCGTCCTTGAGCTTAAAAGGCTGCACCTGGTGCTGGAGACAATTGGGGAACACGAGCAGGCGACCTTCGCGGGTCAAGACCTGGCCCAGTGTCTGAATATGGTAGTAAGGAAAAGGGCAGTCCAGTCCGAGATGTTTTTTAAGGGGGTAGTCCCCGGTCGCTTCTCGGTACGTCCTAGTCTGAAAGACGCCCAACGGTTGGCGGAAAGCGAGGTGACTGTCGGTGATGTTTTCATCATCAAAGTAGTAAATAGCCGAAGCACAGATTGTCTCCGCGCATGACCCCTCGACGCGCCAATCCCCTCCGCGGTATGTGGGCTTTTCCGGAGTGAGGTGGATGCTGGTGAGCTTGAAGACGACTTGAATGCCACCTGGAAATTTCTCGCGTAAACTTGAGGGTTTGCCTCCATCTGCGGCCATGATTTTGACCTGGTTGTCCCACGCACGCGTCCTGAAGACCTCGTCCTGGGCCATGTAATCCCGAGGCTCTCGTTGAATTAGGATTTGATTTTTCCGCCTCCACCATGCGTATTCCCGTTGTCGCGCCTCGTCTTCAGGTGACTAGCCTTGTGACTTACGATATCCCCCAGGTTCACAGGCATGGCGTGGGGGTGGCCTGGGGGGTAGCTTGGGCATCAGCCTTGGGTCTACCGGTTGCTCTCCGGAGATTTGATACAACAAACCCTCGCGATAAGTAAAATCGTGATCACCAGTGTCTTTCAGGTCGATCCGACGACGGTCAACAAACCCCCCAAGTGAGTCTTCCCACAGAGGTATTGTCGCCGAAACAATGCGATCAAGGATATCGTATAGCTCTTTGTGTCTCACGGGATGAAGATTGTTGATGTAGCTGGCAATCTTGGCAGCCCCGTCGGGAGTGAACTCGACCCGAGAGGGGAGCCATTGAAACGACCCCCAGTAGTCCGCCCTCATGTCTGGCTGGCGGTTGACAAGTTCGATATACCCAATGCCCGTGGTCTGCGGCGTCCCCATTCCGAAGAAAGATCCTGCCCTCCTTCCGGCGACATACCCCGTCCCCATGCGCTGGCCGCAACGGTCCAACGAAACGGTCCCTTGGTCGAGTGCCTTTGTGATCCCCCAGACCACAGGGTAAAGTGAAGGGTCAACCAAGTTGAGAACCGTCCTATCCGATCGTGAATCCCAATCTTTGCGTGCATCCGGGACATTTTCAAGCCCCTTCACATATGTCCTCAGCTCCCCTTGTAGCTCCTTGGGGATTGCACTGTCCGATTTGACAATAGTCAGCTCGGCGTCTAGAACGTTGATGCGGCCCGTTTTCTTGAAGTGCTCGCTCTTGTCGCGGAGCTCAGCTATGCACTACCGCCAAGTTAGCCGAGACCTTGTTCGTTGGTAAAGGATTAAGACACGAGGAGTGAAGAACAACACATACAAAGTCAAACATTTTTTCCGAGAGATAAACATCGCCATTCACCTGGTGACTGGATTCGGCACGCCAGCAGGACACAATGTCGTCATTGTGGACTATGATGTGCCAGTCGGTTTTGTCGGTGATCTGGCCCATGAAATCCAGCATGCGTAGTTCGCGAACCGCGACTCCATTGCTTCTCCACACGAAGCCGGCCAATTCCGGTGAACCTGTGAAAATGTCACGATATGGAGCCGGAATGGGGAACTCATTTCTCCCAATGTGGTGGATTGGAAGCCCAAAGCCCGGGAATCGTCTGTTTCCTGCGTAAGCCATGAAGCTGAGCTGAAACGGTTAAGTGTGCCGGTATCTTTGTTGTGGAAGAGAACTTTGTCGACTTCTCCGGAGGTTATGTGCAGAAGTTTTATAATGAACTGTCACGGTGCCGACCTTAAACTGGGGGAAAGGACTTGTTATTGCACGAGGGAAAGAAGAGAAGAGCCGCACCTGTTCCGGGTAGCTACGGTATATACTGTTCCCATCTCGGCCCTGGATCTATTCTCTCCGTATTGCCTGGTTCTTTGTCGAAGTCGCGCCTGCCAAATTCCAGAGATCTGCTGGGCGTGATTTGACGGGTGGGGAATCTTAGAATGCAGGCAGCTGCATTTTTTGGACCTTGGAAGCTGAGGTTCAACCCCCCCCCCCCCCTCATTTCGACCACTCAGACCCGGAATGGAAGTGGCAAGCAGCATAGGTACCTTGCCTAGGTAACCTAGCAGTCACGCACCCAGATTCAGAATGACATCTCTACCTGTGCCAGTACAAGAGGGCTGGGTATGCAATTGCCAAAGTAGAATATTTGAAAAGGGGAATCTTTACGTCACTACGCACGCCTGCGCTGGTCAACACTTAGGTCTGGCTTATATTGAGCTGACTGCGCGATTGAGCTGCGCCTGGCGATGATATCGGAAGTACCTTGCCTTGCATCGGAAATTCAGCCTCTCCACTGCACTGCTAGAACTGGAACCAAGGCTGCTGGCTGCAAGGCTCGACATCTACCTACCTACCTACCTGCCTGATACAGAACAGGGAGCTGACAGCTCACGGGTTGCCAAGATAGATGCTTCGAGCGGCTATTGGTCCCCGCGTTTTATTGCGGCGGGACGAGGTCCTACGCAAACGCGGGGTCCCAACATCAGGAAAGGCACGCAGGCACGCACGCAACTGCACGAGCCTCAAGGGAAGGGACTCATGACAGACCACAGACCACAGTTACCAGAAATCCGGAAAGCTTGATCACGCAGCCCCATCATGGCACCATACCTACATACATACATACGCACATCGGAGGAGGAGTGTTGCAGTTGCATCCTGACCTCACCTCAGTCGGATCTCCCCGCATGCACTGACCACACGTCAAATATCCAACGGCTTTCTTGAGGAGGGGGAGCCCGTCGGGGTTTTTACCTCGAAAAAGGTAGGCATTTTGCCTGACAATGGAGCAGCAGCAACAGCAACAGCAGTAGCAGCTCAGCATTTCTTCCCACCAGCATGCAGTGCGGTGAGGCACAGCAGAGATTTGAGCATCATGACTGTGAAGGGCAGGCAGGCGAAAACAAGCCGAGGGTGGCCCTTTCCTAGCTGATGCCGGCAGTGTTAGCTTTGCAGATGTGTATACAGAGCCTGGCTAGCCTAGCGCAACATTGGATTGCAATCCAATCCCTCGAATGACTGTCCACCTGGGTCTATCCACATTTGACCGACCGAGTTTCGCAGGTGCCTTTTGGGTTCTAGGTTCTGGTCTGTTCTGTTCTGGGGGGCATGGGCTTGGCATATGGAGAGGAAGGAGCGAAATGAAAAGAAAGAAAAAGGCGGAAGCGATCCGCAGCAAAGCACAAGACTTTTTTAGAGTGCAGAAAAAGAAAGGGCGAGTTAGAGAGTGAAAGAGCCGCCCGCTAGACCGGCCGACCGGCCGCATCTGCCCTCCTTGCATTTGGCGCGTGCTTCGGTAGGTACGTGTGTGTGTGTGTGTATGCGTCCTTTTCCGCTTTTTGGACCCGGATCCAAATCCATCCATCCATCCAATATAGCCAGTAGTAGATAGATTCTCGCGTGAACAGTTGCCCCTTGCCCATTGCCGTTGCCGACACTGCATTTGGATCAATGCAAGATTCCTTACCTATCTACCTAGGTGAGGTGAGGTGGTCAGCTCCAGCTCCAGCTCCAACCCAAGAAAAAAAGGACATGACGCGCGATGAATGACGATGATCTATTTAGTTGGGACTGCACTTTCCAATTGATGGAAGGAAGCTCCGGGTGTCCGGTAATCACGCACTCGCCCACCTGCTCGCGAGGGAACACGACATGAAACAAAATATTGCTTTTAGGTTGTTGAATTGAAAAAGCGGTCATGGGCCTAAAAGGGTCGATGGCCGACCGATCACATCTCAAAAACACACACATGCAAGCGAGCGAGCGAGTACCCCCGCCCA
>Ga0247763_1001410_pt1 | contig 13725 bp, 11 predicted proteins | sample UWRJL141409B4_FD_179926 | JGI IMG/M metagenome (GOLD analysis project Ga0247763, IMG submission 179926) | Plant litter microbial communities from Arlington Agricultural Research Station in Wisconsin, United States - UWRJ-L141-409B-4 | ecosystem: Environmental > Terrestrial > Plant litter >...
AACCGCAGGGCCATCGACCCGCGCGCAGAGCGTCCCCCTCGGCATGCGCCAGGAAACCCGCCCACGCCCCCGGAAAGCACGAGCTCGCCCCATGAACCACGAGCTTGCCCCGTGGCCGTCCGCAGCGGCCGAGCGCAGTCTCATCGTCCGACGCGCGGCGGCCCCGATGAGCGAACGCGCCGCGGGAGTGCGGTCTCGTCGGCTCGGCATGTCATTTGCTGGATGTGGGTCATGACCGACACCGTGAGCCCGTCACCGGCGAGCGCCATGCGCGCCATCGTGTTGCATCGCTTCGGCGGCGCGAGCGAGCTCGAGCTCGCCCGCGTTCCCGTGCCCACCCTGGGTCCGGACGATGTGCTCGTGCAGGTGGAAGTCGCCGGCGTCGGCGAGTGGGATCCGTTCGAGCGCGAGGGCGGCTATGCCACTGCGCTGCCAGGCGAACCGCGCTTCCCGTACATCCTCGGCTCGGAGGGGGCGGGCGTCGTCGCCGCCGTCGGTGAGCGCGTTCGGCGCGTGAGCCCGGGCGAGCGCGTCTACGCGGTGTCGTTCCTCAACCCGACGGGTGGCTTCTACGCCGAGTATGCCTGTGTGCCCGAGGGCATGGTGTCGCGCTTGCCGGCGGGCCTCGACGTCGAGCAGGCCGCCGTCATGGGCGGCGTGGCCAGCACGGCGCTGCGCGGCCTGGAAGACATGCTGCGCCTCGAGCGCGGCGAGTCGCTGCTCGTGTTCGGGGCGAGCGGCGGCGTGGGCCACGCTGCCGTGCAGCTCGCTCGCAGCATGGGCGCCCGCGTGTTCGGGGTGGCTTCGGGTGCCGACGGCGTGGCGCTGGTCGAGGCGCTCGGCGTCGATCGCGTGGTGAATGGCCACGATCGGGGCGTAAGCGCCGCAGCACGAGAATTTGCACCGCGCGGCTTCGATGCTGCCTTCATCGCCGGCAGCAGCCCGATCGCAACCGAGCTCATCGATCTCGTCCGTCGCGGCGGACGGGTCGCCTATCCGAACGGTGTGCGCCCCGTGCCCGAGCCCCGCACGGCCATCGCGGTGCGCGCGTTCAACGGCGAGCCCGACGCCGAGCTCATGCGGCGGCTCGAGGCCTGGCTCGCTGCCGGTCCGTTCCGCGCGCACGTCGCGCAGACGTTTGCGTTCGAGGACGTAGCGCGGGCTCACGAGGCGCTCAGGCGCCACTACCTGGGCAAGCTCGCGTTGCGCATCCAGCGCTGAAGACGCGCGACGCGCGACGGAGAGCTGCTAGGCTGGCCGCATGTCGAGCGAGAGCACCCCCGATCTACGCGGAAAGGTCGCCGTCGTCGCCGGGGCGACGCGTGGCGCGGGCCGCGGCATCGCCGCCGCGCTGGGCGAGGCCGGTGCCACGGTGGTGTGCACGGGCCGCAGCACTCGCTCCGCGCGCTCGGAGTACGACCGCCCCGAGACGATCGAGGAGACGGCGGAGCTCGTCACGCGGCTCGGCGGCAGAGGGATCGCGATCCCCGTCGACCACCTCGATCACCAGCGCGTCGCTTCGCTCGCCGAGCGCCTGGGGAAAGAGTTTGGGCACATCGACGTGCTCGTCAACGACATCTGGGGCGGCGAGAAACTGAAGGGCGGCCCCCCCGATTGGAACACCCCGATCTGGAAGCTCGATCTCGCCAAGGGGCTGCGCCTGCTCGAGCTCGCGCTCCAGACGCATCTGATCACGTCGCACTACCTGCTGCCGCTCTTGGTGTCTCGCCCCGGCGGCTTGCTCGTCGAGGTGACGGACGGCACGGTCGCTTACAACGCCTCTCACTACCGCATCTCGGTCTTCTACGATCTGGCCAAGGTGGCGGTCACGCGGCTCGCGTTTTCACAAGGTCACGAGCTCGAGCGGCATGGCGGTACGGCCATCGCGCTCACGCCCGGCTGGCTCCGGTCGGAGATGATGCTCGAGGCGTACGGCATCACCGAGAGCAGCTGGCGCGACGCGCTCGGCGAGAGGCCCGGCGCGATCACCGCGCCCCCCGACTTCGCGCTCTCGGAGACTCCCCGCTACGTGGGTCGGGCGGTGGCCGCCGTAGCAGCAGACCCGAAGCGTGCGCGCTGGAACCAGCAGTCGGTCAGCTCCGGCCAGCTCGCGGCAGAATACGGCTTCACCGACGTCGACGGCTCGCGCCCCGACATCTGGCGCTACATGGCCGAGAGTGAGAAGGGGACGGCGGGCCCCCGCGAGAGATATCGCTAGCCGCGAGGGCCGAGCGGAGCTCCTCGGGGGCAGGCGCTGCTGCCGCTGGCACCGCGCAGTCTTCATCAATTCTGCGCTCGGGAGCATCCGCGAGATGACCCGGAACGGGACGGCTTCATCGGCCGCTCGCACGACGCGCTGCCCGTGATCGTTTCGGCTCGCTCGCGCATTCAAACGAGGGCTAGCCCAGGCGCGGCGCCCTCGCTCTCGAGGCGGCCCGCAAAGAAGGTCACGTCCATGCACGTCAGATCGCTCCGACTCTCCACGCTCCGACAGTCCTGTCTTTTCGTCCTGCTTCCGGCCGCGTTCGCGTGCGGCAGCGAGGCTCCCTCGCCCGACGAGAGCGGTTCCGCCACCGCGCCGGCTCCCTCGACCCCCGCGCCGAGCGGTGACGAAACCCCCATGGGCAATGGTCCGTCGACGACGTCGCCGACCCCGGGTGTGACCCCCGGCGACCCGCCGCCGACGACCAGCAACGAGGGAGTGGGCCCCATCGATCTGACGCCGCCGACCGATGACGGCAGCGACGATGGCGAGGCCAACGGAGGGGAGGCGCCGGGTGAAGACCCGGTCGACGAGCAACCGACGCCGCCGGCCATCCCCACGGTGCCGGTGGGCGGTGGTGCGTGCCCCGCGCCCGAGGGGCTCATCGCGCTGCTGCAATCCTTCGCGCCCGCCGACGAGGACCTCGCGGAAGACTTCGCGGGCTACCTCGGCGAAGAGCTCGGCACGCCCGTGTGCGCCACCGGCGGAAACGGCGGCGCTCGCACCATCACGCAGACGATCGTCGTTCCCCCCAACACCATCTACGACGGCGGCGGCGAGGTGCTCACGGCTGACCCCACCGCGATGAACTGCGACCTCACCGAGGGCGAGCAGGCCGAGAGCCAGCGCCCCTACTTCCTGCTCGCCCCGGGCGCCAGCCTGCGCAACGTCACCATCGACTTCCCGGGCTGCGAAGGCGTTCATATGATGGGCAACAACATCATCGACAACGTCACCTGGGTCGACGTCGGCGAGGACGCGGCGTCCGTCCGCAGCTACTTTCCCGGCGGGACCTTCGCCATCCTGAACAGCCGGGCCGATCACGCTCGCGACAAGACGTTCCAGTTCAACGCGGCGGGCGCCGTCCTGATCCAGGACTTCGTCGGCACCGACATGGGCAAGCTGGTGCGTCAGAACGGCGGCACCGAGTTCGAGTTCCACGTCGACCTGAACAACGTCACCGTCACCGAGGTCGTGTCGGCGGTGGTCCAGAGTGATAGCCCGATCTGCTTTGTCCGCCACCACGAGCTGTCGTTCGACTTCACCGGCAACAGCGACCGCTCGGACCGCGTCTTCCGCGACATTCCGGTCGAGAACGTCACCGCGTACTGACGCTCGTCAGACCGAGCCGCCTCCGGCGCTCGCCAGCTCCCGAGCGCCACGGCCCGCGCCATCACGCGCGGGCCGTTCCTTTTGGGAGGCGCTCGGCGGATCGAGCGGATCGAGCGCGGGCGCTTATCGGCCGGGGTGAGCGTGCCGATGGTGGAGGCGGGGAGGGAGATGGCGCTCGGGTGGGGTTCGTTCGCCCCGAGTCGGGGCAGCTCGGATCGCGAGGCGAAGGCGGCGACCGTGCGCGAGTCGCGCACGACCGTGCGCTATCCAACGCTCGACCTGCTGCGTATCGTGGCGGTGGGGATGACGGTGCTTCTGCATGCCCCGAGCGTCTCCTCGCAGTTGCCCGTCATCTCCAGCGTGCAGCTCGGGCTGAACCTCGGCGTGGATCTGTTCATGCTGATCAGCGGGTGGTTGCTCGGCGGCCAGCTGATCCGCGACTGCCGAACGGGCCAGCTCTCGGCGGGCCGCTTCTACCTGAAGCGCTGGCTCCGGACGCTGCCTCCGTTCTACGCGGTGCTGATCGTGCTCGCGAGCACAGGCGCCCTGTCGGACGCGGGCGGCGCAGCGATCGCGTCGCACTTTCTGTTCTTGCAGGAGTATCTGGAGGTCCAGCAGTACGGGGTGTCGTGGTCGCTGTGCGTGGAAGAGCACTTCTACCTGCTCTTGCCGTTCCTGGTTCCGCTCATCGTGCGGCATGGCAGCGGGCGGCGCATGCTGCTCGCCGCGGTCGGCGTCAGCGTGCTCGAGGCGCTGGTCCGCACGCTCGTGTACGCGCCGGGCCATCACCTGCCCTACCTGAGCCATCTGCGCTCGGAAGGCCTCTTTCTCGGCCTCGCGCTCGCCTGTGTCGCCGAGTGCCACCCTGGCGCGTGGGCGTGGCTCGGGCGCTGGTGTCACGTGCTGTTCCTGGTCGGTGCGCCCGCGACCGGCCTCGCGATGCTGCTCTCGCGCACCGCGCCGAGCCTCTTGTTCTTCACCGGGCTGCCAACGCTCGGCACCTGGGCGCTCGCCTTTGCGTTCGTCGCTACCGTGCATGCCAGCTCGCCGCTGTCGCGGCTCAGCTTGCCCGGCGCTCGTTACCTCGGCGAGCTGACGTACTGCATCTACCTGGTGCACACGCTCGCGCCGGCGCTGCTCCGGCACGAGGCGCTGATCCAGTTTCGAGACTCGAACGCGGCGGCCCTCGTCGTCACCCTCGCGCTCTCCGTACTCTTGCATCACGCCGTGGAACGACCCTTTCTGACGCTCCGCGCGCGGTTGCTCGAGGCTCGCGCCAAGGCACAGCTCGTGGTCGCGCCGCTCGCGCGCGTGCGACCCGGAAGGCTCGATTAGACACGCCGGCGAGATCTCCGAGTTCACCGCGTTTCGCGGTGGCACAAGCGACGCTGCCGTTCCGCGTCAGGCTCTCACTTCTCGAGCCCGCAGGATTTCATTGCGGCGCGACCACGTTGACCTCGTGCGCGAGGCTTCATACCGTCGACGCATGGCCTCCGAACTTTCCATCGAGCTCCTCGACCTGCTCCTCCTCGGCGCAACCCGGGGAAAGACCGAGCTGAGCGACGGGCAGGTCCTGCGCCAGGTCTGGGCCAGAACGCCTGCCGAAGCCCGCGGCCTCTTCGAGAGCCTGGCCAGGCAGATCTGCGCTTACCACCACTTCGACTGGAACGAGCGCCACGTCGAGGGCCGCACGAGCTTCGACCTCGGGCGCATGCACCTCTCGGTCGCCGACACCTGCATCGAGCTCTGGGTCGATGTGGCGGTCAGCGCCTGGCGCGTGTTCTCGTAAGCGGGATGCTCGCACGCGCTCCCCGGGGGGGCGGCGCCCGCCGCCCGCCACTGGCGCGCTCTCGGCGGGCGACACTCAGCCGCCGACGTTCGCCGCCGGCTCGGGCAACACCGTCGCATTCCACGCCTCCCACGCCGCGCTCAGGCGCGCCGCATCCTCGGGACGAGCAGCGAGCAGGTTCGCTCGCTCGCGCGGATCAGCCACGACGTCGAACAAGAACTCGGTGCCGAGCAGCGCGGCAGGCAGGCCGCCTTGCGTGACCACCTGCGAGGCATTCGCGAGCCGAACGTACTTCAGGTTGCCGTCGCGCACGGCGCGCTGCCCGCCGATGCGCCAGAACAGCTGGCGAGGCTGAGTCGGCGCCCCGCGGCCCGCCCGCTGCAGGAGCGGCACCAGATCTACGCCGTCGAGCGGATACGCCGGGTTCGCTCGCACGCCGGCCGCTGCCAGGATAGTCGCCGTCCAGTCGAAGGTCGCCGCCACCTGCTCGCTCACTCTGCGCTCCGGCAGCACGCCGGGGAAGCGCACGATCGCGGGCACGCGGTTGCTGCCTTCGTACACGCCGCCCTTGCTGCCCGTGAACGGCCACACGTCGGAGAAGCGTTCGCCGCCGTTGTCGCTGGTGAACACCACCAGCGTGTCGTCGGCGACGCCGCTCTCCTCCAGCGCGGCCAGGATGCGCCCGACACCCTGGTCGAGCCGCTTCACGATCTCGGCGTAGACCTTGGGCGAGCCGCCGTCGAGGTGGAACAGGTTGGTCAGGTTGCGGCTCACCTCTTCGTCGCCGGGGCCCTCCCAGGGCCAGTGCGGGGCGGTGTAGTGCACGCTCAGATAGAACGGGCGATTTCGAGCGGCCTTGCGCTCGATGTAGTCCACCGCGCGATCGGTGATCAGGTCGGTGATGTAGCCGGTCTTCTCCACGGGAGTCTCGTCCTCCCACAGGTCGGCGTCGCCGTTGCCGTCGCGGTGCGTGAAGTAGTCGACGCCGCCGCTGAAGATGCCGAAGAACTCCTCGAAGCCGCTCTTGTTCGGGCTGTGCTGCGGCAGGTAGCCCGCGTGCCATTTGCCCACCAGCGCCGTGCCATAGCCCGCGTCTTTCAGGAGCGAGGCGATCGTCGGGTGTTCGGGCGGGATGCCCGGCAAGGCGCCGGGGGCCGCGTCACCCACCCAGCCGAGCGGCTCTTGCAACCCCACGGGGATGCGCTGCTGGTAGCGCCCCGTGAAGAACGCCACGCGCGTCGGCGTGCAGATCGACGAGTTCGAGTAGGCGTGCGTCAGCCGCACGCCGCTCTGTGCGAGCCGGTCGAGCGCCTCCGTGCGGTAGTCGCGCCTGCCGTAGCTGCTCAGGTCGGCCCAGCCGAGATCGTCGGCCAGGATGAACACGACGTTCGGCGGGCGCTTGCGGCCGTGGCCTCGTCCATCGGCGAGCACCGAGCCGACGGGCAGCGTGGACGCGGCGGCGGAGAGCGCCGCGCCCTTCAGGATGGTGCGGCGTGAGATTCTCGGACGGGTCATTGAAAGCGCTCCAGTGCGGTCAGGTCGACGCGCAGACAGACACACACGTCGAGGCCCCACCCGTGTAGGTCGGTCCGACGCAAATCTCGTGCAATGGACCACGTGTCTAGTATGATGGATTCGTCTAGAGCAAGAGACTTTCGCCCCGCGCGCGAGCGCAGGAGGTCCGGTGACCCAGCCCGCAACTCCGAAAGAGCAGCCCAAATACCAGCCGACACACTGGCCGAAACATTCTCCGTGGAACGGGCGGCCCGAGCGCGTTCCCGCCCCGCCGGTTCCTGCTAGTCTGGGCGTGATGGCGCCCTCACCGTCCGCGTTCGCCTCCGTGCCCGAAATGATCGCCGAGCTGCGCGCGGGTCGCATGATCATCCTCGTCGACGACGAGTCGCGCGAAAACGAGGGCGACCTCGTCGTCGCTGCCGAGCGGCTCGAGGTCGAGCACGTGGTGGCGATGAACCGCATCGCGAGCGGCATCATCACGGTGCCGATGCCGCGCAGCTGGCTGCGACGACTGCACATCGACCCGATGGTGCAAGAGAACGCCGAGAGCATGCACACCGCGTTCACCGTCACGGTGGACGCGAAGGATGGCGTCAGCACCGGCTCGAGCGCGCTCGACCGCGTCATCTCCATCCGCAAGCTGGCGGACCCCGCTTCACGCGCCGAAGATTTCGTGCGCCCCGGCCACATCAACCCGCTGCTCGTGCGCGAGGGCGGCGTGCTCAAGCGCGCCGGGCACACCGAGGCCTCGCACGATCTGATGTGCCTGGCGGGGCTCCAGCCGGTGGCCGTGCTGTGCGAGATCATGGGAGATGATGGCGAGATGCTGCGCCTGCCGCGCCTGCGCGAGCTCGCGCTGAAGACGGGCATGAAGCTCGGCACCATCGCCGACATCATCAGCTTCCGGCAGTGCAACGAGCGGCTCGTTCACCTGGTGGGCCATGACCGGCTCGAGTCGCGCTTCGGCCGGCTCTCGGTGCACCGCTTCGAGAGCAGCGTCGATCGCGGCCGCTACACCGCCTTCGTCCGCGGGCGCATCGAGCCCGACCGACCCACACTGGTGCGTATCCACGTCGCCTCGTTGACCGACGACGTGCTCGGCCTGCTCACGGGGGGCTCGGGCAGCGCCCTCGAGCTCGGCCTCTCCCGTATCGCGCGCGAAGAGAGCGGCGTATTCCTCTACATCGAGCGCCAGGACGACTCGCTCGGCTCGTCCGACGAGCGCGACTACGGCATCGGCGCCCAGATTCTGCGCGAGCTCGGCGTTCAGCGGCTGCGCCTGCTCACCAACCACCCCAAGCGCCGCGCCGCGCTCGAGGGCTTCGGCCTCGAGCTGTGCGAGCACGTGGCGCTGGAGGCGGAAGGCGAAGCAGCGCAGACCGCGTTCGGCGCGCGCGGCCAGTGCGGTTGAAGCAGGCCGAGCGCCTTGTGGCTCGGCCTCTCCTCACTCGTCGGTAGCTGGCGCGGCCTGCGATGCGGCTTCGGCGCCGCTGCCCGGTTCGTCATCGACTCTGTTGCCAGGGAGCTCGACGACTCGACGGTCGGCGGTGATGTGGCGCAGCGAGACTGAATCGCCAGCTGCTCGGTCTGGGCCGTCGTGTGCGACCCATCTGTGCCGGCGACGGACGAGACCGACCGGCTTCGACGCTCGCGCGCCCTCTCTCTCGAGAATCGCTCGGCGGTTGGATGGTCCGGCCGCTCGATCGTGGAGATTCGTCGCGCCCACCGCTATACCCGCGCGATGAAGGTGCCCGCGTTTGCCGCCCCCCGCGTTCGCCGCAGCTGCGCCGCGGTCATGGCCCTGTCTGTCGCATCGAGCGTCGCTTGCCAGAACGAAAGGCGCGAGAACGCGAGCGAGCGAGCGCCAGCTCCGGCTGCGGCCCCCGCGGCGCCGGCTTCAACCCGCCCTGCGCCCGCAACCGTCCTGCCGGCGACGGCCTCTCCACCCACCGCGGTGCCGCCAACCGCCGCAGCTGCCGCCGCAGCGCCAGCCGCCGCAGCTGCCCCCGCCGCAGCGCCTTCCGACGACGCGCTCGCGTACTTTCGCGTGCAAGGCGTCGCCGCCGACGACGCGCTCAACGTCCGCTTCACCCCGGACTCGAGCGCGCTGGTGCTCGCCAGCATCCCCTCCAGCGCGACCCAGATCGAAGGCATCGGCGCCCCGACCACGGTGGGCACCACCCGCTGGCAGCGCGTGCGTCACGGCGGCACCATCGGCTGGGTCAACGCGCGCTTCCTCGCGCCCGACGGCGGCGCGCCTCCCGCCGCGAGCACGCCATCGGCCGAGGCCAAGGTGCTCGTGCCTCTCATCTGCTTCGGCACCGAGCCCTTCTGGGATCTGCGCTTTCGCGCCGACGGCAGCGCGACCTGCGGCGCCATGTGCGAGGGCCCGCCCGGGCTGCGCCTCGCGAGCCTGCGCACCACTCCCTCCGGCGAGCCTGACACTTTCGACCTGCTCACGGCCGACAAGCGCATCTACCTGCGCGCGGCGATGCGCAAGACGGGCGTGTGCAGCGACGGCATGTCCGACTTCTCGTATCCTTACGAGTTCGCGGGCGTCGGCACGCCGGGGTCGCTCAGCGGCTGCTGTCGAAGAGCCGACGAGCCGCCCAAGGAACGACGCCCCTGAGGCGTCGATGATCTCGTAGGGACGGCCCTTCGGGCCGCCCCCCGAACGGACCCCGGCGTGGACTCAGAGCCGGGCGCCTGCCGAGGCCATGACGATGGCCTTCACGCAGCCGGCGTCGTCTGGGGTGTAGGAGTACGTGATCTCGCCCGCTGGGAAGGTCGCCGTGCTCTGCCAGCTGTCGGCGTTGGCGAGGGTGTCGTCGCCCACGTCCCAGGTGATGCCCGGGCCCACGTGATTGTTGCGCAGGTCCCAGAAGCCCGCGACGTCGGTGAAGCGCGACGTGACCGGGTTGGCAGCGTTCTCGAAGAAATTCGACTCGATCAGGGCGATGCCGTCCATGCGCACGTTGATGCCGCTGTCCAGGATCTCGCTGTAATAGTTGTTGAAGAGGTGGGTGAGCCCGAAGCGTTGCAGCGGGGTCCGCGACACCACGTTGTCGTACCAGTTGTGGTGAAAGGTGACGTGGCGCTGGGTGTCGTCGCTGTCGCTGAAGCCCAGCAGGCCCGTCTTCTGATGATCGTGCAGGTGGTTGTACGAGATGGTGATGAAGCGCGCGCCTTTCTTGACGTCGATGAGCCCGTCAAACTCGGTGTCGCCGGCGCCATCGCAATCGTCCTTCGTCGAGCTGAACAGGTCGTTGTGATCGATCCAGACGTTCTCCACGTCCCCGTTGGTGCCGTTGCCTTCGATGGTGATGGCGTCCGAGCCGTCGGCGCCGGGCAAGAGCCCCATCGTCATGTTGCGCACGATCACGTTGTGGGCGCGGTTGATGTGGATGCCGAAGTTCGCCGTGGAGCCTGGCGCGCCCTCGAAGGTGACGTTGTCCATCTCCTTCAGCTCGAGAATCTGGGGCTCCTTGGTGTGCTGTGCGCAAACATCCGTGATGGTCGAGTAGTCGAAGCTGCCGTCGTAACGGATCACCAGCGCGTTCGCCGTCCCATCCTTGAAAGCGGCGCGGTAGTCGGCCAACGCCACCTCGGCCTGTGCGAAGCTGCTCACGACCACGGGCGCCGCGTTGCCGCCGCCCGTGGTGTTCTCGCCATAACCGATGGGACGGTTCGGCACCGCGGGGATGGTGCAGTTCGTCGGTTCGGGCTCGCCCGGGCCGCCGCTGACCGGGCCGGTGGGCGTCGGGGGAGTCGGGCCCGTCTCGGGCGTCGGGTCCGTCTCGGGCGCTCCACCGTTTTGCGGGGTGCCACCGACCCCCGACGTCACCGGAGGAGCACCTTCATTGACCGGAGCCCCGACAGGACCACCCGGTGCGGCAGGGTTCTCCGGGTTCCCGGAGACGACGGGGCCTCCTGGGGCTGCAGGGCCGCCCGGGAGTGCAGGGCCGCCCGAATTTGCGGGGCTGCCTGAACCCGAAAAGGGCGCGGCCCCCTCGCTTGGGGGTAACGATCCATCGCCGCAGGCGACGAGCACGGCGGCTGAGGTGAGGACGGGGACGAGTCGCTTGAACGGCATGGGCTTCACGGCTGCCCAATGCACGACGACGTCCAAAAAGACCGGAAATTCTCGAGCCGCTGTCGATGAGCACGGCCGACGGCCTGCCCGGTGCAAAACGGTTCACGGAGCGCTCGAAGAAGGCGGCGTGAACGTTCCTGCCTGGGACCCCTTCACCTCACCTGAACGGAGCCGCCGCCCCCAACGGCCGCCTGCCGCCCGGGGGAGGCATCCGCCGTTCCGGCGGCGCCGCGCCTCAGGCGAGCAGCTCGTCGACGTTCGCGGCGATCATCGACGCCAGCCGATCGAGCGGCAGATCGTTCGCGTCGAGCCCGAAGGGATCCTCGATCTCCTCGGCGATGATCTCGAGGCTGGCGAGCACATAGAAAACGAAGATGACCACCGGGATGGCGATGTATCCGAGCGAGAACACGAACCCGAAGGGCAGGGTGAGCGAATAGATGACGATGAACTTCTTGAGGAACGTCGAGTAAGAGTAGGGGATGGGTGTGTTCTTGATGCGCTCGCAGGCGCCGCAGATGTCCATGAACGCCGTCAGATCCGCCGCGAGCCCGATCAGCTGGTCTCCCGTGATGATCCCGTCGCGATAGGCGCGGTGCGCGCGCCCGTGCAGCATCGAGGCGAGCTGCGAAGGCACGTGCTTGCTCCGGTCGAGGCCCTCGAGCTCCGCGGGGGCCTCGTCGAGCGCGGTGCGCGTCTTCTCCGAGAGCAGGTGCAGGCGCAGCTCCTTGGCGAAGCGCCCGATGAGCACGGCGTACTGCGCGCGCCCGCGCGGGTCGTCGGTGGGCAGCATCGCAGCGAGCTTGATCGCGGTGTTGCGGCTCACGTTGACGAGCTGCCCCCATAGCCGGCGCGCCTCCCACCAGCGATCGTAGGCGGTGTTGGTGCGGAACACGAGCAGCATGCTGATGGCGAAGCCGAGCAGGCTGTGCATCACCGGCAGGTTGCTGACGTAGTCGCCCTTCGACAGCCGCAGGTACTCCGTCTCCAGGTAGCCGATGCCCCACGTGAAGAGGCCGACGAGCACCAGCATCGGCAGCAGCTTGCGAAAGGTGTCCGAGCGATGCAGCGCGAGGGCGGCGAGCCAGTTGCGTGAGTCGTATGTGATCATCGGGGCAGGGCGTCGGGGTGGAACCCGCCCTTCTAGCGTCTGTCTCCCCGGTGAACAACACGTTGCCGCGGGCTTGCTGGCAGCCCAGCTCGCCGAGGGATGGTCATCGCGCCGGCGCGCGGCTACAACCCGGGGATGACGTCGCTCGCCGCGCTGATCGATCGCCTGGCTCGCGTGCCCGCGGTCGAGGTTCCGTCGCCGCCCGGGGTCGAGGCCGCTCTGCTGGCCTCCTTGCGCTACCTCGGCTCCGATGCCGCCCAGCACAGCACGGAGCTCGATCCGTACTGGCCGAAATGGGACTCGCCATGGTGGCACTACTTGCTGTGCTTCGAGCTCGGCGAGGCGCGGCGCGTACCCGAGCGCGCGGCGATGGCGCTGCTGCGAGCGCTGGAGTCCTTCCCCGTAAAAATATTCCCCTTCACGCCCGACGACTTGCCGCCTGGATGCGACCTCCACTCGCAAACGCTCTGCCACTGCCAGCTGGGCAGCGCCTATCAAATGCTGAGCGCATGCGGCGTCGACGTCGACGCCGCGCTGCCCTGGGTGGCGCCGTGGTTCGTACGCTACCAGATGGCCGACGGCGGCCTGAGCTGCGACCACGACGCTTACCTCGTGAAGGGCGAGTGCCCGAGCTCGATGGTGGGCACGGTGGCGCCGCTCGAGGCGATGCTGCTCGGTGAGCTCACGGGCGAGCGCGCGTCCTTCGTGGACCGCGCGGCGACCTTCCTGAGCGAGCGCCGGCTGATGCTCGGTTCGTCCAGCCAGTTCAACGCCGTCGAGCGCGAGCGGGCGCCGGCGTGGCGAAAGCAGTGCTTTCCGCGCTTCTATTTCTACGACGTGCTGCGCGGCCTCAGCGCGATCACGCGCTGGTCGGAGCGTCGCGGAGCGCCCCTCCCGCTCACGGCGATCGAGCCCGCCGTCGAGCACCTGCTGGGCTCATTTCCAGACGGCGTGGTGCGCGTCGAGCGCCTCGCGCAGGAAGGTATAACGACCGGCGCCCTCGACGCGACCGGCACCTGGGTGCGAAAGCCCGCCTCCTCCTTCGCCCTGTTTGAAGCCACCAGCCAGATCGGCTCCGCATCGCCAGCGCTCACGCGCGAATGGGGCGAAACACGCCGCCGATTGCTCCAGCTGCACGAGGCTCGCCGTATCGCCTAGAACATCTGCACCTCCCCGCCCTCCATCGACTGCTGCGTCACGGGCGAAACCACCGGCGTCGCGTAGGCCTCTCTCAACTCGGCGACGAACCCCTCGAGCTGCGCGCCGAGCTCATCGAGCGAGCCACGGCGCAGCGCCGGCAGCCCGGCGAGCTTCGAGACGAACTCTTCGACCCGGGCCACGCGCTTTTCCATGCACCCGAGCAGCTGCCCGACGATGTCCTCGAACTGCAGCACCCGCACCGCCGTCGACACTTGCTCGGCCGTCGCGCGAGAGATATCGCGGATGCGATCGAGCCCGCGCGAGAGCGCAGTATCGAGCCCGGCGATGTTGTCGAACAGGTGCTCGATGCGCGCTCGCGACTCCTTGGCTCCGCTGATGTCTCGCGCCATCGCCTCGGAGAGCATCTCGCGCACGCGGGCGAGCGTCACCCGGGCGCGCTCGAGGTTCTCGACCACGCGCTG